>Ga0207647_10004677_pt1 | contig 10141 bp, 18 predicted proteins | sample KBSCornC2_FD_184295 | JGI IMG/M metagenome (GOLD analysis project Ga0207647, IMG submission 184295) | Corn rhizosphere microbial communities from Kellogg Biological Station, Michigan, USA - C2 (SPAdes) (version 2) | ecosystem: Host-associated > Plants > Roots > Rhizosphere ...
GGTCCATTGAAGATCGACACGGCGGCCGGCCAAGGCCGCCGTGTCGTTGGCCGCCTTTAATGAATGCCTGCGCATGCGGGTGCAGAGTGCGACTTTTCGCGACCTGAAGATGGCTTCCGCGAGGCCTTGACGTCCCGGCCCCGAATTCCCAGATCGATTATGCCGGTGCTTGAATGACCGGCAAGGTCAAGGGGCGCTGCTTCCTTGGCGCCCCTCGTATCTATGTTGCTCAATGGAGGATGTAGCTATGAGAACCACGTTTGACTTCAGCCCCCTGTTCCGGTCGAGCATCGGCTATGATCGAATGCTCAACGCGCTCGAGACGGCGAGCCGGATCGAAACCGCAGACAACTGGCCGCCCTACGATATCGCCAAGACTGCGGAAGACGACTACCGCATTGCCATGGCGGTGGCGGGCTTCTCGCAGGAAGAACTGGATATCACCCAGGAGCAGAACATGCTCATGGTCTCGGGCCAGAAAGCCGCCGAGGACAAGGGCGAGTACCTGCATCGCGGCATCGCCGGCCGCGCATTCCAGCGCCGCTTCGAGCTTGCCGACCATGTCAAGGTCGTCGGCGCCAGCCTGGTCAATGGTCTGCTGACCATCGATCTGAAGCGTGAAATTCCCGAAGAGATGAAACCGCGCCGGATCGAGATCGCAGCCGACAAGGCGATGCCCAAAGCCACGACGAAGGAGATCGAAGCCGAGAAGCAGGCCGCCTGAGGGCTCACTGTCCTCGCAACGCGCCGGGCACATGGCCCAGCGTAGCGGGGGCTTTTCAAGCCGGTGAACAGAAAGGAGGAAACCATGAGTGTCCGTGATCTGATTCCTTGGGGCCGGAGCAACGGCAACCAGATTCCAAGCATGTTTCGCGATGGCGAGCGCGATCCGTTCCTGTCGCTGCATCGTGAAGTGAACCGCCTTTTCGACGATGTGTTCCGCGACTTCGACAGCCGGTTGCCGTCGTCCGGCCGTGTTTCCGCCTTCGGCGGTGGTTGGCCGAGCGTCGAGATATCCAACGGAGAGAAGGACATCAAGGTGACTGCCGAAGTACCGGGCCTGGAAGAAAAAGACATCGAGGTCCTGCTCGACGACGGCGTGCTGACGCTGCGCGGCGAGAAGCGCTCCGAGACCGAGGACAACGATAAGCAGTTCTCCGAGCGTTACTATGGCCGCTTCGAACGCCGCATTCCGGTTGGCTATGAGGTCAAGGAAGACGAGGTCGACGCGCGCTTCAGGAACGGCGTGCTGACCGTCACCTTGCCGAAGAGCGAAAAGGCTCAGTCGCAGATCAAGCGCATCGACATCAAGAGCTGATGCCTCCATTAGCCTGGGTAGCTGCCGGCAGGCTGCTGCCCAGGCTCATTCGATGATGGGTTTCTCTAGAAGCTCCTGGGACTGAGGCCCAATCGGGTGCCTTAATCCCACTATGACCTTCGGGTATCCATCACCTTGTTGAAGTATCTGCTGGCTGTGACCAACTCTACGCTGGCAGGGGCCGCGTCGCTCCACAGCCAGCGGCAGTTCTCTGCTCAGCCTGTATCTCGTCGTTGCTCGGGCGCGCATAGAGCGTGCGCCGGATGCGCAGCGCTCGGTTAAAGGGCTTGCGATCGGCTCGAAGGTGCCTTCTGCCGGCCGATCCTGCACTTGCCCTTGAGTTTGTAGAAGCGCCGGTTCCAACATGTTGCCAATATATTTTTCATTGGTCCCCCCGGTAAGCTCCTCGCCGGATCGGAGGCGGGAGCGCCGAATCGCGCTCCCGCCAGGGCGCGCCTGTCAGTCGAGAACTTTGACGATCGTATGCGTTTCGGGATCGACGACCACGGTCCGATTGTCGATCACCGTGTATTCGTACTTCACGTTAGGTACCTTGTGGAGCTCGACCTTTTCCGGAACCGTGCTTCCAATCTTCAACTCCACCCCCGGCAACTTAATCGAGGCAAGAGGTTCCTTCTTCACGTACTCGCGGATGGTCGTCTCCTGTTCAGGTGCCAGAACCACCGTATCCGCGATTGCGACGCTGATGCCTGACAAGAGCAACAGGCCTGCGACAGAATTGGTGATCATCGTCTTCATTCGATATCTCCATTGTATGCGCCCCTTGGCCAATGCCGATGCGAGGCCGGCAGAGTCGCCGATAGGGGCTGTTCTCGGCGATCCACCAAAGCAATGGCGTTTCGGCCTTGATGTTTCAACGCGAAGGCCAATCGGGACCAATGCGCGCCAGCATCGGACCAAAGTCCCGGCAATCAGTGAGAGCTGGCGATGAAGCTTTCGCCAACGACGGGCGTGAAGTTGCACGTTCGAGACCTGCAGTAGCGCTGCATCGCCCCACCCACCTTCCTGCCGGATGGCAGCACCTAGGCGGCGTGTGTGGAGCAGGTTTTCATTTGTCGGCATCGAAATAGGATACCCCTATTTCGGTATTGCCTGCGATCACATCCGCAAGGCTTACGCGCAGTAGCCGGGATACGTTTATTGATGGCCAGCCTATCCCAAACAGGAGTCGCTGTTTTGAGGCGGTTCTTGTCAGAGCAATTCGACGACACCGGCCTGTTCCACCCCTTCGAACATCGCCGATCCACAGGCGCTGATACCTGCCAAGCGTGCCCATGCAATAAAGGCTTTCCGAGCCGCTTCGGCCTCATAGCGTCCATCGTACGCGGCGCAGCAGGCCTCGCAGGCGCATGCATGCAACTTGCCTCGCTTCTCAAAAGGCCACTCTTCGAGGAACTCGATCGCGTCCATCGCATTACGGATCGCTCTCATGCGGAAAGATGCATCGTCGACCAGCACCGGCGGTTCAAAAATGTCTGCCATGCGTTCCTCCAAATAGTTTTGGCCGCTCTGTGGCGGCTAGAAAGCAAACAACAAAGTGCCCAATGGCGCTGGTGGCGCCATTTCGGAAGATATTGGATGTGCGATTTCCAGCTTCAAGAACCGGCCAATGAGGGCCGCCCTTTGAGGTTTGACTTCGACCTTTTTGTCGCAGATGCGCGCGCGATTTCGATCGAGGAAGCAGCCAAGCGAGTTGGGCTGAAATTCACCGGCGGGCGCCATGAAATCTGCAGCCCATGTCCTCATGTGGCGGGACCGGCACTTTTTCACCAGAACCGGTGAGTTCTCCGTCACCGAACTGCCAAAGTGTCCCATGGCAGTGGCGCATTTCGCGGTGGCTCCGATGCGGGGGTGGGAGGATCAATGGCGTACCCGTATCGAAAGAAAGAAAGGCGGCTCCTTTTTTCCGCTGGCATCATTCAATGCTTTCGAGTTCACGTAGCTCGAAAGGCGCTTCTCGGTCTTGGTCTTTGCGTTCGCCAGACCGCAAAACCATTGATTTTCCTTCTTCTCCAAATGACCCCACACGCCGAAAGGCGATATCCGCCATGATAGTCGAGACAGCCTCCGATGACGAAGCTGTATGAACTGGGGCGCCGGTTCGCGTCCACTAACGTGACCAGCCAGACGCACCGGCGTGCTTTAAGTTCCGCTCTCCACAGCGGCAGGGAAGCAATTCTAAGAAGTGGATGCGCTGCGTTGGCAATGTGCCCGCTCGGGCCTGCGCACCCGACGGCGAGCCTCGGTAGGAGCCGAGCCGCAAGACCCAACTCCATGACCCGTTGGATATTCCATTAGCTTGTACGCGCATGGCAAAGATCAGTTTCACCATCGGCGACGAGGTCGCCATCACGGCGACCCTGCGAGGGCGCATCACGGAAGACCGCGTCGGCGTGTCGATCCCGAGTTATGAGCAGCCGTATTCGATCGTGGACAGAACATCGATAGTCACGGTGGCTCAGCCCATCGAGCTGGTTGGTGACGTGACCTATGTTGATAACGATGCTGGCAAGGTCACAGTGAATCTGGGCATTCCAGTAACGTTAACGCTGACACGGTACGGCTCATGACACGGTATGCCGCCGAAGCGGAAGACACCGTTGGTGGACCAGGCAACTTAACGGAGGGCTCATTTCGCTATTCGTCCGTCGGTCTTAGAGCGCTGCAGCCTAGGGTCGCTGGTGGCGGGTAGATGTGGCTGCGTCGGCACCCTGAATGAGCCCGTCGTCAGAGCGTCGGGCGGCAGCAGAATTACCGTCCTCGCTTCATGCTCGGGCCAGAATGGCTTCCCCGCCAGGAAAAACGCGACCGCCATCGCGGCCACCAGCAGGAGCGCTATAAAGACTTCCGCAATCATCTCGCCAAGCCGCCGCATGTGACCTCACGAAAGAGCGCCCGCCAGGCAACGGCGGGCGCTCTAAAAACCGACAATGAAGGGACTATCGATCGTCGGTCGCTTGCCAATGTAACAGCAGGCTAGAGGTTTCATCGCTCAGTCCAATGCGCGGTGAAATGGGACTTCAGTCCCAGTGAAAAGTGACCGTGGCCTATGGGCGGAACGAGTGCCGTAACGGGCGGTTGGGACACATTAGCTCCCGCAGGGTGGCGGTTGAGTGCAGGTGGGCTCCGGCGCTGCCGGGTATCCGCGCCGGGGCCTTTTTGAGATGATCGGCAGGATTTTGGTGGACCCGTAAATTGCGAAACAGTGTGTTGGAGGCCCGCTGGCTCCTTGCCGTTCCCACCTCGATGTCGCGTGCTGATAGCCGGCTTCCTGCTTTCCTACGATCCTTTGGGTTCAGCCCGAACTCGCCGGCCAGTGCCGGAGGAAACTGGCATGAACACGCTATATGTTTTGCAAATTTGGCCGGAGCTTGTTGCTGCACTCGAGGGTGGTTTTACATTATTGCTTTGCGCGTTCCGCGGTCAGTTGCCTGTGGGCTTCGAAGATGTATCCAAGCCGAGGCGCGGCCTTGCGGCCCGGACTTCTAAAGCACCTTGAATCATGAGCCCTTGCGGATGATCGGATACCTACATCTTCGGCAATCAAATCTCAGAAACTGATCATTGAGGTTTTCAGGAATTGGCAATGGAGGCCCCCACACCGGTCGCTGATGCCCACCACCGTCGCAGATAAATGGTGGGCACCCGGGAACTGGCGTTGAAGGGATTGCTCGCCAGCGCACGCTATTAGACATCTCGGGGAGATGTTTCACAGTCGGGACCTATGAGTTGTAAGATAAGGCTTTCGTCTCACGTATGTGCGACTGACGGGCAAGGCACGTGCTTTATGGGAACAATGCAAGTGTCCAGATGTTCCGAGACAACCTGCTGCGCGCGTTGCCAGTTTGCGCAGCCAGGCTACTCCAGCATCTGCCCGTCGGCCTCGGTCGGCGGGCTTTTTGTTAGCAGACCGGAACCTGCACCTGGAGCCGTTGTTGGAACAATGTCTGTGGTATCCCCTCAAAACCGCAGACTGGTGTGCAACACCGAGCCCGCGCCTTGCCGAAGGGCGCGGGCTTCTCGTTTGACAGGGCTACTAGCGGAATTCGCGAATCGTGAAGTGACAGATTAGGTTCTGTAAACAGCACGCCGGCCAATTCAAGGGCTCGGCGTATCGCTGCAACTCTTGCTGGACGCAGCCGCCGTCTCCCGCTCTCAAAGTCGCGGATCGTCCCCTCGCTCACGTTTGACTTGGCCGCAAGCCGCACTTGGGACCATTTCAAAAGAGCGCGGGCAGCCTGCGATTGCTCCGGCGTCATATCATTCGACGGTTCTGACATTCAGCAATCCTTCAGCGGCTCATGCTCGAGCTGCTTATGCCAAAGCACTTGCCGCAGGTCTTTCCGGTCGACAATCCGACGCACGTTTCGCAACGGTAGGTGATGGTACCGGTCCCGGAAATCGCGCTTGGTCTTGTCGTCGGTCATGGCCATTCCTCCTGACATCGGGAAACTGCCGCTGCGCGGGAATGTTCCAACCTGCTTTTTCAGCAAATGCTAACGGAACGGCCGTGTGATATTGAATTTAATTGGAGTTGCGTCCAGAGGCGACGGCTGAATTTACAGGGTGAAGTTTTGACGGCTACCGCTCGCAGATCATCATCGATGCCGAAGGCGCACGACATCTTCACCCGGCGAGGCCTCGACTGGAATGCGAACAGCTGTGGACGAAGGATGGGCAGGCCTTTGTTGCAGCGCGATTGAGCGGACAGCGTTGGACTGCCGCGGCGACGGAACGCGATTCAATGTCTGCCGCGCGGGCTCACCCTCGCTTCTGGCTTGCTTTCACATGGGTTTGCGGCCAGCCGGACCAGTCGCCGGTCGCCGAGGGCCAGGAGTCGCTTCTTTCTCTCTGCCACCTGATAGGGGCCGTCTTTAGCGGTCGCTCGTGCTTGCATCGTGGCGACGAGATAATCGGCTCTGTTCGTTCGATAGTCTTCTTTTTGCGCAACCATCCGTTCCTCCCGATCGCCGACCATGTCTGCTTGGCCAGAAGCGAGTCACTAGCTGCCGATGCATCGCGGGAGTCTACCAATTGGCGATTGTATTAAAATGATACATCCCACTTCCGACCCGGGGACCAAATAGCCCACAGCAGATGTCCCGGCACCAACCGCAGCAGGCTCGGTGGCCGGCGCCTTCTCGTTGGGAGAGTTGCCAAAATAGCGAGTACCGGCTTGGCGAACCGAGGTTCGCGGCATATGTGAGCGGAACCTAATATCGTCCTCTCACTTAAGGCAGGATGAGCATCCGCGGCGTCAATTTCTTCGACAAATGGATGGCAGAGCATCTGCCAGACGCAATGACGGATGATCCTGTGGCCGTAAGCGACCTGGCCGATGAGATGTTCAAGGCGGCCGAGCGTGAAGCCATTCCTGCCGCCGAGATCAACGAGGAAGTCGCTAGCGTTTATGCGGTGATTTTCGAGGCGATGCAGCACCGCGAAGGCGGCATGCCCGAGAACGATTGCACCGCTTTCGACCTTCTGGCCGGCCGATTGTCGCGCGAAGCAAATATCACCGAGACGCAGGCTCACGAGCTAATCGAGCGGCTCGGGACCGACTGGGAAACACTCTTAAACGAAGCTCATTTCCTGAAGGAGCTTGAAGGCCGACTGGGGAAGGAATAAATCCCTTGGGCGCCTTTCTGTCGAGGTGCAGGCGAAGGGCGGCGGTCCTTGATCTCACGGGTTTGTCGAGGGCGTCGTCGCCCATGACCGAAGCGCCGCCGATGACTTGCGCCGGCCTGAGCCCACCAAATTCTGCGGGTTGAGCCCGGCAGGCTGTAGGCGCGCTTCAAACCTTGGAGCGACCTATGGGCTCCCAAGATAAGGCGGAGAGGAACGGCCACCAACGCCGAACGCGTAAGCCATCCCGAACGATTTTCGCAGCGAGAGCGCTCCACCATTGGTCGGGCGCCGACAGCCGATGCCCCCTTAGCATTTGGAACCTCTCTCAGTGCGCGCACGTTTTTTCTCGCAGGGTCGTTATCTGGACCTAGGAGGTAGTCCGATGAACATCAAGATGCTCAGTATGGGCGCATTTGCGCTCGCTATGATGGGTGGTGCAGCAATGGCTGGGTCCGCTACAGGCACGTCTGCGCTCGATGATCCGGCCAAGATGTCGCCGTTTTTCACCGATGCCGGGATGAAAAGCCTGAGGTCGGAAACCGATTTCAAAACCGCATGGATGGCGATGAAACCTGACGAACGAACTGCGGTGCTGAAAGATTGCGGCGACACTACGCTCAACAAGGCGCACGCCGATTTCTGCGCTATGGCCAAGAAGATGGGTGGCTAATCTCCCCGTCGATACGGGTGGAAGGCGCGCCTCGCCTTCCACCCGCCGGAAGCGCTTATTGACCACTGGCCTAACGGGCCTCGCACATTAAGCGCCTTGCCGGCAGCACAGCGCGCTCAATCATCATTTCCGGCCTCAAGCTATTGCCGGGCGGCCGGCCTGCATAGTTGGCCGGGTTTTGGTGGTTGGGACCCCAAACCGCGGTCTAGAAGCGCCTTTCCTTTTCAATTTGCCGCTCTACTTGCACGCAATCGGGACTAGGCGCACGCGGCCTGAGCGACCCTCTAGCGCTCGCGTCACAAACGAATTGCACTGATGCCAGACGATCTTTCCAACCTGCTTAAGGGCCAAGCACAAGCAGCAAGGACCTTGGCGGTCGAAAACGGCATTTCCGAGCAGCAGGCGCTCGAGCTGGTCCAGCTGCTAGGGTTTCATAGGCCTTCTCTTCTTTTCCAGGCTCGCGCCTTGAAGAAATCAGAGCGCGGCGGCTCCTAGTGTCCTGATTCAGAAGTTTGAGTCATTTCGTCTTGGCGTTCTGCGATTTGGAGCGTTGCTAGGCAGAAGCGTTTGATGGTGTTGAGGATATCATCGGCGGACTTGGTCCATCTGAAGGGCTTGGGATCGGTGTTGACGGCTTCGATGTAAGTTTTGATGGCGGTCTCCAGTTCCTGTGTCGACCTGTGGACGCCGCGCCTGATCTGCTTTTCGGTCAGGTTGGCGAAGAAGCGGGTCGGCGATGACGATGGAATATTGCCCGTCGGTGCGATCCTTGCAAATGTCGAAGTCGGGGAAATCCACCGAACGGTAATCGGGGCAGAGCGCCCGCCAGTAGCGATTCCAGCCCGGCGAAATCTCGATCACGTCGCGCGATTTGCGGTTGGCCGCTTCGAGGAAAACAGTGAAGGCTTCGATCTGGCGGATGCGCAGCCAGTTGCGGCTGTCATAGCGAAGCAGCCGCTTGGCTGCTTGTTTGCCGCGATTTTTCAGGGCGCCGGCAAGGCTTGTCATTCTCGACCTCCTCCTGCCCGCCGCAAAAAGGTCTGTAGCACCAAGAAGTGCGCAAAAGATGACATCGCGAAGGAGCCGGCGCTGAAGGCGCGCCGGTCTCCCATGGTCAGAATTCAATCAATAATTGCCGTTGTAATAACGGTCGTCGCAGGGCGCGGTGTAGATGCGGCCGTAGCGGTCCTGGTAGCGGCAGAGCTGGTCTCCGCGACGCTGCGGCGTGGTGGCCGAGCCGACGACGGCGCCGAGCAGCGCACCGCTGGCAGCACCGATCACCGTGCTCTTGGTGTTGCCGCCGATCGCCTGGCCGACCAGCGCGCCGCCGGCGCCGCCAACCAATGCGCCGGTCGTGGCCCGCTGCTGGCCTTCGGTCTGCGTCTCGCAGCCGGCAAGTGCCGCGGTCATCAGCACCGCCAGAAAGGCCTTCTTGATAAACATGACTCGAACTCCTCTGAAGCCCCGGGGACTGACAGACTGGGGCGAACAAAGCCCGAGTGCGGTCGCATTGCGGCAGAACGGCGGCGGAGACCGCTCACGAAATGATTCAAGGTTTCCCGGCAGTTGAAGGCCATGGTTGCCAAACGGGAAAGGTGTCGCTCGCGATGGTAAATATCCACGCGGTCAGCTGATCTTCAACGGCACCAGGATGGAAGCGTGTTCGGGATAGTCCGGGTCTGCCTCGATCTGTTCAATCGGGGTAGGTTTTGGGACCGGCGCGCCGTCCTCGATCATTCCGTCGACATGGAAAGCGAGGGCCTGTTCCGCAAGGTCACGGGCCTCATCAACAGTTGCGGCAGCCGTGACGACACCGGGGAAATCCGGGAAAGACACTCCATAATCGTTGGCATCCTCTTTGTGGATCAGCCCGACGTACTGGCGCATTCCGTTCCTCTTGCCACACGGTCATCGACCCCTAGTTTAAAGCACCAGCACGACGGTGCAAGGCGATGGATAAGTCTGCAACGGCTTACGCCGGCCCCCTTGGGAGGCCAAGGGTTCGTGCGGCCGAGTATCTGCGCATGTCCACAGACAGGCAGATCTACTCGATCGACAACCAGAGAGATGCGATCCGCAATTATGCGAACGTCATGGGGTACGACATTGTCGCAACCTATGAGGATCCCGGCCGAAGCGGCCTCAGTCTCGTGGGGCGCCCAGGCTTGCAGCGGCTGTTGGAGGATGTGGAGAGCCGGCGCGCCGATTTCGAGACCGTCGTTGTCTATGACGTGAGCCGTTGGGGGCGCTTCCAGAATACCGATGAAAGCGCCACTTACGAATACCGGTGCCAGATGGCTGGAGTGCGGATCGAGTTCTGCGCCGAGCTATTCGTCAACGATGGTAGCATCGGGTCCGACGTCCTCAAGGCAATCAAACGCAGCATGGCCGCGGAATACAGCCGCATGCTGTCGAACAGGGTCTTCGCCGGCCAATGCCGCATAGTCGCAATGGGTTTCAGCGGCGGTGGCCCCGCCGGCTACGGCTTGAGGCGGCTTCTTGTC
>Ga0207647_10004678_pt1 | contig 10141 bp, 8 predicted proteins | sample KBSCornC2_FD_184295 | JGI IMG/M metagenome (GOLD analysis project Ga0207647, IMG submission 184295) | Corn rhizosphere microbial communities from Kellogg Biological Station, Michigan, USA - C2 (SPAdes) (version 2) | ecosystem: Host-associated > Plants > Roots > Rhizosphere ...
GCTTTTGCTCGCATGCCTGGGAATCTACGGCGTCATCTCCTACTCGGTTGCCCGCCAGACACAGGAGATTGGGATCCGCATGGCTCTTGGCGCAACGCGCAGCCGTGTGTTGTTCAGTGTTATCGGAAGAACCGTGCGCCTTTCGGTCATCGGCATCTCTATTGACACTATCGCCTCATTCATAGTGGCGAAAGCCATCAGCGCATTGCTTTATGGCACCGAACCAAACGACCCCATCACATTTGCGGGAATGATTCTGCTCCTGATCTCTGTCGCCATCTGCTCAGGCTACCTGCCCGCAAGACGGGCGGCGGGTGTGAGCCCAATGACGGCACTTCGAACGGAGTGATTCTTGATCCAGATATCAAGACGGTACGATGATTGATCATCGAGGCATTCTCCAATGCATGCTGCCGTACTGGAACAGCCGGCGTCGATTGAAACCTCACCGCTCGTGCTGCGGGACGTCCCAATGCCTTCGGCCTTGCCGGGTGAAGCGTTACTGAAAGTGCTGGCGTGTGGAGTTTGCCATACAGACCTCCATATCGCTGAAGGTGACCTTCCTCTGATCAAGAAGCCCATCATTCCCGGGCACCAGATCGTCGGTGAGGTCGTGAAGACAAACGATAGTTCTCTTCGAATTGGAGATCGCGTTGGGGTCGCCTGGCTTGGCGGTACCGATGGCACCTGCCGATACTGCACGACGGACCGTGAGAATCTATGCGACCATCCCGTATTCACGGGATACGGACGCGATGGAGGGTTTGCAGAATACGTCACCGTCGATGCCCGTTTCACCTATCCAATTCCAGCAAGCCTGTCGTCGGAAACGGCCGCTCCTCTTCTTTGCGCCGGTGCGGTAGGGTACAGGAGTCTGCGCGTTGCTGAAGTCAAACCCGGTACAAGCGTTGGTCTATTTGGATATGGCGCTTCGGCGCAAATGGTGTTGCCTGTTCTTCTCCACTGGGGCTGTGAGGTCTTCGTGGCCACGCGTGAACCCGACCACCAGGAACTGGCTCGCACGCAGGGCGCGCATTGGGCAGGCCCGCTCGATGAGAAAACTCCCGAACAGCTTGATGCCGCAATCACCTTTGCGCCTGTCGGTAGTGTTGTTATCTCTGCCCTGCGGTCTCTGTCGAAGGGAGGAATCGTCGCGATCAATGCCGTTCATCTGGACTGCATTCCGTCGTTCGATTACGACACCCTTCTTTGGGGAGAACGGCAAATTCGCAGCGTTGCCAACCTCGCGCGGAGAGATGCCGCTGACTATCTGAAACTTATTTCAACCCTGTCATGGCGACCGAAGACTACCTCTTGTCGGCTGGAAGAGGTGAATCGGGTTTTGCTTGATATCCGGGAGAGCAGATTCACACTTCCCTATGTCGTCATTCCGTAAGTCCAACAAAATAGCCGCCCCAAAATTTACCCCGAAGAGTTGTGATCACGATCATAGCCACAGGTAAGTCATCTCGTCATCATGTAGCCAAGGAGCTACAACGATGGACGCTACCCTTGCGCCGCCCATGCTGAAAACGATGAATGCCCTCGCTTTTGTGCGCCCCGGCGAGGTCGCACTTGCCAAACGCCCGATTCCCGTCGCCGGTGCCGGCGAAGCAGTTGTCCGCATGACGTTGACAACAATCTGCGGAACTGATGTTCACATTTTGAAAGGAGAGTATCCGGTCAAGTCTGGACTGGTCATCGGTCATGAGTTGGTAGGGATTGTCCACGAACTTGGAGAAGGAGTTACCGGCTATAACGTCGGTGACCGGGTGCTTATCGGTGCAATTACACCCTGCGGACAGTGTCATTCCTGCCTGAGCGGCCATTGGGCTCAATGCGGCAATACACCGATGGGAGGATGGAAGTTTGGGAACACCATCGATGGAGCCCAGGCCGAATTTGTACGCGTCCCCGCGGCTCAAGCCAACATGGCGAAGATCCCTTCAGAACTGAGAGATGAAGAGGTCATACTTCTGGCCGATATTGCATCCACGGGATTCTCTGCTGCGGAATCAGCCGACATGCAACTCGGAGATACCGTCGTGGTACTGGCACAGGGTCCGATCGGCCTATGCGCCACCATTGGAGCTCGCCTAAAAGGCGCATCTTTCATCATCACCACTGAATCGAACCCCGTGCGGCAGGCAATGTCGAAACGGATGGGAGCGGACGTCGTTCTGAATCCAGACCAGGTCGATGTTTCCGCGGAAGTGCACCGGCTTACGAATGAACAAGGTGTCGACGTCGCGATTGAGGCGCTGGGAACACAAGACACCTTTGAGACAGCACTGAGGACTTTACGGCCAGGAGGTACCCTTTCCAGTCTGGGCGTCTATTCCGGTAAGCTAACGATCCCCATTGATGCATTTGCTGCAGGCATCGGAGACTACCGCATTGTTACGACTCTATGCCCCGGCGGTAAGGAGAGAATGCACCGGCTCATGCAGCTTGTACTGCATAAAAGAATTGATCTCACTCCGCTGCTCACACACAGCTTTTCGCTCGGCGAGATACAGCAGGCCTATGAACTCTTTGCCCATCAGCGCGACGGAGTTTTGAAAGTCAGCATTCGCCCATAAAGACTACGAAGATGCCCTGCTGTCCTCATCGAGCGGAAGTGTGGCTTCATGCAACTTTCATATTGACGGCCTTGGACGGCGCGGATTTCGGCAGTGTAAGTTCGAGCACGCCATCGCTGAGCTTTGCTTCGCTGTGGCTGTCATCGATTATGGCCGGCAGTTCGATATGGCGCGCAATCTCATTCGAAAACACTTCACTATACGTGACGACTCCCTTCCCCTTTTCTTCCTTCCTGCTTTCGGATCTACCGCGAATGTAGACTCCATTCGGCTCTACCTGAACGGTAAGCTCCTCAGCTTTAAACCCTGGCACTTCCGCCCGAATGGAAAAATTTTGATCTGACTCTACAATCTCTACCGGAACCGCTTTCAGGAACTCCGATTCAGCCTTAAACCAATCATCCCAGTCACGGCCCTCGCCCCCTCCGCGTTGCTGGAAGAGACTGAAAGCACGCTTGGAGATACGTTCGGTAAGGCGCTCCATGTCCTCAAACAGATTATGAATATGAGGAAATTGAATGGCGGTCTTACGCGATTTGCCTGAGTGGACGGTTAGCGTAGTAGGCATGACAAGCCCTCCTTCAGCGCAAGCGCGCTCACATAGCTACATAACAGGCCCGACACGGGAAGACCGTGACCGTCTGCACCGTCTCTGGTGACGGTGATCACTTACAGAGGAGATTTTCCGGGGAACAAAGTTAGGAAGTAAGCGCAACGGCAACTTATTCCTGTTCGCGATTCACCTGAGATCTACATTCAGGTCATAGATCTCCGCCGCACCCTCCAGGTACTCGAAGATCAGGTCTCCGCGTGCGGTGGCCTCCAATGCTCGGGATACATCGCCATTCGCATAGACCTCAGGTATCTCCATCACTTCGCTTACCCCCTGCCCTCCCGGCTGAAACCTGAAGAGGGTACAACGCTGCTCCTGGCTTGCCGTGGACTTCTGGCGCGCCATGAAATAGAGCGTATTTTCCTTGCGATCCCAGACGTCAGCTCCGATCGTGGCCGACGTGAACACAACATCCCACTTTCTGGATACCCTGTCAAAGACGCGTAGTTGTTCTCGATCCGCAGTTATAGCAGAGATATATCTACCATCCGCCGACCATCTTGCAGCCGTCATCCCCTCAGATTCCGGCAGTTCTTCTATCAATTGTCCTTTTGAAGAAAGAATGGCGAGCCTTCTGGATCTCGTGTCGCCCGCGCCTGTCTGGTCCATGACAAGTTGATCGCCGGCGCTACTATAGGCCAGCTCAGTCGTTCCGCTGGCTCCGATTGCCAGAATGCCTGACTTACCGCCACGCGCATCCACTTGCGCTAAACTCCAAGGCTTGCCTTCGGTCATGCGCAGATAGAAGATTTCATGATCATCGGCCGACCATTGCGGCATGCGTGTGTACTCGTCATGCGCCGAAAGACGGGTCCGTTCGGTACCGTCCAGACGGCTCTTCCAGAGTGAACCCTCCGGATACACGGAGTACGCAACCCACAGTCCATCATGAGAGACGCTCAATGAATTCGCCGAAACCGCCGGAAGAAAAGGAGCAAATTTCGAGTTGAGCAGGACGAGCTTGTGCCTTACCTGTTCACCGACCGCATAGATATGATCCTGGTCGATAACGGGCGCCCGCCAGAAATCCACCGGCCCTGATGCCAGCTCCCAGGAACGCTTGATCTCCTTCCAGCCAAGAACCTCTTCGCGCTGCACCCATAGTGACGTCGACGCGGAGTTTCCGACGACATATGCGAAATACCTTCCATTGGATGTCCATGCCCCGCAACATGCACGATGTTCATGTGGCTCGCCCCGGAGCACCTGCGAGAGGCGTTTTGTCGCCAGGTTTACTTCGTGAATACTTTGTCCCCCATCTGGCTCGCGAACCGAAAACCGTATAGCAGTACCGTCAGGCGACCATACCGGCCAGAATGGGGTTCCTTGCACTGCCGCCAGGGGGACTGGGTTCTGGCCCATGTCGCCAGCCGTGAACAATTGTTGTCCGCGAATGAAGGCCAGACGCTTGCCGTCCGGCGACCACGAAGGCGATTCTCCACCAAATTCGCTTAACGGGCGATCGTTGTCTCCTTTTAACGATGCCACGGTGATCGTGCCTTTATCCCCCGGCCGGGAGATCAGCATGTCCTCCCCGGACTTGTCCATACCAGACAGAATCCCATCCCGAAACGGAAGCACCCGGCTCCTGGAGATACCGCCGTCGAGAGAGATACTTGCCAAAACGTTCCGGGTATCCTGGCGCTCCGTAAAAAAGAGCCTCTTATCGCGCAGGAAGATGGGAGCATCACTTACCTTGGAGACGCCGTCATGTGTTAGCTGCCTAACTTTCAATAAGTGTGGCCTTGCTTGAAAGCCGCGGAGCAGCGTAGCTGCCATCGTGACAACAAAGACGGCTGCCTGTATCAGAAACATCTTCTTAATGATGTGCTTCGAGGGTTTCCCCTCCATCAACGGAACACCCGGTAAAACCGGTGATGGAACCTTGTTTTTCGCTTTGTCCCAAAGAGAGGAAGAGGGTTCGCGCGTTGTTGAAAGAACAAACGCGGATGGTGACATTCGGTACCCTTTTTTGGGTACCGTTTCTATGTACTCCTGACCATTTGGTAACCTACCCAACGCCTTGCGCAGAAGAAAGATTGTCTGGGTTAGATTGTGTTCTTCGACAATAACGTCTCCCCAGACCTTGTCCAGGAATGTCTCTCTGCTAACGACCTCCCCTTTGGCATCAAGCAGCAAAGATAAGGTCTCTAATTGCCTTGGCGTGAGATCAATCATCTCAATTCCGCGCATGACAAGGAGCGGAGACTTCTCAAACGTATATTCTCCAAAAAACTGTATCTCTTTCATTGCAAAAGACCTGGATATAACAATGGATCAATTGACAAGCATCAATTACGGTTTTGAGGACTATATCTACCCGTTCTATGTACTTTGAGCCAGTTTCATTTTCATCGGGTCTCAGTTCCGTATCGTGATCGGGCCCGTTGTACTGCATTTGGTTTTCTTAAAGGACATACCATTATGGCAATTACTGGACTGCATCGGTCGTTTTATGGCCCTGCTTTGTATACCTCCCGTGTTCCGCAAACGTTGCTGATCTGGATCCCATATCTCCCAGTTGTCATACTTACGTTGGTTGGAGTCAGTATCTTTTCGATGTGTTGGATGTCACTCATCAACACCGGGCTCCCGAGTAGATGGCTGGCCGCACTGGGAGTACTACAGGTGGCCTGGGCTGTTTCGCTCTGGGATATCAGGGTACAGAACGCATCTTCCATCCTCCGTCGGGAATCACGCAATGCAAACCAGCAAGTGGGCGACCGAACCTGCAGGCGTTGAAGTACACCTCGCCGTAGGAGTTTAGGCGTCTCAAGAACCGGCACAGGTGCGCCTTGGAATCTGGGGTACACCATACGCCTGTTTACCTAAAAAAACGAGCCATTTTCAACAGATTGAAGTACTTAAAGGTATCCGTGATGCTAAGGACTAAAGTAGTCGCAATTATTACAAGCTCAAGGCCATTTATTCAGACTGCCGAGGCTACGCTTCAATCCGAGGGACATCTTGTTGAGGTCTTCGAATCCCTAAAAGAAGCCTTGGCGGCTTGCCAGACACGACATTTCGACGCTGTCATTTTGGACGTCTCCGCACGTCCCCCCAGAGATGAAACTTCTTTGTCGAGACTTAGTCAGCAGGTGGGTGCGCATCGCATTTGGCTGGCGCCCCCCCTAGGTCTGAGCCCATGGGTTCAGGATGCAGAGACGCTGGGGATTCACCATTTCCTCAAAGCCCCGGTTCAACGCCCTGAACTCGAAGAGATGCTTACGGAACTCTCCCAGTTGGCGGAGGAGTTTGAAGTAACTCGCGAGGTGGATCATGATGTCCGGCCGACCTCTGGACGCTATCATCTGGAAGAGATCGGCCATAACCGCTACTTCCTCGCGGCCTCACCGGCTATGATGCGAATTTATGAGAACATCCGCCTCCTCGCCGCCGTGGATGTGCCTGTACTGATCCTCGGTGAGAGCGGCGTTGGTAAGGACGTCGTTGCCAATCTCCTCCACAAGCACTCTCGCCGTTCCTCGCACGTCTTCAGTTCTGTCAATTGCGCCGCTCTCCCGCCGGACCTCCTTGAAAGCGAGCTCTTCGGCTATGAGGCGGGCGCCTTTACCGGAGCCGTCAAGGCGAAGCCTGGTAAGTTCGAGCTGGCCGATCGGGGCACCCTCCTGCTGGACGAAATCGGTGAGATGAGCGCTCCGATGCAGGCTAAGTTGCTTCATGTCCTGCAGGACGGCCGTTACTCCCGTCTCGGTGCGCGGACTGTCTCAACCGCTGACGTCCGGGTGATTGCTGCCACGAACGTTAACATCGAGAATGCCATCTCGGATAAGCTCTTTCGCGAGGACCTCTACTATCGCATCAGCGCCTTCACGATCAATATTCCTCCGTTGCGCGAACGGCGGGAGGAGATTCCGTTCCTGGTCGAACAGATGGTCAAGCGGCAGGCCGCTCAGTTCCAGCAGGACCCGGTCTATATCTCACCACGCATCGTCTCTTTGCTGCAGGAATACCACTGGCCCGGAAACCTGAGAGAGCTGTCCAATGCCGTCATACGCATCCAGATCCTCAAGGGTAGCGATGCCTCCGTCGCCGATATCGAGAGCAAGGTGATGGGCCGTGCCACCATCACGGAGCAGGTCTGCCCGACGGTTGAGGGAGAACCCGATGCCAGCGTGACTCATATGCGCTCCATCGTCCGGAACTTCAAGGACCAGACCGAAAGCCGGCTGATACAGCAGGCCCTGGAGGCAGCGCGCTGGAATCGCAGGCACGCCGCTGCCGCGCTTCGCATCAGCTACCGCACCTTGCTTTACAAAATCGACCAGTATCACTTGAAGGAAGCTAGAGCGCCAATGCGGTTTTCAACGGGTCACTAAGGAGCACCTGCAGACACGGGTACCATACCCACCGGCTTCGCGAAGATTGGGCTTTAGCGCTGGGCTTTCCTTATAAAGGGAAGGCGCAGGGCTAAAGCCCATTTATGTTTCTTTATCAGAGGGCAGCTTGAGACCCTGGGAGTAGTCTGGGTTAGCATAGAGCGCGTCTCCACACTGCGAAGTTTGTTTGGCGGGGGCGCTTATGGAGTCAGGTTAGGGTAGGACTTAGAGCATTTTTCTCTGTTGCTGGGTACCTCGAAAGGGGCATGGGGCGTTTTCATTGCGGAAAACGCCCATAGATGCGAGGCCCCTACACTACACCTAAGGGAAAATGCTCTAGTCGAGAGAGCCAACATGGACTCTAGGCCAGAACAGCCTTAAGGCTGCCACTCCCCAGAAGTTGTTCCTTCTGCCACGCGATTGTCTTCATAAGACCGACCTCGAGTGGCACCTCCGCGCGGAAGCCAAAAAGACGTTCTGCCTTCCGGATATCCGGAACACGACGGCGGACGTCCTCGTACTTACGTCCTGCTATCTCGTCATAGGGGACGAATGTAATACGCAGCGCTCCGTCTTTTCCACTCAGGCGATGAATGTTTTGAGCCAACTCCAGAATTGAAATCTCAGTATTGTCCCCGATGTTGACGATTTCGCGATTGGCATTCTGGGATTCGGCCGCAGCTACGATGCCGCGCGCCGTGTCCTGAACAAACGTAAAGGATCGAGTCTGCAGGCCATCACCATGAATGGGTATGACCTCCTCCCGCAGGATAGCGCTGATGAAGACAGCCTGCGGGCCTCCCCACCAGCTTAGGTTCTGACGCGGCCCATACGAACCAAATATCCTCAGAACGGTCGCATTGATTCCTGCTTCTTCCGCCATGGCAAGCACGAGATGCTCGTCGAACATCTTCGAAGCCGCATAGGCCCATCTCGCCACCGTAGCGGGTCCAAGAACGGAGTCACTATCCTCGGAGAAAGGTACCACGGGATTTTTGCCATACACATCCGAGGTCGATGTAATCACAAAGCGAGCATTGTTCTCGACGGCGACCTGCAATGCATTGTGTGTCCCGTGGAAGTTCACCATCAGCGTTTTCTTCGGGTTTTCGTAGCGCGGGATCTTGTATGCCGCCAGATGAAGGACAATGTCGACCTTCCCCGCTGCCCGCCGCAAGGCGTGGTAATCGCATACATCCGCAGAGTGGAACTCGAAGCCAGGATATGTCCTCGCGGACTCAAGGTTTGTGGAGTTCCCGTGCGACAGGTCGTCAACAGCTACGACGTCGTAACCTTTTCCAAGCATCAGATCGGTTACATGTGATCCCAGGAAGCCGGCAGCTCCCGTAATAAGTACGCGTTTTATCATGCAGCCCTCACCATTTCCATAATTCGACCGATACTACGTTCTCCTGCATGGCCTTCACCGAACTCGACCAGATCCCTGGGCTCCTGAATACTGTCGCGTCCGAAGCGTGCCAGACGGCGAGCTCCATCCAGGATCTTTCCGGTCTCATTGCCGACCAATATGTTCCATCCCCCGTGCAGCGTCTCGATCCACTCGGTTTCTTCCCGAAGGGTCAGGCACGGTACCCCCATGAAGTAGGCTTCTTTCTGCAGGCCACCGGAATCGGTCATGATGAACCTGGCATTTCGCTGTAGCGCCAGCATGTCCAGGTACCCGACCGGCTCGATAACATGCACATGATCCACAAGAAACAGATCAGAGTTGCTCGTCCCAAGCAGACGCTTCCGCAGCCGCGGATGCATCGGGAAAATAATGGGGACATCCATCTTCTTTAAAGCCTCAAGAATGCCGTTAAGCCGTTCGGGCTCATCGGTCGCTTCGGCTCGATGAATGGTAACGAGAGCATATTCCTGAGTTCCTAAGTGGAGCTCGCGCTGTATGGCAGACTGTCCATCCCTGCCGAAAAGGCTGACAGCATCAAGCATGACGTCTCCCACGAATACTGCTCGCTCGCCGAGCCCCTCCAGCTCCAACTGCTTTACGGCATTGAGTGTCGGGCATAGCAGGAGATCCGAGATATGGTCCGCAACGATTCGGTTTAGTTCTTCCTGCATCATCCGATTGAAGCTGCGCAGTCCAGCCTCAAGATGAATTACGGGAATATGAAGCTTCGCTGCAGCCAGCACGGATGCAAGGGTCGAATTCGTATCGCCGTACGCGATCACGGCGTCCGGCCTCCACTCCAACAATTCAGCCTCAACTCCGGCAAGCATGAGTGCAGTCTGAATTCCCGGCGTCCCCATCCGCACGCTCTCCAGCAATCTCGGCTTTGGTAGACCGAGTTCCTGAAAAAATACCGCCGACATCATCGGATCACTGTGTTGTCCTGTATGCAGCAACCTGTGTTCTATTGCGCCCTGGTGTTCGCGGTTATACTCTTCGATCGCCCTTACAAGGACTGCCATCTTCACAAATTGCGGCCGCGTTCCACCGATGGAAAGTATCTTCACCGTGTTTCTCCCGGCTTCGTTTCGCTTTCGTACGGCAACAATTGATCAATATCGACCGGGCGGACAACTCTTGCCGGAGCCCCCATAACGACCATGCGCGCCGGGACATCGCGTGTTACCACGGACCC
>Ga0207647_10004679_pt1 | contig 10137 bp, 9 predicted proteins | sample KBSCornC2_FD_184295 | JGI IMG/M metagenome (GOLD analysis project Ga0207647, IMG submission 184295) | Corn rhizosphere microbial communities from Kellogg Biological Station, Michigan, USA - C2 (SPAdes) (version 2) | ecosystem: Host-associated > Plants > Roots > Rhizosphere ...
GATGTTCGTCAAAGTTGAACTGGGTCCTGAACAGCCGGCCGGCCTCGAGCCCGTACAGCATGAGCGAAGTCGACACACTCTCCGGCATAGCGAGGTTGAGGCCGCCCTCGTTCCGATCGAGGAAGATCCTGGCGACGCGTTCGCGTTGCCCGGTGATCTCTGAGGAAAGCTGATCCTGCCAGTCCTTCGCCGCGGTGAGAACCTGCCAGCCGAAGTCGCTGAGCGACTTGATGTCGGTGACTTGAATGCCGCTCCCCTCCTGGGAGGTCTGCGGCAGCATCACGCGCTTGTGGACCGCGGCCGGGTCTGTTTGCAGCGCGTCCAGGCTGATCGCGAAGGTCGGGCGAGACGGCAACGGGCTGTCGAAGAGGTGGATTGGAAAGTTGCTGCTGAGGCCGCCGTCAGACAACCAGACAGTGCACAGCCGCGACTTTGCATTCTGCTGTCCGAGGGCTTTCGCAACTGACCTGAACTCGTGATCGAACGTGACGACCGGAATGGCCTTGAACAGCAGCGGGAAGCTGAGGCTCATGCGCACCGCGCAGATGACCGGCAACTCATTGCCCTGCGGAATTCGCCGCACACCCTTCACGCCGTTCCAAGGGCCTGACTTCGACTTGAGGTGCGCAAGAACGGGAGCGGGAAACAGCGCGCCCCACTCCTCCGGCCGGTACCCGGCCTGGATGCCGAGCTGCGGAAGCGTGTGCGGCCGACCCATCGACAGGTTCGTCGTCACCATTCGGAGAAAAATGGGCGGTGCGTTGTTTGTTGGCTTTTCGAGGTGGCCGAACGTCAGAACCTCCGGGTGGTCTCGATCGCCAAAGGCAATGTCCTGCAGCGCCGAATGGAGCCAATCGGTGAGCGCGGCTGGTCCGGCCGGATCAACGGTCAAGCCGCTGCACGCGCCGAAGCCGTTGGCGAGCAGCCGGTCGCGTGCCCGAGCCACCGGCCGGTACAACGTCAAGAAGGGAACAGCGAGCAAACCGAGAAGTGCGCCGGCAAGTGCGCCGATGGTAATCGCGGTCCACGGCGCTGCGTGCTGGAGCCTGGCAAAGAGCCAACCGAGTGCGCCGCCGGCCACACAAACGAGGGCGACCCGAGCTACGACAAAGCCGCCGACCGCAACTGCGCCGCCGATTGCGCCACGTTTGAGCAAACGGATGGCTGGTCCGAACTCGCGGTCTGGCTGGAACAAGCTAAGCAGGATCTTGGGAAGGCTGTTGCAGTAGGCCTGCAGGCGGACGAACCCCTGAGGATCGTTGTGGACGGATCGCGCATATTCCGCAGCTGCGGCAAAGGCAGCTGCAATTGCGCCGGCCGACGTGCCACCGAGCGAACGGAACCGGTAACGCGTGGCAATCTCGAGGATGGCGTAGGGATAGACGATCCCGGAAGTGATGCCGCCTTTCATGATGGCATCGCACTCTTTGGTCGCGCCGTTGAACTGCTCGCCTTCGTACTTGGGCAGCTTGGCTGCTGCGGCCGCGAACGGTTTCGTCGTTTTCGTCGACGCGTCGGTTGTCACGGCTGCTGAAGACCGTCCTGCACCGGTCCTTGGTAGGCCGGGTCGAGGGCTTGGTTTAGAAGGTGCGCGAGGCGGAAGCCCGCCTTGCGAACGCGGTCCTCAGCTCTAGCCGAAAACTGGGTGAGGTAGCTCTGGTTGAGCTGTTCCAAGCGTTTGTCGTGCGGCTTGAGCAGGCTCGTCGCCGAGTAGTTGCAGCTATTTCCGACCTCGACGCAGTACCGCACGGCCGGGTCGAGCGTGATCGCATAGGACTCCGCAGCCCAGCGCCACGGCTCACCGGCAACGATCTGTTGCTCCTCGGTTAGGCTGGTGTTCGCTAGCAAGGTGTCGACGGCGCGGTAGGTGATCGTCCACCGGGACCAGGTCTTCTTGTAGTCGGTGCGCTGTCGCACGCGCTCCAGCAAGCCCGCCTCCAGGAGGCAGTTGTCCCAAACGGAGTGGAGATTGTCGGGCTGGTAGTGAACCGAGCCGCAGCCCCCGGTCACTTTGGCATCGATGCCATTGCCGCCGCGGTCGTCCGCAAACGACACGTGGAGCGGCTGGTGAATGTCGCCGAGCCAGTGGCCAACGGCGAACAGGGCGAACGCGCGTTTCACACGCGGTTGGCTGACGTCCTTGAGCGTCGCAAGATCTCGTCGGATGCCTTCGAAGATGCATTCGTCGCCTGCCGCGGCCGGACACGTGTCGCCGGTAACCTGGCTTGTGCTCCGGGAGAAGTTGATGAAGTGATCGTTCGGATTCCGCCTGGGAATACCGTCTTCCTCCAGGCAGCCCACGTTGAACGACGTGTAGTGGCGAGCGGCTACCTTTTTGTACTTGGGAACGGTTATGCCGCCGTTTCGTGACTGAAGCAGCTCACCGACTGCAACCCGGCTGGTCGGCGTCAGGTTGCGGTAGGCGAGGTCGCACACAGTTACATGACCCATTTTCCCCCACGCATGCGCGGGTTTCGGTAGCGCGAAGGCCGAAAGGATCAGTGTCGCAGAGGCGAGATAGGCCGAAGCACGCATGCGCGAGCCTCCCTGTTAGCGGCCGGCCAAGAGACCGACGGTGGTGATTCGGCGCTTCCATGGTCTGCTTGTACAGCTGTTGCGTCAATCGAGCCGACCGGCACAAGATGAGAGTCTGGTGGGGCGGATAGCCCCCACGACCTTTCGTCCGTTTAAATGAGCGTGCTGTGCGTCCTCCTACATTACGCGAACCGATGGCGCCGCTGCGAATGGCTGCCTTCAGGTACGTTCTCTAGGCCAGGGTATGGCCGAGAAGGGCGCAAAGCTGCCGCGGGACGGTGGCAACTCCTACAGAACTTAAACTCGCCGCACGTGGCGCTACAGCATTGTTCGGTCTTTGAGAGTGCTTCCGTCGTGCTTCCGGCCAGCCAGTTTTTGGCTCTTTCGCTGAGCGGATCCGAAAACCTGAACTTAGCGGCGCCCCCCTCCCCTCCTAGCTTGGGTGACTGGCGCACTGCCTAATGTCCGCTTTCGACCCGAAATGGACATTTATCCCGCTCGCCCAAACTATCAGTTTAAGTTCGCTGCAATCGCCCGCACGGAGGGCGGTTCGGTCAGCGAAGCGAAACCGAACCGTCCAGCTTTGTGCTCCACGCAAGCAGCTAAGTGGGATTTCCGATTGGCCGGACGCAAGGCGAAGTACGCAAGCTCTCGGTCGGCCTGAGCGATCAGCTCATCACAGCACTTCATGATTTCGTGTGCTTGCTCGTGCGCGAGCGCAAGCCATTCGGTATCTGATGGATCAGACATCCATCTCCTAGCCCGAGCAAAAGTATAACTTATCTTGACGCAATTTGTTGCATCAGAACTTGAATCCGCCAGATTACCGTTTTCCGCCCATTTGCGGGCGCCTTAGGTCCGTCTTCGACCCATTTCGGACATTAGGAGCGCCTACTTCTGCTGGCGGTCGGACGCATCGTTTTCCGCCATCTTCGACGCGCAATCACGCAGCTTTGTAACTGCATCCGGTGCGTTGAGCGGCAGGCCCGTCATCAAGCTTGGCCCGAGCCACAGCCCAATCGTGTCGCTGGAAGCGAGATCGCGAAGGAATCGATCGCTGTCCGCCGAGCCGAAGACATGGGTGAACGAGTATCCACCGACCAGCTTGGCGAACTGAAAAGGCTGACTTCCCCATTTCTCGTTCAGCGGTGAGCCCTTGCGGGTGAAGGTCAGATAGAGGTCCAGCGAGGCGCCGGTTGGAAGCGGCGGTTTAGAGGTTGCCCAGCTGAGCGCGGCGACTTTTCGTTGCGCATCGTAGAGAACCAGCAGTTGAAATTCATCGGCGACGCTGCCCGCGAAGGAGCGCAGCATCCCGCATTCTCTGTGATTTACGGCAGTGATTTCCCAGTCACCGACCTTTGCGTAAGGTTCCCTAATGGGTTCCGCTTCCGCAACACCTGCGCTTAACAGCGCAAACACACCGAACATCCATGCCCTCACTTAAATCATCCCTAATCAGCGCGGCGAAGGGACGGCTCCTAGAGCTGAAAAAGTTAAGGGATCCCGCACCTGTCCGAATGTCGGCTTTCCACCCTTTCCGGACATTAGCGATCATCGTCATTGGTCAGCTCGAGGCGGCCATACGAGTCACCCGTTCGCTTCGAATCCGAGCAAGCTCCGCTGCAGCGGCCAGTCTGTCGGCAGATCTACTGTCATAAGCGCTCTTCGGGTGACGGTTGGCGGCTGTGTACCATCGACAATCGACGTGACGATGTCAGGGGCAAGGTAGTTTAACCGTATAAGACGGGAGTACGTCGCCGGCTTGCTTTTCATCAATTTGGCCAGCTCCACAATGTCGAGCTCCCGGTGCTGCAACATCAGCTCTTGGGCTTCGCGAGCGCGCTTCAATAGCGCTAGCAATTTGTGACTTGAGTGTGATTTTGCGGCGGTTCGGGAGGTAATTGGCAGATAATGTTTGTTCCACCGTCGGTCGACGCTGACGGAGACATCGATGGTGTGGAGCGGCGAAGGGTCTAGAGGGTCCGGTGCGTTAAGCTCTAGGGACCCAGTTCCGTCCCACGCGAGAACGTTGGCAATGCTCTCCAACCTCAACGTCACCTTTACACGGTCCGGATGCACTTCGACCAGGTGCACCAAGAACCTCAAAGCTGACGATAGTCTCAGGTTGCTTAGCTGATCCAAATACCGTGTCACGCCTGGACCCGCCATGCAAAGGCGACCTAATTGAGCCCCGTTGATGGTCAATCGCATCAACAACACGCTCAGCTGCGCGCGATTGAGCAGCAGATTCTTCAAGACGCTGAGGACAAGGCGCTCCAGCTGGTCAGCCCGCGCGCGGAAGCCCGGAAGCGCGTCGGGCTTGGTGCAGGCAGAGCCGCACGAGGCATAATAACGAGGTCCCAATCCATTCGTTGGATAGTGTCCATGCATTCGCCGGCCATACAGGTCGAAGATGATACCGGTGAGCATATGCGGAGCGTGCTTCCGAGCGGGCAGCCGATGCTCTTCGCGGACTTTCTGAACCCGCTCCCACAAGGCCCGATCGATTATCGGAGCGTGAACGCCAGGGTACCGGTTCCCCTTGTGACTCACGTCACCGACATAGATTGGATTGGAGAGAATATGATCGATAGCAGTATAGCTCGCTGGACCGCCCTTATCGATGCCGCCCTTCCGGTACTTGCGGGGCGCCCGATGCAGCCCCTTTTCTAATGCGACCCGATGAACCGAGCTCAAGCTTCCAGTCTCGGCATAGGTCTCGAAAACGCACTTAACTAAAGGCACTTCTTCAGGATTAAGGATCAGCTTGCCTCGCTGAAGGCTATAGCCTGTCGGCGCGATTCCTCCGGTCCAGAGTCCGCGCTGCTTCATCACCATCTTCTTATCTCGGATCCGGTCGTTCGTTATCTCACGTTCGAACTGCGCGAACGTCAGCAAAATGTTTCTGATGAGTCGCCCCATGGTGTCGCTGGTGTCGAAGTTCTGGGTGATCGCCACGAACGCAACACCAAACCGATCGAAGACGTCAATCAACCGAACAAAGTCGAGCAAGGTACGGCTTATGCGGTCGAGCTTGTAAACGACCACCACGTCGACGAGTCCGTGCTCGATGTCGGCCAGTAGATTCTGAAGAGCAGGCCGCTGGAGGTTCGCTCCTGAGCGTCCCAAGTCGTCGTAATGCTTAGGGCTTTCCTCCCAGCGTTTGTGCTGCTGACTCGAAATATATGCGGCGCATATGGCTCGCTGAGCATCGAGAGAAGTGACTTCCTGTGAGAAACGAGACTCGACACTCTTGCGCGTGTAGATCGCGCACCGCTTGCTGAGAGCGCCTGGGAAACGCGGTTCCATTATTCCCTCCGTCAGGGCGCCAGCACGCCACGGCGCGCTGCCCGAAGACAATCGTATAACCGATGGGGTGAGGATAAGGATGTCCGGGAAAGGCACCCTGAGGTTGAGGGAGGCGAGCGGCGGTTCGGTGCCCGCCTTCCTCAACTGGTCCAGCACGTTAATCGATGTTTGCTGGCCCTTCAAACCCCACATCGCAAGCCTAGCCTGTGTCCGCTTTGCGCCAAAGTAGACATTGGCGCGCATCCTCGCCGTGGCACCGGACACTGCGCCGCTTGTCCGCATCTGCTAAATCTTCGCAAGACGCATGACGTTTCCGCCCAATGGTTTAATGCTGGAACTAAGCCCTCCCAACACAAGCGGAATTCGGATGAGCAATTCAGCAACCAAGACCGAAAAAGAGATCGCTGGGCCAGAGGTCAGGCATTGGCACTTGCGTCGGATCGATATCCGCTCGCCCGTGATGAAGGATGCTTGGCCGGTAGCGCGGATCGAGCTCGAACATCCGGTGCGCGGGCGGGTGAGCGATATCGGAACTGCGCCAGGCGCGTTCGACGCAGCGTTCGTCGCAGCCGCCCAGATCGTTGGCATCCACCCGCATCTGCTGAGCTATAACGTGAGGTCGGGACCTCCGGCCGACGAAGGGGCGCTCCCGATCACGATCAACGTCGAGATCGAGCTCGACGGCAAGATTCTTGCGGGCAGCAGCTCGGGCGTCGATCTCGTACGCTGTTCGTTGCAGGCGTGGCTCGATGCTATCGCCAAATCGGCCCAATAGATAGGTGACGGCTTAGCGTCCGCTTTCCACCCAAACCAGACATTGGCAGCCCTTCTCGCCTGCATTATCCAGCGGACATGCGGCTTCCGATTAGAAACAAGACGGCGAGACTCTAATGCTCTGCATCGAGCCGCCACGTCGACGAGCCCCACTAACGGCGGTTCTGGCGGAAGTCGGGGAAGACCTGCAGGCCAAAACATGGTACGGTCGTTGCGGCCGGAAGCGGACCCGGAAAACTGAGGCCCGCCCGCGAGCGCGACTGGTATGGTGCGGCCGCTTCCGCCGTCCGACGAAACCGAATGCCAGCTGCGAGTCAGACGTTTGTTAAGGCCATCCGATTCCATGCGTGGATCCCCGAACGCGGCCCGCGGCAGCATCCCGGCTATTTTGCGCGATGTCTCCAGGCGCCGGCCGGCTGCGCTTACCGACTCCGTCGATCACTCTCCGAACCTTTGGAGGGTGAGGCTGCGCTCCGCCCATCTGCTCGGCGCTGTTCTGTTGGGGCAATGGCACGAGGAGACCAGGATTTTTCGGTGGAGATGGCTCGCGCAAGCCGCTGCCCGGATGCACAAATTCCGGGTCGCGAGAGGTGTGTTGAGAGATGCGGATATTGAACCTTACTGCCCCGGCCGCAACTTGGTCTCACTCGACGCTCATCGGGGCAGGCAGGCCCGATAGCAGTTCGCTCATCTGAGGTCCGCAACCGGACATCGCAGAACCGGGACCCCTGCTGCAAAAATCGATGCATTGCGATTTGGAGGGGCATGCCCCGGGCGATCCGTCCGCGTGGGCGTGTACGAATGAGCTGCGAGTCGGACGCTGACGCGCAAGGCACTGGCCTCGCTCAGGACGGAGAAAGCTCGCCAATTTCTCGGCCGCCGAAACTGCCGGCCAAGCACGCGCCACATGTCACCTTCATTTGCCGCCTTCGCGGGATCCTGCTTCACAAGGCCGCATGCACCATTTCGCAATGAGGAGCTTGAGGAACCGACAGCTATCGCCCGATAAGCTCCCGCTGATGCAGGCGGAGGAAGAGACAATGGTTCACGTGACGGAAGAGGGGCGGCCGATGCCTGGCCTTCATCGGCGATGAGCAAATCGAACGACGAAGGGAGCGACCGCATCCACGATCGCCGCCGGGTGCTCTGGATTGCTGACGAGGACATCGAAGCAGCGCGGCGTGTCCTTTCGCTTCTCGACGATCGAGAGGCCGCTCCGGAAGGGACGGCGCGACCGCATCGAAGGCTGATTCTGGACCGCGCCCGTGCGTGCCTGTCCCAGAGGCAGCGCCGGTTGGACATTCTAGGAGAGCATTTTTCGGCAGACCCGCCATTCACGCTCCTGCTGACACTATACGTCAGCGAGGAAAGGGAACCGGCGATGGGCCAAACGCGGCTGAACCGTCTTTCCGCGCTCACTCCATCGACGGCGCTGCGGTGGCTCGACGAGCTCAGGCTTGACGGTTGGATCGACCGACGCAAGCGATCCTATCGGAATGTGGCGATCAGCCTCACCCAGAAGGCGCGATCGGCCATGGACGAATTATTCGGCTGGCCCGATGAATGACCAATACTTTGCTTAGGGCGGCGCCGCGAAAGCCACGACGCACGCACATAGACAGTTCCTCAGCCGAGATGCTGTATCTTGGCGTAGCGGGCATTCGCCTAAGCATGTTTGAGCTTCTCGAACATCGCCTGTTCCCCGCCGCGACCTGTCGACAGGCTCTCAACAAGATCGAGCTTCGAACTTCCGGCCTTGGCAAAGACCGGAGCTGGGTGGGATGCGTGAAAGGGGGCAGAAAATCTAAAGGGTCGTCGCGGGAGCCTTGGTTGCCGGCTCGATGGGTGCCAACGCCGGCAGGGGCAGGCCGACGCCCCTTGAACAACTGCAGGGTGTGCGCATCGACGCCGTCGCAGACTCCGACATAGCCTGAAACATCAGTCGCCGGAATGTTGTCGAGCCCAACCGAGGAACCGTCGGGATGTTGGCCGCGCGCGGTCAGCTCGCAAATGCGCCAGTCGCAAACTGAAGTGACGCAGCGACCGCCGCTCGCGGTAGAGGCCGAGGAAGCGCATGGCCGCCGAGAGCAAGCCCGAGCGCTCGTACCCTCAAGATCGAGACGCGGACCGAATGGCGCCGGCTATCGAGCGATTAGTTCAGGCGGAGCGTGAGCCCAAGGCGCGCCATGACATAATGATAGTCACCGCCGCCGCCGCTCAAGGAGGTGTTCGAATATTGAACCTGACCGAAGGCCTGCAGCCTGTGTGACGAAACGGGGCTCTCGATGCGCAGGTCGGCGAGGCGCGCCGCGTGCCACTGGCTGCCGGTCGCCTTTTGCGCCCCATAGCCGAGCGCGACGAGATACATCCAGCCTGAGCGGTCGAACCGGCGCATCTGCACGACCGGCAGGATCTGGGCGAAATTGCGCGGCGAATAATAATCGAATTCGCCCGGCACCGTGGAATGATAATAGCGGGCGCGGAGCTGTGCGCTGAGGCCAATAGCCGGCTTGATCACATGGACGTAGGACCCGCGCACGTGCAGCCGCTCGTTTCTGCCGGTAAACTTCTGAAAGCCGCCCATCGCATTGAAGATGTCGCGCCTGCCGGCGGGAAAGTCGAAGCTCGCTCCGACGAACGTATAATAGAGTCCTTCGTCGACGCCGCGCGGCGTCTCGACGATGTCGCGCTCGACGAAGAATTCCTTAGACCAGTCGGCGGCGCGCAGCGTCGCCGAGCCGAGCACTGTATCGCCGTTGGTCCCCACCCTTGCCCGCCAGCGCCATTTGGCACCCAGCCGGTCGGCAAGGTCGAGATAGACGCGCTCCTGCCTGCGGCTATGCTGCCCCTGTGGACTGTAGCGCGCAGTCTCCAGATCGATTCCCTTATACTCGTCCGGCCCCTTGAAACTCCACAGCGCGCGGCCGAGCAGCTTGACGACATCGGTCTTGTCCGAATCCGTGCTCATCCAGAGCTCGACGCCCGTGGTGGGTTCGAACGGCTGGCGAGCTTTTGGCGCTGCGGGCTGCTCCGCGCCCGCCGGCGTGAGCGCCGCCGACAGCGCAAGCATCGCCGGAACACAGCGACGGGCGATGCTCATCACTTGGTTCCCCATTTCTTGCGCTGGCCGGTCAGTTCCGAAATGTACCCCCAGAGGCAAACCGGCTGCATGATGATCGGATAGGTCAGAACGTAAAAGAGCAGTCCGACGAAGTTGCGGCGAACGTGAAGGCCCTGGCTGTGAAACATTTCGCTCTGGATTCTGAAGATGATAATGTTCCAGACGGCCGCGAGCGGGAGCAGCAGCAGGGTGAGCGGGCCGGCGATCCAATAATAGCCGAGGAGTGCAGCGACGAGCCCGGGGATAAAAATGAAGGTGAAGGTGAGGTCGAGCGGCAGAAACAGGCAGTTCCACCATACGAACAAAGTCGTCAGCCGCGGCTTGAACAATAGTCTTTTGTGCCGCTGGAGCGCCTCGATCAGTCCGCGCGACCAGCGCTTGCGCTGGCGGTAGAACTG
>Ga0207647_10004681_pt1 | contig 10135 bp, 16 predicted proteins | sample KBSCornC2_FD_184295 | JGI IMG/M metagenome (GOLD analysis project Ga0207647, IMG submission 184295) | Corn rhizosphere microbial communities from Kellogg Biological Station, Michigan, USA - C2 (SPAdes) (version 2) | ecosystem: Host-associated > Plants > Roots > Rhizosphere ...
CCAGCCTCTCAGGCTAGCCCGTCAACGTCTGCCCACGACCTTCCCCGGATTCATCACATTCGCCGGATCCATCAACGCCTTGATCGCCTTCGCCAATTCCTGCTTCACCGGATCCGCATGCCGCTCATAGGCCTCGCGTTTCTCCAACCCCACGCCATGCTCGGCCGAAAACGAGCCGCCGGCCTCGCGCAGCCCCTCGTAAAGCACGTCCTCGATCGCTGCGTGCCGGTCATGCGAGACGGGCCCTTCGCAATTGATGGAGATGTGCAGATTGCCGTCGGCGAGATGGCCATAGACATAAGGCGCATAAGAGGCGTCGAGCTGCTTCAGCCCCGCCTCGATGCGTGCCACATAGGCGTCCAGCGCGCCGCCCGGCACGGACACGTCGAAGGACGGAGCCATGGGATGCGCGCGCTCGATCTGCTCGGTCTCCTCGCGCAGCCGCCACATCGCCGCGGCCTGCGCGTCGGAGCTAGCGACCAGCCCGTCGACGATTGCTGCCTCGTCCCAGATCGCCGCCAGCCCGTCCTCCAGCACGCCTCTTGCCGCCTCCATCGAGTCGGCGCCGAGCCCCAGCACCAGAAGGCAGGGCGCATCGAGCGGCAGGCTGCCCGGTGCATAGTTCAGCGCCCGCTGCATGAGGGAGGCAAAATTGCGCCACAGGATCTCGGCCGCGGTGAGCCGGGCGCTGGTCGAGGCCAAGAAATGCCGCACGATGCGCTGGGCGCTGGCCGCATCCGGCACGCCGACAAGTGCTGTGGCGCTGGCGCCTGCCACCGGATCGAGCCGCACAGCCACGCGGGTGACGATGCCGAGCGTGCCTTCCGCGCCGATGAAGAGATGCTTGAGGTCATAGCCGGCGCTGGTCTTCAACACCCGGGTGAGATCGCAAAACACCCGCCCGTCCGGCAGCACCGCTTCCAGGCCGAGCACGCGGTGGCGCATCGTGCCGTTGCGAAAGGCCATGATGCCGCCTGCGTTGGTGGAAACCATGCCGCCGATGGTGGCGCTGCCGCGCGCGGCGAGGTCGATGCCGGGGTCGAGCCCATGCACAGCCGCGGCCTCCTGCAGTGCGCCGAGCGTGACGCCCGCCTGCACGATGGCTACGCGCGCGAACGGATCGATCTCCTCGATTTGGTTCAGCCCGCCAAGGTCGCAGATCACCTGACCGGCGGAAGTCGCCGCGCCGCCCGCCAGCCCGGTTCGCCCACCCTGGGCAACGAGGCCGATGCCACGCTCCGCGCAGAACTTGACCAGAGCGGCGACACCGGCTGTGTCGGCGGGGCGCACCAGCGCCGAGGCGCCGAAATTGCGGGCATCGAAGCCGGGATCGCGGGCGGCGAGTTCGGCGGCGTCCCGGATGGTGGCGTCGGGGAGGGCGGCGCGGAGGGAAGATAAAAGGCCGTCGCTCACGCTGGCGGACTCCGTCTGGGGCTGAACCTCCAACCTATAGAGGCGGCAGCGCAGTTGAGCCACACTCGGACAACGATTGCAGGGCTAAATTTCGCTCGTGCCAACGGTGCTGCCTCGATTGCGTTGAGGCACCTTTCGCATTGGCGCGGATCAGGATGTTCTGCCGGCCTCTTCGCGCCTTTGGGCGTCTTGGCTATTCAGCTTGGCAACAAGCTTTTCCGCGCGCCGCGCCCTGATTCCAACCGTCGGCTTCTGCTCGAACTCGGCAGGTTGCCCGGTAAAGACGTCGAAAACGGTCCAACTGTTCGGCTCGTCCATCCTCAGTGCGTAGCGGTTTGCCATGCTTGCATCCTTCTGGTCTCGCGCCGGGTCGACGAGCCCGCTCAGGCCCGTAGGACAAATACCGACGCCAACACGGCGGCAATCCACAACGCGACATAGAGCGTCAAAGCGAGTCGTCCGTGTGCGAAAAGCCCTCCGCGCATTATCTCCGCGGCATTTTTTTCCAAGCGTTTCGATCTGGTCGGTTCCACCGCGGCCTGAGGCCCCGCCGCGCCAAACTTGCCGAAGCCAGGGGAGGTCCGCTTAGCCATGGATACGACCTCGAATGTTGTTGCAATGCCGGAAGGGGGGAGAGATGGGCCGGACGACCAGATAGCCGCTATGTGTCAGGATTTCTCGACGGCCTTTTCTGGGCAAGCCTGTCGTCTTATAGACGGCTTTGGGCGTGACGGATAGGAGTGAAAAAATAATCGCAGGGAAGCCCAAAAATGTTTGGGTGAAATAATCTGAAGATTTCAGGAATTAGGTCAACGCCAGCAAATCGATTTACCGCTGTTTCAGGCCAGAACCTGAGATTTCTATTTACCCAGGAAAAAAATAATAGGCGCGTAAGTCTTGCTTTGAGCGCAATTGAGGCGCATACAAAAAAGTGTTGATTTGGTTGAGTTTGGCTTTCGCCCCGTCGGAGCCGCGCCAATCCTTTCCGAATTTTCGATAGCGAAGCGTTGCGCCGTTCCGGCGCGGCTCTTGCTCGTTTGAACCCTGGAACGACGCAGGGCGCTGACCACGGATGTACTGGCAGCACCGCAAACCGTTCCAGCGGTTCGACTGAATAACGCGGAAGTCCATCTTGGCATGTTTTCATGGGAAAGCTGCAATCGTGGCATTCGCATCGCGTCGACCGTCGTCTGCTTCGGCTCTGCCTTGGTGCTGGCGCGCTTCAGACGCGCCGCAACCGCAGGGTATCTTACCGATCTCGACGAGGGGGCCTGGAAGGGCCTTTCCCACTCCGCGCGACGCAACGCGGCCGCTTTCATTCACCTGCCGGCGATCCTCCGCACAATGGGGTTCGCACGGTTAAAAGCATCGATCAACCGGCCTCTCTCGAGGCGGCGCTCGAGCCGACCGGAGACAATCATGACAAGCCTTATGCAGCGCAACACACGGCCGATACGGCACGGCGCCCCGCCGCGTTTGTTCGACATCGGACAGGCGGTCCGTCTGAAGGGAGATTTCCGGACATTGACTGCGGAAGTCTACCACGTCACCGGCACGCTGCCGCCAAAAGAAAACTCGCCGCAATACCGAATCCGCAGCGACACCGAACCGCATGAGCGCGTGGTGACCGAGGACAGGCTGGAATCGGTCGGAACCCTGGCGTCGGACCCCGGCCTGATGCTGATCGAAAGGACGTTCGGACATGGCCAAGGGACAGCAGCGCTCCAATCGCGAGATGAGGAAGCCAAAGCAGGAAAAACCTCCGACCAAGCCTGAGAGCCCATTCAATCAAGGCGCCGGCCTCAACGCGAAGGCGAAGGGCTCGATGTCATCGCGCGGTGGGTCTCGATGAAGGTCGTGATCGAATTCTATCGGACGCGCCTCGCCGATGAGGCGCATGCCATCATCGGCCGTGAGACGGTGCTGGCAACCGATCTCGATGATGCAATCGAGATCGCGCGGCTTCTGGCGAGGACGCTGAACATGCCGCAGTGGCCGGACGCGGTCACAATCTCCGAAGCTGACGGCGCAGCGCTTTATTCGGAGATTATCGCCGCGCAGGCAGGCGAGGAAAGACAGGTATGAACAACTCCATGGCCAACGGCGAAACCGAGGCGGGTCACAAGACCGTATCCGGCTGTTCGCAAAACAACAGAGGCCTGTCGGGCCACGCCTTCAGGGATCATCAATACGGCCGCCGTGTCGAAGCCGATCATTCCTGGACCGTCTACCATGTCTTCACCGGAATTCCGGTGCATGTCGACGGCGCTCCGATGGTCGGGCTGACGCGTGCGCATGCGACGAAGAGCATGCTGGATCTCAACCGTCGCAATGTCGAGGCTCGAACGGAATGGAATAGAACCCGGCCGGCAGCTGAATATGCCGAAATACGGGTGGGCAACCCATGACGCTCGCCTTTCCAAATCCCAGCCGGAGCTTCGATCAAACGCGCCACGCCGTCTGCTTCATTGGCCATGACGGTATGTTCCAGGTCCGCTTCTTCGTCGAGGTGGAAGCTCTCGGGACATTCAACGACGACGCTGGGGGTAAGGAAACGGCCGAGATGGCATACCTTTCGGCGTTCGACGCCTTGCGCAGTTCCATCCAGGACGCCGCCAGCAAAGCATATGCGCGCGAGCGCCGGAACTCCTACACACTCACTGCTTCCGGCTTCCGATAGGCAGGAAGCCAATATCGCAGGAAAAAACATGCAGTCGCGAATAGCCTTGTCCCTGGCTGCAATAAGAAAGGATAATGCCGATGCGTTCCATGAAAACCCCCGAGGCGCCGCCCGCCGCGATCAAGCCGATCGTCAGGTCCTCAAACATCATGTCCGCGCGGCTGACGATCAGGAAGGACGAGGCAGCGAGGCGCAAGCTCGCCGACACCGACGGCACCCTGCGGCGGGAACGTCAGATCGCAGAACGCAATCGCCTGATTTGACGTATGGCCACCTGACAGGTGCCTTTTAATTTGGCCCTGTGTCTCGCGGCTGTCTTTCCCGATCCTAGGCAAGTCCAGATCTAAGGCGTACACGGCCTAAACCGGGAGAAATACCATGGCGATGAAGCCCAACTATCGATACGAGCGCAGCAAACGCGATCAGGCGAAGGCGGCAAAGAAGGAGGCGAAGCTCGCGGCCAAAGTGGCGAAAGAGAAGGTGGTGGAGCAGGAAGACGAGCGGAAGGGGAGCACTGATGACGGATAATGTCGCGTTAGGCCGGCCGGTCTTGGAACCGCAAATGACAAAACGAGAGTCCGATCACTTCGAAATCGATGTGGAATGCCCTCGGTGTCGGCACCAGGCGAAAACGCGCGTGGGCTGGATACGCATTCACACCCAGATGGAGTGCGAAAATTGCGGCGAGATCATCGACATCGAAAGTAAGAATTTCAGAACGCGCGAGCAGCCTTAAGGTGTCACAAGAATGGCCGCCTCGCGGGCGGCCGCAATGAATGCCTTGCGCGCGAATGAAGCCGGCCGGCGCCCGCTATTTGTATCTGTGCAGGCCTGAATGGCTGCACGGTGCTTGTCGCTTCGCTTGCCGCGCCATCTTCGAAGCAGGAAGTCCAGGCAGGCAGCCGCATCGCCGATTACCTCCTGCCCGCCGGCCGGATCAGCGATGATCGTTACCGATTGGTCGAATTTTTCATTTGCCATCACTGCGCTTAGGCCGGGGCGCGCAACATAGCAAGCGCTGTTTGTTGTGAGACTATCGGATGGGCGAACGGGAGCTAGGGTTGAGCGATACGATGTTTGGCATCGGCGGGGAAACCAGCTGCAAGCAAAGCCCCGTTCGCATGATGCAAGACCAAGGAGAGCCTCCTGGACAGCCCGACCTACTCAGCAAGAGATCAAGCCGGACTGTCCTCGCCGCACCAGCGAGATCGTATCGTGCGCCTTTGTTTCCTGTCTGGCCAGCGGAACCGCTACAAATGAGGGCCGTTGAGTACCAAGGGGGTACCTCATGGCGAACGATTACGGCCGGCCGCCGCTTGACGAGATCGTCAAAAGGCTGATGCATCAGACCGGCATTACCGAAGCTCAGGCGCTCGAACTCATCTATTTGCCGGCCGGCAATTCGCTTCTTTAAACGCTGCTCGCCCAGATCGAGCACCCGACTTTCTGCCCGCTCGCAGCATCCCGCACCGTCTTCACAAACACCCGTCGCAGCCCAACCCTGTTCGCTTTCACTTCATCGCTGGCGAGATAGGTCGGGTCGCCGACTTCCCAATGGTAGCGGGTGTTGGCCGGCGCGCGCTTCCAGGTGAATTTCGAGACGTAGGCCACTTGGCCCGGCGTGGTGTCGGCGAACCGGCAGTCGATGGTCGCCGGCATCAATCCCTGCGCGCTCATCGTACTGACGACCTTGTCGGCGTCGGTGGTCGTCAGCCATTCGTTTATGCCGCTCGTCTGGTACGCGTCTATGCCGCTTGGCTGATGCGTCATGCATCCTCCAAGCAGCATCAGCGCCGCCATTGTCGCTGTTGCCTTGCCTGCCCGCTTGCTGCCTTGCCGATCGATGCCCATGCCCGTCCTCCTTCTTGAAGAGAGTGGAAAGTCTCGGGCAAGAGGATGGGCCCCGCGCATCGCTTCGTATATTAGGCGCTTCACATGTCTGGCCCATCGGAGCCTCGGTCTGGATCGCGGGCGGCGGCAGGGCCTGTGACCGCCCGGCCACAGGCGTTAGCCGCATCAGCTGTTAACGGCTCTAATCCCCAAAATTAACCTTTTGTTAACCATTCGCCGGGCACCCTTTAACCATTGAGTAAGGATTCGCTTGAACGTGACCTTCGCCGCCCCTTTGCACAACAAATCGATCCGCTTTCGCGCCCGTTCCTTCGTCGCTTTCACGCTGACGCCGGAGGCGCCGATCGCCGACTGGCTGGAGGGGTTGGATCACTGGATCGCCAACTCCCCGGGCTATTTCAACGGGCGTCCGGTGTTGCTGGATTTGAACACCTTGCAGCCGGGGCCGGAGGAGATCGCCGCGCTGGTCGGCGTGCTCGGCTCGCGCGGCATCCGCGTCTATGCCATCGAACTGGAAGGCGCCGAGCTGGGGCCCGAGCTGCCGCCGCTCTTGGCCGGCGCCAAGGAGGCGACAGCCGAGGGCCTGCTGGGCCGGGCCGCGCGCAAGGCGCGGGCGGAAGAACTGGAAATCGCCGAGGAGCGGGCGCACGCGACCCAGGAAACTATCCAAGCGGCGGCGCCTGCCGAGGTTCTGCAGGCAGCCGGCGATGAGCCGGTGGACCCCGAACTGGCAAGGCTGGAGGCGGTCAGGATCGGGCCGGCCCAGGCCGAACCGGAAAAGCCAGGGCAGGGCGCCGTGTCGGCGCCTTCCGCCGGCACTTTGATGATCAAGGCGCCGATCCGCTCCGGCCAGTCGGTCTTCCACCCGCATGGCGACGTCATCGTGCTGGGCTCGGTCGCGTCCGGCTCGGAAATCGTCGCCGGCGGCTCGATCCATGTCTATGGCACGCTGCGCGGCCGGGCGATCGCCGGTTCGGAAGGCAATATTTCGGCGCGCATCTTCTGCCGCAAGAACGAGGCCGAGCTGCTCGCCGTCGACGGCTGGTACACGACGGCCGAGGAGATGGAAGGCGTGTCGCGCGGCAAGGCCGTGCAAGCCTTCCTCGACAACGATGCGCTGTGCGTGGTGCCGCTCGGCTGAGTTCTTGGCCGCAAGCTTCGGACCGGTTTCGCGTGCGAAGGTTACCAGTGCATGTCGCCCAAAACCGCGCAGCGGTCTGGGAGAACGACATGCACCAAGAACGAAAGAATCCCGCCGTGCTCGGCACGGCCAGAGAATAAAAACCGCCAATGGAGGCTGGATATATGGGCAAGGTAGTCGTGGTCACATCGGGCAAGGGGGGAGTCGGCAAGACGACCTCGACGGCCGCGCTCGGCGCTGCCGTGGCCAGGACCGGCAAGAAGGTGGCGCTGGTCGATTTCGACGTGGGCCTGAGGAACCTCGACCTCATCATGGGCGCCGAGCGCCGCGTGGTGTTCGACCTTGTCAACGTCATCCAGGGCACGGCGAAGCTTTCGCAGGCGCTGATCCGCGACAAGCGGCTGGAGACGCTCTACCTGCTGCCCGCGTCGCAGACCCGCGACAAGGACGCGCTGACCGAAGAGGGCGTGGCCGAAGTCATCGCCCGGCTGCGCTCGGTGTTCGACTACGTCTTCTGCGACAGCCCGGCCGGCATCGAGCGCGGCGCCCAGCTTGCCATGCGCTTCGCCGACGAGGCGGTCATCGTCACCAACCCGGAAGTGTCGTCGGTGCGCGACTCCGACCGCATCATCGGCCTGCTCGACGCCCGCACCATGAAGGCCGAGCAGGGCGAGGTGGTGCAAAAACACGTGCTGGTCACCCGCTATGACGCGGCGCGCGCCTCGCGCGGCGAGATGCTGTCGATCGACGACGTGCTGGAGATCCTGTCCACGCCGCTGCTCGGCATCATCCCGGAAAGCCAGGACGTGCTGAGGGCCTCCAACCTCGGCGCGCCCGTCACGCTCTCGGAGCCGCTGAATTCCGCCGCAAAAGCCTATCTCGAAGCGGCAAGACGCCTGGAAGGCGAGGACCTGCCGGTGGTCGTCCCCTTCGAACGCAAGGGCTTCCTCGACCGGCTGCTCGGAAGGAGGGCCGCATGAGCATCCTAGACCTCTTCAAGCGGCGCACCAGCGCGCCGGTGGCGCGCGAGCGGCTGCAGCTGCTGCTTGCCTATGAGCGCCAGAGCCGCGGCCAGCCGGATCTTGTCTCCATCCTGCGCGAAGAGATCATGGCGGTCATCGCCAAGCATGTGCAGATCGACCAGGACTACCTCCAGGTCTCGATGGACCGCGGCGCGACCATGTCGACGCTGGAGATCGACATCCAGATCCCCAACAAGAGCGCCGTGCCGCTCGCCATGGCGGGATGATGCCGACGCGTTTCCTCTTCTCGACGAAAGCGAGGAGAGGAATCCAGCACTGGCAACGCCGCGTTCCTTCGCGCCCCCTCTGTCCTGCCGGACATCTCCCCCTTGAGGGTCCTCGAGGGGGAGATCAGATGTCGCTTTCGCCAATCGCTAAGGTCGCAGGAAGAATGCCGGCGCTGATACAGCCAATCTCCCCCAAGAGGCCCACAAGGGGGAGATGCCCGGCAGGGTAGAGGGGGGGTGCCTCGCGCAGACCTTCGTTGAACCTCCCTTGCGCCCACTTCTGATCTCCCTCATCTATTTCCCAAACACGCCACGACGGGACATACGGTGACCCTTCCCAACATGATCACGATCATGCGGCTGCTGCTCGTGCCCGCGGTGGTGCTGGCCATGCTGCAGTCGCTTTGGGGGTGGGCCTTCGCCGGTTTCCTCGTCGCCGGCATTTCCGATGGCGTCGACGGCTTCATCGCGCGCCGCTGGAACCAGTCGTCCCGCCTCGGCGCCTATCTCGATCCGATCGCCGACAAGCTCTTGCTTGTCTCGGTCTTCGTCGTCATGGGTTTTGCCGGCGAACTGCCGCTCTGGCTGGTGGTGACCATGGTCTCGCGTGACGGGCTGATCGTCTGCGCAGTGCTTTTGTCCAGCGTGATGAGCCATCCGGTCGAGGTGAAGCCGCTCTTCGTGTCGAAGGCCAACACCGCCGCGCAGATCGTGCTGGCGGCGCTTGTGCTGGGCGAACTTGCCTTTTCCGTGCAACTCGGCCCGTTGCGGACCGCGCTCATATTGCTGACCGGGGTCTTGACCGTGGCTTCGGCCGCGGCCTATCTCGTGGCTTGGCTAAGGCATATGAGCGGCTATGGCGAAGGCTCCCGGACGAGCAACTCCCAGATCGGCGACATCAAGTCGGGCAACAGCAAGTCGGGCAGCTCCAACACGGACGCCTGACGATGATGGCGCGGCCATCGCCGCTGACGACAGCTCGGGAACGCTCCGCCGCCAGGTCTTCTTCTGGCTGGCAACGGCCGTTCTGCTGGCGCTGTTCCTATATATCTTCTCAGGCATCCTCCTGCCATTCGTGGCCGGCATGGTGCTCGCCTATTTCCTCGATCCGGTCGCCGACTGGCTGCAGCGGCTCGGCCTCTCGCGCCTGATGGCGACGGTGGTGATCCTGATTGCCTTCATCGTCGTCGTGGTGCTGGCCTTCGTCATCCTGGTGCCGGTGCTGGCCACCCAGATGGCCGATTTCGCCCGCAAGCTGCCGGAATATCTCACCCGCCTGCAGTCGCTGATCACCAGCTTCGACCCGAAATGGCTGGAGCAGCGTTTCGGCGTCAACGCCGCCGGCCTGCGCGACGGGCTGAATTCGCTGCTGACCTCCGGCTTCAGCCTGCTCACCACCGTCTTCACATCGATCTGGAGCTCGGGCGTGGCGCTGGTCTCGGTGGTGAGCCTGTTCGTCGTCACCCCGGTGGTCGCCTTCTACATGCTGCTCGACTGGGATCGCATGGTTGCCGAGGTCGATGGCTGGGTGCCGCGCGACCATGTCGAGACGGTGCGCGCGCTTGCCCGCGACATCAACACCGCCACTGCCGGTTTCGTGCGCGGGCAGGGCACGCTCTGCCTGGTGCTCGGCGTCATGTACGCCACGGGGCTGACGCTGACCGGCTTGAACTTCGCCATCCTCATCGGCTTTTTCGCCGGCCTGATTTCCTTCATCCCCTATGTCGGCTCGCTGACCGGGCTGGTGCTCGCCGTCGGCGTCGCCTTCGTCCAGTTCTGGCCGGACTGGACGATGATCGTT
>Ga0207647_10004682_pt1 | contig 10134 bp, 10 predicted proteins | sample KBSCornC2_FD_184295 | JGI IMG/M metagenome (GOLD analysis project Ga0207647, IMG submission 184295) | Corn rhizosphere microbial communities from Kellogg Biological Station, Michigan, USA - C2 (SPAdes) (version 2) | ecosystem: Host-associated > Plants > Roots > Rhizosphere ...
GGGCGGAACTGGAGATGATGAACCTCACCGGCGATAGCACCGGGCTTGACATGGTGACCATGCCGCAGGCCATGCGCGAACAGGTGCCGACCTCGAATTTCTTTCAGCGCGGGGGCTATGAAAGAAATCCGGTCGCCATTCGCCATAACACTGTCGCCAAGCTTTTGGCGCGGACCAACGCGAAAATGGATAGCGACAGCAGTCTGCCGGGCGCCCGAGAACTGGCTGCGGCGTTTTGAAATCAGTTTGGTCCGAACATGAACTTGCCACCACCTTCGAGATAGGGGCCGGTGCGCATATAGAGCTGACCGTTCTCGCCGATAAAAAATAGCGTTCCCTTGGGGACTTTCTTGGCGCCCTTGAACAGTAGCTTGGCGTTGTTGGTGCCCATTTTGTAGGAAAAGGTCTTGCCCTCCTTGTCATAGGCGTAACCCATATCGGGTGACAAAACCCAAGGCGTGGGCGCGGCGGTTTGGGCTCTGGCGGCGGAGATTGTTACGATCGCGATCGCGATCGCGATCGAGAAGGCAGACATCGACAAGACCTTGCCCAATCCGACCATCTTGATTTTTCCCATGTAGCTCTCCTTACGCGATGATGATAATTGATTAGAACAGATAAAGAACACGCCTCGTGGCACGCTCTCCCAGAATTCGCCCTCGTGCAGAAGTCACGTTAGAAACTCCGTCAGCCAAAATAAATCACAGGAATGATTCGGATGAAGTCCGTCGGGAATATTTTTGGGAGCATTGCGTTTCTCGTCGCGGCGTCGACGCTGGCGCAAGCTGAGGAATTCAAGCTCAGCAACAACCAGCGGATCGCCTGCAGCCGCGGACTGAGCGCGGGCAAGCTCAATACGTCGACCTGCAAGTCCTACGCCTATCTCTTCAATGTGAAGACGTCGGAATATTTCAGGTGCCAGGTGAGTTTGGCGCTCACGCGGGACAACAAGGAAGTGATCAACGTCCAGTCCGATGGTGGCTGCACCCGCAAACCCCGTATTTTCGAAACCGACTCCAACTATTCGTTCGATGCCGCCGAAACCGAGCCGCCCAATACCAATTCATTTTTCGGTCCGGGCGGCTATGCCGTATGGGCCAGCGACAATAACGCGCAGAAGGTTCGCGGCTGCATCATCATCAGCTCTGGTCTTGGTTCCGATATTTCGAAATGCCTCGACATGACCTTCCAATAGGCTTTTTCGAAGCTTGCTGATCGCGCGGGTTCGCATCCGGCGCGACTTTGGTCGAATTGAGGATCGTGGAAACCGCGCCCAGAAGCAGGCTGCGACCGAGCGGGGAGTAGACCATGACGAGCCATTCCAACAACCGATACCACGAGGTTTATGCCCGCTCGCTGGCCGACCCCGAAGGGTTTTGGGCGGAGGCGGCGCGCGAGATCGACTGGATCAAGCCGGCCGAGAAGGTGTTCGATCCCTCGATCGGAATTTATGGCCGCTGGTTTGTCGGCGGCGTGGTCAACACTTGCTATAACGCGCTGGACCGTCAGGTGGCTGGCGGGCGCGGTGATCAGCTCGCCCTGATCCACGACTCGCCTTTGACCGGCAAGACCAGCCGCTTCACCTATGCCGAAATGCTGCGCGAGGTCAGAACCCTAGCCGCCGTGATGCAGGATTTCGGCGTCACCAAGGGCGACCGGGTCATCCTTTATATGCCGATGGTGCCCGAAGCCATGGTGGCCATGCTGGCCTGCGCGCGGATTGGTGCGGTGCATAGCGTGGTGTTCGGCGGCTTCGCCGCCAAGGAATTGGCGACCCGCATCGAGGATGCCAAGCCGAAACTCGTTCTCTCCGCCAGTTGCGGGCTCGAACCCGGCCGCATTGTGCAATACAAGCCGCTGCTCGATGAGGCGATCAAGCTGTCCAGCGTCAAGCCGGACGCCTGCATCATCCTGCAACGCCCGCAGTTGGCATGTGAGCTTGTCGCAGGCCGAGATCATGATTGGGCCAAGCTGCGCGCCGAGGCTCTGGCTGTCGGCAAATCCGCCGATTGCGTGCCGGTGCTGGCGACCGACCCGCTTTATATTCTCTACACCTCGGGCACGACCGGCATTCCGAAGGGTGTCGTCCGCGACAATGGCGGGCATCTCGTGGCGCTGAAATGGTCGATGGCCAATCTTTACGGCGTCAAGCCTGGCGAAGTCTGGTGGTGTGGCTCCGATATTGGTTGGGTGGTCGGCCACAGCTACATCATCTACGGCCCGCTGATTCACGGCGCGACATCGATCATGTATGAAGGCAAGCCGGTGGGCACGCCGGATGCCGGCGCGTTCTGGCGGGTGATCGCCGAGCACAAGGCAGTGGCGCTGTTCACCGCTCCCACGGCGTTTCGGGCGATCCGCAAGGATGATCCCGATGGCGCGCTGATCCGCAAATACGATCTGTCGAACTTCCGCACCCTGTTTTTGGCCGGCGAACGCGCTGATCCGCCGACGGTGGAATGGGCCGAGCAGCAATTGAAGGTGCCGGTGATCGACCATTGGTGGCAGACCGAAACCGGCTGGTGCATCGCTGGCAATCCCGTCGGCCTCGGCCAGTTGCCGATCAAGCTTGGCTCACCCACCGTGCCGATGCCCGGCTACAAGGTCGAAGTCGTCGATGAAGCCGCGCGCCCGGTGAAGCCGGGCATCATGGGCTCGATCGTGATCAAGCTGCCGATGCCTCCGGGATGTCTGCCCACCCTATGGCAGCAGGATGGACGCTGCCGCGAGGCCTATTTCAGCGAATTCCCCGGCTACTACAAGACGTCGGACGCCGGCTATATCGATGAGGACGGCTATGTCTTCGTGATGGGCCGGACCGATGACATCATCAATGTGGCCGGTCATAGGCTTTCCACGGGGGGCATGGAGGAAATCCTCGCCTCTCATCCCGATGTGGCCGAATGCGCCGTGCTCGGGGTGAAGGATGCGATCAAGGGCGAGGTGCCCTGCGGATTCCTGGTACTGAAGGCAGGAGTCACCCGCAAGCCCGCCGACATTGAGAAGGAAATCGTCGCGCTGGTGCGCGAGAAGCTCGGGCCAGTTGCCGCGTTCAAGCTTGCGATCACTGTCGGCCGGTTACCCAAGACCCGCTCCGGCAAGATTCTTCGTGGCACCATCAAGAAGATTGCCGATGGCGAAGCCTGGACCATGCCGGCCACGATCGAGGATCCCAAGGTGCTGGATGAAATCGGCGAGGCGCTGAAGAGCCGGGTCTGACATCGGTCGGCTGGCCGCCGCGGCCGTTCGTTGCGCTATATAAGGAGCGCCTTGCTTTTGATGCAATGAGGCGGCACGCCTGCAGGTGATTTTGCGTCTTTTTCGGGAATCCATGAATGCAGCGCTCGTTTATCGGAACGCGACTGATGATCGTCGCGTTGGCCTCGCTCGGGCTTGTGGCCTGCGCGGAGCGCGGTGCGACCTCGCTTGCCACCCTGGAGCAGGATGACGATGTGGTCTGCCGCGCCAACAATGTGACCGTAGGGTCGTCAGAATATATCGCTTGTCGGCGCGATCGTGATGTCCTGCGCGACAAGGCGGCCGCGCGCGCCGATCGCCGGCAGCGCGATCTCGCCGAGCACATGCTGAATCATCCGAACTAGCGCCAAACCTCAAAAGCAAAACGCGGCGGAATGGGTCCGCCGCGTTGGATATTCTAGGTGGATAGGACGCGTTATTCGTCGTCCTGCTTCTTGCCGCCGAGGGTTTTCAGCTTGGCAAAAACGGCATCCACGTTGAGATCGTCCCGCTTCTTCTCATCCGCTTCGGAATCAGGCTCCTTGCGCGTGGTCTCGGAAGCCGGCAGCAGCGTCGCGCCGCCATAGGTGGTGTCGGCAGGTTTTTCCTTGGCCGCGCGCTGCACCTCGAAATCCAGTTCGATTTGCGAGCACAGTCCGAGCGTCACCGGGTCCATCGGGGTCAGCGTGGAGGCATTCCAGTGGGTGCGGTCGCGGACGCTGGCAATGGTGGTCTTGGTGGTGCCGACCAGCCGCATGATCTGCGCATCCTTCAATTCGGGATGATTGCGGACCAGCCACAGGATGGCGCTCGGGCGCTCATGGCGGCGCGAGACCGGGGTATAACGCGGACCCTTCTTTTTGGCCTGGGTCGGCAGCACAACCTTGCTTTCGCCGAGCCTGAGCCGGTAGTCCGGATCCTTTTCACCCTTCTCGATTTCGTCGCGGGAGAGTTGCCCGGTCGAGATCGGATCCATGCCCTTGATGCCCTGGGCGGCATCGCCATCGGCAATGGCCCGGATTTCGAGCGGGTGCATTTTGGTGAAATCGGCGACCTGATCGAAGGTCAGCGCGGTATTGTCGAGCAGCCACACGGCGGTCGCCTTTGGCATCAGCGGTGCATGGCTCATGGCAAATCTCCTTTGTCCTTCGCCCACCCCCCTGGGGGGCGAAGCCATCTGGTCAGCATGACGGGATAGGTGCGGTATATAAGCCGCCAGGACCCTCCGGCGCAATGGCCGCTCCGGAAGTGGATATGGAGTTTGGGGCCCGATCGCCTCATTGCCGCCAGTTCAGGCGACTATTTGGCTGATTTAAGTACCGAAACAGGCTCGGACAAGAACTTCTGAACCGTCATGTCGGTTTTTGCCTTGACAGCGCCTGAAAGCGGTCCCAATTCCTAAAGGAATCCTTGACCGGATTTTCAGTCCTCGAAATGACCCGTCGCCGGCCCCAGCGGTCGTGGCGTATCGAGTCCGAGATCGCCTTATGCCAGCCAAACCCCAACTTAAAATCGTGCTCTGTTCGCCGCGCGGATTCTGTGCCGGCGTGGTCCGGGCGATCGATACCGTGGAGCGCGCGCTCGCGATCTATGGCGCGCCTGTCTATGTCCGCCATGAGATCGTGCACAACCGCTACGTGGTCGACAGCCTGAAAACAAAGGGCGCGATTTTCGTCGAGGAACTGGCGGAAATTCCCGACCATACCAATGCGCCGGTCGTGTTCTCGGCGCATGGGGTGCCCAAATCGGTTCCGGCCGACGCGCGCGCCCGCAATTTCTTCTCGCTGGATGCAACCTGTCCTTTGGTCACGAAGGTGCATCGCGAGGCCGCCATTCATTTCAAGCGCGGGCGTGAAATCCTGCTGATCGGCCATTCGCACCATCCGGAAGTGGTCGGCACGCTCGGCCAGTTGCCGCCGGGCGCCGTCACCCTGATCGAGACCGCCCAGGACGCCGCGACCTTCGTTCCCAAAAATCCGGACAATCTCGCCTTCGTGACCCAGACGACGTTGTCGATCGACGATACCGCCGAGATCGTCGCGATGCTGAAAGATCGCTTTCCGAATATCTCGGGGCCCCACAAGGAAGACATCTGCTATGCCACCACCAATCGCCAGCTGGCGGTGAAGAAGGTGGCGCCGGTGGTCGACGCGCTGATCGTGGTGGGCGCGCCCAATTCGTCCAATTCGCAGCGGCTGCGCGAGGTGGCGGAGCGCGAGGGTTGCCCGATCGCGGTCCTGGCCCAGCGCGCCAGCGACCTCGACTGGTCACGTTTCGATGGCATCACAAGCCTCGGGATCACCGCTGGGGCCTCGGCCCCCGAAGTGATCGTCGAGGAGATCATGGGCGCCTTTGCCGAGCGGTACGAACTAGACGTGGAAACCGTTTCGGCGGCTGAGGAAAACGAATTTTTTCCGCTTCCCCGGCCGCTGCGGCCCGAGGCGGCGGCCGAATAGTTCGAATTGGTTCGGCCGGCTTCGAGCCGCCTGAGGGCTGGATTGCGTCGGGCGAATTGACGATAACTGGCTCGTCCCTTGATTCTCGGGTTCGCTTCAGGGGATGTGACAGCCACCGGCGAACTTCGGAATCGGGACCATCATGGCGGTTTACACGGACGTCGCCGCCGAGGAGCTTGCGGAATTCCTGAAAAGCTACGACATCGGCGCGCTGCTCTCCTATAAGGGCATCGCCGAGGGCGTTGAGAATTCCAATTTCCTGCTTCACACCACCAACGGCTATTTCATCCTCACGCTGTATGAAAAGCGCGTGGCGAGAAATGATCTGCCGTTCTTTCTGGGATTGATGGAGCATCTGGCCTCTCACGGCGTCAATTGTCCGCAGCCGGTACGAAACCGGGCCGGCGAGGCGCTGAGCAGTCTCGCCGGGCGACCATCTGCCATCATCACTTTTCTTGAGGGCTTCTGGCCACGCAAACCCGCCGCCGTGCACTGCGCAGGCGTCGGGCAGGCGCTCGCGAATATGCACCGCGCGGGTCTCGATTTTTCCATGTCGCGCGCCAATGCACTCTCGGTCTCGGGCTGGCGCCCGCTGTTTGATGCCGCTTCAGCGCGTGCCGATGAGGTGCAGCCCGGGCTTTCCGCCTTCATCAGCTCCGAACTTCAGTACCTGGAAAGTGGCGTCTGGCCGCTTCATCTGCCGCAAGGGGTGATTCACGCCGATTTGTTTCCCGACAACGTCTTCTTTCTCGGCGATCAGGTCTCCGGAATTATTGATTTCACCTTCGCCTGTAATGACGTCCTGGTCTATGACGTTGCGATCTGCCTGAACGCCTGGTGTTTCGAGGCCGACGGTTCGTTCAATGTCACCAAGGCTCGCGCGCTGCTTGGCGCCTATCGCCGCGAGCGCGAATTATCCGTTGCCGAACAAGAGGCGCTGCCGCTTCTGGCGCGCGGTGCGGCCTTGCGTTTTCTGCTGACGCGGCTGGTTGATTTTCTCAACGTGCCGGCCGGCGCGCTGGTCCGCCCCAAGGACCCGCTGGAATATGTCCGCAAATTGCGGTTTCAGCAGAGTGTGGGCGGCATCCGCGACTATGGCGTCGAGACCTAACGGGCCGCAGGACCAATGAAAGACGAATTTGGCAAAGAACGGCCGGATCCGATCGCTTCGTCGCCCAATGTCGTCATCCACACCGATGGCGCCTGTTCGGGCAATCCAGGTCCGGGCGGGTGGGGCGCCATCCTCAAATTCGGCGATGTCGAAAAGGAGCTGAAGGGTGGGGAGCCGCATACCACCAACAATCGCATGGAACTGATGGCGGCGATTTCAGCGCTGGAAGCGCTGAAGAAATCCTGCGTCGTCGATCTCTATACCGACAGCCAGTATGTCCGTCAGGGTATCACCGGCTGGATCCATGGCTGGAAACGAAATGGCTGGCGTACCGCCGACAAGAAACCCGTCAAGAATGTCGACCTCTGGCAACGTCTCGACGGCGCGCTGCATCGGCATCAGGTGCGCTGGCACTGGGTGAAGGGCCACGCCGGCCACGATGAGAACGAGCGGGCCGATCAATTGGCGCGCGAGGGTGTGGCGCTGGCGCGTCTGAAAGCATCCCCCAGCAGCTGATCGGGATAAACACGGCACAACCGCTCATGACAAAAGCGCGGCCGCCGCTGGAGCTTCGGTTCTAATCGAATCAGAACCGAAGCTCCCGTTGTTGTCTTGGCTTTCTCCACACGAACTGGTGGCCACTTTGCTTGAAAACGCCATAGCCAAGCGGCCCTCGCTTCTTCAGATATCGGAAAGCGGCTCAGAGCTGGCTGAGCAAGGTTTCGCCGCCGGAGACTTCCACCTTGCCGGGCGCCGGTTCGATGTTGAGCTGCTTCACCACACCGTCTTCCACCAGCATCGAATAGCGCTTGGAGCGAATGCCGAGGCCATTGCCGGACGCATCGAGCTCCATGCCGATCGCCTTGGTGAATTCGGCATTGCCGTCGGCCAGGAACACGGCTTCATTGCGCTGGTCCGTATCGCGCTTCCAGGCATTCATCACGAAGGCATCGTTCACCGATATGACGCCGATCGTATCGACGCCCTTCTGCTTGATGGCGTAGGCATTGAGGAAGATGCTCGGCAGATGCATCTTGTGACAGGTGCCCGTATAGGCGCCGGGTACGGCAAACAGCGCGACCTTCTTGCCCTTGAAGATGTCGTCGGTGGTTTTGACCTGAACGCCTTCGTCCGTCATCACGCGGAGCTTGGCATCAGGCAATTTGTCGCCAACTTTGATGGTCATTCTTTGCGTCTCCTTCAATGGATCAAGCGTCTTAGCGGGAGAATGCCACCCGCACAATATTCCGCCCCCGCAGAACGGCAATGGGCGCCGTCCTTCACGGTTGCGTCATTCCAGGCATGCAAAGCCCGAATGTGGGCTCGGGGTGATGGCTGCCTGCGTTTGGCGCGAGCGGACCAGATGACGGCTCAGGCAGCGGCCTTTTTCTCATCACGCAATTCGCGGCGCAGGATTTTTCCGACATTGGTTTTGGGCAGCGCGTTCCTGAATTCGATCTGTTTCGGCACCTTGTAATTGGTCAACTGGCCCGTGCAGAAATTGATCACGTCCTGCGCAGTCAGTTGAGGGTCCTTCTTGACGATGAAAGCCTTGACGACCTCCCCGCTCTTTTCATCGGCGACCCCGATCACCGCACACTCAAGCACGCCGGGATGGCTTGCAATGACTTCCTCGACCTCATTGGGATAGACGTTAAACCCGGAGACCAAGATCATGTCCTTCTTGCGGTCGACGATCTTGATGAAGCCGTCCTCGGACATCACGCCGATATCGCCAGTTCGGAAATAACCGTCAGCGGTCATCACCTTGGCGGTTTCGTCGGGCCTATTCCAATAGCCGGCCATGACCTGCGGCCCCTTGGCGCAAATTTCGCCGCTCTGGCCGAGCGGCACTTCATGGCCGTCGTCGTCCCGTATCGAGATATAGGTGGACGGGACGGGAATTCCGATTGAGCCGGTGTATCGGTCGATATCTGCGGGATTGCAGGTCAGGGTGGGCGACGTCTCGGAGAGGCCGTAACCCTCCGACAAATGGCAGCCGGTGGTTTTCAGCCATGCTTCCGCCACCGGCCTTTGGGTGGCCATGCCGCCACCGGTCGAGGTCTTCAGCTTGCTGAAATCGACCTTGTCGAAACCCGGGGTGTGGAGCAGGCCGTTATAGAGCGTATTCACCGCCGGGAAGCTGTTGACCTGATATTTCATCAATTCCTTGACGAAAGATGGCAGGTCGCGCGGGTTGGGGATCAGGAGATTGACCCCGCCGGCGCGCATGCCGAGCAGGAAGCAGGCCGTCAGCGCGAAGATATGATAGAGCGGCAACGCGCATACGATGAAGAACTGCTCGACATGCGGCGGCTTTTGCAGCGCCGGCTGCAGCCAGGCATCGTTCTGCAACACGTTGGCCAGGATGTTCCGGTGCAGCAGCGTCGCGCCCTTGGAAACGCCCGTGGTGCCGCCGGTATATTGCAGAAAAGCGACGTCGTCGCCGGAGATGGAGGGCTTCTGGAAGGTCTTGTGTCGACCCTCATCCAAAGCGTTGTTGAAGCCAATCGCCATCGGCAGCGAATAGGCCGGGACCATTTTCTTTGCGTAGCGAACCACCCAATCGACGATCAGGCCCTTGAAGCCGAGCAGATCGCCCATGCTGCCGACGATGACATGTTTCACCGAGGTGTGGGCGATCACTTGCTCCAGCGTGTGAGCGAAGTTTTCCAGGATAATGATGGCTTCGGCTCCGGAATCCCGGAGTTGGTGTTCCAACTCGCGCGGTGTGTAGAGCGGGTTGACATTCACGACCGCATAACCGGCCCGCAGCACGGCGGCGGTGGCGACGGGATATTGCAGAACGTTCGGCATCATCAGCGCCACCCGGGCGCCCTTGCTTAGACCGAGGCTTTGCAGATAGGCCGCAAACGCCCGCGACATCTCATTGAGATCCCGATAACTGATCGACTTATCCATGCAGATGAAAGCGGGCCGCGCGCTGAACTTGGCAAAACTTTCCTCCAGCAGATCGACCAAGGACGCATACTGTGTCACGTCGACATCGGCAGGCACGCCGGCTGGATAATGCTTGAGCCAAATCCGCTCCATGATGCTCTCCCGGTTGATTTTCTGCCGCTCGGGGCAATTTGTTGCAAGCAGTATTGGCGCGCCGCGCGTCGATGGCAAGCCGCCGTCAGGCGGCGGGCCTCAACACAAAGTTCGACGCAGGAGGCGGTCCCAAGGCTCTCGGCGCTTACAGGACCATTGCAGGCGGCGCGCTCAACCCCGCGGCGATGCGGAGTTGGTCTGGCTCTGCGGCTTGGTCTCGCCAGCCGCGCTCTTTGGCGCCGGCTTGGCTGTCGTCTTCGGCTGTGGGGGATGCGG
>Ga0207647_10004684_pt1 | contig 10131 bp, 10 predicted proteins | sample KBSCornC2_FD_184295 | JGI IMG/M metagenome (GOLD analysis project Ga0207647, IMG submission 184295) | Corn rhizosphere microbial communities from Kellogg Biological Station, Michigan, USA - C2 (SPAdes) (version 2) | ecosystem: Host-associated > Plants > Roots > Rhizosphere ...
CAGCTACCGTTCGCATCAACCGCGAGCGCAGCCTGCACTGGTTACAAAAAGGCGCTGAGCCGACGAACACATGCCGTCGTATCCTCTCTTTCAAAGGCGTACTATACCTGAAGCACCTGATGCGCGGTGTAAGCCTGAACCTGTTTGACGAAAAAACAGCGTGGGAAAAATTTGAAAAATGGAATGGCGAGCATGAAGAAGTAGTGGCTAAACGTGAAGAAACTCACCGCAAGCACAAACAGGAAAAACGCCACGCGGCAATTTCTGAATCTGTGCGCCGTGTAGAAGAAAAGAACGCTACAAGAGCAGCATCTGCCCTGCCTGATGATACAGCAGACGCAGCAGCAGCTGAAACTGCAGATCAGCCAGAAACTGAAGCATAGTTTTTTAATGACCGATGGATATCGGTGTATAAATGAAGAAAAAAGCAACGATGTTTTCATCGTTGCTTTTTTTAATGCAGTATGGGAGCAGATTGTATCGTTTTCCCAAAATATCCTCTTATTTTAGCTACTCATTTTTATGGATGAAAATTATGCCCCCATTTACCATACAGAAAAGGATATGCCGCTGAGACGGTTGACGCAAAAGAAAATAACAAGCGTGAGTATTTCTCTGGCATGTTGGAATTTAAAATAACGAGATAAACAGACAATAAAACTGATTATGGCGCAAGCAATACTGCAAATGGAAGCTGAAAGGAAGGAATGGAAACTGGCTTTCCTTGTAATAAGTGCACTCATAATAATAATAATGCCGCTACTAAGTCATAGCTATGGGCAAACCGGTGATGAATGGCTGCAAATAGAATATGGCCAACATATATACGACTACTTCTTTCATGGCGACAAGCAGGCGCTGGACTATACTAACAGATCGGCACAATATGCTCACCAGGAGTATTATGGAGGGCTATACGATTTTTCTCTGAATGTACTGCATCATTGGTTCCCACGTATTGACATACTCAATCTTCGTCATTTTTTCAATGCTCTATACGGTGCAGTGATGATGATATTTACCGGCTTGCTGGCGCATAAGATAAGCAACAAGTGGTCGGTAGGCGTACTTGCACTTTTGTTCATAGTATTCTCGCCACGCATATTTGGCGAAAGTATGAATAACCCCAAGGATATTCCTTTTGCATCGGGCTTTATAATTGGCGCATATTATCTTGTTGGCTACCTGAAGGACTTTCCAGACAAGCTCTGGAAAAATGCGACAGGACTTGCGATAGGCTGGGGTATAGCATTTGGGGTGCGTTCAGCGGGCGGGATATTACTACTGGCAGATGTGGGCTTGTTTTTACTGTTGTATTATTTTTTCAACAAAGATTTCAAGATAAAGCTAAAAGCCGATAACAATAAACTACTAAAGAAAGCGCTTATTACCTTATTTGCGGCGCTCCTGGCAGGGTATGTGATAGGGCTGGTATGCTGGCCCTGGGGATTACAAAGCCCTATATCGCATCCACTGGAGTCGCTGAAGGGCATGACCAATCGTGAGACGTATATGCGTGTGTTGTTTGAAGGAAACTATTATATCAACAATTCTATGCCCTGGTATTATGAGTTTAAATGGATCTTTATATCAAATCCACTAGTGGTAATTGCGGGTGTAGTATTGGGGTTAGGATTGGTGATGAAGCTGAAAAAGGAATATGGTTTATTCTTTGTGGGTTTTGTGATCTTTTCAGCATTCTTCCCGCTGCTGTACATGATCTATAAACATTCCACCGTGTATGATACGTGGCGCCATGTGTTCTTTGTTTACCCGTTTTGGGTTATTCTGGCTGCTCTAGGCTGGGATGCAACCCGGCAGTTTATTAAAAAAGAAAGCCTGCAATGGTTGCCTATGAGTTTAGCAATACTTTGTTTGCTGCCTGCCATAATATGGACTGTGCATAGTCATCCAAACCAGTGTGTATACTTTAACGAATCTGTGGGCGGTATAAAAGGGGCTTATGGTTACTACGATCTGGACTACTACCAGAATACACAAAAGCAGCAAGTAGAATGGATAAAGCATAATGTGCCACATCCGCCTGCAGGCCAGAAGATAAATGTACGCTCTAATATGAGTGGTATGGAGAATGTTTTTATGGAAGATAGCAGTTGGATAGATGCGGCATATATAAGGTATAATGATAGAAATTCGAAAGGTTGGGATTACTATATAGATAACCCGAGATACATATCGGCAGAAGAACTGCAAAATGATAAATGGCCGCCGCAAAATGTAGTGCATACCGTAGCAGTAGATGGTGTGTCATTGTCAGTTGTGATTCAGCAGAAAAGCAAAGCGGGTGTTGAAGCAAGCGCTGCACTGCAACGGAAAGATTTTATAACCGCGGCACAGAAATATGCAGAATATGTGCAGACAGATACTACTGACGATAATGTGTATGCTGATTATGCAATAGCGCTTGCCAATACATCTCAAATAGATGCAGCGATTGGCGCCATAAGGAGGGCAACAGATATAGACCCGGGTAATGCGCAGTATTTTCAGATACTGGCCCAACTATACCAGGCTAATGGTGATAATGCCAATGCCCAGCAAGCAAATGCAACAGCTCAATCAATATTACTAAAGCAACAAGAATTGCAAGCCGGAGCGCAAACAGAATAAACAAAGATTATGATGAAATTGTAAAGGGCATTTCTACTTGAGTGCCCTTTATGATTTAATGTTTATACGCAGTTTGTGTATGTATTTCTGCTTCAGCCTGTGGGCTATAAATGACGCCCTGGTTGTAGCTGTTTTTTGCAGTGTGATCGGTTTTAGTATCTGCATCCGAGCGTTGTATAGCAAGCAATAAAACTACAATAATGTAGATACTTAACAAGGTAGCTGTAAGCCATTTAGAGCCTGCCTCCTGGCGAGGGGATAATCGGTGTATCATAACCCTACTATTTCATATTAACAATTCGAAATATCCAGCTTTCTTCAAAAAGGAAAACTATATTCCTTTACTCCAAAAATTAAGCCAAATTCGAGACTTAACCTTTACTTACCAGATATAACGTAGGTGAAATAGTATTATTGTTTGATTTGTTAAAAAAAATAAAAAGTGATGTTTTAATTTTTTAGCCAGCTTTCAATGGCAGCCTGATTAAGATTGACATAGGTACTTTGGGCTTCAACCCAGCCATTATTTACCCAATCAATAACCGGCCAGGCAAAGCCTGCAATACGGAAAAAGTTTTTTTCGTCGAGACGGCAGTAAGGGATATTCTGTGCTTTTGTTTTTTGCCAGAACTCATCGAGCGGATGGGTGCCACCCAGTATCATGAAGAAATGAAGAGAGGTGTCCTTTTCCTTCATTAAATGCATTTTATAAGCAGCCATTTGGCAATGAGGACATGTGGGGCTAAAGAAGGCGATGATGAACTTGCCTTTTGTAAGATCCATGGCAGGTATATCTTTTTTGCCCGGAACGTACAAGGCTGATAAATCAAGGTGGAAACGACCTTTCTGAAGCCATGCCGGCTGTTGTGATGGAATAGGGAAGACTATAAAGGGCATAACTAAAGTGGCAATAAGTAATAGAGAGGCTGCAAGATTATTGAAGCGTATGCGCCAGCCATGATGGAAGCGTGTGAGTATAAGCAGAGAAATAATGAGTAGCACATTTTTTATTAGCGAAGACGAAGGGCTCATCCAGATAGCATCCCCAAAGCAGCCGCAATTAACTTTATCGCCAGCTGTTGCCCATAAGTATATAAGGTATAAGCTAAATATGGAAGTAAGCAACAAGGCAGCTTTAAATACCCAATTGTTTTTGCCAAATAGATGTAATACCATAAGACCGCCGAGCGCCGCCTCTAAGCCTATAAAAAAGCGGGATGCAATAGCGGCTAATGACCAGGGTAAATGAACGAACTCGACCATCGTATATTCAAAGCTTTCAAGGCTTTGTGTGCTATAGACTTTGGTGTAAGCTGAATATAAGAAAACGGCACCTACTGCAATGGATAATAAAATAAGAAGAATAGAGGATAATTTACGCATAAGAGTAAACCTGCGATTAGTTATGGGTGAAGCTCAAAAGTAATAAAGTTAATTAAAAGAGCAGTTTACATTAGAGGCGCCACCTATTGTATATACGTTTTGGGTAGTGTCACATTGCTGCTGGGCAATGCTTTTCTTTTCTTTGGGCAAGCTTGTTTTAGTGGTGTAGGATTGGGTGTTGAGTATATAACTGCAAGTACAGGTATAGTTGCCGGAGGGATCCGGATCGCTTTTGTGACATGAAGTGTAAACGAGTATGGTAAAGGCTATGAAGAATATTCTTTTCATTATGGACTAATGATTATCCACTTAAATATAGGAAAAACTATCCGTTTAATATAGCGGACAAAGTTATCGCAATTATTCTTTCAGATTAGTAAATGTATGCTGCGAATAGTACAGATGTTTGATTTCGCAGAACCTGAAGCGGTGGTGTCCTATATTATTCAAACTAATGTCCCTGTATAAATACCTGACATGAATCCAAACCGTTATGAACAGCCATAGTATCACACTCTGCAAGAGATTCTTTTAAAGATGGATTAGATTTTATTCCCAAATAGTAGCCGTCTGTTCGGTTATTACTGCCGTAACACATACATTGGACGGCATCTTTTTTACTGCAGGACAACATAATTAAAACGCATGCAATAATTAGAATCATTTTCATAAAAGGTGTTTTTTGTGTAATTAACGCAATTATTGAAAGCTTATTGTATATGACAATGTGTTTGTAATTGCCGCAAGGCAGGCTAAGTAAACAGACTATGTTATTTTTGCACAAAAAAAGAGGCTGTTTCGGACTTTTGAAACAGCCTCAAATTGAAATAGCTCAGTTACCTGTTTATTGTAATTTTCCTATAAGTGGTTTTATCACCTACTTTTACTTCCAAAATGTTAATGCCCTGAGGTAAATGAGAGACATCTATATTTTGCAGCTGAGCTACACCATGATTGAAAGTTCCAGAATAGATTTCACCTATGTCCTTTCCTGCAAGATTGAATGCTCTTATAGAAATGTTTTCATTATCTGTTGGTACATTAATCGTGCAGTTTAAGATGTTAATGGCAGGGTTTGGATAAATTTCTACTGCGTCTTTCAATTCTTTGTAATGATTTACGCCAATACTAGAAGATTTATTGCCATTTTTGATAACCGCAGAACTTAAATCAAATGCACCATCTACCACTGTATATACAGCTAAATATTGTGTTGGGGATAATGAAACATTTATTGGCACCGTTGTAGAAATGTTATTTAAATTGAGTCCATATAACCCTCCATTGTTGATCGGAGTTAATTGGTTTTGATTTAATGTACTAAAAAAGCCTGTTGTTGTGATATTCCCCTTAGATACATAAATCTCCGCCGTATAAACGCTATTCTTGAAAATGCCATTTTGGGCAGCTTGTTCAAGGGTATCAGTATGGTCAGTAGTATCCTGTACAACAACTATAACCTGGACATCTGCGTAAAAGTTGGAATTATTTGCAATTGCAATGTTGCCATGTAGGTTAGAGATAACTAAATTATTCTCAGCGTCAATTGTATCTTCACCTCGTATAGTGTCTTGTGAAAATCCACTCGTATCTAACCCTGCCAAAATTGTTGAGTCTAAACTAAGTGTATCATTATATCCTGCAGCTCCACGTCCCGCGGTCCATTGCCATACTTCAATTCCGCCAATATAGTAATCAGCCAAACAACTTGCAAAACCCTTGAATGCTCCAAAAACATTAACAAAACCACAACCTATAGTATAATCTTGAATAGCAGATGATCCAAAAACAGAAAATGCGAATTGCGGTCGCGAACAGCCATGCGCACTGTGTGGATCTTTTTTCGTCCAATTGGCAGTTACGTAAGGTAATGTATTTCCGTTGCAATCTGCACGGGTTGGACAATATGTATAGCTTAATGCTGCGCATTGAGCATATGCATCGTATTTATAACCAAAAAAACATGCGGCCTGATAATGTGTCCAAGCATGTGCATAACTTTGAAATTGCATTAGCATTGCTAATCCGATAATTGTTAGAAACTTTTTCATAAAAGATTAAAGGTTCTCTCCACTTAAGACGGGCTTTCGAGGTATATTGTTTAGTTAGCTCCCGGTTGTAGATAATAAATCAACTCAGGTAAATCACCCAAATGGCTTATTCTATTTCGGTAGGCACCGTGGCAGGTATCACAAAGAAAGGTTGTTTTCATAAGGGGTTTCTTAGCGGATAATTTTCTTCAACACAGTAAACCTACTATTATCTGTAACAAATGCAAATAGTGATAATTTAATTTTTTCAATGATAATATTTATAAAGTTGAATATTAATGTGTTTAGTAATGTTTTTTTATCATTAAATATATTTTAATCGCAAAATTAGAACGCGTAGCATAGTAAATGCAAAAATCTAATAAAAATAGAGCCACCTATTTAGGTGGCTCTATTAAATTTGATATTTAAAATTGTTTACTTGAGTGTGCAACTAACATTTGTCGCGCCAAGATTTGTGTAGGTAGTAGTTGCTTGGTTGCAAGCTGAAGTTGCTACACTCTTCTTCTGGTTTGGTATAGAAGAGGCCACAGTGTCTGTAGTGCCATTTTGGGTCATAATGCAAGTACATGTGTAAGTTCCAGTGGGATCGCTATCTGATTTTTTACAAGACAGCATAGTTAAGGTGCCAAAAACTGCAATTACTGCAATTGGGATTAATTTTTTCATGAGGTATAATTTTTATTTAAGCGCAAAAATAATTTTCCATCTGAGAATTTCAAATAGAAATCAAAATATTCTTTCAAAAGATTGAATAATAAAGTTGAGCGATTATATTTGTCGTCATTTAAAAAATAATTCTTATGAAAAAAATTATCCTTTATCCTGCGATAGTCATTATGGGACTGTCTGCATTTACTGCATGCAAAAAAAGCAGTTCAAGTACCACAACACCAACAAGCAGTAAAAGTATGACTGCAACGGTAAATGGAAAATCTGAAACAACCACGAATTTGATAGCGGTAAATGCAACGATGAGTGGTGTGACTGAAATGGAACTAACCGGCACATTTGCTGATGGACATCAATTGTTAATCACTGTCTTTGGTTTTACCGGCAATGGTACTTATACATTTAACACAACAAGCACGAGTGGTACAAGTACAGCATTTTGGATTACGACGGGAACAGCCTCAACACTTGCAAATGCAGCTAACAATGGCCAAATGGTAGTAACAAGTAGTAGTACAAGTGGTTTGTCAGGTACATTCAGTTTCGTAACAAACGACTCTACAAACGTTAGCAGCGGTTCATTTACCGCCACATATTAATGAGTAAATATTGTCTAAATAAAGAAGAGCCACTTATAGGTGGCTCTTCTTGTTATTGCTATTTATAAATGGCATGTAGTACCGCCAGGTAATGAGCTATTTGCCTGGTCTTCATAATTATTGCACTCACGTTTTGCCTGGTTATAAGTTTCGTTGGAAATGCTATGTGTTTCTGTGGTAGACCCTGTGGCTACGACAGTGGTGCAAGTGCATGTGTAGTCTTTCTTGCATGAAGCAAAAGCTAATGTGCCAAGTAGTGCTGCTACGATAATAATCCTATTCTGTTTCATAAAAATTAATGTTAGTCCATATTTGACTTAAAAACTTTTATGCCAACAAGCAGGAATAATCACTTATCGTATTCTATGATAAAGTATAACTGGTTGTCTTCGTTGATATCATTCCATTCCCCGGCTTTACCTAATTGCCCTGAATTCTTTGGCCATGGTGCTAAGCCCATTGCTGCGGCATTTTGTTTCCCACCTGAATTATCAGGTTCATTGGGTTTAGCTGAGGAAGCACGACCCCAATTTTCATAAGCGTTGTTTACAGCTTCGCCATTTCCTTTGCCGTGAATGCCCTCGCCAGTCCAAAATGTTTTACCGCTTCCTTTATTCGTGCCATCCCATATCCAGTTGCCTTCGTGTCCTCTATCGGTAGCGCCGATCCAGATGTATGCAACGCTACCTGCGTCTTTAGCTTGTGTGTATGTGGGAGAGATTCCACTTTTTTGTATGGCATCATATATAGCAACTTGCTCGGCCTGATCATCTATCTCTACAAGATGCCCATTTTTGCTATTAGCGAACATGGCTGCATCTGTCCATGTTTTTTTCTCTTTAATTATCTCGTATTTTTTACCATTGTAGGTGAATTTGTAATTTGCTGCTGTGCAATACTGAAAAGCTATGAGCATTGGAGCAAGAAGTAGTAATTTTTTCATGATAGTTGTTTTGCCTAACCGAATAAAAATCATTCCGATTGGAGTGTGTCTTTAATATTCCGAGTAAAAATTATGCGATGTGGTAATACACATAGTTTAAATATTTTTATGTGTAACATAGTGTGGAAAAATAGTTTGAGTTGTCGAATAAAATTATTATTTTTAAATTATTGATTATAAATTGATTAAGCATTTAATTTTAAAATATCTTTTTTTGTAAAAGACAAAAGTGAGAAAATTTATAAAACTTGGAATATTTTTTGCTCTTTCAGAGACTCTTCTTATATTTGCTTCCCCTTTTCGGGGCTGCTAGCACGTGCACAAATTATTATTGATTAAATTTTGTTAATACAGATGTAACCTGTACTAAAAGTTGATGCTTTTAGGACGGGATTTTGTTGTTTGTAAAAATAGGAGTTTTTATATATTATGGCTATACCACAAAAACGAACCGCAGCCGGCCGCGTTAACTTCGGCAAGATTCATGACGTAGCAGATACGCCAGATCTTTTGGCCATTCAGCTTCAATCGTTTCAGGATTTCTTCCAATTGGAAACTACGCCTGATAAGCGTGATAATGAAGGTTTGTTCCGAGTGTTCAAGGAAAATTTTCCTATCACTGACACACGTAACATCTTCGTTCTGGAATTCCTTGATTATTTCATTGACCCGCCACGCTACACTATAGACGAGTGTATGGAGCGCGGCCTTACTTACTCAGTACCGCTAAAGGCTAAATTACGCCTGAGCTGTAACGATGAAGAGCACGTAGATTTCGAAACTATTGTTCAGGATGTGTTCCTGGGTAATATCCCGTACATGACACCGCGCGGTACCTTTGTTATCAATGGTGCTGAACGTGTGGTTGTATCTCAGCTTCACCGTTCACCAGGTGTGTTTTTCGGACAGAGCGTACACCCGAATGGTACTAAAATATACAGTGCACGTGTGATACCATTCAAAGGTGCATGGATGGAATTTGCTACCGACATCAACAACGTGATGTATGCGTACATTGACCGCAAGAAAAAATTCCCTGTAACTACATTGCTTCGTGCAATAGGTTATGAAACAGATAAAGACATACTGGAACTTTTCGGTATGGCTGATGAAGTGAAGACTGACAGGAAAAACCTGGATGCTAATATAGGTCGCCGCCTGGCTGCCCGCGTATTGCGCAGCTGGACTGAAGACTTTGTAGATGAAGACACCGGTGAAGTAGTAACCATTGAGCGTAACGAAGTAGTGCTGGAACGTGACAGCACGCTGGATGAAGAAAACGCTGCAATGATAATGGAAATGGGTATACCTACTATCTTCCTGCAAAAGGAAGAAGTGAGTGGTGATTTTTCTATCATCTACAATACCTTAAACAAGGATACTTCAAACTCTGAACTGGAAGCTGTTCAACACATCTATCGCCAGTTGCGTGGCTCTGATGCGCCGGATGATGAAACAGCACGCGGCATCATTGAAAAATTATTCTTCAGTGATAAGCGTTATGATCTGGGTGAAGTAGGCCGTTACAAAATCAATCGCAAATTAGGATTAGATATCAACCTGGATACGAAAGTATTGAGCAAGGAAGATATCATTTCCATCATTAAATACCTGGTACGTCTTACTAATGGTAAGGCTGAAATAGATGACATCGATCACCTGAGCAATCGTCGCGTACGTACCGTGGGCGAACAATTGTTTGCGCAGTTCGGTGTTGGTCTTGCACGTATGGCACGTACTATACGCGAACGTATGAACGTGCGCGATAATGAAGTGTTCACGCCAATTGATCTGATCAATGCGCGTACACTTTCTTCTGTTATCAATTCATTCTTCGGTACCTCGCAGTTAT
>Ga0207647_10004685_pt1 | contig 10130 bp, 12 predicted proteins | sample KBSCornC2_FD_184295 | JGI IMG/M metagenome (GOLD analysis project Ga0207647, IMG submission 184295) | Corn rhizosphere microbial communities from Kellogg Biological Station, Michigan, USA - C2 (SPAdes) (version 2) | ecosystem: Host-associated > Plants > Roots > Rhizosphere ...
TAGCGTGGGTCGTGATCCGGTCAATCGGAATTAGACAGCGATTCGGACATATTAGGCGCCCGGAGCGCCGCTTCTCGCAAATGGTTGCGAGATGTGACCGTCCCGCCACAATCTCGATCAACGTCGCGACACCACGTCATGCGGACAATCCCGGGCACGAGTCCGGTTCGAGGATCGCTTTGACGCAGCGGTCATGGCGTCGCGCGGGCGGCGGTGGCAGGCGTTGCGCGGTGAAGGCCTATTCGGTACAGGACTGCCGCGCATATTAAGCAGCGCTATGGAGGCCGATGGCGCGACGAACGGAGGCCTTCACGCTAATCGATGGCATGCGAGGTTTAGCCGCGATCGCGGTCGCCTCGCTGCATTGGCAAGCCATTAGCGCGCCTTGGTTTTTTGCTGCGAGCGGTGGCCTTGCCGTAGATCTGTTTTTCTTGCTGAGCGGCATCGTGATCGCGCACGCATATGACGATCGAATTGCAAGCGGCGAGCTCAATACCTCCCGATTCATGCTGACGCGGCTTATCCGCTTTTGGCCGCTCTACGCACTGGGAACCCTGCTCGGTGGCGTCGCGGTTTTTGTGGCAATGGCAACAGGACGGGCAGGCTATTACCACTCCTACGGCGAACTCCTCTCAGCGATCATGCTGACGTTGATGTTTATCCCTCAGGGGTGGGGAGGGAAGCTGTTCGAGCTCAATCCGCCATTCTGGTCGCTGCTCTGGGAATTGGTGGCCAATTTCATATTCGTGCTGTTTTGGCGACGATTGTCGGTCAGCGTCATGGCCGCGATAATTGCCATCGGGGCAATCGGAGTGATCGCGATCACCCTGATCTACGGCCAGCTTTCTGCGGGTAGTCTGTGGGAGACTGCCGGGGCGGGGCCAATACGGGTATTGTTCTCCTTCTTCCTCGGCGTTCTCATCTATCGAACCGTCCCACGTGCAAGGGTCCGATCGCAGTTGATCGGGCTAGCATGCGCGGCGCTGCTGATTGGTCTGTTCGCCGCTCGCCCGGGCTCATGGACGGCGGTCTATCATTTGCTCTGCGTGCTCCTGATCTTTCCCGCGGCTGGGGTGCTGGCCATGCGGGTCGACGTGGGTGGTCTCACCGCTCGGGTTTTCAAGCAGCTGGGCGACGCATCCTATGGCGTCTATGTATTGCATATGCCGGCGCTAATCTTCGTCAGCTGGATCGTCAGTCACGCCGGTCGCGCCGGTGTGTCCCTAGGGCCTTTCCTATTCCTCATCTGCTGCCTGCTGCTGGTTGGCGGGGTCTTGTTTCTCGACCGCTCGTTTGATCGGCCCGTCCGGAAGCGAATGATGGACCGATTTGGCCTCAAGACGAGGCGTTCGTTGCCCGACCCAGAACCGATTTAGTCGGTCTTGGTTTTCGGACAGTTCCCCGGCATCTTTCCAGTCTCGAATATGGCCTTTACGCACCGGTCATAGGCGTTGCGCGCGCCTTGCCGGTTGTTGAGCCGCGCAACAGCGCCGATCGCTTCGGCCAGCAAGTCCAGCTGCTCGCCAAATTCGCCCTTGTCGATCAGGATCAGCTCGCCGGATTTCCTGCCGGTCAGGGTCGGCAGGCGCTCGGTCCTGGTCGTCTCAGCGCTCGGCATCGGCAGCGTCGGCCGATCGGTTCGCATCGACGACGAGAGCGTTGAGGTGGTCCCGCACGCTGTCAGCGTCGACAGCATTAGCGGAACGAGCGTCGCCATTAAGCGTGCCCGGCGTCGCATCCAGCGCATCGTGCATCTCCCTGATCTTGGTTCGGACGAGAATATCGGTTTTGTCGTCGGCGGCTGCGACACGCCTGCCGATAGCATCGACGGTCGCCTGTGCCTGGCGTTCGTCGGCGCGCGCGACGGCGACGGTCTTGGCGTGTGCCTTCTCGGCCCGCACCTCAGCTTTGGCCCCGCCGGCGGTTGCGCCCTTATGATAGATCAGCGCGATCATGGCGCCGATAGCTGCGAGTGCGACCAGGACCGGTACGGCCCAGCCGAACAGGCGAGCGGCCCAGTCAGGCCATTTCCAGGCAAGCGCGAGGGAAATGAGAAAGGCCATCAGCTGTCTCCCTTGCCGCAGGATCGGCGATCGACATTGCCGATCCGGTTCCGCAGCCACCCCTTGAGAAAGGCGCGGAGCTTAGGGTTGGCGGCGGCAAGCCGACGATATTCCGCAGCTTGCCGGGCATCGAGCGCGTCGAGTGTCGCGGCGCAAGCAGGGATGACGCCGAGCTTTGTCTGGAGCATCCGATATGCCGCGACGTCGACGGGCCCCAACGACGCCGCACTGTCCGGCAGGCGCGCGTCACCCAGCGCGTTCATCGTCAGCCGGTACCAGCGATTGGGTCGCCGCGGCCCCATATTGACCGCGGTGTCGATCAACTCGCCGGCAACGGCGGGGTCGATGTCGACCAGCGGCATATAGCCAGGCGCGGCGATGTAGCTCCGCACATAGACGGCATCGGCGCAAATGGTCGCGGGGCCGTCGCAATGCTGAGGGAACCGGCGCATGTCACCGCGATACCCATAGTCGCGAGCGACTTGTTCGGTGACGCCGTAGCTCGTTGCGCCGCCCGGATCGCGGGCGTCGTTCACATAGCCGCCCTCAGCGGCATAGACGCCGGCAAGGATGACCGCGACGGCCGCGGCGATGGCGCCCTTGCTGGCCCAGCCGGCACGCGCCGCCGCGTCGCTCTCAACGAAGCTGTCGACGCCTTCAGCCATTGGGCGCCGCCTTCTTCTGCGCCACGATCCGCGCCACCATGATGGCGACGAACAGGATTACGGGGATCGAGTGGAGCAACGGTGCGGGAAGATATGCCCGCATGTCGTACGGCATGGCGTTCCACGCCGCCGAGAGCGCGTCGGGGAACCACTGTGCCAACGCGGTGACGATGGCCCCGAACGCCGCCAGGCGCATGGTCCAGAAACGCCACCACAAGCGCGCGTCATCGATCAGGCGGGCGCGGACAAGCGCCCACCATTTGCGTAGCAGGTTCATGGTTTCCTCCACTTGCGGCGGCGCCGCGGGTCAGGCTTGGTCGTAGGTCTCCGCGATCGCGGCGGTCGCGCGGATCAGCGGGTCGTTGGCGAGTGTTCGTCGGCGGCGCGGATAACGGTGTCCATGTCGGCGCGGGATGGCGCCAGTTGGTACGATTGGGGCAATTCGGCCGCGATATGGAACGCGCCGATGCGGGGTCCAGCGATCGTGATGTGAAGCGGAGGAACCAGCATCAGCCCGAACGCCAGCGTCATCAGAAGCAGTCCAGTGCCTTCCATCATCTCGCCACCTCCTTGGTGCCGCCGCTAGGCAGGATCACCTCCAGTTTCGCCTCTATGCGCGCCGTCCGTTCGTTAATCTTGTCGAGCTTGTCTGCGTCGAAATCGCGGCGCGTTTCCAGCGCGGTCAGGCGGCGTTCGTGATCGGTCAGCTCGTTGATCTTGCCGCCGGTCGACAGCAGAAAGCCGGCGATCAGGAACACCGTCGTAATCACAGGGAGCCACGCCAGCCAGGTTGGAGCGGACTTGGTCGACGTTGTCATCGGGGCACGATCTTTCTTGAGGGTAGGAATAAAACCTCGGGCTCATGGCTCGATCCTCGGCATCAGCTCGGTTGAAGCCCGCCAACGATCGCGATAAGCAATTTCATGCCCGGCAGCGTCACGCCCACGCCCCACTTCGTTCGCGGGCTCGATAGCTTTCGCCTCATTGCAGCCGCAATTGTAGCTGCGGGCCATGGTGCGTGGGTGCCATTCGATAGGTTCGCAGGCGAAACTCACGGCCCGTGGAAGCTGCTGGCTGGAGCATGGGACAGCCTCCCAAACGGTACGCTCGCCGTGTGCGTGTTTTTCTTTATCTCAGGCTTCTGCATTCACTTCCCAAACGTCGCAAAGGAGCGCGTTCCGGTCGTGCCGTTCCTCATTAAGCGTGGTTTACGCATAGGCGTTCCGTTGCTTGTGATCTTGGCGACAGCTTACGCGTGTGGTCGGCAATATGTTTCCGCGCTCGATAGCGTGCTGTGGAGCGTCTATTGCGAACTGGCCTATTACGCACTCTACCCAGTTCTTTTCCCAATTCTGCATAGGCGCTGGGTGCGAGCAACGATTGCAAGCGCGGCGGTTAGCATAGGCCTCTTGATCATCTTCCCTGAAACGTCTCGTCCCATGAACTTTGGAGTATCGACCTTTCTCTTTTGCACGCCGATGTGGTTGCTCGGAGCGGTGCTCGCCGAACGCTATCGATCGGGAATCTTTTTCAACGATAGATTGCCGCTGGCATGGCTGTTACGTGCGGCGCTGCCGATCAGCGCCGTCCTCGCGACGTTTCTATTTTACCATGCTCCGATCAAGGTTCCTCTCACGTGGTCGGTCGCTGCTTTCGTTCCGATCGGCTACATGTGGTTGGCGAAGGAACTGCAGCGCTTGACCAGCCATACTACGAATGAACGATTGGAAGCTTTAGGGCGCGCAGCCTACTCGATATATCTCGTCCATCGGTTCCCGCTCACCTTGTTCGGGGATCACTTCCGGTCGTGGCCGGCGGTGGCTTTCTATCCGACTCAGGCCATCATGATCGGCCTGAGCGCATGGGCGTTCTACGTGTTGATAGAGCGTCCATCACACGTATGGAGCAAAGCGATCGGGCGCGAATGACAAGCGTTATCGGACGATCGGATCAGAGCGCGTCGTCGTCGAAGCGGCACACGAACATGAAGCGCCCGGTCCAGGTCAGCACTTTTCCGGCTGCAGGCGCGCTGGCGAAGGTGATCGATCCGCGCGGACCGATCATGAAGCTCGCGACCGGCGTCGTGTCGGCAAACACGGTTGGCGTTCCGAGCACGCCGCCGACCGGCTCGGAAAAGGTCGCGTTACCGAACGCCATACTCCGAATAAGCTGGAACTTGGTGGTTACCCCGTCACCGATCCCGAACCGTTGTGCGGCCACGGTGTTGTCGCCTGGGTCGAAGAAGAAGAATTCCTGATATTGCCCGCCATGCAGCAGGAAGAACGTCGCCAGCCGATCGAGGTCCGGCGCCGACGGCAGGTCGCGGAGCACCTCGTAAGCGACCTTGAATTGCCAGCGCGGATACGACCAGGTCTTGCGCCGCCGCTCGCGTCCGGAAGAGGCCGTTGCGATTTTCGTCGCCCACATGGGCTTCTTCACCATCAGGAACGATTGCCCGATCAACGTCGGGAACACGTCGGCATCGTCGATCGACGGATCGGCGGTGACGAGCCAGCGGGTCGGCAGATAAAGCGTGGGCAATCTCGTCTCCAATCGAATGGGCTGCGTGGATCGCCGCAGGGCGCTTGGGCACGGCGCTGTCGCCGCCGCGGCGACGCGGACGCGATGCGCGCAAACCCGTACCGGTTCGGTATTTCGGCGCTTCGGACAGATCGCGGGCGGGGCGATCATGGCAACGGAGTCAGCTCCGAAATCGTCGTATGACGCTCGAAGGTTTTTGCTCCGTTTTCGATCTATCGGCACGCAGTCCCTATTGCGAGGAGCCTGCCGAATGATAGCGTCGTCCCTTCACAACAGGGTCGCGGACGCGATTGCTGCAGTTCAAGCTCGGCTCGATGCTAGCCCCGTCGTTGCGCGCAGCCAGATCAACGGGAGGAGAACCGAATGTTAAGATGGATGATCGGGCCGATCGCGTTGGCCATGGTCGCGACGCCAGCTGCCGCCGACAACAAGGACAAAAAAGAAAATGCGGCGGCCGTGGCGGCGATCAAGGCTCGGGCCGAGCAACTGCGCCAAGATCCGGCGGCAAGAAAGTGCCTCGGCGTGGACGCCGTGACTTGCCTTGCGACCTTGAGCTTCGGCGTGACGCTCATGACCGAGCCGCTCTGGATGGGAGGCGGTTACAAGCTTCCGAAGCCGGTCCAGCACGATATCGACGGACGTCCCATCTCGCAATTGGTGGAGTTCCTGGTCACGTTTGGATCGCGCGACAAGGACATCTTTGGACAGAATGTCTTGCACGCGCAGATGGATTTGTATGATGGCGAACACGTCACCGACGTGAAATTCTTCCTGAAACATGCCCCGTTGCTGGCTCGCACCCAGGAGGATTGGGATAACACGCACATTTTCGAGCTTGCCACCGCGGTTCTTGGATCCGAGTGCGTTGGGACTGACCGTCTGGCCTTTTACCGCCGATATGATGCGATGCAGAAACAATGGGCAAGCCGGGACCAGTACATGGAAATGCCGTCGGGCCCGAGCATCTCATCCGGCATGTTCGGCGATACTGAAATGTGCGGCGTCAGTGTGGTGGCGGGGTCGGTCGCCGGCATGGCTGCAGGCATCGGTTCGTACGGGGGCTCGTCAATCACGTTCCGAATGCCCGACAAGCCGCGCTAGCGCTACAGCGAGAAACCCAGCTTGCCTTCGCGGTGCGCCATCTTCATGGCCTTGGCGAAGGCGTTTCGGTTGGCGATGATCTGCGCTTCGGACAGGCCGCTCGCGGTGTGGTCGTGGTAATGGTAGCCACCTGACGCACCGGCTTGGTCATTCGCGGCAAAAGGGGCGTTGCTGTTCGCGCCGGCCGCGAATCCGACCGGCGGGACACCGAAAGTCGGCATCGACGCGAATAGCCCCATGACATTCCGCCATCCGCCGGCCTGATCGGCAGGGATGATCGTTTCCCCCTTATGCAGCATGCCGATGCCGTCCCTACTCAGGTCGTAGGCGCCAACATCGAACCCGGCCATCGTCCCGTACGATGCCGCTGCGGCAGACATAGCTGCACCGAACCCTACCGCACCGAGGTTCATCGGGAACGGTGCGGCGGCCATCGACGCCGTGCCGCCTGCGCCGGCCTTGGCGGCCTCGGTAGTGATCGTGCTTTGGCCGTCGGTTTTCAGGATCCCGAGCTTGATCGCGAGTGCCGTCAGCTCCTTGGCAAGCCATTGCTCAATGATCTTTGCGATGGCGTCGCCAATCGCCTGCTGCACGGTCTGCCAAAGGCCCTTAACCGTTGCGGCGAACCCCTGCTGCAGCGTGAGCATCTTTGCGATGTTCTGGCTCCAGCCGGACGCGATCTGATTGATAGCTTGGCGTTCGATCTGGCTGCGCTGGAGACTGGCCTTTCGGCTGATGTCGTTAAGGCGCAATTGATGCTGCTTCGCAAGCTGCTCGATCTTGGCATTCTGGCCGTTGATCACATCGGGGTTCGTTGTCGGGTCGGCTTTGAGCTGGTTGAGCTTACGGATCAGTTCGTCGCTGTCGATCTGGAACCGATCGTTTTCGAACTTCTTCTGTTGCTGGAGGAGCTGAGCGTCGCTCAGCGCGCCCATCTGGTTGAGATATTCGGCTTGGGCCTGAGTGTCGTCGACATCGCTATGCCGCATGTCGGCAACGTGCTTGAAATAGTCATCCTGAATGCGTCGCCGTTCATCGGCTTCGCGGCGCAGATACTCGGTGATCTGTCGTTCGGTATCCTTAGCCTGCTTCGATTCCTCGCCATAATGTTCCTTGGTCGCGTCGACGATCGCCTTGCCTATTTTCGTCTCTTCGGCAAGGTTGCCATGCGCGAGATCGAGCTTCTTTCGAAGCTTATCGACCTCGGATTGAAATTCCTCCTCATGCATGGCGATGCTGGTTTCAGTCGCCTTGCGCTTGACTGCGACCTCCTCGTCTTTCGACATCTTCACGGTGGCGAGGATGTTCACCCAATAGGCATTCTCGTCCTGAAGCGACATCTGGCGGAACTTGCGGTCGGCATCGGCTTCGGCCTGGATGGCCAGCTTCTTTTCGTCGAGCACCGCTTGCCATTCGTTCATCCGGCTTTGCGGCTTCGCTGCGCCGCCGCCGGCATTGCCGTGACCCGGACTGGGCGCCGGCGTCGGTGACGGCGTTGGAGAAGGAGTCGGCTTGGTCACGCCGCTCGGCGGCGGTGGCGGTGTCTTGTTTAGAACGCCGGCGAGCATTCCGGGCGCGTTATTCTGCAGATCATGGGCCGCACGGAGATAGCCTTGCGCCTGTTCGCTCGTTTTCTTGGCATCGCCGACGATCTGGGCGCCGCGGCGGCGGACGGTGGCGTCGATGTCCGCAAGCCCCTTGTCCCAGTCGGAGGCGATCGAGCTCCAGTGCAGCGTCAGCGCATCATAGGCCACCTGGCCGAACAGCTGGAACGTCTTCTTGATGGCCTCGATGCCCAACCCGGCGAAGTCGAACGCCTCCTTCAACTTGCCCCACCAGTCGAGTGCATAGCCGGCGATCAGGTCGAACTCGATCTTGAAACCGATCGCGAGCGCGACGACCGCGGCGACCACTGTCTTGATCGCGGTGATCACGACGTTCATCACATTATGCTGGATTTCAGACCAGTTCAGCCCACCGGCGCCGCTGATCTGCCAAAGGTCCGCAAAGGCTGTGCCGAGCGTATTGATGATCTCGCCGACGCCCTCGATTGCACCGCTCAACAGGTCGAAAATCGTTTTGACCAGGCCCCCGCTGGCATAGCTCTGCGTGAAAGCCTTAGCGAGCTCGTTGAAGCGGTCGACGATCTCGGTCGCCACCGGCGCGAGTGCCGCGGTCAAGGTTTGGGTGACGCCGGTCCAGGCGATCTGCGCCTCGTTGACCGACTCTCCCAATTTCGTACCGCTGGCGACCGCACCGTCGTTAGCGGCCCCATAGGCATCGGTCTTCTGCGCAAGCGCGCTGATCGCCGCGCCGCCCTGGTTCAGGAACGGGATCGCTTCGGCGCCAGCCTGGCCCATCAGCTTGATCGCCATCGCGGTTTTTTGCGGACCATCGGTGGTCTTGGCGAACTTGTCGGCCACGGTGGTCAGGATCGTCATCTGATCCGACCCCGCCTTGATATCGATGCCGAGTTTCTTGAACGTGTCGGGGCTCTTGCTGAAATTCTTGTCCGGCGCGGCCGTGCTCTGCGACAATTTGGTGAAGTCGGTTCCGGTCGCCTGCGCCATTGCCTGCAATTGTTGAACTTGGTGCGTCGACATTCCGAGTTGCTTCGACAGCACGCTGACCTTCTCGGACGATTCCCCCATCGCCACGATGGCCTGGGCGGCTTGCTTGCCTGCTTCGTACAGTTCGCCGGCAACGCCCGCCGCGCCCTTGATCCCTTCGACCAGCTTGCCGAAACCGCTTTTGCCCTCGCCGGACTTGGAACACCGGTCAAGGGCGCTACCGATCCCATCGGCCCAGCCTCCCCTGCCGCGGCGCGCGCTCCCAATGGTGCGCATAAGAGCGGGCGGGTAACGATCGAAATTACCGACGCGATGCGCGCCGACGTGCGACGTTTCGCCGAGATCGGGACGCCCTATGCGATCATCGCGCGGATCATGGGAATGAGCGCGACCACGTTGAAACGACGGTGCCGCGCCGAGCTGGATGCCCGCGTCGAAGTGGCCTATGCGCGGATCGCGTTGACCCTGTTCGAGACCGCGATGAACGGGAACACCACGGCGATGCTGTGGTGGGAAAAGACGCACGCGGGGTGGCGCGAGGGTTTGGCGCCCGACCCGTCTGGAATCGGCATACACGCCATCGAGGCGATCACGCCCGACATGTCGGCGCGTGAGGCGGCGGAACGCTATCGCGAAGAACTGGGGTGACAGTGGGTTCCGCGCCGGTCTTCCCGACTTGGCCACCGGACTATGTCGCCGAGTTGACCGCGCGACGGCATCGGTTGCGGTGGCTGAATGTGGATGCCGGGCTGCGCGCCGGGCTGGCCGAGCGATATCGCGAGGATCCGGCCGGGTGGATCGCGCATTGGGCGGTAACATACGACCCGCGAAAGACGGCGAGCGATGCGCCGACGGTGGTGCCGTTCGTGCCTTCCGCGTCAGGTCGAAATGATCACCTTCCGATACGCTTGTGTCGATGAGCAGCAGAGCGGATTGATCGAGTAGGCGCGGGATATGCGCGCGATCTGGCTGGCTTCGGCATTCGACGGTATGGCCTGGTCGGCGGCGGCCCGCGGCGATATGGTGCGCGCGGCCCGGCTGATGGGCGCGGCGCAGACCCTGCAGCGCGACACCGTGCGCCTGGCCCACGCCATCGCCACCGCGGTGGGTGAGAAGGTGCGCGTCCAGGTCCTGGAGGAATTGGGCGAGAAGGGATTCCGCGAGGCGTACGACAGCGGCGCGGCCCTGTC
>Ga0207647_10004686_pt1 | contig 10129 bp, 5 predicted proteins | sample KBSCornC2_FD_184295 | JGI IMG/M metagenome (GOLD analysis project Ga0207647, IMG submission 184295) | Corn rhizosphere microbial communities from Kellogg Biological Station, Michigan, USA - C2 (SPAdes) (version 2) | ecosystem: Host-associated > Plants > Roots > Rhizosphere ...
CCAGCCTGTCCTTCGGTAACCAGACCGTCGGCACGTCCTCGGGCGCGCAGTCGGTGACGGTGAGCAACTCCGGGAACGGCGCGGCGGCGATCTCCTCGATCACCGCGAACGGCGACTTCGCCCAAACCAACACCTGCGGCAGCTCGCTGGCCGCCGGCGCGTCCTGCACGGTGAACGTCACCTTCACCCCGACCGCCACCGGCGCGCGTACCGGAACGCTGAGCATCGCCAGCAACGCCCCGGGCAGCCCGGCGACGGTCGCCCTGACCGGGACCGGCGCCAGCGCCGGCAGCACCGACCTGGCGCTGAACCAGCCGACCTCGACCAGCGGGTACACGCAGACGTACTCGTCGGGCAACGCGGTCGACGGCAACACCGGCACCTACTGGGAGAGCACGGACAACGCGTTCCCGCAGTGGATCCAGGTGGACCTCGGCGCCTCGAAGAGCATCAGCAAGATCGTGCTCGACCTGCCGCCGTCCAGCTCCTGGGCCACCCGGAGCCAGACGCTGTCGGTGCTCGGCTCGACCGACAACAGCAGCTTCTCCACCGTCGTCGGTTCGGCGAGCTACACGTTCAACCCCTCGACCGGGAACACCGTGACCATCACGTTCCCGGCGACGTCCACGCGATACGTGCGGCTGAACTTCACCGCCAACACCGGGTGGCCGGCCGGGCAGCTCTCGGAGTTCCAGGTCTTCCAGTGACGCCCGTTCGGTGAGTGGCGCGGCTTCGGCCGCGGGACTCGCGGCGCCGTCTCCGCTGATGCGGGGGCGGCGCTTTCCGCCTTTCGCCCCGGTATGTCAGTTCACGTATGTGGGCGCCGATTATAGTTATGAACCTTTACTCAAGCTTGACCGCCGCACCATTGCCCGAACGCGTACCGCCCCAGACGATGAACAGGCTTCGCACGGTCCGGACACCCCCACCGGCTTTCGGCCCATGGCTCCCGGAAGCCGACGTCCACGCCACCCCATCGAAGGGATGCTCTCATGTCGACAGGCGCATCAGCCAAGCTCGCCGCCGCGCTCGCCGCGGCCACCGTGATCTGCACCGGCGTCGTGGTCGCCGCGTCGTCGGGGACCGCCCAGGCCGCTCCCTCGGCCTCGGCCCACGCGGTCCAGGCGGCGAAGGGCAAGCTGAGCACGACCGTCGCCCCGGGCGGCAACTTCAACCTGTCCGTCTGGGAGCTCCAGGAGCCCGTGGGCAGCCCCGGCTCGCCCCGCACGATCACCTCCGCGCAGCTGCAGGGCGCGAAGGGCTATCAGGACTCGTACTTCTACACGGACAAGAACGACGGGGCCATGACCTTCTGGGCCCCGGAGAAGGGTGTCACCACGCCCAACTCCAACTACGCGCGCTCCGAGCTGCGGGAGATGAACAGCGACGGCAGCGTCGCCGACTGGCACCTGGCAGGCAGCCACCAGCTGCAGGCGACCCTGCGCGTGGTCTCGGTGACCAACCACGTCTGCGTGGGCCAGATCCACCTCGGCACCGGCGGCTCGTCGACCAAGCCGCTGGTCGAGCTCTACTACTACGCCAACGGCAACATCGTGCTCGGCGTCGAGGACTCGCCTTCCGGCGGCCAGACGACGCACCAGATCGCGAACGTGCCGGTCGGCAAGCAGTTCAGCTACACGATCGCCGTCACCGGCGGGAACACCGTGGCGCTGACGGTGAACGGGAAGACGACGAAGTACCCGATCCCGTCGTCGTTCGACCAGTACAACATGTACTTCAAGGCCGGTTCGTACAACCAGTCCTCGTCGAACAGCACCACGAAGGGGGCGCGGGTCGCCTTCTACGCGCTGACGGTGCACCACAGCTGATCGCGGCGAACGGCTGAAAGCGCCAGCCGAAGCGGCAAGCACACGACCGGCTCCCCGCGTCCGGCCCGCAGCCGGGCGCGGGAGCCGGTGCGGGGAACCGTCGGCGCGCGGGAATCAGAGCCCGAATGCTTCCTTGGTCTTCGTGCGCTGTGCGTGGGCGACGCCGCGCAGCACCTCGTAGCTGCGGCCGTCCATCGTCGAGACGATGATCACGTCGTGGCCCTGACGCTCCTCGACCGTCGCGATGGCGTCGCGCGACAGGGAGATGTTGTCGTTGAAGAGCATGCGGAACGGGGCCTTGAGGTGGATCGTGTGCTCGTCGAAGTCGGTGACGGTCCAGCGCTTGTGCTCGGACTTGTTCGCGGTCTTGTTCTCGGTCATGCCTGTTAGCGTCGCGCCGCCGGCGCTGTGATGGCGGCGCGGGTGGGCCGTTCGGGTGTGTCGGGGGCCGGCGGCGCAGAAATTCCCTGAGTCACGTCAGCTTTCAGGCTCTGCGGGCAGCCGCGTCCGCAGTCCGTCGATGATCCGCTCGACCCCGAATTCGAACAGCTTGTGCGTGTCGCCGCCCGCCATCATGGTCATGAGCCCCGCGATGTTCGGATACGTGTCGGCGATCGCGCGGCACACATCGGCGGACGCACTGGACTTCTCACCGCCGCTGCCGGTCAGTTTGCGCGTGTCCCAGGTCAGGCCGTCGGCGAGCAGGTCCAGGAGCTGCTCCTTGTCCTGCACGTGGTAGTACAGCGAGGCGGCGCGAACGCCCAGCTCGGCGGCCACTTTGCGCATCGACAGGGCGTCCAGGCCCTCGCGGCGGAGGACCGCCGGGCCCGCCTCGGTCAGGGCTTCGCGGGTGATGGCGCCGGGCTTGGCCGCCGCGCTGTGGTCGTCACCGGACGCCTCGGCCCGCGCCCGGCGCTCGTCACCGGCCTGACGCTGTGCGCCATCGCCTTGGGCGGCCGGTCGCTGTACGGCCTCGGCGTTCAAGCTGCACGCGCTCGGCGTCGACGCCGGCCACACGCACCAGGTCGTGGCCGCGGTGACGAACGGCGGCGCGGGAGGGATCACCGCCGGCCGCTCGCTGCCGCCGGCGTTGCGCGACAGCGCCGACACGTCCTTCGCCGAGGCGCTGCACCTCGCATGCCGCAGTGGCGTCGGCATCCTTGCGCTCGCCGCGATCGCTGCCTGGTTCCTGTTGCGCAACTCCGCCTCTACCCGGAACCGGTAACGGATGCGGTTACGGGAACGGTTCCGGAACCGGTTCCTCATTGACAGTGGTTAACCCGCGCGCAATATTCAAGCCGGACGAGGGCGCCCTCCCTGAAATCAGAAGGCTGAACTGAAGGGACAGCAATGAGGCTCCTCACACCTGCGCGCGGTCGACCGCCGTCGCGCCGGTCACGGCCGGTTTTCCGCACTTTGCTGGCGGCGGGGGCGTTGTTCGCCGCGTCGCTGGCCGGTTTGCCCAGTCAGGCGCACGCTGCCGCGAGCGCTCCGTTCGGCGGGACGCCGGTCGCTTTGCCGGGCCTGGTCGAGGCCGCCAACTACGACACCGGCGGCCAGGGCGTCGCCTACAACGCGACGGCCGGCAACGGCTCGGCGAACAGCTACCGCGCCGACGGCATCGATCTGGAGACCACGGCCGACACGCTGGGGACCAGCCCGGCCGGTGGCGCCTATGACATGGGCTGGACGACGCCCGGCCAATGGTTCGACTACACGGTCAGCGTCCCCACGGCCGGCACCTACAGCGTCGCCTTCCGCCTGGCCTCGCCGTATGGGATCGCCGACGCGCTGCACATCGCGGACTCGTCCGGCGCGAACCTGACCGGTTCGGTCGCCGTGCCGAACACCGGCGGCTACGAGACCTGGGCGACGGTCACCGCGAGCCTGGTGCTGCCGGCCGGCACGCAGACGTTGACGGTGATGCAGGACACGAACGGCTGGAACTTCCACAACATGGCCTTCACGCTCACCTCCAGCGGTGGCGGTGGCGGTGGCGGCAGCGGTGACAAGCCGTTCGGCGGGACGCCCGCACCGGTGCCCGGGTCGGTCCAGGCCGCGAACTACGACACCGGCGGCCAGGGCGTCGCTTACAACGTGGCCTCCGCCAACGGCACGGCCAACAGCTACCGCACCGACGGCGTGGATCTGGAGAACACACCCGACACCCAGGGCACCAGCGCCGCGGGCGGTGCCTACGACATGGGCTGGACGAACGCCGGACAGTGGTTCAACTACACGGTCCAGGTGGCCACCAGCGGTGTCTACACGGTTGGCTTCCGGGTGGCTTCGCCTTATGGCGCCGCCGATGGGCTGCACATCGAAAACGCTTCCGGCGCCAACCTGACGGGTGCGGTTGCAGTGCCGAACACCGGCGGCTACGGGACGTTCACCACGGTCACGGCCGACATCACCCTGGCCGCCGGCGCCCAGACGTTGAAGGTGAAGCAGGACGCGAACGGCTTCAACATCCACTTCCTGTCCTTCACGCAGGGATCGGGCGGCGGCGGGCCCGGCCCGGGCCAGTACTGCGGCACGCAGGACCTGGCGATGGACCAGCCGACCACGGCCTCCTCGGTGTACTCCGCCACCGGCAACCCGCCCTCCGCCGCCACCGACGGCGACCCGGGCACCCGCTGGGAGAGCGCGTACAGCGACCCGCAGTGGCTGACCGTCGACCTCGGCACTCAGCAGCAGATCTGCAGCGTGGGCCTGCTGTGGGAGGACGCGTACGCCTCGGCGTTCCAGATCCAGGTCTCCAACGACGACGCGACTTGGACGACCGTCTACTCCACGACCACCGGCACCGGTGGGAACCAGGCGTACGCGGTCTCCGCCACAGACCGCTACGTCCGGATGTACGCCACGACGCGGGCGACCCAGTGGGGCGACTCGCTCCTGGAGTTCGACGTCTACGGCCTGACCAGCACCCCGCCGGTCACCGGAGGCAACGGCAACGGCGGCAACGGGGTCTGCCCCTGGGTCGGTTCGACCGCGCCGGTCGCGCAGCGGGTCCAGCAGGTGCTCAACACCATGAACCAGTCCGAGGAGCTGACGCTGGTCGCCGGCGACGGTACGACGAACTACATCGGCCACGTCGCGGGCGTCCCCAACCTGTGCATTCCGCAGATCAACATGGAGGACGGACCGTCCGGCGTCGGTGACGGCAACGGCGGCGTGACGGCGTTCCCCGACGGGGAATCCGCCGCGGCCACCTGGGATCCGGGCCTGATCCAGCAGGAGGGCACGGCCAAGGGCGCCGAGTTCGCCGGCAAGGGCGTCACCGTCGCGCTCGGCCCGACGTCGAACCTGGTGCGCGACCCACGCTGGGGTCGGACGTACGAGACCTACGGCGAGGACCCGTTCCTGGCCGGCCGGATCACCTCGGCCGAGGTCAAGGGCCTGCAGAACCAGGGCGTGATGGCCGATGTGAAGCATGTGGCGGCCTACGACCAGGAGCAGTACCCGAACGGCGGGAACAACGAGATCGTCGGCTCGCAGGCGATGCAGGAGCTGTACCTGGCTCCGTTCCAGGACTCGATCGCGCAGTCCGCACCGGCGTCGTTCATGTGCTCCTACGCGGTGGTCAACAACGCCTCTTCCTGCGCGAGCGCTCCGATGCTCCGCAACGGCCTCGACAACCAGGCGGACTACGGCGGCTTCGTGGTCTCCGACTGGGGCGCCGCGGGTCCGGCGGTGGCCGACGCCAACGGCGGCCTGGACATCGCGATGCCGTTCAACTCCTACGCGACCAACCTGGGCAACGCCCTGGCGGCCGGGCAGTTCAGCCAGAGCACGCTGAACTCCATCGTGGCCAGGATCCTGACCCAGCTGTTCGCCTTCGGCGTGTTCGACAACCCGGCGAGCGGTTCGCTTTCGGCGACCGTGACCAACGCCGCGCATCAGCAGACGGCGCTGCAGCTCGGGCAGGAGGGCACGGTCCTGCTGAAGAACAACGGTCTGCTGCCGCTGAACCCGAACCCGACCAGCGCCAAGTCGATCGCGGTGATCGGCACCGACGGCGGCGCCGCGGTGGAACTGGCCGGCGGCGGCAGCGGCGGGGTCGACAGCTCGAACACGGTCTGGCCGGTCACCGGCATCCAGAACGCGGTCGGGCCGAACATGAAGGTCACGTACACCCCCGGCGACGACAACGGGACGGCGAACATTCCGCAGGCGGTGACCGCGGCGCAGGCCGCGACCTATGCGATCGTCTTCGTGAGCGCGCCGGAGGGTGAGGAGAGCGACCTGAAGACGCTCGATGTGTCGGCGGCCGACGAGACGATGATCTCTGATGTGGCGGCGGCGAACCCGAACACCATCGTGGTGATCAACAGTGGTTCGCCGGTGGTTATGCCATGGCTGAACTCGGTCGCCGGGGTGTTCGAGAACTGGTACGGCGGTCAGGAGACCGGTGCGGCTGTTGCCTCGCTGATCTTCGGCACGGTGAACCCGTCCGGCAAGTTGCCGGTGACGTTCCCGTCGTCGTTGAGTCAGGTTCCGGCGCAGACCACGGCGCAGTGGCCGGGTACGCCGACCGGGCCGGTGTACAGCGAGGGCGTGAACATCGGGTATCGCTGGTACCAGTCGCAGAACATCACCCCGGCGTTCCCGTTCGGGTTCGGCCTGTCCTACACCAAGTTCTCCTTCTCCAACTTGGCGGTGGGCGGCTTCAACGCCAACGGTCAGGCCACGGTGACCGCCACCGTGACCAACACCGGATCGGTGGCCGGCGCTGAGGTGGCCCAGATGTATGTCGGCGATCCGGCCGCCAGCCAGGACCCGCCCAACCAGCTGGCCGGGTTCCAGCGGGTGATGCTGAACCCGGGGCAGAGCGCACAGGTCAGCTTCCCGCTGACGGTTCACAACCTGGCCTCGTGGTCTTCGACCGACAACCAGTGGGAGGCCCAAGCCGGGACCTACGCGATCCGGGTCGGCGACGCCTCCAACAACCTGCCGCTGACCGGTTCGACGTCGCTGGCGCATACGCTGACCGGTCAGGTCGCCGCGGGTGCCTCCTACGCCGGGGTGTCGTCGGCGAACACCGCGGTCAGCGCGAACGTCACGCCCAACTCCGGCGTGCCGGGCTCGGAGACGGTCGGCGTGGTGAACCCCTTCGGGTACAGCAGCCCGAAGGGTGCCGGGGTGTCGTTCCAGATGCAGGGTATTGATTCCAACCAGGCGGCAACACTCACCTACACCGCCAGCGGGCTGCCTCCGGGCATCTCCATCAGCGGTAACGGAACCTTCTCCGGCTCCGGAACCACACTGGGGACGTACACGGTGACCGTGACAGCCACAGACGGAGCGGGGGTGTCGGGCACCGCCACTTTCGTATGGTCGGTAGTGCAATGACCGAAAAGTAGGGACGTGGCACCTGCGGACCCTGGACCTTCCGAGTCCAGGGTCCGCAGCCGTTCGACAATCAGCTCGTCGGGAAGTTGAAGTAGTGCAGACTGACGTACGGCGGATTACCGCCGGCGCCGGACTGGAACTCCAGATACACCTTGTGCACGCCGGTCGTCCTGGTGATGTTCGCCGGAACGGTGCGCCAGCTCGTCCAGCCGCCCGTGTTGCCCACGGCGAAGTTGCCGATCGGGGCGTTGGCCGGGTTGTCCAGCACCACGTTCACCAGGCCGCTGACTCCGCCTGCCGCGCCCGATGCGACGCGCGCGTCGAACTGGCTTGATCCGCCGGATCCGAAGTCGATGTTGTCGTACTCCAGATACTGGCCGTTGGCCAGCTGCGCTGCCTGGTTCCCGTCCACGCCGGCGGGGTTCGTGTCGCCGGTGGCCGCGGTCGTCGACACCGCGCTGTGGGAGGCGGCGAAGCAGTCCGCTGAGATGTTCGAGGTGGCCGTCGTCGTGCAGGACGTGCCGCCTCCTCCCCCGCCGGTGGACGACGGGCTCGTCGACGGAGTCGTGGACGGGGTGGTTGACGGGGTGGTTGACGGCGTGGTCGAGCCGCCGGTCGTCTGGTACACCGCGACGTAGGCGACGCTCATTCCGGCGCCGGAACTGGTGGCCGCGCTGGGCGAGGCGCAGCCGCAGATCGCGTTCGGATACGCGCCGCCCATGGCGACGTTCAAGATGATGAAGAAGCCGTGGTCGACCGCGTTGGCCCAGGTCGTGGCGTCGAACTGGGACTGGTTGACGGTCAGCTGCAGGTTGTTGTCGGTGTAGAAGCGCAGCTGTTCGGCGCCGGGGGTCGTCCGGTCGACGATGACCGAGTACGTGTGGTAGCCGGTCTGGCAGCCGCCACAGGCCTGCAGCCCGCTGCCGATGCCGGTGGTCTCGTTGCACGGCCCGCCCGGGTCCACGCCGCAGTGAAAGGTGTGCGACACCTCGCTCAGGGCGTTGACGTCCTCCATGATGTCGAGCTCGCCGATGCTCGGCCAGTTGGTCGCGCCGACCGGCCGTGCGGCCGCCCCCATGGCCCAGAACGCGGGCCAGTAGCCGAGGCCGCTTGCGGGGTTGGGCTGCTCGATCGACGCCGTGATCTCCATCTGGCCGCCGACCGGGGCGGCGAAGTCGGTGCGCTGGGTCTCCACCCGGCCCGAGGTCCACGACCCGCCGTTGTTGATCGGCTTGATGACCAGGTGGCCGTTGCCGTCGTGGTAGACGTTGTTCGTGGAGTTCGTCACCGACTCCACCTCGCCGGTGCCCCAGTTCCCGGCCCCGCCGGGGTAGCTGGTGCCGCTGTCGTACAGCCAGTTCGAGGTGTTCAGTCCGGTGCCCGCGGCGCCGGAGAAGTCGTCGCTGAACACCGTGGTCCAGCCGGGCGGCGGGGCGGGCACGGTGGTGGCCGAGGCGGACGGCGCCAGGGCGGTGACGCCGATCAGCGCCAGCACCGTCGCGGCCGCGGCCAGGGCGGCCGTGACCGCGACACCCAGCGATCGCCGGCGGGCCGGCGTGCCGGGGAGCGGTGTTAGCTGTTTCCAAGACATCGCTGCTGCTCCTTCTCGAGGGGACGGTAGAACCGGTGAAGTGAGCCGCGGGCCTGACATCCCTTGCCGAACCTGGGCTGTCGAGGGCCGTAAACGTTTCCGGAAGCGCCACGCGGTTACGCTGTCGTCACAGCCGTGTGCCCGGATCCTCATCCCGGAAGCCGGGCTTGTCAAGGTTCTTTGAAAGTTTCAGGGAACCAAGAGCCGCGACGGCCGATTCGGACTTGTTCGAAAGGCGGTCCTCACAGGGTTTTCCTCGCAAAGCCTTCCTCACACGGACACGACGCTCAGCCGGCTCCGCACCCCCGCCGCATCAGGGTGCCCCAACTCGTCGAGCGCCCCCAACGCCCGGCGCCACGTTTCCGAAGCCGCACGCATGTCGCCGGCCGCTTCGTAGACATCGCCGAGGTAGGTCAGTCCCGTCGCCTCGCTGTAGAGGTCCCCGGCACGCCGGAACAGCCGCAGTGCCTTGCGATAGCAGGCGATCGCGTCCTCCTGGCGGCCGAGGTGGCGGTGGATGTAGCCGAGGCTGTCCCAGGTATGGGCCTGGCCGTACTCGTCGCCGAGCTTCCGCAGCAGCGCCAACGCGGTTTCGCAGCAGGCCAGCGCCTCTTCGTACGCACCCAGCCGGGCGTGGTACCAGCCCACGTCGTTGAGCGCGACCGCCTCCCCGGCCGGGTCGTCGACCGACCGGCACAGCCGCAGCGCCGCCTCCGACTGCTCCAGCGCCACCCGGTCCTCCCCCGCCATCCCGGCGATCCAGGCCAGGCTCTGGTGGCTGAGGGCCTGCCCGCCCCGGTCCGCGACCTGCCCGAACAGCTCCAGGGCCGCCAGCAGCCGGCCGCGCGCGCCGGCGAAATCGCCGGTCCCGCGATCGGCCAGGCCCAGGCCGCGCAACGCGTGGGCCCGGCCGGCGACGTCGCCGGTGCGCGCGGCGGCCGCGAGCGCGGTCTGCTGGATCTCGGCCAGGTCCGACCACAGGTTCCGGCGGTGCAGGAAACTCGTGCAGGCGTGCGCGAGACGCCAGGCGTGCCAATCGAACCCTGCGACGTACGCATGCCCGACGGCCGAGACCAGGACCCGGCGTTCGGCCGTGAACCAGGCCAAGGCCTCGCGGTGGGTGCCCGGCGCCAGGACCACGACACCCTCGGCCGGCGGTTCCGGCCGCAGTGCCGTCATGCGCGGCCCGATCTGCGATTCCGCGGCGTGTGCGCTGTGCAGGTAGTGGTCGAGGACCCGGCGCATCGCCGCGTTCCTGGTATCGCGGTCCTCTTCGGTGTCGGCCAGTTCGGCGGCGTAGGCGCGGAGCAGATCGTGGAAGGTGTACCGACCGGGGGCGTGCTCGGTGAGCAGG
>Ga0207647_10004690_pt1 | contig 10121 bp, 10 predicted proteins | sample KBSCornC2_FD_184295 | JGI IMG/M metagenome (GOLD analysis project Ga0207647, IMG submission 184295) | Corn rhizosphere microbial communities from Kellogg Biological Station, Michigan, USA - C2 (SPAdes) (version 2) | ecosystem: Host-associated > Plants > Roots > Rhizosphere ...
GATGGTGCGGTCGAGAAGACTCGAACTTCCACGGGCTTTCGCCCACAACGACCTCAACGTTGCGCGTCTACCAGTTCCGCCACGACCGCACATCGGGATATCCCCGGACGGGCCGGGGCTGGTGAGGCGGTGCCCCTAGCAGGGGTTTTTGCGGCTCGCAAACCCGAAATCACCGATCGGCATCGCTACCCGCAAAAGTGACGTTCACCTTGGCCGAGCTTGGCGGGACGTCCACCGCCGCCCCATCAAAGTTTACCGAGGCGCCGGGCGCGAGCCGCTGCACCGGCCGAGTGATCGTCCAGGCATAGACCGTCTTACCCTGAACGTCCTTCAGCTCCGCGCGAATATCGGGGACGGACTGATCAACATTGGTCGGGTTCCAAATGCGACCCGACACGGCGAACAATTGGCTCCCTCCTGCAATCATGCGCCAATCCGGCTCACGCGTTATGGAGATGCCGAGCGGCACATGTCGCTCGCCGATGCCGAGCCGTGACGCCATTTGCTGCGGCCCCATCAGGATGGTCGCCGCCACACCGCCCAGAATCACCACCAGAATCACGAGGCCGAGCAAAAGCCACGGGCCGCGGCGGCGTCGTACCGGCGCCATTTCCTCCACCGCGGACGGCTCCTGCTCGACGCGTGCCTCTGGTGCGGGCGCCCCGGCCGAAACCGAGCCTATCGGCGGCGGCGTTTCGGGCAACGATCCGAGAGACTCGGCGCGTGGGGGCTCGAACCAGCTCGTGTCGCACGCGCGGCAGCGAATCTTCCGGCCGTTTGGGCCGATCGCATTCTCGGGGACTTCGTATGTGGCGCTGCAATTGGGGCAGGAAAGCTGCATGGCCCGTGATAAATCATGGCCGCCGCATGGCCGCAAGTAGCTGGTGCACACGGGCTGCTTTACGAGCATCCACGACCCGTGCGATGCGGGGCACCGGATTAGGGGGAGGGACAAGCGCGCGTCGATGGCCGGCATCGTCCAGTTCGACAATGTTGGCCTGCGCTACGGCACAGGCGCGGAGATCCTTGCGGGCTTGAGCTTCACGCTCCTGCCGGGCTCCTTTCATTTTCTTACGGGCGCCTCGGGCGCAGGCAAAACATCGCTCATCAATCTGATCACGCTCGCGCAGAGGCCCAGCCGCGGGATCGTGAGCTTGTTCGGCGAGGATGCGGCCAGTCTGCCGCGCAAACGTCTACCGTCGCTCCGCCGCCGCATCGGTGTGGTCTATCAGGACTTCCGCCTGGTCTCCCAGCTTTCGGCGTTTGACAATGTTGCGCTGCCCTTGCGTATCTCGGGAATGGCGGAGCGTGAAATCGCACCCCGCGTTGAGGAATTGCTCGATTGGGTTGGCCTCGCTCCCCGCGCCGGCGCACGACCCGCCACGCTTTCCGGTGGCGAGCAGCAACGCGTCGCAATCGCCCGCGCGGTGATCACGCAGCCCGAGCTGATCGTTGCCGACGAACCGACCGGCAACGTCGACCCCGAGATGGCGGCGCGACTGCTGCATTTGCTCGGCGCACTAAACCGCCAGGGCACGACGGTTCTAATCGCGACGCATGACGTACATTTGCTGCGACAGGTGCCGGGCGCCCATGTTTTGCGTCTGGTCAAGGGCCGGATCGAGGATTCCACCGCCGCGCCGTCTTTCCCGCCGCGAGAGATGGGGTCATGAAGCTGCCATTTCCGCTTCCCGTGCTACAGCGCCAGCGGCCCGGCACTTTTGCAGTGCTTATGGGCGCGACCTGCCTGCTGATGTTGTTAGCCGCAGCCCTCACGCTGGCCCTCCGTAGCGCGGCACGTGAGCTGGCCGAGGCCACGACCGCACGCATATTCGTCCAAATAATCGATGCGGACGCGATGCGCCGCGATGCGACAAGTGACGAGGTGATGGTGCGGCTCGATCGTATCGCCGCCGTCGGCTCGGCGCATCGCGTGCCCACCGAGGAGGTAAGGGCTTTGATCGCACCCTATATCCAGGGAGTGAGCACGATCGATCTGCCCTTGCCCATACTGATTGAACTCAAGAGCGGTGATCCGAAAACGCTGACGCGCACCTTCCGCGACCTTTCCAACGTGCAGGTGACGGCAGCCGGCGCCGAACTCGGACCGCTGGTCCGCCTGATCGGTGCTCTGCGGGCGGTTTCACTCGGCATCGCCATGACGGCGGCTTTGGCGAGCGGCCTTATCGCGATGCTGGCGGCGCGCGCCGCATTGGCACGCGAAGCCGCGACGCTTGGGATCCTTCATGCGCTGGGCGCGACAGACGCGCAAATCTCCCGCCTGATCACCGGCAAAATTGCGCGCGACGCCGGGATCGGTGCTGCCGCCGGTTTCGGCGCAGCTTTGATGGTCATCCTACTTATCGCGTCGCGCGTAGCCGAGATTGGCACCGGCGTGAATCCCCACTTGGGCGCAGGCGCTTGGATCATTCTCGTCGTGCTGACCTTCGGCTTGGTCGGTTTGGCGGTGCTGGCGGCGCAGATAGCCCTGCTCGCGACTTTGCGGCGCGCGCCATGATCCGCCGCTTGTTCAGCGCGATCCTTCTAGCCTGGGCGTTGGGTTTCGCGTGGTTTGCAATCGATCTGCCGCGGCCAGCCGAGAACCAGCATACCGACGGCATCGTCGTGCTGACCGGGGGACCGGGTCGAATCCGCCGGGGGCTTGACGTGCTTGCCGCCGGCCAAGCCGAGCGCATGCTGGTCTCAGGGGTCGATCGGCGCGTGCGATTGGTCGATCTGGAGGCTGCCTTCCACGCTTCTCCCAAGGTGCTGGGTCGGATCGACCTAGGCCGCTCGGCGGTCGACACGCGCTCTAACGCACTGGAAACCCGTCGCTGGATCGCGGCACATCACTATAAATCGATCCGGCTGGTGACCACCGATTGGCATATGCGCCGTGCACGCTTCGAGCTGCGTCAGGTATTGAGCGACGTCACCGTGGTGCGCGATGCGGTGCCGAGCGAGCCCGATTTGATGGGGCTGCTGCGCGAATATCACAAATATCTGCTGCGACGTGGAGCAGCGCTGATCGGTCGCTGATTGCCCGGCTATTCGTGCGTTCGCCCGAAATCGGGCCGCGCATCGTCCTGCCCCTGCTCGATGATAGAGCGACGGATGGCGCGGGTGCGGGTGAACAGGTTGAATAAGGTGTCGCCGTCACCCCAGCGGATGGCGCGTTGAAGCGCGGTCACGTCTTCGGTCAGCCGCTGCAGAATCTCCAGCACCGCCTCGCGATTGTTGAGGAAGACATCGCGCCACATCGTCGGATCCGACGCGGCGATGCGCGTGAAGTCGCGGAAACCGCCCGCCGAATATTTGATCACTTCCCCCTGAGTCACGTCCTCCAGATCCGACGCGGTGCCGACGATCGAATAGGCAATGAGGTGCGGAACATGGCTGGTCACCGCCAGCACAAGATCGTGGTGCCGGGCAGTCATGATCTCGACGTGTGAGCCGAGTTTCTCCCAAAAGGCTTTCACGCGTTCGACCGCCGCCTCTGATGTCCCCTCTTCAGGCGTAAGAATGCACCAACGGCCGTGGAACAGCGTCGCGAAGCCAGCGTCGGGGCCGCTATGTTCGGTGCCGGCGACAGGATGACCCGGCACGATCACTGCGTTGGGCAGCGCCTTGCGCATTGCCTCCGACACGCTCAGCTTGGCGCCCCCGACGTCGCTGACTATCGCGTCAGCGGGTAAATCGGCGGCGATTGCTTCCGCCGCACTGCCGATAGCGCCGACCGGTACGCAAAGCATGACAAGATCGGCATCGACCACCGCTGCGCCGGGCGTATCGGCCACGTCGTCAACGATGCCGAGCTCGATTACCCGTGCGCGGACCGCGGGGTCAGCGTCGTGCGCGGTCAGGTGCACGGTCGGCATATGCTGGCGCACGGCGCGCGCGATCGACGAGCCGATCAGCCCCAATCCGATGATGGCGACGCGAGAGAATGGCAACATCAGCCGGCCTGCTCCACCAACTCCCGCAAGCCGCTTGCGACGCCCCTGATTTCCTCTTCAGTGCCGATCGTGATGCGCAGTCCATGCGGCAGACCCTGATTGGGCAGCCACCGCACGATATACCCACGGTCCATCAAGCCCTTATAGGCCGCTTCGGCGGTCAGCTTGCCTTCGAACAGCACCAGAATGAAATTCGCCTTGCTCGGCACCGCCCGCAGACCAGCATTACCCAGCGCGGCGATCTCGCCTTCGAACCAGGCCCGCCACTGCAAATTATGATCATGGCTCGTCTGGACGAAATCATCCGCACCGAGCGCGGCGATCGCCGCCTGCTGCCCTGCGGTAGAGACATTGAAGGGCGCGCGGATCTTATGCATCGCCTGGATCACGCGCGAGGGTCCATAGGCCCAGCCGATCCGCTCCGCTGCCAAGCCGTGAATCTTGGAGAAGGTCCGCGTGATCAGCACGTTGGGCTCAGACCGTGCGAGATCGAAGGCGCCGTCGTCGTCCTTGGGCTCCAGATATTCGCTATAAGCCTGGTCGATTACGAACAGACAGTCGCTGGGGAGCCCAGCATGAATGCGCTTCAGCTCGTCACGTGACGTGTACGTGCCGGTAGGATTGTTCGGATTGGCAATGAAGACCACACGCGTCCTCGGGTTGACGCGGGCCAGCAGCGCGTCGACGTCGGTGGCATAATCCTTGTCATCCGCCTCAACCGGCTCCGCACCCACGCGGCGTGCCGCGATCGGATAAACCGAGAAACCGTACCGGACATAAAGCACTTCATCGCCCGCACCGGCGAATGCCCCTGCGGCGAGGTGGAGCAGTTCGTCGGATCCCGTGCCGTGAATGACGCGCTCGGGTTCGATGCCGAACTTGGCCGCGATCGCTTCGCGCAGCGCTTTGGCGCCGGCATCGGGATAACGATCCAGCGTGGTCACAGCCGCGAGAAAGGCCTCGCGTGCTTGCGCGCTGGTGCCGAGCGGATTTTCGTTCGACGAAAGCTTATGGACCTTACGGCCGTCATCCGTGGTTGAACGGCCCGGGACATAAGGCGCAATTGCCTCAATCCACGGCTTAGGGGTGAGTTCGGTCATGGGTGGCGGCTTTAGAGCATGCGCCGCCATTGACAATAAGGCGGGGCGCCCCCTAGCCGGCCTCTCCCATGTCGGACGATCAACGTTTCGGCCTTGCGCGCCATGTCACGCTTCCCGGGCCGCTGCAGCTCGACGGGGGCGGCACGCTTTCGCGCGTCGACATCGCCTACGAGACGTACGGCACGCTCAATCCTCACAAATCCAACGCCATTCTGATCTGCCACGCGCTAACCGGCGATCAGCATGTCGCCTCCGCGCATCCGATCACGGGCAAGCCGGGGTGGTGGACGCGTATGGTCGGCGCCGGGAAGCCGATCGATCCTGCGCGTCACTTCATCGTCTGCGTCAACGTGCTGGGCTCCTGCATGGGCTCTTCTGGGCCGGCCTCGATCGACCCGAGCACGGGCAGCCCTTATGCGATGACCTTTCCAGTCATCACGGTGCGCGACATGGTGCGCGTCCAGGCGATGCTGCTCGATCATCTCGGCGTCCCCGTTCTGGAGGCCGTGATCGGCGGCTCGATGGGAGGTATGCAGGCGCTCGAATGGGCGGCAACCTATCCGGAGCGCGTACGCGCGGCGATCGTGATCGCCTCCGCCGCACGCCATAGCGCCCAGAATATCGCGTTCCATGAGGTCGGCCGGCAGGCAATCATGGCCGATCCACGCTGGCGCAGGGGCGATTATTACGAGGCAGGTGATCCCCCTGCAGCCGGCCTCGCGGTGGCGCGCATGGCGGCACACATCACCTATCTGTCTGAGGCCGGGCTGCATGAGAAGTTTGGCCGCAAGCTGCAGGATCGAGGCGAGAAAGGCTTCGGCTTCGACGCCGATTTCCAGGTCGAATCCTATTTGCGTCATCAGGGGATCAGCTTCGTCGATCGCTTCGATGCCAATTCCTATCTCTATATCACCCGCGCGCTCGATTATTTCGATCTGGCGGAGGAGCATGGCGGCCTGCTCGCCAATGCTTTCCGTGGCACCAAGGCACGGTTCTGTCTCGTCAGCTTCGACACCGATTGGCTCTATCCAACCGCCGAATCGCGCTCGATCGTGCACGCACTCAATGCGGCCGGCGCGGCGGCAAGCTTCGTCGAACTGTCCTCCCCTTTCGGACATGATGCCTTCCTGCTCGAAGTGCCGGAATTGTTCGCGGTAGTGGACGGTTTCCTGAAAGCAGGCGCACTATGATCGAAATCAGCCTGTCGGACGACAACACGCAGCTCGACATCGGGCGCATCCACAGCTGGCTTGCGTCCAGCTACTGGTCGCCCGGAATCGCGCGCGAGCTTGTCGAACGCGCCATCGCCGAATCGCATTGCCTTGGCGCCTACCGCGGCAGTGAGCAGGTCGCCTTCGCGCGGATGATCACGGATCACGCGACATTCGCATGGCTGGCCGATGTGTGGGTCGACGAGGCCGCGCGGGGCCAAGGGATCGGCAAACGCATGGTGGCCTGGTTTCTGGACCATCCCCGGTTTCAGGGCATCCGCCGCTTCGCTCTGGCCACACGGGATGCGCACGGCGTCTACGCCTCCCTCGGCTTTCAACCCTTGGGCAAGCCCGAGCGTTACATGGAACGGCTGGCAACCGACTTTGCCGATGTCGTGCGGTCGGAAACATGAGCCTGCGCCCCGACCTTGCGATCATCGCGCAAAATGTCGCCAAGGGCGCGCGAGTACTCGACATCGGCTGCGGCGATGGCGAACTCATGGCCGAGCTGCGCGATCGCCGCAAAGTGGATGCGCGCGGGCTGGAGATAGATCCAAACAATGTGAGCCTCGCGGTCGGCAAGGGACTATCGGTTATCCAGGGCGATGCCGACACGGACCTGATCTATTATCCCGATCGCGCATTCGATTACGCCATTCTCAGCCAGACGCTGCAAACCGCACGGGCCCCCGACAAGGTCCTCGGCGAATTACTGCGGATCGGCGACCGTGCCTTCGTCTCCTTTCCCAACTTCGCTTATTGGAAAGTCCGCTGGGCCTTGTTCTGGGGCGGGCGTATGCCGGTCACGGCCGCGCTGCCGATCTCGTGGTACGAAACCGAGAATATCCACCAGCTCACCATCGACGATTTCCGCGCCTTTGTTGCGGAGCGGGGAATTCAGGTTGAACAAGCCTGGTTCCTGACCGGCAACAGGCGCATCTCGAGCGCGGCGGCCAACCTCCGCGCAGAGCATGCGGTGTTTCTGCTGAGACGTTAAAAGGCGTCCCCGCAACAGGACGGATCTTATCCGCGCAGCCGGGCCCCGAGCTTTGTCGCTGCAGCCACGATCCGGTCCGAAATCGCCTGTAGATCCGCATCGGTGAAGGTCTTTTCGGTCGGCTGAAGAGTCACTTCGATCGCCAAACTCTTCTCGTCCGCAGCCAAGCCCGGACCCGTGAACACATCGAACAGCACGGCATCCACGATCGCATCCTTGTCGGCCCCGCGTACCGCCCGCAGCAAGGTATCGGCGGCGGCGGTCTCTTTCAGGACGAAGGCGAAATCGCGCTTGACGGGCTGGAGCGCAGGCGGGGCGTAGGCGGGGCGCATCCGGCCATTTTCTCGCCTGGCGGGTATCGCATCGAGATATATCTCCGCAGCGACGGCCACACCCTCCAAACCAAATGCCTTCAGCGTGGCAGGGTGGAGCTCGCCAAACTCGGCCAGTACCGTCTTCGGCCCCAGTCGGAGCGATCCAGAGCGGCCGGGATGCCATGTCGGCGACAACGCTTCCATCACCTGCAGCCGGTCGACCGGTGCCCCTGCCGCCGCAAGTAGCGCTACCGCCTCGGCCTTCGCATCATAGGCATCGATTTGGGACCGCGCAGCGCGCCAATCGCGTGCGGATTCTCCGGTCAGGACCAGTCCGAGCGTGGGCCGCTCGCCCTCGGCGAGATAACGTCGGCCAACCTCGAATAGCCGGATTTCGCCCGCTCCACGATCGGCATTGCGACGCGCTGCCGAGAGCAGGCCGGGTAACAAGGAAGGCCGCATCGCCTTCAAATCTTCGCTGATAGGATTGGCGAGCAGCCAGGCCGAACCGCCGAATTTCTCCGCCTCCGCCTCCGACAGAAAGCTCCAGGTCACGGCTTCGTTCAAGCCACGCGCGGCGGCGGTACGACGCACGAGGCGTTCGATCCTTTGTTCGGGCGTTGCCGTGGGGCGCGCCACGCCATCGGGGCGAGGCAGCGGGACCGCGGGCACATTGTCGATGCCCTCGATCCGAACGATCTCTTCGACGATATCGGCAATGCCCTCGACGTCCCGACGCCAGCTCGGCACGCGGATCGTCCAGGCGCCGTCGACACCAAAACCAAGCCGGCCCAATATCTCGCGCTGCCGCTCGGGCGGTACGTCAAGTCCGCCAAGCCGCGCCGCGGCCTGCGGATCATATTTGAAGGTTGGATGACCGAGCGGTGGCTGACCTGCCTCGATCACGTCAGTGGCCACACCGCCGCACAGATCGAGGACAAGCTGGGTCGCAATGGCGAGACCATCGCCCAGAAACGCCGGGTCAACGCCACGCTCGAACCGCTGCCGGGCGTCGCTGGTCAGGCCCAACTTCTGCCCCGTCTTCGCGATCGTATCGGGGGTGAAATAGGCACATTCGATCAGCACGTCGGTCGTGCTCTCCGAAACGCCCGACACCTCGCCGCCCATAATCCCGCCGATATCGTGCACGTGCGCGTCGTCCGCGATCACCGTCATGTCGGCGTCGAGGACATATTGCTTGCCGTTGAGCGCAATCAGGGATTCCCCCGGCAGGGCCTTGCGGGCCACCAGACCGCCCTTGAGCTTGGCCACGTCATAAACGTGCAGCGGTCGGCCATGATCGAGCATCACATAATTGGTAATGTCGACCAAGGCTGAGATCGGCCGCTGCCCGACCGCCTTCAGGCGACGCTGCATCCATTCGGGCGATACGCCGTTGCGGAGGCCCTTGACCACCCGGCCATAGAAAGCCGGACAGCCTTCAGGATCCTCGGTGGCTACGGAGATCGGCGACGGCCCGTCGCCCCTGATTGTCGGCACGTCCAGCGGCTTTAGCGTACCATAGCCGCCGGCGGCCAGGTCACGCGCAATGCCACGAACACCCATGCAATCCTGGCGATTAGGTGTGATGGCAATGTCGATAACGGGTTCAGACAAGCCGGCATAATCGGCGAAAGCCGCCCCGATTGGCGCGTCATCCGGCAACTCGATGATACCGTCATGCTCATCGCCGAGCTCAAGCTCACGCACCGAGCACATCATGCCATTGGATTCGACACCGCGGATCGCCGCGACCTTGAGCACCATCCCATTGGCAGGAACCGTGGTGCCGGGGGATCCGAACACGCCGACCAGACCGGCCCGCGCATTCGGCGCGCCGCACACGACCTGAAGCCCATTGCCATCGCCGGTATCGACGGTAAGGACCTGCAGCTTATCGGCCTGTGGATGCGGAGCCGCGGCCAGCACCTTGGCAATGGTGAAGCCCGTGAGCTTAGCCGCGGGATCCTCGACGCCCTCGACCTCCAAGCCCAGCTTGGTCAGACCGACAACAATCTCATCGAGCGTCGCCGTCGTGTCGAGATGATCCTTAAGCCAGGAAAAAGTGAACTTCATGCGCCCACTCCCCCGCTGAGCGTGGGCACGTCCAATGCCCGGAAACCGTAATGCTTCAGCCAGCGCAGGTCGCCATCGAAGAAGGCGCGCAGATCGTCCATGCCGTATTTGAGCATGGCCAGCCGATCGACCCCGGTGCCAAACGCAAAGCCCTGATATTCCGCCGGATCTAAACCGCAAGCGGCGATCACTTTCGGATGAACCATCCCGGAGCCCAGCACCTCCATCCAGCCCTCGGACCCGCCGATCACGCGGCGCCCCTTTTCGATCGAATAGCCGACGTCGACCTCCACCGAAGGCTCGGTGAAGGGGAAGTACGAGGGGCGTAGCCGAAGCACGATGTCCTCGCGCTCGAAGAATGCCTTGAGGAAGGTTTCCAGCGTCCAGCGCAGGTGGCCAAGATGGATACCCTTGTCGATCACCAGACCTTCGATCTGGTGAAACATCGGCGTGTGGGTCGCGTCGCT
>Ga0207647_10004691_pt1 | contig 10120 bp, 9 predicted proteins | sample KBSCornC2_FD_184295 | JGI IMG/M metagenome (GOLD analysis project Ga0207647, IMG submission 184295) | Corn rhizosphere microbial communities from Kellogg Biological Station, Michigan, USA - C2 (SPAdes) (version 2) | ecosystem: Host-associated > Plants > Roots > Rhizosphere ...
CGAACATATCCACGGCGAGAGCCGCGATCGCGGCCAGGCGATGGTCGATCTGGTCGAGCATTATCGGCATGGCGGGCTTGTCGTGGCGGCAAACGAGTTGCCGGACTTCATACCGCTCTTCTTGGAATTCCTGTCCGCGCGCCCGCTCGAAGAGGCGCGAGGCCTGCTCGGCGAGACCGCCCATATCTTTGCGCTGCTGGAAGAGCGGCTCGCCAAGCGGACCGGAGGCTATGGCGCGGTATTCATGGCCATACGCTCCATCATCAGCGAGCCCGCCGTGATCGCAGACACAGCCGAAATCGACGAACTGGACGACCTCTCCGCCATCGACGCCGCTTGGGAAGAAACAGCCGTCACGTTCGGCCCCGGAAATGCGACCGACGGCTGTTCCGTCGACCGGCTGAGAATCCAGATGCGCGCCGCCAATCGCGACGCACGCAATAGTGCGGCCTGACGGAGGCAAGCTATGTCAAACACGATCAACAACGCGCTCTTCGGCTGGTACCCATATCTCTGCTTGACCATCTTCCTGCTCGGCAGCCTGATGCGATTCGATCGGGAGCAGTACACCTGGAAGACCGGTTCCTCCCAGCTTCTGCGGCGGCGCCAGCTCCGTTGGGGTTCCAATCTGTTCCACGTGGGTATCCTGGCGATCTTCGGCGGCCACTTCGTCGGCCTGCTGACGCCCATCTGGGTCTTCGATGCGCTTGGCGTCTCACACGGTTTCAAGCAGGGCCTTGCCATCACCGTCGGCGGTATCGCGGGTGTTGCCTGTTTCATCGGCATCGCGCTTCTTGCCCATCGCCGGCTGTTCGACGCCCGCATCCGAAATACATCCGCCCCCGGCGACATCGCAATTTTGTTGCTACTCTGGCTGCAGCTTACGCTTGGCCTCTCCACCATCTTCGTTTCGCTCGGCCACATGGACGGCCATGAGATGGTGAAGTTCATGAACTGGGCGCAAGGCATTCTTACCTTGCAGCCGGCGGCGGCGGACTACGTTGCCGACGTCAACCCGATCTTCAAGGCGCATCTGCTGCTCGGCATGACCATCTTTCTGGTCTTCCCGTTCACACGGCTGGTCCACGTCTGGAGTGCGCCGATCTGGTATCTCGGCCGCCCTGGCTATCAGGTCGTGCGGACACGCTTCGCGGCGCGCCGGCCGATCGCGGCCGCGCCCGCTATCCAGTCGTCAGCGCTGGTGCGGCGACCCGCCGGCGTTCCCTCCCACCAGCCTGCGGAGTAGACCATGGCCGCGCTCGTCATAGACCATTCGGTCGGCCGCAAATCGTCGCAACATCCGCATGAACACCGACCGGCGGCGCTCGACACGGCGCCGTCGCGGGAAGGCGTGGCGATGCCGCCGGTGAGCGTCAACGGTGTGGCGATATCGCGCAAGGCGATCGCCGCCGAGGTGCAGAATTTTCCCGCCCGCAATCCCGGCGAGGGGTGGCGTGCCGCAACCCGAGCGCTGGCCATCCGTGAACTGCTCCTGCAGGAAGCCCGGCGTCTCGATATCGCCGTGGAGCAGCGGAGCGACCAGGATGGCCGCACGGAGACCATCGAGGACGCGCTGGTGCGCGGCTTGATCGAGCGTGAGGTTCGTGTTCCCGAGGCGGACGGGGAGATGCTGCGGCGCTTCTATGACAACAATCTTCGCCGCTTCATGACGCCGCCACTGCATGAAGCCGATCATATTCTCATTGCGGCTCGCCGCGACGATCCTGACGCTTTCGCCGCCGCGCGTGAGAAGGCGCTGGCCCTGAGGTCCAGCCTGACAGAGGCCCCGGAGCGTTTCGCGGCGCTGGCGCGGGACTGCTCGGATTGCCCCTCGGGAGCCCTTGGGGGCAGCCTTGGCCAGATCGGCCTGGGCGACACGACGCCGGAATTCGAGGCCGCTCTCCTCGATCTCGCACCGGGGGATATCTCGCCACCGGTGGAGACGCGCTACGGCGTCCACCTCATCCGCCTGACGCGACGCATCGACGGCCGCCAGATTCCGTTCGAGGCCGCGCGAGAGCGTATCGGCGCCTACCTTGCCGAACATGTTAGCCGGCAGGCGACGGCGCAATACCTCTCCCTCTTGGTCGGCCGGGCGGACATCGTGGGAATCGCCATAGACGGCGCATCCTCGCCGTTGGTGCAGTGAGGTGGATGCGATGCTCGGCAACCTCATTGCCTCGCTGGACGATCCGAACGCGGCCATGGCCGTCATTGCCGCTATCGATGAACCGGCCCTGGTCGCGCGGCTGGCCGCGGCCGCCGATGCGTCCGGCCGTTCGCCGGCCGATATCGTTGGCTCGGCCGTCCGCAATTTCCTGGAAACCGCGACAGATGATCTTTGGACCCAACTTATCGGTATCATGAACCGGGCGCAGGATCCGGGCCTGTCGGCCATGCGCGCAATTCTCGAAAAGACGCTGCCGGACGCCGAGGGCGGATGATGCCGGCAACACTGCTCGATAGCTGCTTCCGCCCGGGCGCAAGCACACTGCCCTTCGAATCGGCTCGAAGCGCGGCTATCGCGCTCGCACGGCCTGTCAACCAGCCGGAAACTGTGCCGCTGGCCGACGCTGTTGGACGTGTTCTGGCAGCGACGATCTCTGCCCCTCGCGCGCTTCCGCCATTCGACCAGGCAGCGATGGACGGCTATGCCGGCAGGCAGAATTCCAACTGAAGGAGATAACCCATGCAGGACGATCGTCCCGGCTGTCCCATTACCGCCATCGTCTATTCGAACGGCTCGGAATTCGAGGCATTCCTGCAGGAAATTACCACCGTCATGGCCGAACAAGGTATGCGGCTGGCTGGTCTTGTGCAGTTCAGCGAACCAAAGCCGGATCGCCGCAAATGTGACATGCATCTGCGAAATCTCTCGACTGGGAAGCTTTACGGGATTTCCGACGATCGAGGTCCTCATGCGCGTGGTTGTGTCTTGAACACCGATCGTCTGCTTCGGGCCTGCCAAGCCGCCGAGGCGGACTTGTCCGGTGAAACCGATCTTCTGGTTCTGTGCAAGTTCGGAAAGACCGAGGTCGAAGGCGGCGGCTTCAGAACCTTGATCGCCAGGGCGCTCGAGCTTTCCGTTCCTGTCATTGTCGGCGTTCCTGCCATCAATCTGATGCCGTTCCGCGAATTTTCAGCCGACCTCGCACGCGAAGTCGAACTGTCCCATCTGCCATCCGACAGGCTCGCGGCATTGGGACACGTGCTCAGCGGCAACTTCACTGCCCAGGGCCCCTACCAAACGCAGGGCGGGAGAATGTCTGGTGCCGCGCTGGCTTAGGATCATCGTGCGTTCTGGCGGCGCCGGTATTGCCACGAGCGCCTGGGTCGCACTTATCGATCTGACGGGCGGCCCGACAATTCTGATTTCCCTTGGCGTGGTTTTGATCGTGTTGGCTGTCTCCGGCAATCTCAGCCAAGACTGACGGAGGGGCCGGCGGCTAGGTCAGGCGGGCTCGTGTCCATGCAGGCCGCTTCGGCAGATTTTCCCGGTCCCGCGCCAGCGGCCGGCTCACGGCGCAGCGCCACATAGATCGCCGGAATGACGAGCACGGTCAGCAGCGTCGAAGAGGCCAACCCGAACAGAAGCGAGATGGCAAGGCCCTGGAAGATCGGATCGGTCAGGATCACCGCCGCGCCAATCATCGCCGCCAATGCGGTCAAAAGGATCGGCTTGAAGCGGATCGCCCCGGCCTCGAGGAGAACCTCGATCAGCAGGCGGTCATTGCTTCTCGCGTGGCGGATGAAGTCGACCAGCAGGATCGAGTTGCGCACGATGATGCCGGCAAGCGCGATGAAGCCGATCATCGAGGTGGCCGTGAAGGGTGCTGAGAAGGCCCAGTGGCCGAGCATGATGCCGATCAATGTCAGCGGGATCGGGGTGAGGATCACCAGCGGCAGCCGGAAGGAGCCGAATTGCGCGACGACCAGGATGTAGATGCCGAGGATCGCCACCACGAAGGCGGCGCCCATGTCGCGGAAAGTCACCCAGGTCACCTCCCACTCGCCGTCCCACAGAAGCGTGGGTTTCGATTCATCGTCCGGCTGGCCATGCAGGGCGATCTGCGGCTTCGGCAGCGCGCCCCAGTCCGTCTTGGCGATCGCGTCCTCGACGGCGAGCATGCCGTAGACGGGCGCCTCGAACGCGCCCGCCAGCTCGCCCATCACCATCTCGGCGGGACGGCCATTGTACCGGAATATCGGATAGGAGGTGGGCTCGTTCGCAAGGCGCACCACATCGCCGAGCTCGACCACGTCGCGGCCGCCCGGCAGGGCGTTGGCCGGCACCGGCGTCGACAGCGCGCGCTGGTCGACGACGCCGTCGCCCTTCGACAGGCCGATATGGATCGGGATCGGATAGCGGCCACCGCCGCGATGCGAATATCCGACCGTGGTGCCGCCGAAGAGGTAGCCCAGCGTGTCGTACACGTCTGACTGCTCGACTTTGTAGTATTCCAGATTGTCCTGGTCGATCGAGACGCGCTGCCGTTCGGTCTGGTTGTGAAAGCTATCATCGACGTCGACGATGAAAGGAACGCTCGAGAAGCTCTCTCGCACCTTCGCCGCCACGGCGCGCCGGGTCTCGGCATCCGGCCCGTAGATCTCGGCCAGCAGCGTGCCCAGCACCGGCGGCCCGGGCGGCGGCTCGACAATCTTGATGACCGTGCCGGCCGGCCTGGCCATTCCCATGAGGCGCTGGCGCAGGTCGAGCGCGATGGCATGACTGGCGCGGCTGCGCTCGCCCTTGGGCGCCAGGTTGACAGTCACCTCGCCCTGCTCGGGGCCGGAGCGCAGGTAGTAGTGGCGCACCAGTCCATTGAAATTGAAGGGAGCGGCGGTGCCGGCATAGGTCTGGAAGGACATAACCTCCGGCACGCCGGCCAGGCGGTCGACGACCGTCTGCAGAAGGCGGTTGGTGTCCTCGACGGACGCGCCCCTTGGCAGGTCGGCCACCACCTGCAGCTCGGTCTTGTTGTCGAAAGGAAGCAGCTTCACCGTCACATGTTCGGTATAGATCAGCGCCATGGACGACAAGGTCGCCACCCCGACCAGGAGCAGGAAGATCCAGGATCGCAGGCGCGACTTCAGGATCGGCCGGGCGACGGCGACATAGGCGCGGCCGAGCGCTCCTATATGGGCGCCATCATGGCCGGTGTGCTCGCCGGCTGCCTTGTGCCTGCGGCCAAGCTTCATCATGAGCCACGGCGTCAGCGTGACGGCGACGAAAAAGGAAAACAGCATCGCGGCCGACGCGTTGGCCGGGATCGGGCTCATATAGGGGCCCATCATGCCCGATACGAACAACATCGGCAAAAGCGCGGCGACGACGGTCAGCGTGGCGACGATAGTGGGGTTGCCGACCTCGGCGACGGCGTCGATGGCGGCCGCCTTGCGCGAGCGTTGATCCGCCATTGCCCAGTGGCGGGCGATGTTCTCGATGACCACGATGGCGTCGTCGACGAGGATGCCGATCGAGAAGATCAGTGCGAACAGGCTGACGCGGTTCAGCGTGTAGCCCATGATGCGCGAGGCAAAGAGCGTGAGCAGGATCGTCGTCGGGATGACGACGGCCACCACCAGCGCCTCGCGCCAGCCGATGGCGACGGCCACCAGCGCGACGATGGAGATCGTCGCCAGACCAAGGTGAAAGAGCAGCTCGTTCGCCTTCTCGTTCGCCGTCTCGCCGTAGTCGCGGGTGACGGTCATCGCGACGTCCTTAGGGAATATCTGCCCGCGCGCCTGCTGCAGCCGCTTGACGATGGTGTCGGCGATGACGACGGCATTGGTGCCGGGCCGCTTGGAGACGGCCAGCGAGACGGCTGGCGCCCGTTCCAGGCCCTTGCCAGTCTTGTTAATGTTCATGACGCGGTTCTCAGCCGGCGCGGTCGCCAGCACGATGCCGGCCACATCGCGCACATAGACCGGCCGTCCGTCGCGCGCGGTCAGCAGCAGGTTGCCGATGTCGGAGAGCCCTTGCAGGGTTTGGCCGGCAACCAGCACCTGTTGCGTGCCCTTTGCGCGCACCGTGCCGATCTGGAAAGAGCGGTTGGCGCCGGAGAGCTTGGCCGCCAGCTGCTGCAGCGTGATGCCGTAGAGTGAGAGTTTCTCCGGATCGGGCTCGACCCGGATTTCCTCGGGCTGTTCGCCGACGACATAGGTCAGGCCAATGTCGGGGAGCTTGGCGACTTCGACCTGCAGTTCGCGCGCGAGCCGCGTCAGATCGGCCGAAGAATAGCGGCTGGCCGCTTCCGGCGTCGGCGTCAGCGTCACCACCACGATGGCGACATCGTCGATACCGCGCCCGACGATCAGCGGTTCCGGTATGCCGACCGGTATGCGGTCGAGGTTGGCGCGCACCTTGTCGTGCACACGCAGCACTGCGGCGTCCGAGCTGGTGCCTACCTTGAAGCGGGCCGTCACCAAGGCGCCGTCGTCCACGGTCTGCGAATAGACATGCTCGACGCCGTCGATGCTCTTGATGATTGTCTCCAGGGGCTCGGTGACGAGCTTGACCGCATCCTCCGCCTTCAGCCCGTTGGCCTGGACGTGGATGTCCACCATCGGTACGGAGATCTGCGGCTCCTCCTCGCGCGGCAGCGTCATCAGAGCAACAAGGCCAAGGGCAAGAGCGGCCAGCAGGAAGAGCGGCGTCAGCGGCGACGCAATGAAGGAGCGGGTGAGGCCGCCGGCAATGCCGAGCTTCATGGCAGGATGACCCTGTCGCCGTCCGCGAGGCCGGTCAGCACCTCGATGCGCGGTTGGCCGGCATCGTCAAATCGCTGGCCAAGCACCACGGCCACGTCGAGCGGCCCATCCGCCATCTCGATCGTGACGTAGTCTATCCCATGGACCGTACGCACCGCATCAGGCGGAACGCCGAGCATGGCGCGCTTGCCGACCGGAATAGACACCAGCGTGCGCTCGTTGACGAAATAGCTACCGATATTGTCCACCTGGACATCGGCGATAACCCGACCGCCCTCGATCTCCGGATAGACCTTGGCGATGTGTCCTTCGCTGGCCTTGACGAAGCCGGCATTCGACCCGGTACCGCGTTCGCCGATGTCGACGACAGCGCCTTCCACGATCTCGGCGGCATGCCGCTCCGGCAGCGACAGGCGCAGATAGTACTGGCCGGAAGCGACGCGGGCGACCGGTTCGCCGGCCATGACCACCGCTCCGGCCGTGACAGGAACGGTAAGCACCCGCCCGTTGGCGGGCGCGAGCGTCTGTCCCTCCCTGGTGCTCTGTTCGATGACTGCCTTGTCCGCGACGGCCGCCGCGAGCTGGTTGGTGGTGACGTCGAGTTGAAGCCGCGCCGTGTCGACACGGCTCTGCGCCGCCGCACCCTTGGCCAGCAGGTCTTGTGCGCGCTGCATCTCGATGCGGGCATTGTCGAGCTGAGAGTTGAGCGCGGCGATCTTGGCGTCGGCGGCGCGAAGCTGGAGCGCGAGCTTTTCGTCGACCACAGTGGCGACCAGGTCGCCCTGGCGCACCTCTTGGCCTTCCGAGACACGGACCTCGCTGAGAGTGCCGGAAATGCGTGCGCGCGCCGGCACGACAGTCCGGCTTTCGACCTGCCCGTAGACGGCCTTCATCTCGGTGATGGTCGCGGTCTTGACGATGAATTCCGCAGCCTGCGCGCCCGCCGGCCCAAGGCAGGCCGCGCCGATGAGAAGGATGTTCGCGAAGGCTGGCCTTAGGCTTCCCATTGCGCTGTCTCCGATTGGCAGAAATGGTCCGGGAGGCGCACGCGCCTCCCGAAAGGCACTTGCCGGATAACGTGCCGCTACTTGAACGCGACGCCCGACTTGCAGCCGAGCTTCTTGAAGACCATCGCCGCCGGGCAGAAACCGGTGACGGAGGCCTGGACCATGTTGAGTCCGGCAAAGGCGGTCAGCAGGAACCAGTAGGGCGAATAGTAGATGCCGAGCGCCAGCGAGATCAGCACGATGAACCCGGCGAACATCAGCACGGCTTTGTCGATGGTCATTTCATGTCTCCTTGGATGTGAGCGCCCTGCCTATTCGGCCGGCTCGGTATGGATCGCCTTGAGCTTCTTGATGCCGAGCATGTCGAGCGCCAGCCCCTCGTAGAAAGTCTCGCTCTTTCCCTGCCGGACCTTGTGCAGGAAGTATTTCTCGAAGCCGACCTTGGCCGCGTGAACCCACTTGCCCTGCGAGGACCAGTTGACGTTTCGTGGCGGAATCTGTGGCTGCGCCACGAACGCGATGCCCTCGTCACCGAAGTCGGCGAGGCAGACCGCGTTCCACGTAGCGACCGCCCTGGGCTCCTCGCCGCGCAGCAGGGCACCGATGTTTTCCGCAGTGGCGGTGACCATGGATTCGATCATGAAGCCGGTCTTGGGGACGCCGACCGGCAGCGGCGTCTTGCCGACCGGCGGGATGGCGACGCACACGCCGATCGCGAACACGTTCGGATGGGCCTGGTTGCGCTGGTATTTGTCGATGGTGACGAAGCCGCGCGGATTGACCAGGCCTTCGACCCCCGTCAGCGCGGGAACCCCACGGAAGGCAGGCAGCATCATCGAGAAAGCGAAGGGCAGGTCGTGCGTGGCCTTGGCCGTTCCGTCGTCATTGACCTCTTCGACATGCATTGCGCCGGCCTCGACCGAGGTCACTTTCGCATTGGTAATCCACTTGATGTGCCGCTCGCGCATGGCGCTTTCGAGCAGGCCCTTTGTGTCGCCGACCCCGTCGAGGCCGAGATGGCCGATATATGGCTCGGGCGTGACGAAGGTCATCGGCACCCTATCGCGGACCCTGGCCTTGCGTAGCGCGGTGTCCAGGATAAAGGCGAATTCGTAGGCCGGGCCGTAGCAGGAGGCGCCCTGGACCGCGCCGATCACCACAGGCCCCGGCTTGCGGACCAGCTCGTCGAACCTGTCTTTCGTCGCCAGAGCGTGGTCGATGTGGCAGATCGACTGCGTGTAGGCTGACGGCCCAAGGCCGGGCACTTCGTCGAAGGCGAGGTCCGGGCCGGTAGCGATGATCAGATAGTCGTAGTCGACGAACGTGCCGTCATTGAGCTCGACACGGTTCTCCTTCGGATGCACCTTCTTCGCGCCCTCGGTTCGCAGCGCAATGCCGCGGCGGGCGAAGGCCTTCGAGAGATCGACGCTGATGTCGTCGCGGCTACGCCAGCCGACCGCGGCCCAGGGATTGGATGGAACGAAGGAATAGCTCGCGCCAAGATTGATCACGGTCAGCCGGTCATCGCGGCGCAACTTGTCATGCATTTCATAGGCCATGATCGTGCCGCCGAGGCCGGCTCCGAGAACCACGATGTGAGACATGAACTCCTCCAAGGAATTTGATCGAGTGCATCGTGCCCCCCACGGCGCGCCCGCACCTTGATCGCGCTCAATTTCCCAACAAGCGGGCCCGAATGTATGATGAGGTCGAATGAGCTCGATCTACCTGGTTGCATATAACATTCAAAAAATGTAAATTCAATATCATGAATGTAAGAGATATGATCCCCGCTTCGGGAGAGGCGGCTGAATTGCTCAAGAGCCTGTCCCACCCGCAGCGGCTGCTCGTGCTTTGCGCCCTGGGAGGCGAGGAGCGCTCAGTGGCGGAGTTGCGCGAACTGCTCGGCATCGACCAGGTGCCGATGTCGCAGCAGCTCATGCGGTTGAGGTCAGACGGGCTGGTCGAGGCGCGTCGCGAAGGGACCATGGTTTACTACCGTATCACGCGGCCGGAGGTGCTCACGGTGATCGAGGCGCTGCATTCCGCCTTCTGCCCGAGTTAGCCCGGTTCATTGCCGACAACTTTCCAGTCACCGACCCTTCCTGCTTTGATCAAGGTCAAGGCGGCGTAACCCGATCTGGAATCTTCTGCCTCGCGGTAGCCACAAATTCATCAGCCGGCGCTCAGGCGCACGGCTCATCCGACGGTGGAGAAACACATGATCCTGAACAATGGCACTCTTGTTGCGGTTACGGATGGCGAGAGGCTGCGGCTGTTCCACAACAAAGGCCATGAACCTCATCTCGACCTGATTGAAATCGAGCATCCCATCGTTGAGATGGCCAGCGCCGGATCCGGCGGCCGGCACCGCAGCTCTACCGCCAATCCCGACGACTCCC
>Ga0207647_10004692_pt1 | contig 10119 bp, 4 predicted proteins | sample KBSCornC2_FD_184295 | JGI IMG/M metagenome (GOLD analysis project Ga0207647, IMG submission 184295) | Corn rhizosphere microbial communities from Kellogg Biological Station, Michigan, USA - C2 (SPAdes) (version 2) | ecosystem: Host-associated > Plants > Roots > Rhizosphere ...
CTGTAGCTCAGATGGGAGAGCGCTGCAATCGCACTGCAGAGGTCAGGGGTTCGATTCCCCTCAGCTCCACCAGCCGTTTCTCTCCCCCCTCCTTGCACGCGCGCCCAGCCTGCCGAATAGGGGATCCGTGAATCCATTGCGCTACCTTCTCGCTCCGTGGTGGGCGATCGAGCTTGCGACCGACGCCAAGAGCTTCCGCGACAATCCGCTGATCGGATCGCGCCGGCTGAATGCGTGGGGGCTGCACCAGAAGCGTGTATTGCTCGCCGATCGCCTGGCGGCCTGGCGGCGGCGCCGGATGGAACATCTCGTTTCGCCCGAGCATCGGGAACAGTTTGACCGCGACGGGTTCGTCCAGGTGCCCGACTTTCTCCCGCCGGAATCCTTTGCGGCGCTGCGCAGCCAGGTGATGGAATATCCGGGGGCCGCGCGCGAGATGGTACAAGGCGATACCATCACGCGACGGATCGCGCTCGATCCCCCTACCCTGCGCAGCTTGCCCGCAGCCCGTATGCTGCTCAGGAACCCGCTCTGGCAGGGCTTGATCCGCTATGTCGGCAGCTACGACACCGAGCCCCTTGTCTATATCCAGTCGATCCTGACGCATCGCTATGACGCGCCGCCCGATCCGCAGACCAAGCTCCACGCAGATACTTTCCATCCCACGGTCAAGGCTTGGCTGTTCCTGACCGACGTCGCGCCTGACGAAGGCCCGCTTACTTATGTCGCCGGATCGCACCGCCGCGATGCCGCACGCCTTGCGTGGGAGAAGAAGCGGAGTCTGGAGGCGCGGGACGGAAGGGATTTCCTGTCGGCGCGGGGCTCGTTGAGGATCGAAGAGGGCGAGCTGGCGCAGCTTGGCCTGCCCAAGCCGACGGCGTTCGCGGTCAAGGCCAATAGCCTTGTCGTGTGCGACACGAGCGGCTTTCACGCCCGCGGCCCCGCCGTTCGCCCGTCTACCCGCGTCGAGATATGGGCCTATGGCCGACGCAACCCCTTCCTCCCTTGGACGGGGTTCGATCTGACGGGCTGGCCGGGCCTTGCAGAGCGACGCGTGCCGCTTCACTGGGCCTTCCGTGACCGATTCCGGCGCTGGGTCGGCCAGCCCTGGGCCGACGTCGGGCGCAAGCGCCCTGCCGACGGATGAGCGCGATCAGCTCTTCCCTGGACGATCCGAACGCCTCCACCGTGAAGGCAAGGGTCCAGGCCGCCAATCGGGACATACGCGTCGCCTGCGGAATGGCCTGGTGGAAGCGCGATCGAATTGCGCAATTCCTGGCGTCGGACGAGCGCGGCCCGCTGATATTCACCGAGGATACCGACCAAGCCATCACCGCAGCGGGAGACGGTCGCATCGCCGTCTGGCCGTCGCGCATGCCGGCCGAGTTGGAAAAGCGTGCCGGCGCTCGGCTGGTCCGGATCGAGGACGGCTTCATTCGATCGATCGGCCTCGGCGCGGATTTGCACCCACCTTTATCGATCGTGGTGGACCGCACAGGCATCTATTACGACCCTACTCGGCCGAGCGATCTCGAAACGATTCTGGAGACGGCAGATTTCACGTCTGCCCTGCTCGCCCGCGCCGACGGGTTGATGGAAACAATCGTGACACGCGGCATCAGCAAATATGGCCGCGAGACGCCCGTCGTCCACGCGCGGCGCGTCAAGCACACCGTACTGGTGCCTGGCCAGGTCGAGGATGATGAATCGGTCAGGCTGGGCGGCGCTGGCGTAGCCGGCAATCTTGACTTGCTGCGCCGTGCGCGTGCGGCCGAGCCGGATGCACATATCCTGTTCAAGCCGCATCCCGACGTCGATGCCGGCCACAGACGTGGCCGAGTGCCCGATTCTGAGTTGCTGCAATATGCCGATGCGATCGTCCGCGGGGAATCGATGCCATCGCTGCTGGCGCGCGTCGATGCGGTGCATGTACTCACCTCGCTCACCGGCTTCGAGGCGCTCCTGCGCGGCCTTGACGTTACGGTGCACGGCCAACCTTTTTTTGCTGGCTGGGGCCTGACGCGCGATCTCGCGGGCCCCAACCCGCGCCGGACGCGCAAGTTGAAACTGGTCGAGCTGGTGGCGGGCACGCTGATTCTCTATCCTCGCTATCTCGATCCCGTGACCGAGCAGCCCTGTTCGCCGGAGATCCTGCTCCAGCGTCTCACCGACGGATGGCTTCCGAAGAAAAGCTGGCTGATCCGGCTACGCCAGCTCGAAGGGCGCATTGCTCGCCTGCTGGGCACCGTGTCGCGCTAGCGGACGCCCATCGCCTTCATCAGCGCGCCTGCAATCTCTTCCGCAGCGATGTCCACGCGCTCGCCGGGCGGGGCGTCCGAACCCCAGATCGCGTAATCGGATCGCCGATCATCGGTACCCGGAGCCTGAAAGGCACCATTCAAACTCGGCTGGTGATCGCCATAAAAGATCAGCCAGCCTGGTGCGCCGGTCTCAGCAATCGCATCGCGCAAGACCGGAATCATCGCGTCGGTCGACTGAAGATGCTTCAGCCAGCGGCCTACCTCGGCAGCGTCCGGCAGAGAGCTCCAGCCCTCCGGCAGCTGCGCGGGCGGGAGCGGGTCATGTTCCTTATCCCAGGGCCCATGATTCTCCATCGTGATTGCGAAGACCAACACGCGCGGCCCATGCTCGCGCACATGGCGGGCCACGCATTCCGCAACCGCGACGTCGCTCACATAAGGACCCTTGCGCACCGCGTCGGCAAAGCCTTCGATGCCTATGAACTGATCGAAGCCGAGAAGCGGCATCACTTTGTCGCGATAATAGAAATTCGCGTCGTAGGGATGGATGCAGATTGTGCGGTAACCTGCGGCACGCGCCTGATGCGCCAGCGAGGGCAAGGGCACGCGCGCGAAATGCTCGTAAGGGTTGAACCGATCGAGGCCGATGTCTTCCTGGCTGAGCGCGGTCAACACTGCCAGCTCCGACCGGATCGTGTTGGCGCCCCAACACGGAACGCTGAGCTTACCATGCTGAACCGCCTCCGCCTGCAGCTTGGCGAAATGCGGAAGATGATCGGCGAGCGCCGGATCGAGCCGACGCGCATCGATGAATGATTCGCCCTGAACGATCACGATCGGCCCGTTGACGGGCAAAGCGGGCCAGACGCGTGCCTGCGCCGCTTTCTGACGCTCGGCTCGCTCCGTACGCGCCAGCGTCGCATGAATAATACAGGTGGCCAGCAGGCCGAATTGCGCGGCATCGACCGCCGGATCGCGGCTGGGATCCAGCCGACGGTAAAACCGGGCCAGCCTGTCGCAAAAAGGCTGGCTCGAAGGGATAACGAACAACAACCGCCCGATGATGATGGAAACCACAGCGAGCAGCGCCCCTGAGATCAATCCGACGGGCCATAAGGGCGGCTCGAGATCGATCACCCAAACCACCGCCAGCAGTACCGCGAGCGTCGCAAGGATCATGCGACCGGTACCGACAAAGGCGAGGTAAAGACGTGGATGGCGCACGACCTCGATCAACTCTGAGCGGTCGGCGAACACGACGGGCTCTCCCAAGACCGCCCGCTTGACCTGGTCGGCCACGCCCATGCCGATGCCCAGGCACATTACAGTCAATCCCGCGAGAATCGGCCGGCCTGTCGGCAGCAAAAACAAGCCGAAGCCTGCGAGGCAGGGAAAGACATCGATCAACAAGGTGCTGACGCGGACCGACGGTTGCGTCCCGAAGGGCCAAGCCCCGACGAGCCGTCGCAACCCGAGCCAAGTCGCCAGGCTGATCGCCATTCCCGCAAGAAGGTGGATCATGAGGCCCTTTTCAGCGGCCCGGTTCGATATGAAAACGGAATCCGCGCATGATGCGGTCACCGAGCCATGCTGGAAGGAGATCGGCCGCTTGCGTGCCGAGCGCGAGCAGACGCGGCACCACAATCCGCGACCGGCGCGCATCCAGACCCTTGCGGATCGCCGCCACCATCTTGTCGAGGCTAAGCATGAACGGAGTCGGGCCCTTCCAACGATCGGTCATCGGCGTATCAAAAAATCCGGGGACAACCACCGATACTGCGACGCCTTTTGGTTGCAACAGCGCGCGCAACGCTTCGCCGTAAGTCCTTACTCCCGCCTTACTGGCACTGTAACCCGGGCTGTAGGGCAAGCCGCGCAGCGCCGCCGTTGAAGCGATGAGCGCGAGATGGCCCGCCCCCCGCGCGATCATGCGCGGCAGCAGGGGCTCCACAGTGTGGATCGCGCCGAGCAGGTTGGCGCGGACCTGCATCACAGCGAGTTCCAACCCTTCAGGCATATCATCTGCGCCGGTACCCGCTGAAACGCCGGCAGCGGCGATAATCAGATCGAGTGGAGTCGCGTCGTCCTGCTCCAGGAGCCAGGCGCCGAGTGGCTCCGCCTCGCGGACATCGAACAACCCGGTCGCAACCGTGGCGCCCTTGGCACGGCACGCGGCGGCGGTTGCCTCAAGCCGTGCGGCATCGCGCGCGGTCAGCACGAGGTGCACGCCCGGCGCGGCGTAGCTTTTTGCCAGCCCGGCGCCGAGACCGCTCGATGCGCCGGTTATCAGGATCGAGCTGATGCGCGTCACCCCCGCGCGACGAGGGGCGCCACCGCAGGCACGCGCAGGGGAGCGGGCAGCCGCACAACCGACGTCTTGGGTTCGCGCATTTCCAAACGCTTGAGTGCACCCTTAACCAGCATGGCGAGCCCTTCATCGCTGAAGTAACCACCATGGATAAGGCAGCGATCAATCAAAACGCGGCGGAATGCGTCGAACACCGGCATCTCCGGCGGAGTCGGATCACGCCAGAAAGCATCGAGGCCCTTCTGATCGGTGATACGCGGCATATCGTAGACCGCATCCCCGAGCACAATCGTAGGAACCCCGCAGCGCAGCGAAAGTGTGCCGGTCGTGCTGTTAACCGTGACCAGCCCCAGCGCGTTGCAGACGAGTGAATCGATGTCGACCGACTCGAGGAAAAGCAGCCGATCCGCGATGCCGATCTTGGCAGCCGCCGCCAGCGTCCGCTTCTCCCAATTGACCAGGCCGTTATCGAGCGGATGCCCCTTTACGACCAGCAGCGTATCTGCAGGCGCATTGCGGGCAAACGAACCGAGCACGGTTTCGATCGCTTCCTGCATGCCGCTGAAATTGGAGTGGACGCGGATCTGGTAATCGCAATCGAGCTGCAACGGGAAAACGAAATAGGGCCGACCGTCGGCCCTGAGCTTTTCGAGCGTCGCGGCTGAGCGGCGGCGCTCGGCGGGCCGGCGCAGCAAACGCTGTGCCCAGCCCGCATATTCGGTCAGAATGTGCCAGGGCCGATGCGTGCGATAGCCTGGAAACAAGGGCGTCATCAGCAAGGATGCGATATTGTAGCCCAGATCCTCCTTGGCGCGACGGTTGAAGGACGAAGGAACGGGCGGGAAATCGCGCAGCGGAGGCAGGCTACGCGCTGCTTCAAGATAATATTCAGGAGAGCGCGACAGGCGAGAATGGCCGTTCACGCCGCCTGCTTCCAGCGTCACGAAATCGGGGCGAACATAGCCTTCCTCGAAGACATGTACCTTGACCCCGAGTCGGCTCGCGACCTCGATCGCCACGCTATGCAGCGGCCGGCAATCACCAAACAACAATATATCCGTGATGCGGCGGCGCGCCAGGATCCGGGCCAGGAAGCGCGGCCATTTGTCGAGATTGCCGCGATAATCGATCGCGCCCGGCAGCCTCCAGTAAAGCTTGTCACCACCATTGAAGTTGATCCGGTGGACGCCGTTTCCCGAGGCGGCCAGCGCTTCACCAAGAAGCGAGAAAAATGGACCCGCGAGACCTTGAAGGAAGAGAAATTCTTTTTTTGACACGCGCCTCACCTGACCATCCGAACCGGCGCGGCGCGGCCAAGCGCCACCGCCCCTTTGCACCCCTATCACGCTCGGCACAACAGGGCCGCCCGCCAAACCGCCGACCGGTACGCACGGGTTAACCGCATCCGGATCGACCGACGCTTAGCCGTCAAATGCTGCATTGCAAACGCCTTGCGTCGCAATACCTTGTCCGGCGGCGTCGCTCCGCTATAGCCTCAGATTGCGTGCCTCCAAGAGGCTGGAGCCACCCTGGAGCTTTGTTTGAACCGATCTCGATACGATTTCGATATGCCTGGCAGCATATCTCTCCCGGCGGAACCGGTCGCAATCGTCGGGGCCTCCTGCCGCCTGCCCGGCGCGCGTGACCTCGAATCCTTTTGGGCGATGCTACTGGCCGGGACGGATGCCGTTTCCGAAATTCCCGATGATCGCTGGAATAAGGCACAGCTCTATCACCCGGAAAAGGGCCAGCGCGGCAAAGCTTATACCTTCGCGGCCGGAGTGATCGACGGCATCGGCCAGTTCGACCCCGCTTTCTTCGGCATATCTCCGCGCGAAGCGACCCAGATGGATCCGCAGCAGCGCCTTCTGCTTGAGCTGGCCTATGAGGCGATCGAGGATGCCGGGCTGGATGCCGCCCGCCTGGCCGGCGAGCCTGTCGGCGTGTTTGTCGGCGGATCCTCGTGGGACTATCTAAACCTCAATCTCGGTGATCCTGCGACGACCGATGCCTATTCGATGATCGGCATCACTTTGTGTTCGCTGTCGAATCGCATTTCTTATGCCTTCGATCTGCGCGGACCGAGCTTCACCGTCGACACTGCCTGCTCCTCCTCATTGGTCGCGCTGCATCAGGCGTGCGAGGCAATCCGGGGGGGACAGGTGAGCATGGCGATGGTGGGTGGCGTCAGCCTGCTGCTCGCGCCGCAATCCTATATCGGCTTCTGTGCCGCCTCGATGCTCAGCCCTAAGGGTCGCTGCCACGCCTTCGACGCACGCGCCGACGGCTATGTCCGCGCCGAGGGCGGCGGGCTCGTTATCCTGAAGCCGCTCGGCCAAGCGCTGGCGGATGGCGATCCGATACGCGCCGTGATCCGCGGAACGGGCGTCAATTCGGACGGTCGCACGACCGGCTTATCGCTTCCCAATCGCGAAGCTCAAGCGGCTTTGCTCGATCATGTCTATGGCCGCTTCGGGCTGGATCCAGCCGATCTTGCTTATGTCGAGGCCCATGGCACCGGCACTCCGGCGGGTGACCCGATCGAAGCCGGCGCACTGGGCGAAATCCTCGGCAGCCGCCGTACCGCACCGCTGCCGATCGGATCGGTCAAGACGAACATCGGCCATCTCGAAGCGGGCAGCGGCATGGCTGGCCTGTTGAAGGCCATGCTGGTGGCCGAACGGGGCACGATCCCGCGCTCGCTCCATTGCGAGACCCCTAATCCGAACATCCCCTTCCCCGATCTGAACCTGCAACTCGCCGCGCAGGCGACCAGCGTGCAGAAAGGGCCCAGCCCATATCTGGTCGGGGTGAATTCGTTCGGTTTCGGCGGCACCAATGCCCACGCGGTCCTCGAGGCGCCCGATACGCGGCCTGAATCGCGGCAGGAACCCGCCGACATTTTACCGCCCTTTCTCCTGTCGGCTCGTTCGGAGGCGGCGCTATGGGCGCTTGCCGCGACCTGGCGCGGTCACATCGACCAGACGCGGCCGGAAATGCTACCGGCGGCGCTGCGGGGGCTCGCACTCAGGCGAACACAGCATAAGAACCGTCTGGTTGTTCCCGCCAGTTCCAAGGCGGCACTGATTGAGGCGCTCGACACTTATCTGGACGGCAAGCCCAGCGCGTCGACGGCAACCAACAATGCCGTGCGGGGCAAGATCGGCTTCGTCTTCTCGGGCAATGGCAGCCAGTGGGCGGGCATGGCGTCGGACGCCATCGCCTCCAGCGCTTCGTTCCGCGAAGCCCTGGGGCGAGTGGACGCAGCCCTTTTGCCACATCTTGGCTGGTCGGTACGCGAGAGGCTGGACGCGCCCGATGCCGATGCGCTGCGCAATACGGAGATCGCGCAGCCGCTGTTGTTCGCGATTCAAGTGGCGCTGGTGATGGCGCTGCATGAGCAAGGTATCGAGCCCGATGGCTGCATGGGCCATAGCGTGGGTGAGGTTGCTGCCGCCTGGGCGTCGGGTGCGCTCGACCTCGAACAGGCCGCACGCGTGATCGCGGTCCGTAGCCGCTGCCAACAAGCGCAACACGGCGTCGGAGCAATGGCGGTGCTCGGGCTCGACGGCGATGCCGCAACCGAGGCGCTCGCCGGAACGGCTGTTGAGGTCGCCGCGCGCAACAGCAGCCAGGCGACCACCGTGGCCGGTCCGCGTGAGGACATCGACGCTCTTGAGGCGCGGGCCGCGGAGAAAGGATGGCGCTTCACCAAGCTCGATCTGGATTATGCCTTCCATTCGGCGGCGATGGATCCGATTGCGCGGCGCCTTGCCGTCGAACTTGATGGGATCGCGCCTGCCCGGGCGGCTACAGCATTTTATTCCACCGTGGAGGGTGGACAGCTCGACGGGGCCGTCCTGGACGCCGGTTATTGGTGGCGCAATGTGCGTGAGCCCGTCCTGTTTGCCGAAGCTGCGCGGGCGATGATCGACGATGGGGTTCGCATCTTCGTCGAAATTGGGCCGCACGCGGTGGTCCAAGCCTATCTCAACGATGCATTGCGGTCGGTAGACAAAGAAGGGCGCGTGCTGTCGAGCTTGTCCCGCCGCACGAATAAGGGCGATCCCATCGCAGCGTTGGCCGCCCGCATCCACGCCGCAGGCGGCGATATGCGCGACAATGTCGCCTTCTCCGGCCCCGCCCTGATCCAGAACCTGCCACGCTACCCGTTCCAGCGCGAGCGCTTCTGGGTCCAGCGAACCGAGGAATCGACCGACCGAGTCACGCTGCCGTTCGAGCATCCTTTGCTCGGGCTTCGGCTGGGCGATGAGCCGATCGAATGGACGCGCCATATCGGCCTCGAGCTCCAACCCTGGCTGGCCGACCACGTCGTTGGCGGCGCGGCGGTGGTGCCGGCGGCGGCATTAATAGAGATGGCCTTGGCGGCCGCACGCGCGCGCCATGGCACGGCGGCCGCGCTCGACCTGTTCGACGTTGAGATAGGCCGTGCCCTCGTGGTGGAACCGCGCATGCTGCGCGAGGTACGTCTGCGCGTTGGATCGGCTGCAGGCGATTTCACTATCGCTTCGCGTCCGCGTCTCTCCGAAGAACCCTGGACGATCCATATGACCGGCCGCATCGCTGCGACCGACGCGGACGAAAGCCGGCCAAGGCCGCCCAGCGGAGCGCTCAAGGCGCACGTCGGATCAAGCGGCCTCTACGAGCTCGCTTCGAAAATGGGTCTTGATTACGGCCCAGCCTTCCAGGTCGTTTCCGGCATCGACGTGTTCGCGGATGAGCAGGCCATCGCTCGATTGGATAGCGCCCCCGCTATCGGAGAGCCATTCCTGCTGCCGCCGAACAGGACCGACGGCGCGCTACAAGGCTTGCTCGCGCTCGCCGCTGACCGGCTTGGCAACAGGACGGGCATGCTGCCTTGGCGTTTCGGTCGAGTCCGGCTGCGTAAGCCGGAGGGCGCGATTCCCGCCGCGGCCGAATTGAAAGTGACACGGGTGGGGCCGCGCTCGGTCCGGGCCGATGTTTTGCTGGTCGACGCGGCCGGCGCGCCGGTGGCCGACATGATCGATTGTTGGTTCGTTCGCGTGGTGCTCGATCGCCAGGCCGGCGCCGACGAGCAGTTCTTCCATATCGCGGAGGTGGCGAGCGCAGATCCTGCAGGTGCCGTTTCCGCCCTCGCAAATATAAAGCTTGCCGCTGCGAAGGACGCGGTCGACCCAAAAGCCACGGAAAGCCGCCTGCTGGCCGATGCATTCGCGAGCTCGATCGCCATCGAGGCCTTGCGACCGCTGGCGGCGGGGGGCCGGCTCGCGCCGCAAGCCTTGATCCGTGACAACGTGATCGCCGCCACAAGCCGACCGATTCTCGACCGCCTGCTACGCTGGCTCGCGGCCGACGGCATTGCCGCGCAGGCCGAAGACGGATCGTGGAGCTTTGCCGACGAGGATCTGCCAACCTCGGACGCTATCCTGCGGACCTTGTTCTTCGATCAGCCGCGCGCGGTCGCTGAAGTGGCGCTCCTCGCGCTGGCCGGCGAATCCCTCCCCTCTGTGCTGACAGGTGGACCGGCGGCCGCACCGGCCATTCCCG
>Ga0207647_10004696_pt1 | contig 10116 bp, 8 predicted proteins | sample KBSCornC2_FD_184295 | JGI IMG/M metagenome (GOLD analysis project Ga0207647, IMG submission 184295) | Corn rhizosphere microbial communities from Kellogg Biological Station, Michigan, USA - C2 (SPAdes) (version 2) | ecosystem: Host-associated > Plants > Roots > Rhizosphere ...
ATTGGGCGTTGGCCGCGACCTCGGTCGTCGTGCTGATGCGGTAACCATGAGCGCTGCTTGTGACCGCCGCTGGTGACGATGGTGAGCACGCGCGCGGCCATCGACGGCAGGTTTTTTCACGCCGAATGCCGTCCCCGGTCATGCGTCATGCCAGCGTCAACAACCGGGTTCACCGCGTTGCGGTGAGCGTGAGCGCGGCCAACGGCTCACCGCAGCGTATTGAAAAGGACGTTCTGCTTTAAGCAGCAATCTGGCGACCGTGTAGCTGGGTCCGGACCGATACGGGTGGACCGCGCACCAGCAGGTTCCTCGTTCCGTCCATGGACATGATTTGCTTATGCGAATTTGTCGGTTCATCCAGGTTTGCAGACAAATTATCGTCGGGACCAATCGGACCGTTTTGCGCCCGTCTTTTTTGACGAGCATTTTTATGTCCCATCATTCGCTGCTCACGCGCCGTTCGTTTATCGCCGGCGTGGGGTGCCGCGCTAGCCGCTGCCGCCCTACCCGCCATCTCCCCTTCCGTCTTTGCCGACGACTGTCCACGAAGGATTTTCGCATCGGCTATCGGAAAGCCGCCAATACGCCTGTGCTGCTGAAGTTGCACGGCACGCTCGAAAAGCGGCTCGCACTTCTCGCGCGTAACCGTCAGGTGGACCGAGTTTCCTGCCGGACCGCAGTTGCTCGAAGGACTGAACGTGGGCGCCATCGACTTCGGCTATGTCGGCGAGGCGCCGGCGGTGTTTGCGCAGGTAGCCCAAACCTCGTCTATACCGCCTATGAGATTCCGACACCGCGTGCCGAAGGCATTCTTGTGCATCGAGAGACGCCGATCAAAACGCAGGCCGATCCGAAAGGCAGAAAATCGCGCTCAACAAAGGTTCCGATGTTCACTGGTTACTCGTCTCAGCACTACAGACGAGCGGCGTGAAATACAGCGACGTCCAGCCGGTCTTTCTGCCGCCCGCGACGCGCGCGCCGCTTCAGCGAGGCGCAATTGACGCATGGGCGATCTGTGATCCGTTCCTCGAAGCGGGAAGCGGCAGTCGAATGCGCTCTTGCTCGTCGACGGAGTGGGAATCGCGAATCACCTTGCGGACGGTACAACCGATTGCGCGTTGAGTTGCGCCAGTTGGGCGACCGTTAACGGCTGCTTCAAATATTCGATGACTTCGATCACCTCTCATTGGCGGTGTTGTAGGTGCTGGCGACGAAGTCGCATGTGACGCGCGATTTTGAGCAGCGGGGGTCGTGGTAGATGGTGATCATGCGTTGTTTGGCGTGGCGTCGGATGGATCGATGGAGCCGTGGCCTTTTCTTTATGTTTTAGCGCCGAGCTGAAGCGCCGGCTTCGCGCCCACCTGCGACCGTTGGCAAGTTGGCTGCCTCAACATCGTTGGGATATCCACGGTTTATGCGCATAAAGCGCTTGCGGGGGTTTCCGATGAGGACGGGGTTGGGCATTCCTAGTAGGAGATCGCGGACGGCTTCCACGTCAGCGTCATCACCGAGTTGCTATCAGCGCCCTTAGGGCGTTCGCCTGCGCGTTGAGCCATAGACCTTCCTGTTGACGCAACGATATACAGCAGCCGACCCAGCACAAGCGAACGGGCAAAACAATCTCTTCGTCCGAAGTTTATGCGCATAAAGCTCCCCGCGCGAACCCTTGCGGTGTGCGCGTGCGTTAGGGGCCGCGGCAATGATATGAGGTCGCCTAGGAAGTGCACCGTCAACGAACATCAATCAAACGTCGCCTCGCCCACACACAACATGCGGTAGCCCTCAGCGGCGCGTCCACAGCGCGCAGTGTCGCGGCTTAACGCATTGACCGGCCAACCCGCCGGTATGCGCCGGACCGGGATCATCGCAAAGGGGAGTCTAATCGCCCGACACCTTTATGCGCATAAACCTAGGCCAAGTGGCTATTTCTTCTCGCGTTTACACAAATTGATTGAAATGCCAATTCATCTAGGTAAAATCCATTTGCGTCTAAAAAGAGGAGGTGAAGATTGGCAGCAGAAATCATCGCGGTAACCCAGCAGAAGGGAGGAGTCGGGAAAAGCACAATCGCGATGCACCTGGGCGCCGCATTCCATGAGAAAGGGAAACGCGTCCTCGTTGTAGACGCAGACGGTCAAAACACGCTGATCCATTGGGCCAGTGCATCGTCAGACGGCGACACCGGCATCCCGTTTCCAGTCGTCAATCTTTCCGAGGCCGGTAGCCAGATCCATCGCGAGATCAAGAAGTTCGTGGCTGACTACGACATCATCGTCGTCGATTGCCCACCCTCTATCACAGAGAAAGTCTCCGGCGTCGTATTGCTCGCAGCTAGCGTCGCGGTAATTCCGACGTCGTCATCGCCTGCCGACTATTGGTCGAGCGTTGGATTGGTGAAGCTGGTCCAGCAAGCTCAAGTAATGAACGAGGACCTCCGGGCGGTCTTTCTGCTCAACAAGACGGAAGAGAAACGGATGCTCACGCGCGAACTGAAGCGTGCGTTGGAAGAGCTTGGATTCCCGTTGCTCAAAACCCAGATTCCGACACGCGAGGCCTACAAGCAGGCAATGGCGTTAGGGCAGACAGTGCTTCAAATGAACGATCGCGGTGCCAAGCTCGCCGCCATCGAAGTACGGGCGTGCGCCAACGAGATCGCCGCCCTGCTCCCGTGAATTTATGCGCATAAAGGACCCTGAATGAAACCCTCCCAATTCGCCAAAGGCTTTCAAGCACGTCCTGACACGACCAGCAGCGAAAAGCGAACCGCGCTCGACCGTCTGAATGCAATCGACGGTCTGGTCAAGAACGGCCCGACGGGCAACCAGGCAGCGGGGCGCCCAGTTTCACCGGTCGTGCCGCAAAGCGACGTAGAAATCGACGCTGACGACGTGTCCAATGAGTCCGCAGCCTATCGCGCATGGCGAATCGAGCACGGCTATCGGCCAGGCCAGGTAATCGACCTCGCGCTCAAAACAATCAAGCCGAGCCCCTTCAATCCCCGGCACTTTTACCTAAAGCCGTCCATTGCCGAGCTTGCCGTCAATCTCGCAAGGCAGGGGCAGCAGCAGGCGATTCACGTCATTCCCGATTACGACAATCCCGGCACCTACTTCGTCAGCGACGGAGGGCGGCGCGTGCGGGCGCTGAAAGAAGCGAACAAGGAATCGGTCAAGGCGGTCGTCATCGACCTGCCGATCGGGATCCAGAGCTATAAGCTTGGTTATGACCTCAACGTCCAACGCGATTCGCAGACGGTATTTGACAACGCAGTCGTATGGAAACGCTTTCTCGATGATCGGCATTTCCAGAGCCAAAAGGAGCTCGCCGAACATCTCGGATTGGACGAGTCGACCGTTGCCGTTGCCTTGTCGATCGCCAAGTTGCCAGAGGCCGTCATGCATGAAATGGTCGCGCGGCCTGACCGTTTTGGCTCGAACATGGCGTATCAGGTGGGTCGCTATCACACCGCTCGCGGCGCCGATGCAACGCTGCGCCTGATCAACAAAATCGTTTCCGATGACCTCAGCACGCGGCAAGTCGCCGACATCGTGAAGGGCCGAGCCACCGCCCAGGAAAGCAGCAAACCGGCGGGCCGGCAACGCTATGCTCAACGTCTCGAAATCAAGCTTGGGGGCGTTTCGGTGGGCGATCTCAAATCGTACGGTGACGATCGAATCGAATTGCGACTGAAGGGGCTCACGCGCGAAAAGCGCGACGACATCCTCCGGCAGATCGAAAAGATGTTGAAGTAAGAGATGCTGGAATGACCGCGGAACACGATACTGCGGCACATGATCGTGTCCGCCGTCTCAATGAATGATTACGCCGCGCGCGATTGACTTAGCGTAAAGGCGAGCAAATCGCCATCGGTTGGCTCGCCCCAGGTCTTGCGCGCCAGCCAGTCGAAGAATGCCGTCTCGACAATCTTCGAGTCCAGGCCGCGACGGCGCCAGTCGTCGCGCATGTGCGTGCCGAGCCCCGGCAGCTCGTCTTCTTCAAACGACTGTCGCGCGATCTCCCGCTCAGACTCACCCTGCTCGTCGTACAGCTCGCGAGCTTCCTTGCGACGGTATGCCGAGTATTCGCCAAGCAGCCGGGCTTTGAGGTCGTCGGCCGGCGCAGTCATCGCGGCCTTGCCGCCACCCGACGGCAGTGCCTCGACCGGCGGCGCGTAGCCTTTTTTCAATGCGTCCTTGAACAGTGCGGGCGCACTGCGCACAGGCGGCAAGGATGTGCTGCGCATGCGCTGTTCGGTCATTTGCAAAGCCGCGCGAATACGGTTTTCCTCGCTATCGGCATACAGCGTTTGCGCTTCCTTCAGCGGGATGCCGATCTTCACCATCCGGTCGACCAGTGTGCTGTCGAACACATTCGGATGCTCATCGAGTGCAAGCATGGGCTGCTTGCGCTCGGTCACGCGGAACTGGATCTCGGCAACGCGCCGTCCTTCCCGGTGCTCGATCAATTCGACGAAGATATTGGTAACCGCATTGACTTCCGCGATAGCCGGGCGCAAGTAATCACGTTTGAAGTACTTGTATTCGCGCTTCGCCTCGTCACCGGCCTCCGTATCCGGCGTGCCGGACAGGATAGGGCGCCACCATTCCCACGATTCCCGCATGGTCAGATGACTCGGGTTGGTCAGGTAGCGCACGCAAATCTCATACAGCGCAAGCCCCGCGCTACTGCGCAACTGGCTCTGAAACTGGAGACTCAGACGCGCGTATTGAACGGGATCAAGCAGTTTCTTCTTGATCTTCGGCGCGAAGGAAAACTCCACCCAAACGCGGCGGGTGGTGGGATCTTCGAGAATTTCCGCGTCGGCGATCAGCGTGGAGATGCCCCATTTCCGGCCCGGCTTCTGACTCGACGTGCCGGTGCTCCATTCGACCTGTACCGACACCATGCGCCGCAAGTGCTCCTTGACGAGCGCGGTATCGTTCGAGTCGAATGCGGAATTCGCGACGATGTCGGACAGCAATGCCCGGTAAGTGTCGCCAGATTCGTCGGCTTGCTGTGCCACGGCGAGCAGCACGTTGAACAGCTTGCGGGTAAGCAGCGTGATTTTGCCGCTTTTGGGCTGAATCGCGATCGCCTCGACGGCCTTGCGCAATTCGGCGGAGCTCGGGCTGACAACGTCGGTCTTCTTCGCGCGCTTCGTGGCCATGCGTCTGAATCGAGGAGGGGATTTGGCGAGAGCATACCGACTGTGGTGATACGCGTCTATAGCGCCAATCTCACCGTTCGGGGTGAAGCAAGTTTACGAGGCGAAACTCACCTCGAGTAGCTCCCGAAAACCCTCACCTCAACCGTTTGGCGCCAGGTTCGGGCCATCCTTGCAGGCTGCGGCCTGGAGAAAATAGGCGCTATTTTGGCGGGGAAACGAACCGGAGCCAACCAATCCCGAATCTTCTCACCTTAAAAAATTTTGGATATTTCGCGACCCTGACGTGAAAGTCCGATTGATTCACGCCGCCCGGAGGGAGAGAACCGCTCGGATTGTCTGCAAACCGAACGAGAGCACGGCCAAACCGGCAGCATGGCAAAACGGACTGTCGAACCGCCACCGCGCTGACAAGCAGCGTCCGAATTCGTGCGCCGAGCAAGGAACGCGTGTGCCGAGCCGGCGGGAACGCCCGCTGCCGCTTTGAACAATGGGCAGCAGATCGCACGCAGGGGCGACACGCCTACAACTGCGGCCTGCTCGACAAGATGGGCATATCAGAATGCACAGGCGATAAAAGAGCGAATACCGCTCGCCAGCAGCGCGGCCACGAAAACCGTGCTCGCATGAATGGTCCTGAAATCCTTTGCGCGGAAGTCGCCACAAGGACTGACCGGGGCGCCCAGGCGATTGCATCAAGTCAGCCGTCAAAGCTCCCGAAAAGGCTCACCTTAATCCACAGCCAGCCCTTGCAACGGCGCGGCCTTCCGACCGTCGTTGCAAGTGAACCGCCGAGAAACCCTCCCGAAAAGCCTCACCTTTCCTTCGCTTGAAGTTCCAACCGGGCGCAATGATACGCTCCTGAAAAACCTCACCTCAACGAACATCGCTACAATTTCTCAATGATCTCATGGGTTTAGATCAACCGCATTGGCGTAGATCTCGCCTGGCGCTCCCGTAGATCCTCACCTCAAGCAGCCTTTCCATGAAATTCTGGATATCAACCGCTGTCCCCAGAGTCCCGAAAAACCTCACCATTGCAATCCGGCAGACAATAAAGATCGGACTCTCCGACGGCCTCCGTCGCGCCTTTCCGAGCTATCGCAGCTAGTTTCTTCCCGTATTGACTCACCTGATCGATCACAATGCTACGCAACGGCTCCCGAAAAACCTCACCTTTTGCCTCGAGCCAGAGGATTTCGCCGACCGATAATCGACGCGATTTGCTGCCTCCCGAATTTCCTCACCTCTGGCGACGACAACAGTAGCGACATCGATGTTCCCATTCGAACCGCATCACCGATACGCCGCCCGACTCCCGCAAACGCTCACCTTAAGCCCTGGATGCCCTTAATCTGGGCAAAAAAACCACGCAAGCCCCGTAAAGTCTCACCTCCGGCTCGCGTTTTCTCCCGTCTTGACTCACCAATCGCACTGCCAGGATCGAAATGAGGGTAAAAACCGGCGTACAAGGCTGTCCCGAAAGCGCTCACCTTCGGCATTCCTCCCTTCCACGCGAGCGTCGAGCCCTGGCGGGCAGTCTCCCAGATCCAGCTCCCGCAAAACCTCACCTTTGGAAGGCCGGCATTTTTAGGCGGTTCCTGAACTCGCTCACGTTCTGTCCCGCACCTGCTCACCGAGTCCCCCGAACCTCATCACTCAACGGTCCCGAGATACCTCACCCTGGCTCCCGAAAAGCTTCACCTCATCGGGCGCGAACGCCCGTCCCGCAAGGGTTTGCCGTGGCGTTAACGTCTTTAACTAGGGTTCAAGGGTGTTTACTTTTATTACTCTCTAGCTTTACCCCGCGTGTCCATGGACAAAACAGATCGACCCTAGCCACCACCCGGCGCTGGATCCGTGAAACAGTGCACAATCGTTTGGAAACGGATCAATTCTTTTCTACAACAAGGACTTATCGGCTATTCTTCGTTTTGTTTCACGGAAAAATCCCGTTAGACCTAGTCTATCAATCCACCTTCACCCCAAAAGCCGGGCAATTCGCCTCACAGCGTTGGTTAGCGCTAAATACGTAGCAAGCATTACGTAAATTGTTATGATTCATCCAATTTACGCAAGATCGGGGGCACATATGAATCTGGACGAGGAAAAGCAGGCCATCCGCAATGAGCTTGAAGTGATGCGAAATACCGGGGCTCGACGGCAAGAACTTTCGCTGCATGCATGCAAGCGACTCTTCTTCGATCTGGGCATCCGTCCGTCGATGGCCGCGGTCCGCGATCTGACACAGACCGGCAGCGCAAGCGATATTCCCAAAGACATCGACCATTTCTGGGAGCGCCTGCGCAACGTATCGCGTGTCAGGGTCGGCGCCGGCGCCATCCCGAAAGCGCTGGAAGATCGTGCTGGTGAACTGCTAGGCACGCTCTTCGAAGAAGCTGTTGTCCATGCACGCGCGACGCTCAACGACGAACGCGAGGAAATTCGCGCTCAACTCTCCGCCGCCGACCAGCGTGCGCGAGATGCGGAAATTCGACAACATGCGTCTGAGGAAGCGATCCAGCGCAGCGAAATGCGGGCAGAGGCCGCATGGGAACGTGTCCGCGCGCTCGAGGCCGAGCTATCCAGCACGACCACGCATGGCAACGCCCACCAGGAAGGTTTGCAGGCAACGGTGCGGCGACTCGATCAGGAAAACGAGACGCTTCGTCAACGCCTTGATAATGAATTGGCGACCAATGCGACGCTGCGTGACCGGATCGACGCATTGCACATGGAACTGCGGCAAAGCACGGAACACTATGCGCAACAGATCAAAGACGCGGTGACCGAAGCCGAGCGGCGCGTGAAACCGATGCTGGTCGAACTCGATTCATTGCGAAGCATGGCGGCGACGTATCAGTCCGGGGTACGTGACGCGAGCCGCAAGGAGTTCGAGTTCATTCAACAACTCGCCGCGGCCAAGGCGCGCGGCGACCGGCTCGATGCCCAATTGCGCGAGCAATCCGACGAAGTGGATGCATTGACAAAAGAAGTCGCCGTGCTGCGCGGTCAGCAAGGCATCGATCCGGCAATTGCAACCCTGCTTTGTTCGCTTGTCGAAGCGGGCCGGCTCACACACGACGAATTGAAGGCAATCGGCACGGCAGCGGACGGCCACGTCAGATTGCCTCTGCGATGCCCGAAATGCGCGGAAGGCGAGCCGGAGTTGTCGCAAGTGGATCGCCAGTTTGAATTGCAGTGTCCGGAATGCGACCACTCGTCCGGACCGGGCGATTCCAGGCTGGAGGCGGTTAGCCGATTCCTGTCGAACGATTCCATCGCGGCATCCGCATGACGATTCATGTGATGCAATCGCGGACAAATCGTCAAAGGTGAGGAGATTCGGGAGCCAAAGCGTGGGGCGTTCAGGCCTTGCGCGCTGCCGTTTTCCTCGTTAAACGCCCATCGCGCCTGGGTGCCGGTAATGGCGAGGATGCGGGATCCGGCTCATTCACGTTTAACGAATCCTGCTGATCCGTCCATATTTCCCAAGCACGATACAAGCGGTTCGCCGAAACCGCCTGTACAAAGCCCAGCCATTGCCCGACCAGTTCAGCCTCCACACCGCTCTCAAACAGATCCGCGGCAAAAGTATTGCGCAGGGTCTGCGGACTCGCTCGTGACACCCGCGATTCCGCGATTCCGGCCGCGTCGATCAATGCGTCGACCGCGCGCAGCATGGTGGCTTTATGCATGGGCCGCCCACACGACGACGCTGGAAAAACCAGGTTCCCGGCTAATTCGGATAAACGCCGCTCGGCGAGCCATGCGTCCAGAATGGCCACCGCAAACGGCGCGAGGCGAGTGCGCCGCATCAGCATGGGATTCACCGACTCGATTGTCACCCAGGGCGACCCGCCCCTCACGCAACTCATCGTTAGCGCCGCAGCTTCGCCCGTCTTGAGCCCACCGCCGAGAAACACGGCAATCAATGCGCGGTCACGCCGCGCTCTCCAGCGCTGCGTCGCGGACAAATCCGGCAACGGCGAAAACAGATGCGCGACGAGCGCGGCCCGTTCGGCATGATTCAGAAAACCGGTGGGTTCGTTGTCCCGGGCATTTCGCCATGCCGCTTCGCCATCCTGAGCAATGAAGCGCGCCGGATTGGTCGACGCGGTTTCAATTTCGCTCACGTGATCGAGCACTCGCTCGATCAGCCGCAAATACCGGACGCGCTGCGGTTTGCGGATGTCGAGGCTGGCGACGAAGTCCGCAATGGTCTGCGTATCGACGCTAGTCAAATTCTTTTGCCGCACGCTCAACCAGTCGAGAAAAAGCCCCCATTGAGCCTGATAGACCTCAGCGGAAGAGCGTCTGAAATGCTGTTTGGCGAGCCATGCGTCGAAAGCGATTTGCGGGTCACGACGCCAGTCCTCGCGCTTCTGATCGAAAAGATCGGTGGAAGGCGCGGGGCGCGGAACCGGATCAGACAGATGGGGAGGCGACATGAGCTGCTCTTCCGTAGTTGCGCGGGTAGGTGGCAACCGATCAAAAACGCAGCATTCAGTCGCCCCAAGCCCGCGCGCGTTTCAGAGGCGCGTCTTTGGAAGGCGGTTGCGCTGCGCGACGCGCTGCTTCTTCATAAGCGGAGACGGCGAACGCGAATACCGCGGGCAAGGCGGTGGATGTGCCGAAGTCCACAGCCTCGTCCGTCTCCGGGTAAGGCAGATCGGATGGCCGTTGAAAGAGGCCCAGCATCAGCGCGTCGTGCCGGCTTGCAAAGCCGAGATCCGCCAGCGCCTCGGCTTCGACTGCATGCAGCAAGCGCCAGGTGAGCGGCACCTGCTGCACGATGTAGCGCGCGGCGATATTGCGCACGATGCGTTCGAGATCCCGCGCCGCGGTTTGATAGCGCAGCGCGGCCAGAGCGTGGTCGGCATGGTCGGTTGTCAAGTCGTTCATTGTCGGCTCCAGTCGATACCCTGTACTGTACAAATATACAGTGGCGG
>Ga0207647_10004701_pt1 | contig 10107 bp, 7 predicted proteins | sample KBSCornC2_FD_184295 | JGI IMG/M metagenome (GOLD analysis project Ga0207647, IMG submission 184295) | Corn rhizosphere microbial communities from Kellogg Biological Station, Michigan, USA - C2 (SPAdes) (version 2) | ecosystem: Host-associated > Plants > Roots > Rhizosphere ...
TATGTCGACACGCCGGCGCCGCTCGCCGCCATCCTGAAGCAGGCCGTGCGCGTGCCGGGCGGGGCGCGTGATATCCGCATCCTGCCCGGCATCGCGCAGCGCGACGTCAAGGCACCGGATGTGATGCGCGGCGAGGAGACGCAATTGCTCGGCACGCTCGGCCTCGCGGCCGCCGGCGAAGCGCTGGTCTGCATGCCCGGAACGCATTCGAAATGGGTGCGGGTGAAAGACGGCACGGTCGCGCATTTCTCCACCTTCATGACCGGCGAGCTGTTCAGCGTCGTGTCGCGCGAGACGATCCTGTCGCTCGCGGTCGCCGGTGCCGATGACGCCGAGGATGCGGCGAGCTTCAGGACTGCGGTGAAAGCGGCGTTTGAGGCGCCGGCCTTTGCGGCCAATCTCCTCTTCGGTGCGCGGTCGCGGCAGCTGCTGTTCGGCGGTACGCCGGCTGCGGCGCGCGAGACGCTGTCGGGCACCTTGATCGGTGTCGAGCTGGCGGCGGGTCTCTCCGGCGCCGTGCCGAAAGCCGGCGTCACGTTGATTGCCTCGGGGCGGCTCGCGATGCTGTACCGGCTCGCCTTCGACGCGCTGCCGGTGATCGTGACGCCGATCGATGCGGATGAAGCCGTCCGCCGCGGCCTGTCGATGGCAGCCGCGGCCATCTGGACGAGTTAAGAAGGATTCTTGAGATGAGCGTTCCCTTTCCCCCGATGCAGCGGCCGCTGGTCGCGATCCTCCGTGGCGTGAAGCCGGAGGAGGCCGAGGCGATCGTCAGCGTGTTGATCGAGGCCGGCATGACGGCGATCGAGATCCCGCTGAATTCGCCCGACCCGTTCCGCTCGATCGCCACCGCCGCGAAGCTCGCGCCGGCCGGCGTGCTGATCGGCGCCGGCACCGTGCTGACCACCGCAGATGTCGATCGTCTCAATGACGTCGGCGGCAAGCTGATGGTCTCGCCGAATGTGGATACGCAGGTGCTCGCGCGTGCGCATCAGTACGCCATGGTGACCTTGCCGGGCGTGTTCTCGCCGACCGAGGCGCTGCTTGCCGCGCGCTCGGGCGCATCGGGCCTGAAATTCTTTCCGGCAAGCGTGCTCGGCGCGTCCGGCATTGCCGCGATTCGCGCGGTGCTGCCGGCCGGCGTGATGATCGCAGCCGTCGGCGGCGTCTCCGACCAGAATTTTGCGGAGTATATCAAGGGCGGCGTGACCGCATTCGGGCTCGGCTCCAGCCTCTACAAGCCCGGCATGAATGCGGCGGATGTCGCAGCTCGCGCAAAGGTGACGATCGCGGCCTACGATCGGGCGATTGCGAAAGACTGACCTCGCAATAAACCAGCCGTGATCCCGTCACGGTCGCGCATTATCCTATCTTGCCGTACCAGCGAGATCAGGAGACCGACATGGCGATCAACAACGTGGCCGATCTGTTCGTGGCAACGCTCGAACAGGCCGGCGTCAAGCGGATCTACGGCATCGTCGGCGACAGCCTGAATGCTTTTACGGAGGCGCTGCGGCGCCGCGGCACCATCGAATGGGTCCATGTCCGGCACGAGGAGGTTGCGGCGTTCGCAGCCGCCGGCGAAGCCGAGATGACCGGAAGCCTTGCCGTCTGCGCGGGTTCCTGCGGCCCGGGCAATCTGCATCTCATCAACGGCCTGTTCGACGCGCATCGCAGCCGCGTCCCCGTGCTGGCGATCGCGGCGCAGATTCCGTCGGCCGAAATCGGCGGCGGCTACTTTCAGGAGACCCATCCGCAAAACCTGTTCCGGGAATGCAGTCATTATTGCGAGCTGGTCTCGGATGCGAGCCAGCTTCCTTTCGTGATCGAGAACGCCATCCGCGCGGCCGTGGGCCTGCGCGGCGTCGCCGTCATCGCCATGCCCGGCGACGTCGCTTTCCGCGCCCCGCCGAAGCGCGCGCTCTCGACGGCGCGGGGGCTCGCGCTGTCGGCGCCGAGGGTCGTGCCTGCGGCCGATGAGCTGAAGGCGCTGGCCGACCTCCTGAACGGTGCCGAGCGCATCACGCTGTTCTGCGGCCGTGGCTGCGCCGGCGCGCATGCCCCGTTGATGCAGCTTGCGGAAGCCTTGAAGAGCCCGATCGTGCATGCGCTCGGCGGCAAGGAGCACGTCGAATACGAAAATCCCTACGATGTCGGCATGACCGGCTTCATCGGCTTCTCCTCCGGCTATGCCGCCATGCATGCCTGCGACGCGCTGGTGATGCTCGGCACCGATTTCCCCTACAAGCAGTTCTTCCCGACCGACTGCCAGATTGCGCAGATCGACATCCGCCCGGAAAATCTGGGACGGCGGTGCAGGATTGACCTCGGCCTCGTCGGTGACGTCAAGCTGACCATCGAGGCGCTGCTGCCGCTGTTGAAGACGAAGACGCAGCGCAAGCATCTCGACGATGCCGCGGCGCATTACAGGAAGGCGCGCGAAGGGTTGGACTCGCTCGCCAGGGGCACCCCCGGCAGCAAGCCGATCCATCCGCAATATCTCGCAAAGGTCATCAGCGACCATGCGTCCGAGGATGCCGTGTTCACCGCCGATGTCGGCACGCCCACGGTGTGGGCGGCGCGCTATCTCGAGATGAACGGTCGACGCCGGCTGATCGGCTCTTTCGTGCACGGCTCGATGGCCAACGCGATGCCGCAGGCGATCGGCGCGCAGGCCTCGCAGCCCGGCCGTCAGGTGATCTCGCTCTCGGGCGACGGCGGCTTCACCATGCTGATGGGCGATCTGATCACGCTGACGCAGATGAAGCTGCCGGTGAAGGTCGTCGTCTTCAACAACGGCGTGCTCGGCTTCGTCGCGCTGGAGATGAAAGCCGCCGGCTTCGTCGACACCAATGTCGACCTGCAAAACCCTGACTTCGCGGCGATGGCGCGCGCGATGGGGATCTTCGCGAAGCGTGTCGAGGACCCCGGCGAGCTCCCGGGCGCGATGAAGGAGCTGCTGGCTCACAACGGGCCGGCGCTGCTTGACGTCGTCACCGCCAAGCAGGAGCTGTCGATGCCGCCGACCATCACGCCCGAGCAGATCAAGGGTTTCAGCCTCTGGGTGCTGCGCGCGGTGATGAACGGCCGTGGCGACGAGGTGCTGGATCTCGCGAAGACGAACCTCTTGCCGCGCTAGCCCCGCACCGAAGGCGCGGGCAGCCGCTCGTGGCGGTGCTGGAAGCGCTGCCAGTGCAGGACACCGCCGATCAGCAGGGCCGGCACGAAGCCGAGCACGATCAGGAAATGCGGCAGCTCCTTCGGCGAGATGAAGGCGATGGCGATGTCCGAGATCAGCCACAGCGCGGCGAACATCACCGCGAAATCCGTGCGCGGGCAGCGCAGATAGTAGAACACCGCGGTGATGACCACGGCAGGCCCGATCGCGATGCCGATCATCACCGCGGTCAGCTCCTTCGGCGTCAGAGCGTCGAGCACCATCGACGCCAGCAGCCAGAGCGCGGCGAACATGGCGACGATGTCGAGCGGATGCCGCAATCCAATACCTCTCGCAGGAACCACGCTATCGTTGTGGCCCGGTCCCTCGCCGTCAAGGGAAAATACGCCTATTCCTCGTCACTTCCGGGCGTCGGCCGCAGCATGAAATGGCCGAAGGCGGTGGCGATCGGCTTGTCCGCGTCGTCCTGCCAGGCGCGCGCTTCGAAGGCGACGATGCGTCGGCCCTGCTTCACGATCGAGACATTGGCAAAGCTGTCGAGCGCGCGGCCGGAGCGCAAGTAGTTGATGGTCAGCCCGATCGGCTTGGGCGGCGCGGCGGCGCCGAGCTCGCGCGCCACCCCGATGATCGCCGTGGTCTCGAGGAAGGCGCCGGTCATGCCGCCATGGATCGCGGGCAGGATCGGGTTACCAATGATCTTCGGCGAGAACGGCATCGTCAGCGTGCCGTCGTCGTTGACGCGGATGCCGAGGCAGCGCGCGAACGGGCTGCGGGCGAATGGGCCATCCGGATCCTCCGGCGCCTCCAGGGTCGGGATGCTGCGCGAATCCATCCTGCGGTCGGCGAGCATGTTGGTGCGATTGGCGCCGATCATGAAGCAGGCGGTCGCGGTCGCGACCGGATCGTCCTCGGACTCCTGATACGCGGTGGAGCGCACGAAGGCGATCGAGCGCGTGGTGCGGTAGCAGATCGAATGCGCCTTGATGTCGAGGCCCGGCGTCGCCGGCTTCTGATAGTCGATACGCAGGTCGAGGGTTGCGATCGCGCGCGTGCCGTCGAGCGCGAGCTGCACCGCCATGCCGCAGCTCTCGTCCAGCATCGCGGTGACGACGCCGCCATGCAGCACCCCGGTCTCGGTGTCGCCGACGAAGACGGGACGGTAGGGCAGGCTGGACCAGGCCTCGCCGGGTGCGAAGCGGTCGAGCTGGAGCCCGCTGATATGGCCGTAGTCGGAGCGGCGGCCCTTGATGGCCTCGGCGAGTTCCTCGAACGGGAGCGTGGCAGGCAGGCTTGGCGTCGATGAGCTGGACATGGCGATGTTCTAGACCAGTGCCGGGCGCCGCGCAAAACCCCGAATACGCGTCATGTGGCAGGTCTGCCGGCGGTTGGGCCTCGACAGGGCGGGTCGAAGCGCCGATGGTGGGCGCTTCGTTCGTTCGACTAGCCGCAAGGAGCGCTTATGGCCGACCCCGAAACACCCGGCACCAATCAGGGGCCGGTCACCATTTCGAGCTCGAGCTCCGAGCGGGCGCCGATCATCTATTTCGACGGTGCGTCCTGTTTCGGCCATCACAACGGCGCGATCCAGATCGAGCTCGCCGCCAACCTGCTGATGCCGGTTGGCGCCGCGGTCAGGGTCGACGTGATCCAGACCGCGCACTTGCGTTGCAGCGTGGCCGCGGCGCTTGCCTTGCGCGAAGCGCTCGACAAGGCGCTCGCGATGTACAAGCAGGGGCAGCAGCAGCCGAATGAGGAGATCCCGGCGGTGAAGAACTGAGGCGGCATCGCGGTCGCGTGTCGCCGCGATCGCAGCTCCTCAGCTCACATGCACCTTCGGCTTCCTGCCGCCGTTCCACTTGCCGTCGAGCGCGCGCTCGATCTGGGCGGCGAGTTGCAGGAGCAGGCCGTCATTGGCCTGCTTGGCGATCGCCTGGATGCCGAGCGGCAGGTCGTGGTCCTGGGTTGCCATCGGCATCGAGATCGCCGGCATGCCGCAGAGATTGGCGAGCGGCGTGAAGGCGAAGAAGCGCCAGAGATTGCCGAACCAGTCGAGCACGTCGGGATTGTCGGAGATGGTGAGATATTCCCTGGTGCCGACCTTCGGCGTCGGCAGCGCGGTGATCGGCGTCAGGATCACGTCCCATTGCTCGAAGAACGCGCCGAAGCCGCGTGACGTCGTGTTGAACACGCCCTGCATCTTCGCCCGCTCGGCGAAGCTCGTGTGCCGGCCGGCTTCCCAGATCCTGATATTCATGGGCTCGATGAGATCTTCCGGCGGCTTTTCGAGTCCGCGCGCGGCGAGCATGTTGGAGATCACCACCGCGAAATTCGAGATGTAGCAGGTCGTCTGCGCCGCGAACGCGGCGCGGAAATCGAGCTCGGGCAGCGCATAGTCGACGTGATGACCGAGGCCTTCGAGGAAGCGGCCGGTCTTCTCCAGCTCGGCCGCGATCTCAGGCGTCGCGGTGTAGTCGCCCCATGTGTGCGACAGCGCGATGCGAAGCTTGCCGGGATCGCGCTTGATCATCTCGGAATAGGGCTGCGCCGTGGTCCAGAACGGCATGAACTCGCCGGGCGCAGGTCCGCGGGCGTGATCGACGAAGGCGGCGGTGTCGCGCACCGAGCGCGACTGGCAGCCCTGGATCGACACGAGCCCGGTGAGGTCGGACATGTGCGGGGCGAGCGAGAACACGCCGCGCGAGACCTTCAGCCCGATATTGCCGTTGACGCCGGCGGGAATGCGGATCGAGCCGCCGCCGTCGGTCGCATGCGCGATCGGCACCACGCCGGCGGCAACCATCGCGGCGCTGCCCGCCGACGAGCCGCAGGTGGTGTAGTCGGTATTCCAGGGATTGCGCGTGACGTAGACGGCCGGATTGTCGGCGGAGCTGCACACGCCGAATTCCGGCGTCGTGGTGCGCCCGATCAGGTTCAGTCCGGCCTGGCGGAATTTGCCGGTCAGGAACGTGTCGGCGCTCGCGCGATTGCCGCGCATCAGCAGCGAGCCCATCTCCTGGAGCCGGCCCTTCATGGTCGGCCCGAGATCCTTCATCAGGAAGGGCAGGCCGGCGAACGGGCCGGCGAGGTTGGCGCCGTCCCTGGCCGGGTCGGCGATCACGTCCTCGAACAGCTCGACCACGCCCGATAGCGCCGGATTGACCTTGGCGACGGCAGCAGCGGCCTGGCGGGCCAGGTCCTTCGGCGTCAGCTCGCCCTTGCGGACGCGCGCCGCCAGCCCCACGCCATCGTGCTGCGCCCACTCGTTCCAGCTCATCGGCAAAGTCATGAAATTCAATTCCCCAGATGCGACGTTCCTTCCTTTCGCATGGACCCTGCGTGAATCAACTGAGCCGGCGCGAAGGGCAGGGTTGCATGGGGCGGAGAGGTCGCACGACCAGGGAGGCCGGCCGTCTCAATCCGATAGTCGCGCGATCACCGCAACCGGCCCGCCGCCCGCGGGGCCCTGATGCTCGGCGCCACCGGACACGTAGACCGCGCCGGTGCCGGCAAGGCCTGCGATCAGCCCGCCGACCGCGGCGCGGGCGTGGCGCGTCGAGCTGATGTCGGTGTCCTCCAGCATGGTGTGGCGAAAGCCGCGCACGCTGCCATCAGGCGAGGCTTCCGCCTTGGCGAAGATGTTGACGAGCTCGCGGCCGGCTTCCGCTTGTGGCGCGACGCCAAGCCCGACGCTCTTCAGCGCCGACGTCACTGCGGCGGCGTCGATCGCATCGCTCATCACGGCGTGGCCGATCTCGAATTCGCTGACCGATGCCGCCGAATTGCCGAGCACTATGACGACGTTGTGCATCAGCTCGATTCCGGCCGAGGTGGACGCCACCTTGGAGAACAGATCGTAGCGGCGCAGCACGTCCTCGTCGCTGATGTCGGAGCCGGTCTCGCCGAGCGCGACCGCAACGCCGAGCGCGGAGGCGCCGCGCGAATAGGCCATCGAGCCGTAGGCGCTGGTCGTCGCCGTCTTGTGGCCGCGTGCGCTTGCGGCCTCGACGCGATCGCTGGTGAGCAGCGGGCACTTGATCTGCACGAAATGGACGTCGGCGGGGTCGGTGATGCCGGCGTCCGCCATCGCGGCCCTCACGGCCGCGGCCGTCTCAGCGATCTGCGCGGCGCGTCCGAGCTCCTCGGGCAGGAAGTCCCGCGTGTGCGCCATGCCGATGCTCAGGCGCTTGCCCGACAAGCCCGCCGGCGGCCGCTCGACCTCGCGGCGCGTGAACACGGTGATGTGCGGGCTGAGCACGCCTTCGGTGCCACCCGACATCACGAAGGCGATGCGCTGCTCGACCTCCTCCGGGGACAGGCTGAGCTGTGGCGCCAGCGCCGTGCACAGCGCGGCGACGGCATATTCCCGGGTAAAGTCGTTGACGCCGCCATTGCCCTCGGTCTTGCCGAGGATGGCGAGGATCTCCCTCGGATCGATCGCGCCGGCGCCGATCATGGCCATGAGGCCGGAGACGTCGCCTGGGCCCTTGGTGACGATCCTGATGACGCCGACCGATGTCGTCCGCATTGCTGGTCCTCAGAGTTCGGTGGTCCGGCGGTGCAAACAGCCGTGGAACGGAGGCGGATGTCAAGCCACTGGCAGCAACCTTTCATCCGTCATCCTGAGGTGCGAGCCCTGCGGCGCAACGCGTCGCTGGGCGAGCCTCGAAGGATGCACGGCCCGGCTGTATCTCGGCCGTTCATCCTTCGAGGCTTCCTTCGCAGCGCTATGCGCGCTGCGGCGTGCGCACCTCAGGATGACGGGGCTGCTATTTTGGTCCGGCGCAACGCAACAGAGGAGCCTTCGCCATCCCCACGATTGTGGCGAGATCGCATCGGTTCGACAAAAAAATCGTCTGTCGACGGTTGCGCGCGGCACCTTGATGAATCAACCTCGGTTGGTCCATAAGCGGCGTCCCGCGACCGGATTTCGGTTTGCGTCGCGTGCTTGGAGAGAGGGATTCTCGCGTGGCAAATATCAACCAGAAAATTGCGCAGGAGCTTGGGGTACGGGCGGAGCAGGTCGAGGCGACGGTGACGTTGCTCGACGGCGGCGCCACGGTTCCCTTCATCGCCCGCTACCGCAAGGAAGCGACCGGTGCGCTCGACGACGCGCAATTGCGCACCCTGGAGGAGCGCCTGGGCTACCTGCGCGAGCTCGAAGACCGCCGCAAGGCGATCCTCGAATCGGTCCGCGAGCAGGGCAAGCTCGATGCCGCACTCGAAGCCACGATCATGGCCGCCGACAGCAAGGCGCGCCTGGAAGACATCTATCTGCCGTTCAAGCCGAAGCGCCGCACCAAGGCCGAGATCGCCAAGGAAGCCGGTCTCGAGCCGCTCGCCAATCAACTGATGGCGGAGCCCGGCAACGATCCCAAGGTCGTGGCGGAAGGCTTCATCAACGCCGAGAAGGGTGTGGCTGACGCCGCCGCCGCACTCGATGGCGCCCGCGCCATCCTGGTCGAGCGGTTTGACGAAGACGCCGACCTGATCGGTGCCTTGCGCGAGGAGATGTGGACCAATGCGCGCATGGCCTCCAAGGTGCGCGACGGCAAGAAGACCGAGGGCGAGAAATTCGCCGACTATTTCGAGTTCTCCGAGCCGCTGACCAGGCTGCCCTCGCATCGCATCCTGGCGATGTTCCGCGGTGAGAAGGAAGAAATCCTCGATCTGCAGATTCAGGCCGAGGCGGAAGCGCCGCCACCGGGCGTGCCGAGCGCCTATGAATTGAAGATCATGAAGCGGTTCGGCATCGCCGACCTCAAGCGCGCCGGCGACCGCTGGCTGATCGACACCGTGCGCTGGGCCTGGCGCACCAAGATCCAGGTGCATCTCAACATCGACCTGCGCATGCGGCTGTGGAATGCGGCCGAGACCGAGGCCGTGCGCGTGTTCGCGTCCAATTTGCGCGACCTGCTGCTGGCCGCGCCCGCCGGCACCCGCGTCACCATGGGGCTCGATCCCGGCTACCGCACCGGCGTCAAGGTCGCCGTCACCGACGCGACCGGCAAGGTCGTCGATACCGCCGTGATCTATCCGCACGAGCCGCAGCGGCAGTGGAACGAGTCGCTCGCGATCCTCGGCAAGCTTGCGCTGAAGCACCGTGTCGAGCTGATCGCGATCGGCAACGGTACGGCCTCGCGCGAGACCGACAAGCTCGCAGGCGATCTCGTCAAGGGCCTGGCCGAGCTGAAGATGAACAAGATCGTGGTGTCGGAAGCCGGCGCGTCGGTCTATTCGGCCTCGGCCTTTGCCTCGGAGGAGCTGCCCGGTCTCGACGTCACCCTGCGCGGTGCGGTCTCGATCGCGCGGCGGCTCCAGGATCCGCTCGCCGAGCTCGTCAAGATCGAGCCGAAGGCGATCGGCGTCGGCCAGTATCAGCACGACCTCGGCCAGGCCAAGCTCGCCAAGTCGCTCGATGCCGTGGTCGAAGACTGCGTGAACGCCGTCGGCGTCGACGTCAACACCGCCTCGGCGCCGCTGCTCGCGCGCGTGTCAGGCGTGGGCTCGGGCCTTGCGCAGAGCATCGTGGCACATCGTGACGCCAATGGCCCGTTCAAGTCGCGCAAGGCGCTCAAGGACGTGCCGCGGCTCGGGCCGAAGGCGTTCGAACAGTGCGCGGGCTTCTTGCGCATCCTCGGCGGCGAGGATCCGCTCGATGCCTCCGGCGTGCATCCGGAAGCCTATCCGGTGGTGCGCCGGATTCTCAGCGCCACCAAGAGCGACATCAAGGCGCTGATCGGCAGCAGCGAGATCGTGCGCACGCTGAAGCCGAAGGATTTCGTCGACGAGACCTTCGGTCTGCCGACCGTCACCGACATCCTGCGCGAGCTCGAAAAGCCCGGCCGCGACCCCCGCCCGGCGTTCAAGGCCGCGGTGTTCAAGGAAGGTGTCGAGGAGATCAAGGATCTCAAGAAGGGCATGATCCTCGA
>Ga0207647_10004702_pt1 | contig 10107 bp, 9 predicted proteins | sample KBSCornC2_FD_184295 | JGI IMG/M metagenome (GOLD analysis project Ga0207647, IMG submission 184295) | Corn rhizosphere microbial communities from Kellogg Biological Station, Michigan, USA - C2 (SPAdes) (version 2) | ecosystem: Host-associated > Plants > Roots > Rhizosphere ...
AAACACCTTCGAGGGCCATTTCAAACACCTTCCAAGGCCCGCACCAGCGCCGGACGGACACCCGTCTCCGCCAGCAGCGCCTCCAGTCGCTTCCGCGCCTGTTGCGACTCGCCCCGGACCTTCCGCCCCAGGATGAGCTCGTTCTTCAGCGAGTGCTCCCACCCCGTCAGCTCGGTGACCGTCACCGAGTACCCGTTCGCCTCCAGCACCAGCGCCCGGATGACGTTCGTCAGGTGCGAGCCGAACTCGCGGCGGTGCCACGGGTGCTCCGCCAGCGCCGCCATCACCGGAGACGCCGGCGGCCGCTCCCGGAGCTGACGCGCCACCTCCGCCTGACAGCACGGCACCACCGCCACGTGGTCCACCCCGTGACGGATCGCCGCCGCCAGCGCGTCGTCCGTCGCCGTGTCGCACGCGTGCAGCGCGGTCAGGAGATGGAACCGCTCCGGCCACGGGGCCGAGGCAAGCGGCGCCGTCACGAACCTCATCCTCCCGAACCCCAGCCGCCGCGCCCGCTCCTCGCTCCGGGACGTCAGCTCCGCACGCGCCTCGATCGAGAGCAGCTCGCCCTTCTCCTCTCCCTTGAAGAAGAGCTCGTAGAGGACGAAGCCGAGGTACGCGTTCCCGCTCCCGGCATCCACCACCAGCGGCCGCCCGAACCGCCCGAGCACGTCGTCCAGCGCGGGCCGGAGCAGCCCCACCAGATGGTTCACCTGCTTCAGCTTCCGGAGCGCGTCCGCGTTCAGGTCCCCGTCACGCGTCAGCAGATGGAGCTCGCGCAGCAGCTCGGGCGATTGCTCCGGCAAGAGCTCGCGCCGCACCTCCGCGGCTTTGACCTGTCGTCTCACGACCGGAGGCCGGCCACGGCGAAGACCCCTAGACCGGAACGACCTCGACGACCTCGGGAACAACCTCTCGGAGCCGGTTCTCGATCCCCATCTTCAGGGTCATCGTCGACGACGGACACCCGGAGCACGACCCGCGCATGTGCAGGTACACCACCCCGTTCTCGAACCGGTCCAGCGTGATGTCCCCGCCGTCCTGCATCACCGCGGGGCGGATCTCCAGGTCCAGGATCTGCCGGATGCGGTCCTCCACCTCGGTTCCGCTCGCCGCCGTCCCCAGCTCCTCCAGCGCCCCCGGAGCCACCACCGGCTCGTCCGACCCCAGGTGCGAGTCGAGCGTCGCCATCACGGCGTCGTTGAGCACATCCCACTCCCCAGCCTCGCCCTTGGTGACGGTCACGAAGTTGCTGCCCAGCATCACCCCGCTCACGCCCTCGATCCCCATCAGCTTCGAGGCGAGCGGCGACCGCGCCGAGGCCGCCTCGGCGGTCGTGAAGTTCAGCGCACCACGGGGGACCAGGGTCCGGTCGACCACGTACTTGAGGGTGCTCGGGTTGGGGGTCCACTCGAGCTGGATGTTGACGGACATGCCCGAGCTTTAAGGCGCTCGCCCCCCAAGTTCAACCCGGCCGCAGGGTGGGCACGGGGGCGTGACGTCGCTTCCTCCCCCCCGGGGGCCCCCTGGCCAGTGGAAGCGACGCCACGTCCCTTGCTCCTTCAACGCTCGACCGGCTGGTTTTCCCTCACCCGGGCTGGCGTGCGCCGCCCCGAGCCGGGGGTGTGGCCTCGCGGACCCACCTGCGGAGAGGTACGTCGCCCCTCCGCGACGCTCGCGTCCGGGACACGGCGGGGCCGGAGTCCCTGCACGCTCGTGTGTGCCCGGACCCGGTCCCTCGGGTTCCGCCTCGACGAGGCTCAGCTCCCGGTCGCCTTCGCCCGCCGCCCTCGCCACCGGCGACCTACCCCCAGACCCCCCACCGCCAGGACGACCCCCACGGGTACCACAGCGCCAGCCCCACTCGCTTCTGTTCCTGCAGCGCCTCGCGCACCAGCTTCTCCGCGACCTCCCGGCTCTCGATTCCCTGGAGCGCGAGGTGCACCGAGGCCGCGGCGATGCTTCCCAGCGCCTGCGCCCGTCGCGGATCCCCCGGCGCCAGGCCATCGAGCATCTGCCGGGAGAGCTCCCGCGCCTGCGCATAGTCCAGGAATCGAGTCGCGAGAACTCCTCGGAGCTGAAGCCCGTCGAGCTTGAGAAACGCGTTCGCGGGCTCGCCGAGCGCGCGAAGCCTCGCGCTGCTCTCCTCGGCCCCCACCAGATTGCCGGCGACGATCTCCAGCTTCAACCGCCAGATCTCGCACCGCTGGATGAGGGGGAGCTGCCCGGATGCAACCGCCAGCTCGCCGGCACGCCGGAGCAGCGCATGCGCGTGTTCGTCGCAAGTCGGCGGGTTCACGCACAGCGCGGAGACGTGCGCCGTCAGCGCATGGACCTGCCCGGCCATGTCCTGCTCGCGTGCAAACCCCTCCTCCGCGCGGACGTACTCGTCGAGGTCATAGGTGTCGCCGGCGAAGTGATGGACGACCGCCCGGTAGAGCCTCGGCCGTGGGTCGCCCGGGTGGCTGCGAAGCCGCGCCTCGAGGAAACGCAGGACCTCGTCCTCGTGACCGAACCGGTGCGCCAGGAGGCACTCGTACCCCTCGAGCGAGCGGGACTGCTGACGGACCACCGCGCGGCACTGATCCAGTGTCCGGAACGGCTCGGCGAGCGCCGGTGTGCCCGATGCGGCCGTCGCGAGCAGCGCGATCCCGAGCGTTCGCACCGAAGATGGCACCGGTCCCCTCCCGGGCGAGGAATCTAGCGCCCCGCGATTGACCCGTTCCAGGTCGCGTCGCGACGCTCCCACCCCCCGTCCGGCGTTCAGGACCCCTGGCGCAGCTTCCGTTGCCGCCGCAATCTCCACCCGCCAGCGCCCACCCCGACGATGGCCAGCACCACCCCGGCCATCGCCAGCGGTCCCACGGCCGCGCTCTCCCGGGCCCGCGGCCTCACAGTCGCCTCTCCGAGCAGCACCACATCCGCCCAGGCCGCAGGTGGCGCGCCCCGCCGGATCCCCTCCCGCTTCGCCGCTGCCACCGCCTCACCCACCGTCACCCCACCGGCCAGCGCCCGGTACATGGAGGAGAAGAACACCCCCGCCTCGTCGTCCCGCGCGCGATCCAGCGTGCCCACCACCGCCGACGCGCCCGCGCCGAAGAACGCCCGGGCCAGGCTCATCACCCCCTCGCCCTGGAACACCGGCCCCGCCGACGTCTCGCAGCCGGCGAGCACCACCGTCCTTCCCCCGAGCGGAAGCCGGCTGATCTCCTGCGGCTCCAGCCGGCCGTCCTCCGAGTCGCTCCCCGGCGACAGCACCACTGCCGCGTGCTCGGGATCGCGCTCGTCGACCACCGCGTGCGTCGCCAAGTGAAGCAGCGACACCCCGTCGAGCCGGGCCGCCTTCAGGAACGTCTCCGAGGCCGGCGCACCCGTGCGGAGCTCGCTCCCCGAGGGGAACGCCGCGAGCGCGACCTCCGCCTCGCGCCGTGCGTGCACCAGCGAGCCGAACATTCCGTGCGAGTCGCGGAGGATCGCCTGCGCCGCCGAGCTGCCCGCCGGGTCGGCCAGCACCAGGAGCCGTCCCGGTGCGAGCCGCGGCGAGGCGCGCAGCCGCAGCCAGAGCGAGGCCGAAGGCGCGATCGAGACCGAGAAACGCTCCGCCAGATACGGCGCCCCGGGCCCACCGGAGAGCGCGTCGAAGGGGAGGCGGTGGAGCGGACCATCCGGCACGATGATCAGGCGATCGGTGACCGGCGACAGCACCGCCAGGCTTGCCGCGAGGAGCTCCCGGTGCAGCCGTGCGCCGGCGGCACGGTCAGTTCCGTCGCGGCGCTCGAGGAGCCCGGTCCAGGCGCGGATCTGCGGCTCGAGAACGTCCGCATCCGGAACCGGGAACGCGTCCACACGCGATGGGGTCACCACCGTCACCCACGAGCTGCCCTCGCGATACGGCGCGTCCATCCTGGGCTCGGGGCGCCAGATCTGGAAGGAGAGCAGCGCCTCGTTCGGCTCCAGATGCCCCTGCACCTGCGACAGGGTCGGCGGCTGCATCCCGATCCGGTCTCCGGTCCGCGCGTCCGCCAGCAGCGTCTCCATCAACCCCCGGGCTCTCAGCCGCTCCATGACCTGGAACGCGTCGGTCACGGACTCCGCGTCCCCGACCTGCCGGTACCGCGCCAGCGCACCGGCGAGCGACTGGTACGCGAAGGAGAGCGACTGCACGTAGCGGAGCCGGAGCGGCATCGCCTGCTGCTGCTCGCGCAGGCGCTCCGCCTGGTCCAGGGCCGCGAACCCGTCGGCTCGAGCGAGCCAGAAGTCGCCCTTCCGGAACCGGACGCGCGACCGGAGCACCAGCGCGCGCGCCTGCTCGAACTCTCCCCCGCGGAACGCCTCGTCGACCGCGTCCTCGGCCAGCCGCAACGCCTCGTCGAGCTGCGGCGGATCGGCCGTGGCCAGCAACTCGGACAGAACGAGCATCGGGTAGAACGGAACGGTGTAGGTCGTGCGTGCCAGGCTCTCGTCCAGCGCCGAGTGCAGCAGGGAGAAGGCCTCGGGCGTCGGGCCGAGGAGCATCGCCAGCTGCGTGCGCGAGGCGAGGTAGCCCACCTCCGGGTACCGGATCGCGATGCCCGCTCGCTCCTGCGCGGTGAGCGCCTCCCGGACGAGGCGCTCCGCCGTCGCCGGGCTCTCCTGCCGCTGCATCGCCAGGTGCACGACGGCCGCGGCCTGCCCGCCCAGGGCAGCCGGACGACCCGGATCGTCCGCATCGAGCGTCTGGAGGAGCTCGCCGTAGAGCGCGCGCTGCCGCCAGTGCTCGCCCAGCTTCGCCGCCAGGTGCGCCTGCGCCTGGAGACTCGTGGACTTGATCCAAGGAGAACGCGGCGGCCCGAGCGCCAGGAGCCGCTGGCGGGTGCTCTCGGCCCCGTCCATGTCGTCGAGGACGAAGTCCCGCTTCATCGTCCAGATCTCGGCGACCTGCTGGAGGTCGATCCTTCCCGAGGCGCGCGCCAGCTCCTGCGCGTGTCGGAGCAGCACGTCCGCCTCCGGGTCGCAGGCGTGCTTCGCCGAGCACAGGTCGTACGCCAGCGAGGTCGCGGCGTAGACCTCGCCGGCGACCTCGTGCTCGCGGGCGAACCCCTCCATCGCCACCCGCCACTCGCTCGCAGGCACGCTCTGCCCCCCGAGCGTGCGCAGGACGGCGGCGTACAGGTGCGGTCGCGGGTTGCCGGGGTCCACCCGCATCCGCTCGTCGAGGAACCGGAGCGCCTCATCCGCGCCTTCCCGCTGGTGCACCAGGAAGCAGATGTAGCCGCCCAGGACCCGCGGCTCGCTCCGCACCTTCTGCTTGCACGCGTCCAGCGGCCGCGTCGCTGCCCGGCCCTGCCACGGGCCTGCGAGAACGAGCCCCAGAAGCCCCCACCGTCCGAAAACCCGGACGATCGCTGGAAAAAATCGCCCCCGCATCGCGTCCCGACAGGTTACCCGAATCGGAACCCTGTGCTTACCTCGGATTTCGGAGGCATGACTTCCAAGCGGGGGGGCGACGCCGGCTCCCAGGACCCAGATCCGGGCAGCATCGAGCGAATCCGCCAGGTGCTGATCCGTGCAGTGGAGCGGCACTGTCCACCGGCGCTGGCCGCTCACCGCGAGGATCTGGTGCAGATGGCCCTCGTCCGGCTCCTGGAACGGCCGCGCGGTGAGGGATCTACCCCCCGTGGAGCGTCTTACCTCTGGAGAGTCGCGTACACGGTGGTCATCGACGAGATTCGAAGGTTTCGCCGCCAGCAGCGCCAGGCCGAGCAGCTGCCTGCGGGCGAACACAGAACGCCAGGGCCGGAGGCGCGCTCCGAGCTCCTGGAGTGCCTCGCCGCGCTCCAGGACCGCCGCCGCACGGCCGTCACCCTCCACCTGCGAGGCTTCCGCACCGGCGAGGTTGCCACCGCCCTCGGCTGGACCGAGAAGCAGGCGGAGAATCTGGTGTACCGCGGGCTCGCGGATCTGCGCGCCTGCCTCGAGGGGGGAGACGCATGACCGGGCCATCGGACGATCTCGAGCAACGCTTCCGGGCCGCGATCCCCGACACCGAGGACGCCGGCTGCCCTCCCGCCGACGACTACTGGGCCGCAGCCGCCGGAGAGCTCCCCTTCGAGCGGGTGCGCGCCCTCGCCGACCACGGCTCCACCTGCGCTCGCTGCGCCGAGGCCTGGCGCATCCTCGCCGACGTCCGCCACGCCGCCGCCGAGCCCGGCATCGCGGAGGCCACTCCCATCCGGCCGCGCTCGCCGATGGACGCCGCGCCCTCCAGGGTCACGCCCCGGACCCGGACCCTGCTGCCCCTGGCCCTCTCGGCCATGGCCGCGGTCGGGCTGTGGGTGGTGCTCCGTCCTCCTCCGGTCGGTCCTCCGCCGGTGGAGCGCGGGAGCGGGAATGCCGCCGCGGTGCGCGCGGAATCTCCGGACGTGCAGCTGGAGAAGGACGTGGTGCTGCGCTGGTCCGAGGTCCCCGGCGCCACCAGCTACAACGTGACGGTGCTCACGCCCGATCTCGTCGTGCTGCACCAGGCGGTCGGCGTGGCCGGACGGCAGCTGCGTCTGCCCGAGGGCGTCCGCCAGCGGGCGACCGGCAGCGGGCTCCTCTGGAACGTCGACGCGGTGATGCCCGACGGACGGACGGTGGCCTCACCGACCTTCGAGCTGCGGCTCCGCTGAAGCCCTAGAGCAGGTCGCAGGGCGTCCCGAGCGGCTGACCGGTGTAGACGCCCAGGTCCCCGTAGATGAGCTGCGCGTTGTCCGCGAGCGGAAGGAGGATGAGATCCTTCGCCTTCTTCCCGTGCACCCAGCTCGCCTCGCCCTTGCCGAGCACGAGCTTGAGGTCTCCGTTCTTGGTCGCGAACACGTCCCCGGCCGAGTCGCTGACCACGTTGGTCATCCGCAGCGGCTTCAGCCCTCCGCGCGGCCCGGACCACAGACGGAAGTCGGTCACCTGATCGTTGCGCGCCTTGTCCACGTACCAGTAGGTCCCGCCGTTGTCGCGCGCGAGCGCGTAGGCCCGGCGCTTCCAGCGCTGGGTGTGGAAGGTCGCCGTCTTGAGCAGCTCTTCCTGGCGCTTCGGGTCGGTGGGCTGGAAGGTCGTCTCCCGCTCGGCGCAGCTCAAGATGTACTTCCCGTCCCTCAGCGCGAAGCTCGCCTGGCTGCGATTGCGGATCCGCGGGTCCCAGAAGTTCCGCTCGAAGGATTCGTTCCCGCTCTGCATCCCGCCGAAGACCTGGATGGCCCAGAAGTCCTTTCCGTCCCCCCAGTAGAAGTGCTCGTACATGTCACCGAACGGAACGAGCACCAGGAAGTGGTCGTGACCGTCGTCGAGAGCGCGCAGGCCGTCGCGAACGGCCGAGATGTCCACGGTGTCGTCGGTGGCGGGAGGAGCCGCGAGCAGCGCCAGGGCGAGGGCGGGGGCGAGGAGCATGGGCGCGACCCATGTTGTCACGGGGCCCGGACGCCGGACGAGGTACGCTGCCCTGCCGCAGCATGCGCACACCTCCCATCGACGGGCTGGAGGCCCTCACCGACGGCGAACTCGCCACGCTGCGGGAGCGCTTCGGCAGCCTGGGCTTCCTCCCCGAGGTCCTCGGCCGCGCCGAGTCGGTGGCGCCGGGCCAGCTGGACGTGGTGTCGCTGCCGCTGGTGCGCTGGACGCTGCGCTCGCGGGGCGAACCCGGCGACCGGATGGCGCTCGTCTTCTGCTACGGGGCCGCGGCCGCGGCCACCGAGCTGTCGCGCGACCTCGGCGACGGCCTGGTCCACCGGCTCGTCGAGGCCGGGCTCCTTCAGGAACCCTCCGGCGGCCTCGCCTGTCCCTTCCGGCTCACCCCGCTGGAGGGGCTGTGGATCCTCGGCGACGATCCCGCGGCCGGCACGGACGCCGTCATGGGCCCGGGGCCGACGACGCTCGAGCTGCTCCGGAACCTGCCCGCCCGGTGCGAGGGTGCCGTCCTCGACCTCGGGACCGGAGCCGGGACCTTCGCCCTCGCGCTCGCCGGACGGGGCGCGAGCCGGGTGGTGGCGACCGACCTCAACCCGCGCGCCGCGCGCATCACCCGCTTCAACGCCCGCCTCAACGGGCTCCCACTGGACGTCCGCGTCGGCGACCTCGAGGCCCCGGTGCGGGGCGAGCGCTTTCGCTGGGTGGTCTCCCAGCCGGCATACGTCTTCCGGCCGCCCGAGCAGCCCACGGTGGTCTTCCTCCACGGAGGCCCGCGGGGGGACGAGCTCACCTTCCGCGTCCTCGGTGCCCTGCCGGCGCTGCTCGAGGACCCGGGGACCGCGCTCGTGCTCTTCGACACGCCGCTCGAGCCGGCCTCACCGCTGCCGGCGCGGGTACGCAGGGCGCTGGCCGACGACGCGCTCGGCCTCCTCCTCCTGGTCGCGCCGGGCGCATCGGCCGGCGCACAGGCGGTGGCCTATGCCGCCCTCGCTGACCCGGGCCTCGGTCCCGAGTACGGCCGGGCAGTGGAGCGCAACCGCGCCCACCTCGAGGCGCTCGGTGCCCGGGAGTGGAAGCACGTCCTCGCCTGCGTGCGCCGGGGCGGGGAACGGGCGCCCTTCACCGTCCAGCTGCCGGTGCCGGGGCTCCACACCCGCGGCCCGGAGGCCCTGGAGGCGCTCCTCTCCGGCATCGACGCCGCGGTGCTGCCGGACGAGGGGCTCGCCGCCGTGCCGCTCGCGCCGCTGCCAGGCCTCCGGCTCCCCGCGCAGCTCACCCTGGACGGCGAGGTCGCGCACCTCGAGGCCCAGCCCGCTCGTGGGGACCTGGCCGCCGCCTGTCCCCTCGGCGGCGACGACCTCTCCCTGCTCCGGGAGCTCGCCGACGCGCCGGACGTCGGGACCGCGCTGGCGGCCCTCTCGGCAGAGGCTCCGGGCGCGGCGTGGATGGACCGGGTCCGTGAGCTGGCCGGGCGGGGCCTCCTGGTGGACCGGCGGGCGCTGCGGCGGGTGCCCGGACCCGGCGCCGTCCGGATCACGGTGCCCACGGCGACATCCAGGCTGTTCTCGTCCTTGCGCACGGCCTTCAGGCTCTGGTCGGTCAGCGCGTGCTGCGCCTGCGCGTACGTCTTTCCGGCCAGTGCCGGCACGGCCACGAGCGAGCCCGGCCCCGATCCGAACCACCATCCGCCGGCGCCCGCGAGCACCGCCAGCAGCACCACGAGCACGACCAGCCACGCGCCCTTCGCCCGGCGCCGGGTGGTGCGGCGTCGCAGGCGCGTCGCGTTGTCGTCGTCCTCCGCCGGGATGCCGGGGGATGCCGCGACCACGGCCGGCAGCACCTTCGTCACCTCGCCGGTGTCCAGGCGATCGGTGGTCACCCGGCCGGGCACCGCCAGGGTCCGCTGCACCTGCGGGGCTATCCCCAGCTGGTCCTCGATCTCGCGGAGTCGGCGCAGCATTTCCGCGGCATCCACCGGCCGCTCATCGGGCACCCTCTCGGTCGCCCACAGCACGAGCTCGTCCAGCGGCTCCGGCACTCCCGGATTGCGCACGCTCGGGCGCGGCACAGAATCGGTGGCGTGCTGGAACGCTATCTGCATCGGCTGCTCGCCCTTGTACGGCTGCTCGCCGGTGAGCATCTCGTACAGCATGATCCCGAGCGCGTAGATGTCGCTGCGCGCATCCGCCGTCCCGCGCGTGACGAGCTCGGGCGCCAGGTACGCGATGGTCCCCATCAGCAGCTGCCCGCTCGCCGTGTTCGCGGTCGTGGCGCGCGCCAGGCCGAAGTCGCCGATCTTGATCCGGCCGTCCTCCGCCAGCAGCACGTTCTCGGGCTTCACATCCCGGTGCACGATGCCCGCGCGGTGCGCGGCGGCCAGGCCCGACAGCACCGCGTCCATGATCGTCACCGTCTGCGGCACCGTGAGGCGCTTCTGCTCGCGCAGCAGCTCGCGCAGCGTGATCCCGGGCAGATACTCCATGACCAGGTAGGCCATCTCGCCTTCCTGCCCCTGGTCGAGAATCGGAACGCTTGCCCTCAGATAGTTCGCGAGGGGGCGTTCGGTCGGAACTTCGATCAGTGTCGCCTCGAACATGCGGTCTCTGAAGTCGAGCGTGTCGGGCCTGGCGTCGAGCCGGCGCGGCACTCCAGCCGTCGTTCGCCGACGTCGGGCTTGCGAGGGTT
>Ga0207647_10004703_pt1 | contig 10107 bp, 7 predicted proteins | sample KBSCornC2_FD_184295 | JGI IMG/M metagenome (GOLD analysis project Ga0207647, IMG submission 184295) | Corn rhizosphere microbial communities from Kellogg Biological Station, Michigan, USA - C2 (SPAdes) (version 2) | ecosystem: Host-associated > Plants > Roots > Rhizosphere ...
TCAAACGTACCAGTCGATGCAACATCGGAAGGCCTTTTTCTGCGCGTAATTGCTTTAATCCTAAGGTCGACAACAGCACTATCCACGTAAGCCCCTGCGGCGAGTAGTGCGCTATCAACCTGATAGGCATCGTGTCTTACATAGCCTGCAAACATTAATGAAGCGGGCAACAGGATAACTTCTGCGCTGGTAATTGGAGCATCGAAGGTGTCGTTGATGTCATCGAGATTTCTTGCATGAGACCGAAAATAAGGCACCCTCGAGCTTTCATGGTCGCAGTTGAACCTGAAGAAATCCTTAAGAAATACGCAGAATTGAAGGAGGGTTCCTTATCGGAACCCTCCTTCTATCACGACGACTCAGTCTTATCCAGCCGTTAGTGACTCAGCCCAGGCAGTACATCCGTGTGCTCGACCCTTACCGAGTTCAATGCGTCAGGGTCGATTCCGAGCGAATTCAAGATCGTGGGCGCAACCTGCGAGGTCGCAACCGGAGTCTTGATTGTGGCGGCACGCATATGAGGATTGGAAACGATAAGCCCGACATTGGTATCGCCAAAGCTGAAGCCACCGTGCTCGGAAACTTTCTTGCTCGACGTGGTGTAGATCGTGCCGTACACCGGCTGAACAAGAATGTCCGGAGTCCTGTTGTCCTTGCGCGGGTCGTTGAACCTGAGCTTTATCTCATCGCCGGCAAGCACCTCATCAATAAACAAGGCTTTGGCGTTTGCATTGAGATATGCCGCTGCAGCCGCAGTTTGTGTCTGGTCTTGCAGCCAGATCAAAGCGAGATCGTCATCCATAACAAAACCACATGCACCGGTGGTGCAACTAGCAGCGTTGCTGATCGCAATTCCACCGGCGTTCGTACCAGAGTCTGGAAGTGCTGAGACTAGGTCCCCGAAATGGCCGGGCTTGTTTAGTTTCACCGGATTGATTGGCGATTGGCCATGCTTTGAGGTAACGATGAACAGCGTCGAATCGTAGATTCCCTGGCTCTTGAGCGCGTTGATCATGCTGCGTAGTGCATCGTCGGTTTTTTGCAAGCCGTAAGCAAGAACGGCGGTCGGGGTGCCATCACCATCAAGATAGCCCCCGGGTTGCCCCACAAAAGCGGTGTCGTCAAGACAACTGCCGTCGGAATTGTCCTTGGCTAACTTCTGACCTACGCTTACCGCCTGGAAGTTCATGCCAAAGACTGTTGGCACGCCACGTCCCGGGGCTCCGTCATGTCTGCGCCCACGGATCTGGTTCAGAATGCCGGTCACTTTGAGCTGATCGTTTTCCACGGTGCAGACGACGCTAACCGTAGCGTCGAAGCCATTGACGTTGGTGATTTCGGGCGTGAATAAATCATCTACGCCTCTGCCTGAAGGCCCGTTCACTAAATCGTAGGCGGGATGTTTATCGGCCCAAGCAGTACGGCCACCAAACGCTTTCACCACTTCGAAAATTGTATTGGTCTTGATCGCATCGTGAGGAAATACCGGAACGCAATGGCCATGCTCATCAATCCGTCGCGGCAGTTTGGCCGGATCAATCACATTGAGAGAAATATTCGCCGAATTGTACAGATCAATGCTCTCGTCAAACACCATGGTATTGCCCGGGGTTCCTGAGCAAGTGGTGTTTGTAGGATCAAAATAGCTGCGGTCGTAGCTCACGTCATAGAACAGGCCGTGAGTGACGGGCGATCCGCCAGTCACAAGCGCCAGAAGTCCAGGGAAAGAATCTGAATTCGCCGGAGTCTTCGCATTGGTATAGGTCACGCCATGCTGGGTCAATTCAGCTAATGCTGAATCAGGGTGGGTTCTGACAAAACGCGCGACGTCGAGCGCATGTAGACCATCTACGCTAACGAGCAATACATGACGGGCCCAATCATTTCCATCATGAGAGCGTTCTTCTGAGAAAACTGAAATGCTTGATAACAGCAAACAAAGAGCAAGGACAACCTGTTTATTTATCACCACGTCTCTCCTCCAATGCGATTTATTCGCAACCGAGAAGTAGAAACGCAGATCATTAACCCGATGTGAAAGAAAAGTGAATTTTACCTGAAGGAAATTTGTGTGCCCCGAAAGACGATCCGGTTAGGACAACCTTCCACAACTCTTCCTCATCTCCCGGTTGTGCAAAAACAATTCCTGTCGGCGTTTCTGATTCTCTGCTTGAGTCTTTTGATTTCATGCGGTGGCGGCAGTACGGATAGTTCGGGAGGTGGAGGGAGCGGCACGGGCGGTGGTGGAGGTGGCCCAATAAGTTCGCCGGCAGTTCAACACGTTGGAATTGTTGTCTTCGAAAACCAGAACTATGTGGACGTTATCGGCAACCCTGCAATGCCGTATCTGAATGGCTTGGTTCAGCAGAATGCTCTGGCGACCCAGTTTTATGCCAACGTCCACCCTTCCATCGGAAACTACTTCATGATGACCACAGGCCAGGTGCCTACCACGGACGATAGTTTCTCAGGAACGATCGGTGGCGATAATGTAACCACCGCGCTAACGGCTGCAGGTAAAACTTGGAAATCGTACGCAGAGTCTTTGCCGCAAGCCGCATACGTGGGTGGAGACCAATATCCTTACATCAAGCACCACAATCCATTCGCGTATCTCGACAGTGTTCGGAACGACTCTGCTCAACGGGACAACATCGTTCCTTTTACCCAGCTACATTCCGACCTGAGTGCCAATTCCTTGCCGGATTACTTTTTCGTAATACCCAACGATTTACATAACGGCCACGATTGCCCAGCGGGAGGATCGAATTGTCCTTTGTCAGACCGGCTGGGAACGATTGACTCCTGGCTGCAATCGAATCTCGGACCGATGCTGGTAGATTCATATTTTGCCGGCAACGGAATCCTGATCATCACATTCGATGAATCCGCCAACGACAACACCTTGGGCGGAGGACGGATTGCGGTTGTATTTGTTGGCGGACCGGTAAAAAACAATTTCCAATCCACCAACACTTACCAGTTCCCCAGCTTGTTGCGTTTTACCCTGAAAACACTGGGAGTCACAGCTTATCCCGGAGCTGCCGCTCAGGCACCCGACATGAATGAATTTCTGAAATAGCCTATTTGCCGACAACCAGCACTTCGAACTGTCCGTCTTCGACTGTCGAGAGAAATACCCGATGGGTTTGCAAATCCAGAGCGAGAGTCTTGGCTCTAGGTAACGTTTTCACTGTCTGCACAACAGAATACGTGTCAGGCGAATCCTCATGGATTATCGAAATCGTACCTTCACCGTTTGAATTAAAAATGAGCTTCGATTCAGGATCGAAGGCGCTCGCATCTACGTGATCGCCAATTGCAACAGTGGTGATGACCTTCCCTGAATCTGCATCCACGACGGCCATGACTTTACTTCTACAGCCGATAAATATCCGGCGGTTGGGGCGGTCCATCGCCATGCTGGAAGGTGCTTCACACGGCGCGAGAGGCCAACGTTCGTCGACCGAGAGTTTTTTAGAATTTATTTTGACCAGTTTGCTTTGGTCTTCGAGGTTATTAAAAACGTATCCATCGCCGTCAGCTGCCGCGAACTCAGGCCCTCCGCCCAAATCAAGCGTACCCACGACTTTGCCATCCGCGGCAGAAATCACAGTCGTGCTATCGCTACCGCCGTTGAATGCAAATACCTGCGAGGTAGCCGAGTCATAGATAATCGCGTCTGGTTTTTTGCCGGCCGCTACCTCGGCGATAGGCTTGAGGGTCTTTAAATCAAAAATTGTCACGGTCGCAGTCTGGCCGTCACTTACAAATCCCCGCCCCAATTCCGGAGCAATCGCAATTCCGTGAACACCCATGGTGTTGGGAATCTTTCCAACAATGGCTCCAGAATCTACATCCAACACTTCGACCTGAGTGCCATGAGAAACATAGAGACGGCGTGCACTTCCGTCGATTGTGAGATAGTCGAAGCCGCCCTGGCCAGGGATTGGGATTTTCTTTATGACGTGGTAGCTTTCTTCTGAGAACGCCAACACAGACAACATCAAACAAAGCGTGAAAGTTTTAATCACTTTAATAGTCCTCTCAAAATCATGGCTCAGTGACAAGTCCCGTTGCCTGAATCCTTAAAAGTTTTCCCTGCTTCCGGCACGAATTCCCAGTCGTAACTCTTGGCATGTAAGACCAGCTTTAGCACGCCGAAGGTATCGTCGTTCCGCGCCTCGCTGTTTGGTTTTGTCGCGCCCATTTTGCGATGGGAGTCCTTTCCTCCGCTGCCGACCACGAACTCGCGAATACCATGCTGCGGGTCTAATTTTCCTTCCGGATCCTGTGGGGCAAATCGCTCATAGTCGTGATCATGCCCATTAATCACAACGTCCGCACCTGCGTGGTAGAGCGCATCCCATAAGGGCTTCATCTGTGGATCGTTTCCATGAGCACCGCCGGAGCTGAACAAGGGCTTGTGGAAATAAGCCACAATGCATCCATTCTTGTGCTGCTCAAGATCCTGCTTGAGCCACTGCCCCTGAGGAGATGTTGCGTCACATCCGCCGACTTCGACGCATTCGCTATTTAGCGCAATCACATGCCAGGTGCCCACGTCATAGCTGTAATAGGCTTTTTGGGGATCGCCGGCAGCCGCGCCAAAATATCGTGCGTAACCGGATGCGCCATCGCTGTGGTATTCGTGATTCCCAGGTGCGGGGCGGGTGCGATCTTTAAAGCGTCCCCAGGTTGGTGCGTAGCACTTGGCGAAATTCTCGTCCGACCCATCTGGATAAGCCAAATCGCCAGCCAAAAACACCGTGCCGGGAATTCCTTCAATTAACTTGGCGGTTGCATAAGCTCCGGACAAGTCGTCACAGCTGGCAACATCACCAGCTCCAACCAGTACGGGATCATCTGTTTTTGCCGCGGCATCGGCCAATGTTTTGTCCTGGGCAGTTAACCCAACGCATGCCGACAAGTACACAAACGCGAGAGAAAGCAAAAAAACATGCTTCTTCATAATTGTGATTCAACCAACACTGTAAGTACTCAATCTGAATTTTTCGTGAAGTCCACTAACTATCTGGGCTCGTTTGAGAATGTGTATCGCAAGCCAAGTGAATAGCTGGGCTTGTAGTATTCACGCTGCAATACATTGTGCGGGCTGCCGTTGTAAAACCCGAACACTTCGTTTGTGAGGTTTAGTCCAGAAGCAATCAATTGCAGACCGCGATACATGCGGAAGCTGCCCTGCGCATCGACTTGAGTGTGGGCGTAAAGGTAAGTATCCCCTCCGGGTCCTTTGATGCCGAGGTCGTTGCCGTCCTGAAAGCCGTAGCTGAAGATGTTTGCGTCGTTATGCGAAACTCCAACACGAATCGAGACCCGGCGACGATCGTAGGTCGGGCTGATGTTCCAGGTGTTGGGGGCTTGCCGCGCCAGCGCAGGCTTGTCCGAACGGCCCGGCGCGCCGTCAATTTGCGATTTGGTATAGCTGTAGTTGGCTGAGATTCCGAGTCCGCTCATCAGCCTAGGTAGAAACGTAAGATGCTGTTGGTAGGCAATTTCGAAACCATACAAGTGTGCACCGGAACCGTTAATGGGCTGCGATACACTCCATTGGCCATTGTTGTATTGGGAGCCGAATTGGTTGCTGGTAATCGGAGTGACTACTGATTCAAAGATTGGGTCAGATAGCTGCTTATAGAAAAAGCCTGCCTGGAGCAAACCAAGTGGTTTGAGGTACTGCTCGTAAAGCAGGTCGTAGTTATTGGCGTGGGTCGGTTTAAGGTTGGGGTTGCCGATGTCGATTTGAAACGCCGTGTTCCCCTGTGCGTTGAAGGTCGGTGGCAGGTCGCTGAAGTTTGGTCGCGCGGTTCCGCGGCCATAGGCGGCGCGAATGGCGGCATCGTGCGGCAATGCGAAGCGTACTTGCACACTTGGCAAGACATCTAAATAGGACGAATTTTTCTGCAGTGGGACAACTGGATTTGTAATCCCTATGCAGTTCGGGTCGGTTGAACCGGGCGCGCACAGATCTCCGGTGTCGCCATCGAAAAATACCTGGTAGCCGAGCAGACTTTCGTTCGTACCTTCAAAGCGCACACCAGTTTGCAGGCGAAGCCGTCCAAAATCGACGGTGTTCATGACGTAGCCAGCGGAAACGCGTTCGATCAGATCATAGTTATTGGGAAACGTGTTTTGTGCGTCTGAAGCGGTGTCGGATGTAAACAGGCCCGGATTGGTCTTAAAGAAACCACGAATCTTATCGAAATCCGTAGTGGGTCCAAGCGTGTAGCTTTTGTCGTAGTAGTTGGAATTGGTGAAGCTCCCAAGGAAATCTGTCATCGCAGGATTGTCGTTGGAATCGAATACAGAATCCCGTGCGTCCTCGAATTTATGCGCGTTGCGTAATTTTCCACCGAATTCAAGACTGGCAAAGTGCTGTCCGAGCTTGTAGGTCCGCGCCATGGATGCCGATCCCTGCAAATTGAGTTGTGGCCCGTAGGATTTGCTTATTTCAATGTTCTTGAGGTTGTAGTCGCTGGGTTGGTAGACGGTACTGAAACCGCCTTGCGGAATAAAATTCGGACGCAAGGGGTTTTGGGTATCGATCGCAAACGGAATATCCTCCGGGCCGCTGAACTTAGCGCTGGTGTAGCCGTGATCTTCCGCGCTCGAACGCGAAACTGATACGTCCCATGCAAGCCAATATTTGTTAAATACGTGCTTGCCTCCGGCTTCCATGCTGCCGATCACTTCCACGGGCCGCCGGATTTGTGAGCTGAAGCCTACGCTGCCCGTACCCGAACTTGGCGTGTCGAAAGAATCCATGCCAAAGCCATATACCCACCGGTCGCCAAAATTATTGAAGTGCGAATAAAGAAAGTGGAGATAAAGTCCGGAAACTTCTCCCAGCTTGTAATCCACGCTTCCTGCAAAGCCGTAGCGTGAGCGCTCATACCTGTATTCACGCAAGTCGATCCCATCGTAGGTTGGAACACAGGCTGCATCACAGTCTGCAATGGGAGATGGCTCAACATCGTCGATACCTCGCCCATTCCAGTCATAGCTGCCGCCGAAAAGAATTCCCAGCTTCTTGCTAGTGCCAAAACGCTGCCCGATCGTGCCGTCAAATTCCTGCAAAGTCCGGCCTCCGACGATAGGCGTGTATCCGCCAACTCCGTTTAGATAAATCGTGGGGCGTTCCCCGGCTGTCTTGGTCACAAGATTCACCGAACCGCCGATTGCGTCGCCATCTTGATTCGCCGAGAGAGTCTTATTAATTTCTACCGACTCGACTAGATCTGCTGGGATCACGTCCAGTTTTATTTGCCGTACGTCCGACTCGGGTGAAGCGACATTCACTCCATCAATGGTAACGTTGCTCAACCGCGGCTCGGTACCGCGAATTTGCACGTACTTTCCCTCCCCCTCATCGCGCTCCAGAGTCACACTGGGCAGTCGTCCCAGCGCATCCGCTATGTTGGTATTTGGCAAGCTAGTGATGACTTCGGATGGCAGCACCTGAAGAATATTGTCGGAGGTGCGTTCGCGATTAATGGCCTCAGCCTCGCCGTGAGGACGATCTGCATAAACCATCACCTCTTCATTGGTAGTCGCTACCGCCAATTTGGCATCAATGTGGGTCACCTGTCCTGACCTGACAGTAACGCTCGTGGTGAAACTTGAGAAACCCACATAAGAAACAGTAAGGGTGTAGTTCCCCGGGGCGAGATCGGGAAAGGTAAACTCTCCTTGTAGACCGCTAACCGTCGGGGATACCAGGGGGTCCAAAGTCACTTCCGCACCCTGTAAGACTGCACCCGCTGAATCAGTCGCACTTCCTCTGATCGCGCCTCTACCGGCTTGTGCATGCATGTAGCCGCGAGTGAATAAACAAAGCAGGGCTGCACAAAATACACCGAGATATCGTCTGGAAGCCATGAGTCCTCCACCTGGGCAAAGTTTGACTGGAAAGTTGTTCCGGACTCTAATAAACGGTCGTCAATAGACCATTACGGCAGAGTTAATTTCTTTTCAGATTTCAAAAGATTCGACGATTTAGCTTCATCAAATTTTCAGTTTCCACTATGTAATCTATAAATAAGGAAGATATTTGTCGGATCCGAGTGTTCGTCCATGAACCTTTTGATTGTCGAAGACGAAAAACGCATGGTCGAACTTCTTCGCAAAGGTTTGGAGGAAGAAGGCCACACCGTCGTGTGTGCAGTTGACGGACTGGAAGGATGGGACCTATGCCGAAGCTACAGCTTTGACATGATTATTCTCGACATCATGATGCCGAAGCTCGACGGCTACGAATTAGCCAAAAGGCTGCGCGCTGACAAAATCCCCACTCCGATTCTGATGCTGACCGCGAAAGATTCCGTGCAAGACATTGTTCGAGGATTGGATCTCGGGGCCGACGATTATTTGACAAAGCCTTTTTCATTCAACGAGCTGCTGGCTAGACTGCGGGCGGTAAAGCGACGAGCGTTAATCCCTCAATCTACTACCCTGCAGGTGGACGACCTGATGCTCGATCCAGCAACTCGGGAAGTCTCACGAGGCGGAGTGAGACTGGCGCTTACGCGTACAGAATATGGTCTCCTCGAACGCCTTATGAATCGAGCGGGGAAGGTTGTCCCACGTCGCCAGTTGATCGAGTCTGTCTGGGGATTTGACAGAGAGATCGAAGACAATACTCTCGACGTCTTTGTTCGTTTGCTCCGCAGTAAGGTGGACGGCAACGGGCGAAAAAAATTGATCCACACTATGCGCGGAGTTGGATACGTAATCAGGACTGAATCCTGATGAAAAGACTTTCCATCGGCCTACGGCTCACCCTGTCATACCTGCTGATTTTCGCGGTAGCCCAGTTGATCTTTGGACTCGGCATGTGGCTCATTCTCCGCCACAATCTCTATGACATCGCCGACGACAGACTCGAAGGCCAAATCGATGATGCCCGGCATTTTCTAGAGGCCCAACATAAGGATGCTTCCCTCGCGAAACTCCAAGAGGAAGTTGGAGAAACTTACATCCTTGAACACTCTGGTGACTATTTGCAGATCCAAGAGGAGCAAGGACAGTGGATTTACAGAGCTTCGTTTCTTGAGAAAAATAATGCCAGCATAGCCAGCAGCCACGAACTACAAAGCCCGCTATACGAAGATCGAAAGATTGCCGGGCACCGCTTTCGTTTCTTGAGTGAAATCGTGGAGGTGAATGGTCGGCGTTTCCTCGTGCAAACCGGCATACCTGAAGGCGACGTATTAAGAACTCTACATTACTTTCGGCAAAACCTCTTCTTATCGGCACTGGTCGTTCTAGTTTTGGGATCTGGTATTGGCTTCTGGCTTAGCCGCAGGGCGTTGGCTCCGGTCGATGCCATTACTCGAACCGCGAGAAGCATTAATGCTGCCAACCTGAACAGCCGCCTGGAAAAGTTGGATACCGGTGACGAGCTGCAGCGTCTATCCGACACATTGAACGACATGCTGGGACGGATCGAAACTGCATTCGCAAGAGTCTCACAATTTACGGCCGACGCCTCACACGAACTCCGAACGCCAATTTCTTTGATGAGGACAGAAGCAGAAATTGCGCTACGAAAATCCCGAGACGAAGGAGAATATCAGGAGGCGTTGAGGCATATCTTGCTAGAAGCCGAAAGAACATCAACCCTAATCGAGAAACTACTTTCTCTGGCACGTGCTGATGCCGGACGAGAATCTCTGGAACTTAGACGGCTCAATCTACAAGAAATCTCCCAGAAAGTTGCCATGAACTGGCGCCAGGCGATTGCTAACGGTCGTCACAAGTTCAAAGAAAGTCTTGGCAACAAAGACCTATTCATTGAGGGGGACCGAACCTCGCTGGTCCGGTTGTTAAATATTCTGCTCGACAATGCAGTCAAATACACGCCGCCAGATGGCGAGATTGAAATAGGACTCTCGCAAGAAAATGGGCAAGCAGTTCTTACCGTCAAAGACTCAGGGATTGGTATTAGCGATGATGATCAGGCAAAAATCTTTGAACGTTTTTACCGTGTTGACAAAGCCCGGAGCCGCGACCTTGGTGGCGCTGGACTCGGGCTGTCGATAGCACGTTGGATCATCGAACAGCACAGAGGTTCGATTCAAGTGCGTA
>Ga0207647_10004705_pt1 | contig 10105 bp, 7 predicted proteins | sample KBSCornC2_FD_184295 | JGI IMG/M metagenome (GOLD analysis project Ga0207647, IMG submission 184295) | Corn rhizosphere microbial communities from Kellogg Biological Station, Michigan, USA - C2 (SPAdes) (version 2) | ecosystem: Host-associated > Plants > Roots > Rhizosphere ...
CCGGAGCAGCTTTTTGGTTTGTCATTCCCGAAGGGGATCTGCGTTTTGCTCGAATCCCCAAGGCTCCCTCCGGAGGAGAACCGCTTCGCTCGCACCGCCAGCGGGCCACTCGCCGGGAATCCCGCATCTCCCGTCGAGATGACGTGAGATGACGTGAGTTGGTGTGATGTAAAAGAGAGCACTGGACCGGGCCACCTATGCACGTCCTCTCGACCGAAGGCGGCGCTTTTGCCGCCGCGGTGGAGAGACCCCTGTATTGCGCTCTTGTTCTTGCCGTTGTCTAATTTTTTAGACAATTCCCAATGCCGCCAATCCAAAGCGCCGCATTCGACGGTCCTTCCCTAAGGCTGGCGCAGCAAAGCCGGCACCAGCTCCGTGCTCAGCGACTTCGGGCTACCGGTCAGGTAGTAGGTGGGAATCTTCGGGAACTGTTCTTCCACCAGTTGCAGTGTGCGGAAGTCGAAGCTCTGCACCTCGGCGCGGCTCTCCATGTGGTTGCGCATGATGGCTCCGCAGAGCGTAGTCACGAAGGTCTGCGGGTCAACAGTGTGGTTGGTGGTTTGCTCGACACCCGGCTTGGGAACGGGCAGCTTCGCTACGGACTTGCCCGCCGGATCGTTCGGCAGCGGCAGAATCTTGGTCTCGATGTTGAAGCGGACCTTCGCCGCGTTGGCGGCGCGGGCACCGGCCTCCGGATTGGACTTGCCCGGCCCGTTGCGGTAGTAGTCGACATAGAAGTCGACAAAGCGGAAGAGCTGCTCGACGTAGGTAGGCACATAGGGGCTGATGAGGCCCTCTTTTTTCGCGAAGGCGACGGCCACCGGCGAGAGCTTCAGATCGTTGACCTGTTCCGGAAACTGCGTGGAGTGCAGCTTGTCGCAGATAAAGGTACGCTGCGCTTCGGTGGACGAGATGTCGCGCGTATAGACGCGGTTTTCGAGCGTGTACGGCGTTCCGTCGGCGTGGCGGCAGGACTGAGGATTTAGATACTGGTCGTGCCAGATCAGCGAGACATGGTCGGTAGTCACCCCGGTGTCGGTCTCAAGCGTGGTGGCCAGGTGGTCCAGACCGTCCTCGAACGAGGGCAGCGTGTTCTCCGGGCGAAGCCCGCGGCCTCCGCGATGGGCGGTAACGTCGAAGGAGGCAAAGTAGGCAGCGTCGGCCGGATGGGTGGCGGCCTCCTGCTTCAGAACCGTCTGCAGGATGTCGGGCCGGTCCGAGATGATGCCGTCGACGCGAAAGCCGATCAGCGCGCGCATCTTCGCCGGTTCGTCGGTTGTCCAGGGAACCACGCGGAATCCGGCCTGGTGCAGTTGCACCACGTCTACCGCGGGATTGGCTCCCAGCAGGGTGGAATCGACCGGCGACAGGACCGGCGTGGGCGCTCCGTGCGCGTGGGCATGCGTGCGCGCCGCGGTCATCAGGGCAAGATAAGGATTTGTGGGCATGGGGACAGCCTGCTGGGCAGAGAAAGAGGCGGTTGCGAACAGAAGGGCCGGAAGAGCAGAGAGTGCGGAGAGATAAAAACGCATCGGACGGCCATCATAGCCCATCGCGTTTGCTTTGAGGCAAACCGGCCTCGGAACCTGTCGAATCATTCGAGCCATCTCCAACTCACGTCATCTCGACCGAAGGCGCGCGAGCCTCACCGCGCGGCGCAGTGGAGAGACCCCTGTATTTCGCTTTTGTTCTTGCTCTTGTCCGCCTTCGAATACTCGTGCTCGAACTAGTTTGGAAGTGTCCTCAGGGAGTCTGCCGCAACACCGCACTCAAATTTCCTTTAACCCCTTCAAGCCTCGCCTCGGCAGCGGCACGGTCCAGCGAGAGCTTCTGCATCACGATGGCCGCCTTCACCGTGCCGCCCTCGGCTAGCAGCCTTGCGGCGACAGTCGCGTCCACCCCGGTAGCGGCGGCAATGATGCGCCGGGCGCGATCGACCAGCTTGGCGTTGCTGGTCTGCACGTTCACCATCAGGTTGCCGTACACTGCACCCGACCGGATCATCACGCCCGTGCTGATCATGTTGAGCACCAGCTTCGTCGCCGTCCCCGCCTTCAGCCGCGTGCTTCCCGTCAGAATCTCAGCCCCGGTCACCGGGGCGATGGCGATGTCGGCCAGCGCGGCCATCTCAGAACCCGGAACGCAGGCCAGCGAGATCGTCAGCGCCCCCAGCTTCCGCGCATGGGCCAGCGCTCCCAGCACGTACGGTGTGCGCCCACTGGCGGCGATGCCGATCAAGGCGTCCTGCCGGGCAAAGCCGCGCTCGGCGAGGTCGGCCGCGCCCTGTTCGGGCGAGTCTTCCGAGCCTTCGCTCGAATTGCGCAGCGCGCCGTCGCCCCCGGCGATGATGCCCTGAAAGAGCGTCGCCGGAACCGAGAAGGTCGGCGGACACTCCGAAGCGTCGAGCACGCCCAGCCGACCGCTCGTGCCCGCTCCTATATAGAAGAGGCGGCCGCCTTCGGCGAAGCGTCCGGCGATCGCGTCGACCGCCTCGGCGATGCGCGGCAGTTCGGCGGCCACCGCGGCAGCGACCCCGGCGTCTTCCTGATTAATGATGCGTAACATCTCAAGCGTGGAAAGCTGGTCGATCCGTTCGCTGGCCGGGTTCCGGGCTTCGGTGGGCAGGGTGTCGAGATTCATGATGCTTCCATCATGGAGTCTCAAGGCCGATGGGGGCAATTGGGAAGCAGTCGGGAAGCAGTCGGAGGGCCTTCGAGGTTGTAGGATAAGTTGTCGGCGATTTCTCCGGAACCTCGCGGTGAACTCGCTAACAGTCAGGCTCTCCCATATAATCGAGACTTCGCTGAAAGGTGCTGGCGGAGCGTTATTCCTAGAGCAGTGAGGGTGTGCGTATCTTTACCGTGAATCGAGAGAGCGGAAGCTCCCTGAAAAGCAAGACCAAGCCTGTGTGCACGCGCTCCAGCCGCTCCCGCATAGCTCATGCCGCGCTGCTTTCCTCTTTTGTCGCCGCCACTTTCGCGGCTCTGTCCGGCTCCAACCTGATGGCACAGGCCACGCCCGGCGCGGCCAGCACGCCCACGGCGAACCAGGGCGTTCAGACCCTCTGCCAGCCGCAGGTCATCGGCAACCGCCGCATCCCCAAGGAGTCGGTGTTGGCCCGGCTGTTCAGCCACCAGAACGACCTCTACGATCCCCAGGTCGTCGAGCGCGACTTCAACTCCCTTTGGAACACCGGCTACTTCGACAACATCCGCATCGAGCGCGTCGACACCCCCAAATGCGTCCAGCTCGTCATTTACGTCAAAGAGAAGCCGACCATCCGCGAGATCAACTACAAGGGCGTCAGTACGGTCTCGCAGTCCGACATTCTCGAGCGCTTCAAGAAGGCCAAGGTCGCGCTCTCGGTCGAGAGTCAGTACGATCCCACCAAGGTCAAGCGCGCCGAGGTCGTCCTCAAGGAGCTGCTGGCCGAGCACGGCCACCAGTTCGCCACCATCAGGACCGAGGTGAAGACCATCCCTCCGGCCTCCGTCTCCATCACCTTCAATGTGAAGGAAGGCCCGACCGTCAAGGTGGGCAAGATCAAATTCGACGGCAACCACAACCTGAGCGACCGCACCCTGCGCCGGGCGATGAAGAACCTGAAGCCCATCGGCATTCCGCACTCCATCATCCTTGAAAACCTCTTTGCGCGGACCTTCGACGCCACCAAGCTCGATGAAGACACCGAGCGCGTGCGCCAGGCCTACCGCGACCGCGGCTACTTCAAGGCGCTGACCAGCGAGCCCACCACGCACGTCCGCGATGCCGGCGGTCTCAATCCCTTCACCCTGCGGCCCTCCAAGGGCAAGCGCGTCGATATCCTGATGCCGGTCGAAGAGGGCGAGCGCTACCGCCTCGGCAGCATCACCTTCTCCGGCAACAAGGCCGTGACCAATACCCGGGTCCTGCGCGCGCAGTTCACGCAGAAGGACGGCGAGTGGTTCAACGCCACCCTCTTCGGCAAGGGCCTCGACCAGTTGCGCAAATCCTACGGCGAACTCGGCTACATCAACATGGTCGGAACGCCGGAGCCCAAGATTGATGAGGCCAACAAGACCATCTCGTTGAACATCGACATCGACGAGGGCAAGCCCTTCTACGTCTCCCGCATCGAGTTCACCGGCAACACCATCACCCGCGACAAGGTCATCCGCCGCGAACTGATGCTCGAAGAGGGCCAGGTCTACAACAGCCGCCTCTGGGATCTCTCCATCCTGCGCCTCAACCAGTTGAACTACTTCGAGACCCTCAAGGCCGACCAGGACTCCGAGAGCCGTCAGAACGCCGACGACGGCACCGTCGACCTTCTGCTCAAGCTCAAGGAGAAGGGCAAGAACTCCATCGGCCTCAACGGTGGCATCAGCGGCCTGTCGGGAACCTTCATCGGCCTCAACTACTCGACCAACAACTTCCTTGGACTGGGCGAGACGCTCTCCGTGCAGGCCAACATTGGCGACTTGTCGCGCAACCTCAGCTTCGGCTTCACCGAGCCCTATCTGCGCAACAAGCCTGTCTCGCTGGGCATCCAGGTCTTCACCAACAAAACCGACTACAACCCGGCCAAGAGCTACGGCATCGCCAACAACCAGAGCCAGAACCTCACCAACGCGCAGCAGTCGCTGCTGACCAACTACAACACCGCGACCACCGGCCTGACCGTCACCACCAGCCGGCCGCTGCAGCATCTCTGGTCGCGCAGCGGCGTCACCCGCATAGGCTTGTCCTACTCGCTGTCGCGCTCGTCGGTTTCCACCTTCAACGACAACACCCGCAACGTCTTCCAGTCGCTCGCCTTCCGCTCCGGCGTCCAGGGCCTCAACCAGTTGAACGGCATCGTCACCTCGGTGATAACGCCCAGCTTCACCTTCTCCAGCCTCGACCGCGCCGTCGGCCCGCATAACGGCAAGGACTTCAACGTCGCCGTGCAGGTGGCGGGCATCGGCGGCAACGTGAAGTACTACTCGCCGCAGATGAGCTACCGGCAGTTCTTCCCGATGAAGGGTCTGAAGAAGAACCGCGAAGGCCACAACGTCTTCGGCTACCGTGTGCAGTTCGCGCACGTCGCCGGCTTCGGCGGCGAAGTCGCTCCGCCCACCAACCGCATCTACAGCGGCGGCGACCAGGACATCCGCGGCTTCGACGTCCGTTCCGCCGGTCCCTACACCTTCATCCCCACGCGGCTGATGTTCAACCTCACCAACCCGGACGGCAACACCGTTCCCCGCGACCCGTCGAACCCCGCGCTCGGCAACGTCCAGATTCCGCTGCCCGTCTACCGCATGGTCTCGATCGGCGGCGACACCAGCGTGACCGCCAACGCCGAGTACCGCATCCCCATCGTCAGCCAGGTGACCTTCGCCTTCTTCACCGACTTCAACCTGACCTTCGACGCGCAGGCCAGCCAGTTGCGACAGAGCGTCGCCGGCCAGGCGACCATCGCGGGCGCGTCTTACGGCTGCCCGACGTTCATCAACGGCTCCTGCTTCGGCGGCCAGTCGGTCGCCTTCCCCACCCAGTTGCATGTGGTGCCGGGCACCAACTTCGTGCCGCGCATGTCCAACGGCGTCGAGCTTCAGGTGATCCTGCCCATCGTGAACGCTCCCTTCCGCCTCTACTACGCCTACAACTCGATGCGCCTCTTCAAGAGCGTGCCGCAGGAGCTGGCGGTGCCGAACTCGGGTCCGAACAACACCTTCAAGAGCTTCTTCCCCGACTCGGACGCGGGCTTGTTTACCTATCAGCAGGCGGTGCAGTACTACGGCGCGGACTATCAGCTCCGCGAGCCGCGCAAGACCTTCCGCCTCACGGTCAGCACCACCTTCTAGACCGCGCCGCGCTGAAACCGGGTGCCCCACGTCCCTCCTCTGGGACGTGGGCTTTCACCGGCCTCTCACCTTACCGCAAGGTTCCGTTCCTCCAAAAACGTCATCTCGACCGGAACCGCGCAGTATCATCGCGCGGCGCAGCGGAGAGACCCCTGTATCTCGCCTTTGTCCTTATCTGTATCTGTTCGGCGTCGAAACAGCGTTCGGAGTGCATCATCCCCCTCGCTTGTGAGAACATCGCCCGTGGGAGTATGCATATGTGCGCCGAGCGCATGAAGGTTACGGTAGGGGTCTGCGGCGGAATCGCCGCCTATAAGGCCGTCGAGCTGGTGCGCCTCCTGCAGGATTCCGGCCTCGATCCTCACGTAGTGATGACGCGAGCCGCCGAGGAGTTCATTCGCCCGCTCACCTTCGCCGCTATCTCCGGCCACAAGGTCATCACCAGCCTCTGGAGCGAGGACGCCGGCATCGGCTCCGATGAAGACGAGTCCGGCATCGAGCACATCAACGAGGCGCAGACCACGCGCGCCCTGATCGTTGCCCCGGCCACGGCAGACACGCTGGCCAAATTTGCGCACGGCCTGGCCGACGACTTTCTCACCACCATGTACCTCGCCACCACTGCCCCGGTCATCGTGGCTCCGGCCATGAACGTGAACATGTGGCAGCACCCGGCGACGCGGGCCAACATCGAGACACTCCGCGCCCGCGGCGTCAAAGTCGTCGAGCCGGGCAGCGGCTATCTGGCCTGCGGCATGGTCGGCGGCGGACGCCTGGCCGATGGCCCGGCCATTCTCGCGGCGGTAAGCGAGGCGCTGAGTGTGCATCCGCTGCCAGCCGCCACTGTCTCCGCCGCAAATGACTTCACCGGCGAGACGGTTCTGGTCACCGCCGGAGGAACGCGCGAGGCCATCGACCCGGTGCGCTTTATCGGCAACCGCTCCAGCGGCAGGATGGGCTTCGCCGTAGCTGAGGCGGCGCGTCGGCGCGGTGCGCGGGTGATTCTTGTCTGCGCTTCGACCACGGTCGAGCCTCCGCCGGGATGCGAGGTCGTCTGCGCGGTCACCTCCGAAGAGATGCGCACAGCGGTTTTGCAGCGGCTGAGCGAGGCCAGCATCGTCGTCATGGCGGCGGCGGTGAGCGACTACACCGTCAAGGAAGCAGCCGCACAGAAGCTGAAGCGCGATGGCGCGCGAACTCTGGAACTGGAGCCCACCGCCGACATCCTCGCCGAGGTGGTCACGCGCCGCCGCGAGGGAACGCTGGTCATCGGCTTCGCGGCCGAAACTGAAGAGATGCTGGCCAACGGCCGCGCCAAGCTGGAGCGCAAGGGCGTCGACGCCGTGGTAGTCAACGACGTCGCCGCGAGCGATCTGGGCTTCGACTCGTCGCGTAATGCGGGCATCTTCCTCAAGCGCGACGGCGCAGTCGAGATCCCCGCCATGACCAAGGCAGAGATGGCCGAGCGGATTCTCGACGAGATCGGACGGCTCCGCGTTGAATCGCCTCGCATCGGCAACCCTGCCTGAGCGGCAACGCCAGGCGGCATCCCCCCGTTTTCAACGGGAAATGCGAAACAGCTCTATCGCACGAAAGGCACATACGCGAAGACCCTCTTCCGGTATTGGCGAAACTGGTCGCCAAAGCCGTCGGCCAGAAGCTTGTCTTCGATGCGCACGCGAATCTCCGTGCCCACCAGGAAGATCAGGATCGCCGGGACAAAGCGAATGGCGGGACAGGCCATGAAGCCGGTGCCCAGCAGCAGGCAGAGCATGGACGAGTAGATGGGGTGGCGAAGAAAGCCGTAGGCACCCGATTGCACCAGCTCATGGCCGGCGCTGAGCGCCGCGTCGAAGCGCAGATGTCTCCCCAGCGCGCGGGTACTGGTCCAGGACAACAGGATGGCAAGGCCGAGGAAGAGTACCGAGAGTCCAACCCGCCAGGCTGCCGGGCGCACCTCCCAGAAGCGGCCCAGCCCCAGCAGAACATAGGAGATGACCTGAAGCAGAACTCCCCATCGGGCGCGGGCGTCTCTCGTATGAGGCGCGCTGCGGGTCCAGCCCGTCAGCGGAAAGGGCAGAAACCAGAACAGCCATCCGGCGGCGACGATGAGGTAGGCATAGGCCGGCATGGCCGCAATTGTAGGCTCGCGCTCGCACTTGCGGTCGGAGTTTCGGGCGCGTAGGCTTAACCTGCTGCCGGCGAACTCTGCCGGCGACAGGCGGTATCCGCCAAAGCTGTCTTGTCCGTGACAGCGCGCGGTGGAACTGCACTGGAGATAGCGATGAGTCTGACTACCTTCCGCACCTCGGGCGGGGATCGCGCCGCCAGGGACGCCGCACCGGCGGAGCGCGACCCTTCCGCCAAAGTGACCGTTCCCTCTTTACTCGACAAAAAACTTTTGCGGCAGCCCATCGCCGTCGTTACCGCGTATGACTACGCCAGCGCGCGCCTGGTCGACGAGGTCGGCCTCGATGTCATCCTCGTCGGCGACTCGCTGGCCATGGTCATGCAGGGCCACGAGAATACGCTGGCCGTCACCATGGACGAGATGCTGCTGTACACGCGCGGCGTGCACAGGGCCGTGCGCCGGGCGCTGGTCGTCTCCGATATGCCCTTCGGCAGCTACCAGATGGACGAGCGCGAAGGCGTGGCCAACGCGCTTCGCTTCGTCAAGGAGGCCGGGGCCGAGGCCGTCAAGATCGAAGGCGGACGCCAGCGCACCGATCTGGTACGCCGCATCGTCGGCGCCGAGGTGCCGGTGATGGGCCATCTGGGCCTCACTCCGCAGAGCATCCACCGCATGGGTGGTTACAAGGTGCAGGGCAAGACTCTGGCTGCGATGGAGGAACTCCGCGCCGATGCGCTGGCGCTCGAAGACGCCGGTTGCTTCGCCATCGTGCTCGAAGGCGTTCCCCGCGAACTGGCCCGCATGGTGACGGAGGAGCTGCGCGTTCCCACCATCGGCATCGGCGCGGGACCGGACTGTGACGGCCAGGTGCTGGTGCTACACGACATGATGACTATGACCTTCTCTCCTCCGGCCAAGTTCGTGCGTCGCTACGCCGACGTTGGCGCAGTCATGCGCGAGGCGCTCGGCCAGTACAAGCGCGACGTGGAGACCCGCCAGTTCCCCTCCGACGCCGAGAGCTACCACCTCTCGAAAGAACTGCGTGAGCGCATGGAATCTCTGGCCGGAAGAGCGGGCTGACCGCCGCTATGAAGATTGCCGAAACCGTAGTTGAGACGAGGCAGCTCTGCCGCGAGCTGCGTTCACCGAAGGGGCTACTGGCGCTGGTGCCGACCATGGGCGCTCTGCATGAGGGGCATCTCTCGCTGGTGCGGCGGGCGCGTGCCGAGTGCGGCGCGGTAGCGGCTTCGATCTTCGTGAATCCCCTGCAATTCGGGCCGAACGAGGACTTCTCGAAGTATCCCCGCACCTTCGCCGACGACTGCGCCCAGCTTGAGGCCGAGGGCGTCGATCTCCTGTTCGCTCCCAGCGCGGCGGAGATGTATCCCGAGGGCGCGGTGACGAAGATCAGCGTGGACGGCATCGGAGACCGCCTGGACGGAGCCTCGCGTCCGGGCCACTTCACCGGCGTGGCCACGGTGGTGGCCAAGCTCTTCCACGTGGTCGAGCCTGACCGCGCCTACTTCGGACAAAAGGACGCCGCCCAGCTTGCCGTCCTGCGGCAGATGGTCCGGGACCTGAACTTCGGCGTCGAGGTGGTCGCCTGCCCCATCGTGCGCGACGCCGACGGCCTCGCCCTGAGCAGCCGGAACAAGTATCTGAGCCCTTCGGAGCGCATGCACGCTCTGGCTTTACACCGTGCGCTGCTGGCGATGGAGGCGATGATGGCCAGGGGCGAGCGTTCGAGCAGGATGCTGGTCGAAGAAGGAACGGAAGTCCTGCGTTCTGAGGCGGGAGTGCGCGTCGATTACGTCGCGGCGGTGGATGCGCAGACTCTGCTGCCGGTCGAACGGGTCGAGGCGGGGACGCTCGTTGCCTTGGCGGCATGGGTTGGACCGACGCGGCTGATCGACAACTTCATCGCCACCTGACAAGAGACAAAAACCTTTTTGTAACTAGAGAAACACCATTTCTCTAGTTACATTTCGACTTATGTAACCAGAGAAGACGTAGTTCTGAGGTTACATGGTCTGGTGCCGGATTGCCGGATCCTCTCCGGCCAGAGACGAGTATCGACTAAGTCACTATCGGCCGGGACCTTCCTGCAAAATTTATGGAAAAGGAATGACTCAAAAGTGGTAGTCGG
>Ga0207647_10004706_pt1 | contig 10105 bp, 9 predicted proteins | sample KBSCornC2_FD_184295 | JGI IMG/M metagenome (GOLD analysis project Ga0207647, IMG submission 184295) | Corn rhizosphere microbial communities from Kellogg Biological Station, Michigan, USA - C2 (SPAdes) (version 2) | ecosystem: Host-associated > Plants > Roots > Rhizosphere ...
CGAGGAGCTCCTGGCCGCCGAGGGCCGCTACGACGGCCCGAGCGGGCTCGCCGCCGCCCGCGATCCGCGCCTGGACGCCGTGGTCCTCGACGTGATGCTGCCCGGCCTGGACGGCCTGCAGGTGTGCCGGACCCTGCGCGGCGAGGGCATCGACGTGCCGGTGATCCTGCTCACGGCGCGGCGCGATCAGTGAACGCGTGGCCGGCCTGGACGCAGGCGCCGACGACTATGTGGTCAAGCCGTTCGCCATGGAAGAGCTGCTGGCCCGGCTGCGCGCGATATCCCGGCGCCGCCCCGACACTTCCGGCCGCCTCCAGGTCGGCGACCTTGTCCTGGACCCCGAGCAGCAGCGGGCCTGGCGGGCGGACACCGAACTCGACCTGTCCCGGCGGGAGTTCGACGTTCTGCGAGTCCTGATGGAGAACGCGGGGCGGGTGGTCACCCGCCTGCAGCTGCTGGAGGAGGTCTGGGACGGCGAAACCGACCTGCGCAGCAACGCCATCGACGTCCACGTCTCCAAGGTGCGCGCCAAGGCCGACCGAGCCTTCAGCCGGACGACGATCACGACCCTGCGTGGGCGCGGCTACCGCCTGGAGATCGCCCCGTGACCCTGCCCGGCCGGCCGCGGGCCTGGTTCCGGCGGCTGCCCGTGGTCACGCGCCTCGTGCTGGCCGTCGCCATCACCATGTCGCTGGTCCTGGCCGGCACAGCAGGCCTGGTCTACTGGCGGGTCAAAACAGCCCTGGACCAGCAGCTGAACGACGACCTGAGCACCTACCAGCACAGTCTGGACCAGGCCGTACGCCGCGGAGAAGATCTTCCGCCGGGCCCCAGCGGCAGCCTCCAGCAGGTCCTGGACGCGCACGGCCGCATCCTCAGCTCCAGCGACGCCCTGCGCCACCAGCTGCTGCTCACGTCCGCCGAACTCGGCGCCGTCACCGGCGGTGCCACCATCCGGCATGATGTCGGCTCCCTGCTGCCGATCACCGCGGACACGTTGCGACCGCAGGCCAGGCGCGTCACCGCCGACGGACAGACCCGGATCGTGATCGCCGCAGTGCGGCGCGGCCACCGCGACGAGGCGCTGCGTGAACTCCTCGCCCAGCTCGCCCTCGCCTCCGGCCTGACCCTGATCGGCGCCTCCTACGTCGGCTACCGCACCGCCCGCGCCGCCCTGCGCCCCGTCGAGCGATACCGCAGCGGGGCCGCCACCCTCGCCGACGGCACCCAGCATCTGCGCCTGGACGTGCCCGCTGACCGGGACGACGAGATCACCCGTCTCGGTCACACCCTCAACCACATGCTCGACCGCCTGGAGGCGGCCGCCGAACGCGAGCGCCGGTTCGTCGCGGACGCCAGCCACGAACTGCGCACCCCGCTCACCCTGATCCGCGCCGAACTCGACGTCGCCCTGCACCGCCCCCGCTCCGCCGGTGAACTCACCGACACCCTGCGTTCCATGGACACCGAGGTGCAGCGTCTGATCGACCTGTCCAACGCGCTGCTGGCCCTGGAGGAACTCGGCAGCACCGACCACCTCACCCGAGCACCCGTATCCCTGGCGGACCTCGTCGACGCCGCGCTCGCCCCGCACCAGCGAACCGCCGAACGGGCCGCGCGCGGCCTGACCGCCGAGGCGGCCGAGGTGACCGTCAATGTGGATGCCCGGTGGTTGAGGCCCGCCATCGGCAACCTGGTCGACAACGCCCTGCGCCACGGCCACGGGGCCGTCCGCCTCACGGCTGCCGTCCACGAGGGCAAGCTGCGGCTGTGCGTCATGGACGAGGGGGGCGGCTTCCCGCCGGAGTTCCTGCCCCGCGCCTTCGACCGCTTCGCCCGCGCCGAAGCGAGCCGTACCAGCGAGGGATCCGGCCTCGGGCTCGCCTTCGTGCAGGCGGTGGCCACCGCCCACGGCGGCACCGCACACGCCGCCAACACCGGGCACGGCACCGCGATCACCCTCGACCTGCCCTGCTGACCGCCGCTGCCGATCCGGGCCCTTCAGCGGCGACGTACGGTGGACACATGGCCCCGCCCCTCCCGGGCCCGCTGGCCCACCTGGCCCCCTGCTCGGCCACTACGGCTACTGGGCCGTCGCCGCCGTGGTCTTCGTGGAGGACTTCGGCATCCCCGCCCCGGGCGAGACGATCCTGATCGCGGCGGGGATCTACGCCGGGGCCGGGCGGCTGAACATCGTCGCTGTCGCGGCGCTCGCGTTCGTCGCGGCCGTCGCCGGGGACAACGTCGGCTACCTGATCGGCCGCAGTGGCGGACGTGCCTTCGTGCACCGCTGGGGCCGTTACGTGTTCCTGACCCCCGAACGCTTCCACAGGGCCGAGGAGTTCTTCACCCGCAACGGCGGCAAGATCGTCACCGTCGCCCGCTTCATCGAAGGACTGCGCCAGGTCAATGGCATCATCGCGGGCACCAGCGGCATGCCCTGGCGCCGCTTCCTGGCCTTCAACGCCCTCGGTGCCGCGCTCTGGGTCGGCCTGTGGGTGACTCTGGCCTACCAGGCCGGCACCCACATCACGGCCATCTACGACGAAGTCACCCGCTACCAGCTCTACGCACTCATCGCCCTGTGCGTCCTGGCTGCCGCGTTCATCGGCCGGCGCCTGCTGCGGCGCCAGCACCAAAACTGACGCACCCGCGTCAGCTCGCCCTTCCCTCTCCCACCGGAGCCGGCACCGAACGACGGCGCACCACCGCGACCACCGCCCCCATCCCGATCACAGCCGCGAGGACCCCGAAGCCGCCGCCCAGTTCGAATGGGTAGGCGGCGAGGATCCACTCGGCGCCGCACAGCCCGTCCGGGCTGACGTACAGCAGGGTGTGACGGGCGGTCGGCCACATGCGCCAGCCGAGGCCGGCCAGGGTGTCACCGATCCGCTCGGCAAGCGCGTCGTCGTCGCCCGCCAAGTGGCGTGGTGTGACCCAGTACACGGGGTCCGGCAGCTGCGTCAGGAGAAGGCACCCAAGCCCCACACCCGTACCGTGCCGTCCGCGTCGGCGGTGACCATCCGGCCGTCCGGACTGAAGGCCACGCTCTGGATCATTCCGCTGCTGCCGGCGTCGGCCGTCAGGGGCACGGCCGATCCAGCCTTGGCCAGATTTCTCAGCTCGGCCGTGCCGTTGGCATAGACGATCGCGAGGATCTCACCAACGGGGCTGAACCTCAGACCGCTGACACCGGTGAAGGTGTCCACAGCCTTGTCGTCGGACAGTTTCCACAGCTGTACGGGGCCCTCCTCGACGGGTTGGGTCGCCAGGAACGCACCGTCTCCACTGAAGCCCAAGGGCCGGCCCTTCTCCAGCGCGGTGGTGCTCTTTGCGGTGGCGACATTCCAGAGGTGCACCTTCTGGTCGGCGGAGAACTCGCTGCTGGTGGCCAGCGTCTTGCCGTCGGGGCTGAAGGCGATGACGTAGCCGGCGGGCAGCGTGGCTGTGGTCTTCCTGGTCCTCACGTCCCACAGCTTCACCGTTCCGGGACTGCCGGCGGCTCCGGTGGCGAGGATCTTGCCGTCAGGGGTGAACGCCATGGTCTGGACCCCGTTCCGGTGGCCAGTGAGACTGGCGAGGAGTTTCCCGGTGACAGTGCTCCAGAGACGGACCGGGTTGTCGTAGTCGGAACCCGCGGCGAGCCCGCTCGCGGTGGCGAGGATGTCTCCCTTGGGGCTGAACGCCATCATGACGCTGGCCTCGTGCCCGGTGTGGATGATGAGGGACTTGCCGGTGGCGAGGTTCAGCAGCCGTACGGTCAGGTTATTTACCGAGTCGCCCTGATGGTGCATGTCCTGCATGGCGAGGATCGATCCGTCCGGGCTGAACAGGGGGTCTGTTCGGCCGGTGAGCGTGGCGACGGTCTTGGCGTCCGATGCCCGCAGCAGCCGTATTCCTTCGTCGTTGCCGACGGCGATGAGCTTGCTGTCCGGGCTGAAGTGCACCCCTGTTCCCGCCCCGGTGGCGGAAGCGATCACGTGCGGGCCGACTGCCTGCGCCGAGCCGGAGGTTTTCGAGTCCTCGCCGTTGTCCTTCGTGAGGACCAATACCAAGGTGACGGTCAGGGCAAGGGCCAATGCCAGGGTGACGGCGACGGTGAGGGGCTTGGTCCGGAGGGACCAGCGGACGCGGCGAGACGTACGGGGAGTGGCCCGAACAACCGGTGTCGGCGGGGTGGTTGCCGGCACCGGCGTGGGGGTGGGCGTGGCGGCACGGGAACGGGGTGGCGCAGTCTCGGCCGTATGTGCGGGTGAGGGCGGCGGAGCTGGCGTCGGTGTCGTCGGCGTTGAGGGGGCCGGTGCTGGCGGCGGTGTCGGATCCTGAGCCGGAGTTGACGCCGGGGTCGGCGCTGGTGGCAGTGACGGTTTGTGTTGGGGCTGTTGAGGCAGCAGGCTCGCCAGTCGTAGGGCCGCCGCCGCGGAGACCTGCTTGCTGTCGTCCTCCTGAAGGCCCCGCATCTCCTCCATCACGGCTGCCCGCACCACCTCGTTGCCGATCCGGTGCAGATGGGAGAGCCCATCGAGAGCACCGAGACGATCGCCGACCATGGGGCTACCGATGGCGTTACGGAGGTGCAGGGGGAGTTGCCAGTTAATGTTCCGCGCGATGACGATCCGGCCCTCGACGTTGTCCTGCCTCTTGGGCCGCTGCTGGGGTATCTCCTCGACCACCCGGTCATGGACGTAGCCGTACAGCTCGTCGAGGGTGATGTCGCCGTCCCCGTCGAGGTCCGCACTGCCGTCGCGCAGGCCCTCTACCAGATAGCGGGTGAACACGGATTGCGGAGCTTGGCCGTGCGCCCGGCCGCCCTCGAACGAGTACTGGGTCGAGTCCGACGCGGTCAGCACCGTACGACCACGCCCCTGGAAACGCTCCAGAGCGTGCACCGCGGTGTCGCCCTTGGAGATCCGGCCGGCCGCCGAGTAGGCCCCGCTGTAGCAGCAGTCGAGAATCAGTACCTTCTGGCGGGACACGCAGCCCTCCAGAGCCTGGTCGATCTGCTCGGCGGACAGTGCGGTGAACAGCAGACTGTCGTGCCGGGTGTTGGTCATCGCGAGATACAACCGGCCGCTGTCGTCCTTGAGACCGTGGCCCGTGAAGTACAGGAGGGTGAGATCGTCGCGACGCCGGTCGCGGTAGAAGTCGCCGATGGCCTCACCGACGCGATGAAGCGGCTGGTTGACCAGAGTGGTGACCTCGAATCCCGCGATGGCCGGATCCCTCAACACCGCGCCGAGCGCCTCCGCGTCGTGCGCCGGCGCCGTCAACTGCTGCAGCGCACTGTCCTGGTACTCGTAGGTGGCGATCAGCAGCGCCAGTCTGCGTCCCATGGTCGCTCACCGCTGGTCGCCGGTGTGGCGGCGGACGTACGCCTCGATCAGGGCCTGGCGCTCGGCGTCCGAGGCCCGGTCGAGTTCGAGCGTGTCGCCGTCGATGGTCACCGAGATGCGGTGCCGGGCGGAGGATCTGCCCAGCCAGTCGCGCACGGTGTCGATCAGAGACGTGAACACCCCGCCGGACGCGCTCAGCGCCACGACGACGGCCCCGAGGGTGAGCGCGTCCGCGCCCTTCGCCCCGTCGGGCGGGGGACCACCCGCCGCCAACCGCACCGACTCAACATCCAATTCGGCAATTTCCGCTCGCAGTTGACGCACCAGCCGGTCAGCCGCCTCCCGATCAAGCTCAGGGTCGGGCATGAAGTCCAGCAGCACGTCCACCACAAGATCCGCCGGGCGGTCCGCACGCCCTCCCGGCGCCGAAGCGCTGTCCCACATGTCTCCCCCGGTGCCGCCGTCACGAAGTCCGACGCTCTCAGTGTGGCCGCACCAAGCAGCCAACGGCAGCCTGTCGCCAGAACTCACGCGATTGAGCGGAATGAGCACCGCCCGAGCGATACGGGCCCAGGCCCGGGACACACCACAAGCAGACTCATTGACATCCAACGTAGTCGTCCCAGGTCAGCGGGCTGCACACGACTAACTTCGCTGTCAAAGGACAGAACTGGTGATCCGTCGACGTGGACCGCGTCCACTCGTCCTGCCCCTCGACCGGTTTCACCGCTCGGATCGCTGCCCCAAGTCCTGGCAACTTTCAGCAAGTTCCTGGCTTGAGGGCTCAGTCGCGGGCAAGCCATGGCACAGAGATCGTTACCGGCATCCGAGGAGGACATCATGGCCCTGCGTAAGCTCGGCAAGGACCCGGAGAGTCCCAGTGGCGGCTCGCCCACCATCTACCTCGACGAGGAGAAGGACAGCTACCTCGTGCAGGGGTGGAAGGTGGAGGACGTCGAGCGCCTCGGACAGATGGACATCCCCGGCCACGAGTCGGTAGTGGAGATCCCGCGGCGCATGGTGCAGTTCTTCCTGGAGGTGAAGAAGGATGACGAGGACCCCGACGTTTGAGGAGTTGTTCCGCGACTGCCAGAGGACGGCTGTCCATCTGGAGATGCGCGACGCCTACATGAAGTCGGACCCGGCCTTCATCGACTGGAAGGCCGATATGGTCCTCGATCCCGCCGAGCGCTGGGCCGACTGGCACGCCATCGTCACGGAGGCGACGTCGCGAGGCGTCGAGGTTCGACGTGCCCGCGTCGTTTCGACACCGGTCAGCGAGTACATCCGCTTCGAATACGACGTGACGGACGGGCTGAACATCGCGGCCGGTGAAGGCGTGCGGTGGCTTTCACGGCGCAATGCGACCGATATCGCGCTGCCGGGCAACGACTTCTGGCTGTTCGACTCCAGCCTCGTCCTCGTCAACCACTTCGACGGCGAAGGCGAGAACATGGAGGTCGAACTCACGGAAGACCCGGAGGTGGCGAAGCTCTGCGAGTCGGCCTTCGAGGCCGTGTGGCAACGGGCAACACCTCACGCCCAGTTCGAGCTGGCCTGACAGTTCGAAGAGCAGCCGCTCACCGACATGACTTCACCATCTTCGAGTGTCCAGGAAGCCCGCAAGGCACTCGGACTGCCCTTCGTGCCCGTCCCGCCCGTTCCATGGCTGCGTCCCGTGACGAGTTGTCAGCGGCGGTCATGCGTACGGATTTCGCGTCGAAACCGCCGCCGCAACCGTGTGCTCCCGCCCCATTGTGTTGCGTCTTGCGTGGCCTTACTGTTCGACTTTGCCTGAGTCTGTTCGATGCTGATTACTCAGGCGGTATGGAGGCCGCAATGCGAAGTGATCAGATCCGTTCAGGGGCTGCGAGACCGGGCCGCGGCCGGTGGTGGAGGGCGGTCCTTGCGACGGCCGCGACCATCGCCCTGGCCGCGGGCATGACCGCGCCCGCAGCGGCGCAGGACAGCGGCGGAAAGGCAGCCGCCGTGTCTGCCGCCGGCCCGCAGGCGCACACAGTGACGCTTGACGGCTATTCCTTCCTCGTCGACGGCAAGCGCACCTATCTGTGGTCCGGCGAGTTCCACTACTTCCGGCTCCCGAGTCCGGACCTGTGGCGCGACATCTTCCAGAAGATGAAGGCCGCCGGATTCAACTCCACCTCGCTGTACTTCGACTGGGGGTACCACTCGCCGAAGCCGGGTGTGTACGACTTCAGTGGGGTACGTGACGTCGACAAACTGCTCGACATGGCGCAGGAGGCCGGGCTCTACGTGATCGCGCGCCCCGCGCCGTACATCAACGCGGAAGTCGACAGCGGCGGTCTCCCCGGCTGGATGACCACCAAAGCCGGTCACAACCGCAGTGACGACCCGCAGTTCTTGAAGTACGCGGACGAGTGGCTGACGCAGATCGACAGGATCATCGCCCGCCATCAACTGACCAACGGCACCGGGTCGGTCATCGCCTACCAGGTCGAGAACGAGTACTACAACGGCTCCTCCGCCGGCCGCTCCTACATGCAGCACCTTGAGGACAAGGCCCGTGCCGACGGCATCACCGTACCGCTGACCGGCAACAACAACGGCACCTTCAACTCCGGTGCGGGTGCCCTGGACGTCGACGGCCCGGACTCGTACCCGCAAGGATTCAACTGCTCGAATCCCTCGAAGTGGAACGGCGTTCCCGACATCAGCTACGACCACCCGGCGGGCAAGCCGCTGTACTCGCCGGAGTTCCAGGGCGGCGCGTTCGACCCCTGGGGCGGGCCGGGCTACGACAAGTGCGCCCAGCTGATCAACGACCAGTTCGCCAACGTGTTCTACAAGCAGAACATAGCCGTCGGCGCGACCGCGCAGAGCTTCTACATGACCTACGGCGGCACCAACTGGGGCTGGCTGGGCATGCCGGAGAACTACACGTCGTACGACTACGGCGCCGCGATCCGTGAGAACCGCCAACTCGATCCGAAGTACGACGAGGACAAGCTCATCGGGTACTTCACGCAGTCCATCGCCCCGCTGACCAAGACCGAGGCGATCAGGGCCACACCGCCGGACGACTCCGCGGTCGTCGACACCGCCCGGATGAACCCCGACACCAAGACGCAGTTCCACGTCCTGCGGCACGGCAACTCCACGTCCACGGCGGTCGACAAGACCCACATCTCCTTGGACTTCAACGCCCAGCCGTCCGCGGACACCACCTACACCTGGGACGACCCCGACTCCGCGCTGCAGTACACCGGTTCGTGGTCGCACGTCGCCGACCAGAGCTACACCGGCGGCGACTACAAGCACACCGAGTCGTTCTCCAACAAGGCCGGCGACTCGCTCACCGTCCCCTTCGACGGCACCGCGATCCGCTGGATCGGTTCGAAGACCAACAACCACGGCAACGCCGACGTCTACCTCGACGGCACCAAGGTGGCGACGGTCGACGACTCCGGCGGCGAGAACCAGGCGGTGATCTTCCAGAAGAGCGGGCTGACGCCCGGGGCGCACACACTGAAGATCGTTGTCGACGGGAACCACAGCTCGGGCTCCACGGACAACTACGTGTCCATCGACGCCATCGACGTGCCGAGCGGTACCGCCGCCGCGGAGCCGACCTACCCGGTCGTGCCCCAGCAGCCGGGCACCGCGATCACCCTCGACGGACGCGACTCCCATGTGATTGTGGCCAACTACCGGCTCGGCGACGCGCAGTTGCAGTACTCGACCTCGGAGATCATGACCAGCGCGGCCATCGGGAACCGGGAAGTCGCCGTGCTCTACGGCGACCCGGACAGCGACGGAGAGACCGTGCTGCGCTACTCCTCCGAGCCCACCGTGACCACCAGCGGCGGCACGGCCACCACCACCTGGGACAAGGACACCGGTGACCTGCGGCTGAACTACACGCACAAGGGCCTGCTCCGCATCAGCATCAACGGCGGCGGAAAACCCCCGCTGCTCCTGCTCGTCGGAGACAAGGCCACGGCCAAGACCTTCTGGCGCCAGGACACGGCGAGCGGCCCGGTGCTCGTACGCGGCTCCCACCTGCTGCGGACGGCGACCAGCCTGGACGGCGGCCGCACCCTGGCGCTCACCGGCGACAACGCCGACGACAAGAACATCGAGGTGTTCACCTCCGCCGACCATGTCACCTGGAACGGCAGGACATTGAAGACCCGGGCCACCGACACGGACAGCCTCACCGGGACGATCCCGGCGCCCGGCGCGAGCCGGGTCATCTCGGTCCACTCCAAGGACGCCGCGGGCAACTGGGGCCACCTCGCGAGCGCGAAGCTGCCCTAGCGGCCCGGCGTGATCATTCCCGACTCGTAGGCCAGGATCACCGCCTGCACCCGGTCGCGCAGGCCGAGCTTCTGCAGGATGTGTGCGACGTGGGTCTTTGCGGTGGCCTCGCTGATCACGAGCTGCTCGCAGATCTCGGGGTTGGAAAGGCCGCGCACCAGCAGCGCCAGCACTTCCTGCTCGCGCGGCGTCAGCTCGGCCACGGCTGCCGGCGGCTCGATCTCGGTGGGCGGCCCCGGCTGGCGCGCGAACTCCTCGATCACGGCCCGGGTGACGGCGGGAGCCAGCAGAGCATCGCCGCTCGCGACGATGCGAACGGCAGCTGCGATCTCCTCGGGCCGCGCGTCCTTCAGCATGAAGCCGCTCGCGCCGGCGCGAAGGGCGTCGTAGACGTAGCCGTCCAGACCGAAGGTGGTCAGGATCATGACCCGGGTGCTGTGACCGGCCCGGATGATCCGGCGGGTGGCCTCGAT
>Ga0207647_10004708_pt1 | contig 10102 bp, 6 predicted proteins | sample KBSCornC2_FD_184295 | JGI IMG/M metagenome (GOLD analysis project Ga0207647, IMG submission 184295) | Corn rhizosphere microbial communities from Kellogg Biological Station, Michigan, USA - C2 (SPAdes) (version 2) | ecosystem: Host-associated > Plants > Roots > Rhizosphere ...
GCTCCGCCCTAGAATGACGACTTGATAGACGTTCCGCCAATCGCAGTCGTCTGCGCTGAAGGTGGCTGTCAGTCATCATCCCGTAGGCCCGTCATAGCGGGCGCGGGGCCTGATCAGCTTGTTGCTGGTGACCTGCTCGACGGCGTGCGCCGTCCAGCCGACGCTGCGGCCGAGCGCGAACAGGCGGAACGGGGCATCGGCGGGCAGGCGCAGGCCGCGCGTCATCGCGGCCAGGGCGAAATCGATGTTCGGATGCAGCCCGGTCGCGGCAAGAACCGCCTTGCGCAGCCGCAACAGCCCGTCATCGATCCTGAAGTCGGAAAACAGGGCCTCGGCGCGCGGATCGCCTTCCGGGTAGAGCGGGTGGCCGAAGCTTGGCAACGGCCGGTCATGGGCGAGCCAGCGGGCGATCGCCTCGTCGGGACCCAGCCGCTCCGCATCCTCGACCAGCGCGATCGCCGCCGCACCCGCTCCGCCGTGACGCGGGCCGGTCAGCGTCGCAAGGCCGGCGAGCAGGCAGGCGGCGATCGGCGCGCCGGTGGAGGCCGCGACGCGGGCGGCGAAGGTCGAGGCGTTGAGCTCGTGATCGGCAAGCAGCACCAGCGCCTTGCGGATGAGCCTTGCGCCCGCGGTGTCAACCGACCAACCCTGCGCCAACCTGTCATGCACTGGCTCCGAGCCGGGCGTCGCGCCGAACGCCGTGGCCAGAGCGCTGGTGGCGGCGGCGCCGTCCTGCTGCAGCATGGCCGGCCTGCGGCCGAGCGAGGGCCAGCCTTCGGCGGCGAGCGCCGAGAGCCTGGCGAAGGCCGTCGGCGTGCCGCTTTGCCGGGCGGCCGAAGGCGTCAGCGACGCGAACGAGACTGGACGCTCGGAGGCCGCCCACAGCAGTTCGGCGGTCTCCTCCAGCGTCGCCGTCGCCGAAAGCTCAACAGCGTCTCTGCCGCGATAGACGAGGCGGCCATGCAGCACCGTCGAGATGGAGGTGGCGATCGCCGGCTCGCCCCAGGCGATGGCGCTTTCGGCGATCGCCCGCGGGCTCCTTCCGCGGTCGCGGCGCTTGGCAAGGGCGGCGATGTCGTCGGCGCGGTACTGGCTGCGGCGCGGGTCGGCGTCGTCCGGCTTCATGCCGATGCGGCCGCGGCTGACATAGGCATAAAGCGTCTGCGGCCGGACGTTCAGCCGCTCCAGCGCCTGCTCCCGCGTCAGCCACTCCGTCATTTGCCGCCTTACATTGATTATCTTGATCAAGATTGATGCATTGATTGCGCAGCATTAAATTGCGGTGCACAAAAGATCAAGGAGACGATCATGCCGAACGGGCTCGATGATGTTGTGGCGGCCGACACAGTGCTTTCCGATGTCGACGGTGTGGGCGGACATCTCACCATCCGCGGCCATTCGCTGATGGAACTCGCTGGCCGCTGGCGTTACGCGCAAGTGGTGCGGCTGTTGTTCGACGGCTTCTTCGACGACCTTTCGACCGATGCCGAACTGGAGAAGGCGATCGGTAAGGCGCGGGTGGAAGTATTTGATCGTCTGAAACCGATGCTTGCCCATCTGGCGCCGCTCGACATCTACAGCGGCATGCGGGCCGGCATGGCCATCCTGCCGGACGGTGACGGGCTTGCCGACGCGCTGCGGCTGGTCGCGGCGCCGGCGGTGCTGACGCCGGCGCTGCTGCGCCTTGGCCGGGGCGAGACGCCGATTGCTCCCGATGCAAAAGCCGATCATGCCGGCGATATGCTGCGGATGCTCTCCGGCACCGCTTCGCCAGCGCTTGCCAGGGCGCTGGACAGCTATCTGGTGACGGTCTGCGACCACGGGCTCAACGCCTCGACCTTCGCGACCCGCGTGGTGGCCTCGACCCAAGCCGGGCTGACCTCAGCGATCCTGGCCGGGCTCGGGGCGCTGAAAGGCCCGCTGCATGGCGGCGCGCCGGGGCCGGTGATCGAGATGCTGGACGCCATCGAGGCCAGCGGCGATGCCACCGCCTGGCTCCGCGACGAGATCGCGCATGGCGAGCGTATCATGGGTTTCGGCCATCGCATCTACCGCGTGCGCGATCCGCGCGCCGACGCGCTGAAGGCTGTCGTGCGCCAGCTCGGTTCGCGCAACGGCGTAAGCAGCAAGGAGATGGGCAGCCGGCTGGCCTTCGCCGAGACGGTGGAACAGGCGGCGCTCGAGGTGCTCAGGATCGCCAAGCCGCAACGCTCGATCCAGACCAATGTCGAGTTCTACACCGCGCTTTTGCTGGAAGCGGTCGGATTCCCGAAAGAGGCGTTCTCCAACGTCTTTGCCGCCGGGCGCGTCGCCGGTTGGATTGCGCACGCCCGCGAGCAGCAGGCGACCGGGCGATTGATCCGGCCGCAGTCGCATTATGTCGGGCCAATGCCGGATCTCGTGGCCTGAGCTTGGTTCCTCGCCCCCGCAAAGCGGGCCACCTCTCCCCACTTTCTTGCACTTTCGTGGGGCGAGGAAAGCGCTCCGCTATGACCGAAATTTCAACCGATCGCGCTTGTGTGTTCGTGTTCTTGCCTTGGTCTGCCCTTATATGCTGCACTGCAACATAGGCTGACCGCTCCGACTCCGTCCAAATGACGCGGCGGCAGGCCGGCGCATCGAGACAAGGAACGCCATGGCGAAGAACGGCAAGGCGGAGGAAAAGAAGAAGATCAACGTGGCGCTCCAGGGCGGCGGCTCGCACGGCGCCTTTTCCTGGGGCGTGCTCGACCGGCTGCTGGAGGATGGCCGGCTGGAGATCGCGGCGGTGTCCGGCACCAGCGCGGGCGCCATGAACGCGGTGGCGCTGGCCGACGGCTTTGTCCAGGGCGGCGTGGAAGGCGCGCGCAAGAAACTCGACGATTTCTGGCGGGCGGTGGCCTCGAAGGGGCGTTTCAGCCCGGTGCAGCGCATGCCGTGGGACGTGGTCTGGGGCAACTGGTCGATAGAGAACACGCCCGGCTATGTTTTCTTCGACACGATGTCGCGGGTGTTCTCGCCCTATGTCGCCAATCCGCTCGGGCTCAATCCGCTGCGCGACGTGGTGGAGAAGGAGATCGACTTCAACAATGTGCGCGCCTGCAAGTCGATGGAGCTGTTCATCTCGGCGACCAATGTCGAAACCGGACAGCTGCGCGTCTTCTCCGACGGCGAGATCGACCTCGACACGGTGATGGCATCGGCCTGCCTGCCGCAGCTGTTCCAAGCGGTCGAAATCAAGGGGGTGCCCTATTGGGATGGCGGCTATGGCGGCAATCCGGCGCTCTATCCGTTCTTCAAGACGGCTGCGACCGAGGACGTGCTCCTGGTGCAGATCAACCCGGTGGTGCGCGAAGGCACGCCGAAGAGCGCCAACGAGATCCAGAACCGTATCGACGAGATCACCTTCAACGCCGGGCTGCTGCGCGAATTCCGCTCGATCGCCTTCGTCAAGGAACTGATCGCGGCCGGGCGCCTGCCGCATGGCGAATATCGCGATATCCGCATGCACCGCATCGATGCCGACGAGGCGTTCAAGGATCTCTCCGCGTCGTCCAAGGTCAATGCCGAATGGGCTTTCATCGCCTATCTGCGCGACCTCGGCCGCAGTGCCGCCAGCGATTGGCTGGAAGAGAACTACGACGCTGTCGGCCAGCGGCCGACACTCGATCTTTCAGGCGAGCTCGACGACGGCTTCAAGCCGCTGCGCGGTCCGGCGCCGGGGCGGCGCGTCAAGGAATTCCTTGCCGCGCGCATCAAGCCGGAATCAGCGCGGCGCCGGGCCTGATCGCCAAGGTCGTGAGCGTGAAGACCGAGATTGGGTGGACAGCGGCCGGTCCGTTCCTCGAACGGAAAGAGAAGGCCGCCGTCCTGCCGCGTTATTTCAGCGGCAGAAAGAGTTCGGTGACGATCTCGGGCACCGACATCTCCGGAAGGAACGACAGCCGCCGCTGGCAATAGATCGGGAAGTCGCGCACTTCCTCGCCGCTCGCCGGAAGCCATTCGCGATAAAGGTAAAGCGCGGCCGGCTCCAGATTGTTGGTATTGCCGGGGTAGCGCAGCACCGCGCAGCGTCCGCCGGGGATCACGCCGGCCTTCATCTGCTCGTCGCTCGCGTCGATCGGCTGGTCGGTGCCGACGCAGATGTCCATGCTGTAGTCGGCCGCGACAGCGGGACATCTCTCGGAGCGGAAGACGTTGAAGGTCGGGCTTGTCTCGGGCGACAGGCCGGCTGCCTTGCGCCAGGCGATGAACCGCTGGATGGTGTCGCCGAGCGTCGCCCGGTCCCCCCGATGTTCCATGATTGCCACCGGCGTGGGCGGCACATCGCGGACCGTCACATCGTCTTGGGTGAAAATTATCTGCATGAGCTTTCTCCTGGCGTTGTCGAGAGGCCCGAAGGCCATCAGCCACGACCCCCAGTTAGGGGACTTCCGGAACGACGAAGGCGATTGTCCAGACCGTTGCCGAAAGGCGCGGGCGAAGGCATCCGGCGCGTCGTAGCCGGCGTCCATCGCTATGTCCGTGACGCTTTGGGCGTCCCTGTCGGCAAGCCTGTACGAAGCACGCTTCATGCGGGTGAGCTGGACATAGCGATGCACTGACAGCCCGAAGGTCGCGGTGAACTGCCGGTGGAAATGATATTTCGAGTAGGCTGCGACGCTGCTCAGCGCGTCCAGGTCCAGATCGTCGTCCAGATGCCGGTCTATGTGATCCAGCACCCGCTGCATCCGGGCATGGTGGTTTTGAAGCGCCGCCTTCATTGTTCCATTCTCCGTGGCAGCACCAGCTAAGCCGCGCCGACATGAGGCGCTCGACCGATCTTGCGGTTTTTGTCACGAGCCGCGCACCATCGCCAAGGACCGTTTACGCACACCCAATCGATGCATGAACGGCAAAAAGGGCCGTTTGCGGACCGGTGGTTTTGCTATGTCGATGACGAGCGCCAAACGGGATTATTTTGGGCACTTGGATCGGGGCGTTTGCCGGAGCATTCCCCAACGGAACCGGGGCAATGCTGGATTCGGTTGCCTGGGCGATGTAACTTACCTGAACGTAAAGGGGAGGTGGCGATGCTGCAGACCAGACAGAACGCTCTCGGGGTCAGGTTTGAAGCGCAGTGCCGGGCCTTCGAGAAGGAGCCGTTCCCCGGCATCGAGGTGCGCAAGGACCGGCTGAACCGCCTTCTGGCGCTCACCGAAAAGCATGAGGCCGAGATCTGCGCGGCGATCGACAGCGATTTCTCCGCCCGCTCGGCTGAGGAAACGCGGCTTGCCGAACTGTTCGTCGTGCGTGCCGGCATCAGGCATGCGCTGTCGCATCTCGGCGCCTGGATGCGCGAGCGCGGCGTCGCCACCAGCCTGCCGTTCCTGCCAGGACGCAACCGCTTGCTGCCGCAGCCGCTCGGCGTCGTCGGCGTCGTTTCGCCCTGGAACTATCCCTTCCAACTCGCCATCGCGCCGGTGACCGCGGCACTGGCGGCCGGCAATCGCGTTATGATCAAGCCGTCGGAGCTGACGCCGGAGTTTTCGGACCTGCTCGCCAGCCTGGTCGAGAAATATTTCGCCGCCGACGAGGTCAGCGTGATGGTCGGCGACGCAGAGGTCGGCAAGGCGTTCGTGTCGCTGCCGTTCGACCACCTCCTGTTCACGGGCTCGACCGCCGTCGGCCGCCAGGTGGCGCTCGCCGCCGCCGCGAATCTGACGCCGGTGACGCTCGAGCTCGGCGGCAAGTCGCCGGCGATCTTCGATCCATCCTGCGATCTCGACTCGGCGGTCGCCAGCGTCGCCTACGGCAAGCTGCTCAATGCCGGCCAGACCTGCATCGCGCCGGACTACCTCCTGGTCCCGCAAGGCCAGGGCGCGGCGATCGCGGCCAAGTTCGCGGCGGCAATGGCGAAGCTCTATCCGCGCCTCGGCGACAATGCCGACTATACGGCGATCGTCAGCGAGCGGCATCACCGGCGGTTGAGCGACATGGTCGCCGAGGCGCGCGACAGCGGCGCCGACATCATCGAGGTCAATCCCGGCAACGAGACGCTCGGCGTCAGCGACCGCAAGATGGCGCCCGTGCTGGTGCGCAATGCCGGCGAGACCCTGCGGCTGATGCGCGAGGAGATCTTTGGGCCGGTGCTGCCGATCGTCGAATATGGCACCGTCGACGAGGCCATCGAGCATGTGAACCGGGGCGAGCGTCCGCTGGCGCTTTACTGGTTCGGCAGGGACAGCGCCAATCGCCGCAGGGTCATGCGGGAAACCGTGGCCGGCGGCGTCACGATCAATGACTGCATGATGCATCTGGCGCAGGAACGGCAGCCCTTCGGCGGTGTCGGCGAAAGCGGCATGGGCGCCTATCACGGCGAATGGGGTTTTCGCACCTTCAGCAAGGAAAAGCCGATCTTCATCCAGTCGAAGCTCAGCGCCGGCGGCCTGCTGCGTCCGCCTTACGGCAAGACATTCGAGCGTCTCTTGCGGCTGCTGAACCTCATCACTTGACAGCTTCAGCCGGGGAATGGCGGGATGGAAGCGCGGTCAACCGGATGATCGCGGCCTCATATGGAGGATTTCCGCATCATCCTGACGGCTGCTGCCAGTAACCTTGGGGAAACCCATGGAAAGCTGTCGGCGTGCACGCAAAAGCGGCAGCCGGCTGGCAGAAAAGCACTTGTTTGTCGAGGAATCACGTTCCACGCCGCAATGCTTCTGCAACTTTTCCGGCTATATTGCGCCGCAACTTTCAGGTAGAAGCTGCGCTTCGCCGATCACGGCAAATTGAACTAGGTCCCGCGCACACCCATATCGGCCGCGCGCCCGAAGTCGGAAGCACCGACCTCGCCAGGTCCTGCAACGGAAAAGATGACGATGCCGAAAATCAGGTTTCACAAGCTTGCAGCCATTGTCGTGCTCATCGGATTCGCGGCCTGGATGGGCACGGGCGAGTTTTCGTCCGTCGGCAGCGCCGCCAACAAGTCGGTTGCAACCGACAAGCAAGCTGAGGCCGGCAAATCGGCGCAGCCCAACGCCGGCAAGCCGGACGCGGTGCAAGCCGAACCCAAGGCCGCGTTGCGCACCGTCGCCGTGGTGACGCCACCGCGCAAGACCTATGCGCGCGCCATCCGCATCTCCGGCCTGACCGAGGCCGACAAGCGCGCCGTGCTGGCGACGCGCGTCGCCGGCGTCATCGAAAAACTGCCGGTCAAGCAGGGCGACCGCGTCAAGACCGGCGACCTCGTGCTGATGTTCGCGGCCGAGGAGAAGATCTCCAATGTCGACAACGCCAAGCAGCTCCTGGTACAGCGCGAGGCCGAGCTCGATGCCGCCGAGCGGCTGGCCAAAACCGGCAATCTGCCGAAGCTGCAGCTCGACACCGCCCGCTCCAACCTGACGCTCGCGCAATCGCAGCTCGATACCGCGCAGGCGGAGCTCGACCGCAACGAGGTCAAGGCGCCGTTCGACGGCGTCATCGACCGCATCCCGGTGGAGCTCGGCAGCTCGGTGATGCAGGGTGGCGAGGTGGCGACGATTCTGAAGCTCGATCCGGTGATCGCCCGAGGCGAAATCAGCGAGCGCGACCTGCGTTACGTCAAGATCGGCGACGAAGCCGATGTGCGCCTGGTCAACGACCAGAAGGTCACCGGCACAGTGCGCTACATCAGCCGCGATGCCTCGTCGCAGACCCGCACCTTCCGCGTCGAGGTGGCGATCCCCAATCCCGACGGCTCCATCCCCGCCGGCATGACGGCCGAGATCGCGCTCAGCGCCGAGCCGACCAACGCGGTCATGCTGCCGCGCTCGGTGGTGACGCTGGGCGACAAGGGCGACCTCGGCATCCGCGCCGTCGGCAAGGACGACAAGGTGGCGTTCTTTCCGATCGACCTGGTCGACGACACGCCGCACGGCCTTGTGCTGGGCGGCATCCCGCAAGATGCGCGCATCATCGTCGCCGGCCAGGAGCTGGTGAAGGAGGGCGACCTGGTGAAGCCCGTCGAGGCCGACCAGGCGACCATCAGCAAGCTGATCGGCGAAGCCACCGCCGGCACCCAGTAAGCACGACGCGGCGCGCCGGGGCCATAGCCCGGCGATAGCCAGTCCGCAGCCCGAAGAATCAACAGGCCGAAGTCATGGATATCGTCAGACTCGCCATCAACAACGCCCGCCTCACCATATCGGCGCTGATGTTCCTGATCATCGCGGGCTGGATCGCCTACCAGTCGACGCCGAAGGAAGCGGAGCCCGACGTTCCGATTCCGATGATGTATGTCAGCCTGATCTACCAGGGCATCTCGCCGGAGGATTCCGAGCGCCTGCTGCTGAGGCCGATGGAAAGCAAGCTCAAGAGCCTCAAGGGGCTCAAGGAGATGCGTTCGGCCGCCTTCCAGGGTGGCGGCTATGTGCTGGTCGAATTCCAGCCGCAGACAGATCTGGCGACGGCGCTGCAGGATACGCGCAGCAAGGTGCAGGACGCCAAGGCCGACCTGCCGCAGGCGGCCGAGGAGCCGACCGTCAACGAGGTCAACGTCTCGGAATTCCCGGTTCTGGTCGTCACGCTTTCCGGCGATGTGCCGGAGCGCGTGCTGACGTCCGCGGCGCGCGAGCTGCGCGATCGCATCGAGGAAGTGCCCGGCGTGCTCGAAGGCTCGCTGCAGGGCGCGCGCGACGACCTTGTCGAGGTCGTCGTCGATCCGGTGAAGCTTTCCTCCTACGGGCTGCAGCTCGACCAGGTGGTCCAGGGCGTCGCTTCCTCCAACAGCCTGGTCGCGGCCGGCAATCTCGAGGGCTCGGAAGGCAAATACGCGGTCAAGGTGCCGTCGCTGATCGAGACGCCCGAGGATGTCGCCAACCTGCCGGTGGTCGCCACGCCGAACGCCGTGGTCCAGGCCAAGGACATCGCCACGATCAGGTCGACCTTCAAGGACGCCGAGACGGTCACGCGTCTCAACGGCAAGCCTGCGATCGCCATCGAAGTCAAGAAGCGCATCGGCGCCAACCTGATCGACACGTTGAACCACGTCAGGGAAGTGTCCGACACCTTTATCAAGACCATGCCCGAGGGCATGCATGTCACCTACACGCAGGACAAGTCGGTCTTCGTCAACCAATTGCTGGGCGACCTGCAGAACCATGTGATGATCGCCGTCATCCTGGTGTTCATCGTCATCCTCTACGCGCTGTCCGGGCGGGCCTCGCTGCTGATCGGGCTTGCCATCCCGTCATCGTTCCTGATGGGCATCCTGCTGCTCGCCATGATGGGCTACACGATCAACATGATCGTGCTGTTCAGCCTCATCCTGGCCGTCGGCATGCTGGTGGACGACGCCATCATCGTCACCGAATTCGCGGAACGGCGCATGAGCGAGGGCATGCCGAAGGCGGATGCCTTCGCCTTGGCCGCCAAGCGCATGGCCGGCCCGGTCATCGCGGCGACGATGACGCGCATCGCCGCCTTCTCGCCGCTGCTCTTCTGGCCGGGCATCATCGGCGACTTCATGAAGTACATGCCGATCACGCTGATCGTGACGCTGTCGGCCTCGATGCTCTACGCGCTGGTCTTCGCGCCGACCTTGGGCGCGATCTTCGCCAAGGCGCCGGAGCATCACGAGGAGGGCAACCGCGACGGCTGGTACATGGCCGTGGTCAAGCAGGCGGTGCGCTTCCCGATCACCGTGATCCTGCTCACCGTCTGCCTTCTGGTCGGCGTCGGCTTCGCCTATTCGAAATATGGCGCCGGCGTCGAGTTCTTCCCCAGCGTCGAGCCGGATTACGGCCTGCTCTATGTCCATGCCCGCGGCAATCTTTCGCTGGCGGAAATGGACGCGGCGACCAAGACGGCGGAAAACCGCCTGCTCGGCTGGCCCGGCGTGAAGTCGGTCTATACCCGCGTCGGCAAGACGCAAGGCGGCGGCCAGGACATTCCCGAAGACGTGGTCGGCGTCATCCAGTACGAGTTCGTAGACTGGCGCGAGCGCAAATCGGCCAATCAGATCCTGAGTGAGCTCCGCACTGTCATGGCCGGCATTCCCGGCGTCGATGTCGAGGTGCGCGTGCCGGAGGCCGGTCCGCCCACCGGCAAGGCGATCCAGCTTCGGCTTTCGGCCGTCGATCCCAAGGGGCTCGACGACCAGGCC
>Ga0207647_10004710_pt1 | contig 10101 bp, 10 predicted proteins | sample KBSCornC2_FD_184295 | JGI IMG/M metagenome (GOLD analysis project Ga0207647, IMG submission 184295) | Corn rhizosphere microbial communities from Kellogg Biological Station, Michigan, USA - C2 (SPAdes) (version 2) | ecosystem: Host-associated > Plants > Roots > Rhizosphere ...
CTTGTGGCCGGTGCGCCCGGCGCGCAGAGGTCGGGCACCGGTGCCTGAGACCGGGCGGTTGGGATGTGCCTAGTCGCGCCAGGGGCGAGCGGCCGACCGCCGTCTATTCGCTGCTTTTGAAGGGCACGCTCGTCGCGCTGTCCGAATTCCGTCGGCGTGGCTGGCATTGTCCGAACGACATCTCGCTGGTCGGCTTCGACGACGCGGAATGGATGCAGGTGACGTGGCCGGCGATCGCCGCGGTGGTGCAGCCGGTGCGTCAGATCGCCAGCGAGGCGATGAACCTTTTGTTTCGCAGGGTCGAGGGCGCTGTGGGACCACCCACGGCGCGGCTCGAGCCCTGCCAGGTGTTGATGCGGGAATCCGTTGGCTCGCCAGGCAACGGTCCGCATTCCGGGGGAGGAGACCGACAACTGCCCCCATTGTCGTGAACGGAAGCAGGCGCCGACCCTGGCCGAGGCATCCGGCGCCAAGGATCAACGGAGGAAAGAATGATGTCGCATTTCTCAAAGATAAATCGATTTACCCTTGCCATGGGTGTCGTGCTGGCGTTTTGCGCCGTCGGCACGGCCAAGGCTGAGGATGGCGAATACGGCGTGCTGATGAAGACTTTGGCCAACCCGTTCTGGGGTGCGATGGCGCAGGGCGTCGCGGACGGCGCCAAGGAAGCCGGCGTGAAATATTTCCAGCAGGCGGCCGAGAGCGACCAGGCGGCCGAGCCGCAGCTCAACCTGTGCAACACCATGCTTGAGCGCAAGCCGGTGGCAATGATCACCGCCGCCATCAACTCGACCAACCTTCTGCCTTGCCTGAAGTCGGCGCAGGACGCCGGAATCAAGATCGTCGATCTCGACAACAATCTCGACCAGGCGGTGCTCGACAAGGAAGGCGTCAAGGTCACCTTCCATATCGGCTCCGACAACATCGCCGCCGGCGCGCAGGGCGCCGAATATCTCGCCAACAAGCTCGGCAAGGATGCCAAGGGTCCGGTGCTGGTCATCGAAGGCCTCTCCGGCAACATCACCGGCGAGAAGCGCGCCAAGGGCTTTGCCGACAAGCTGAAGGAACTGGCGCCCGGCCTCGAAATCGTCGCCTCGCTGCCGGGCGACTGGGATCGCGGCAAAGCCGCCTCGATCGCCACTGACACGCTGACCGCGCATCCGGACCTCGTCGCCATCTTCTGCGCCAATGACGGCATGGCGCTGGGTGCGGTCGAGTCGGTCTATGCGGCCGGCAAGGGCCCACAGGTGACGATCATCGGCGTCGACGGCAATTCGGACGCGGTCAAGTCGATCAAGGAAGGCCGCCTCAACGCCTCGGTGGCGCAGCTTCCCTATCTGGTCGGGAAGCAGGCCGTCGAGAACGTCAAGAAGGCGCTCGCCGGCGACAAGGTCCAGGATAGTATCGCCGTGCCGACGCTAGTGCTGACCAAGGACGTGATCGACGCCGGCAAGGAGCCGATGCTGCAATATGTGAAATAGTCCTCCCGGACGGGCTGGCGCGGGTCTACCCTGCGCCAGCCAACTTTCTTGCAACAGCGAGGCAATATGGCTTCCGAAACGACGCAGCCCGGCTTCTGGGCTCGGGTGCAGCGCGCATCCGTCGAAAGGCTCCACATCAGGCTGGAGTCGCTGGTGGTGCTTGTGGCGCTGAGCACGGCGATGGCGCTCTTGTCGCCCTATTTCCTGTCGCTCAGCAATTTCCTCAACATCCTGCTTGCGACCTCGACGATCGGCGTGCTGGCGATCGCCGCCACCTTCGTCATCGGCTCGGGCGGGCTCGATCTGTCACTTGGCTCGGTGATGGGACTGGCCGGCGTCGCTGGAGCTTTCGTGGCGGTCAATCTCGGCTGGCCGTCGGTCTTCGCGGTGCTCGCCTGTATTTTGGCCGGCGCGATTGCCGGCTACATCAACGGGCAACTGGTCACCCGCGCCTTCGTGCCGGCCTTCATCGTCACGCTCGGCATGCTCGGCCTGGCGCGCGGGCTGGCGCTGGTCATCTCGCAGGGCAGGGCGATCTACGGCCTGCCGGCCGAGATCGTCTATATCGGGCAGGGCAGGCCCTTCGGCGTCCCGATGCCGGTCATCATACTGGTGCTTACCGCGATCGTCGCGCATTGCGCGCTCGCCTATACGCGTTTCGGCCGCCACACGCTGGCGCTGGGCGACAGCGAAGGGGCAGCGCGGGCCGCAGGCATCCGCGTCGAGCATCACCGCCGCATCATCTACACGCTGTCCGGCGCGCTTGCCGGGCTTGCGGGTCTGCTCTTCACCGCCCGCGTCAACGCCGGCGATCCGACCGCCGGCATCAATTACGAGCTCACCGCGATCACCGCGGCGATCATCGGCGGCACCAATCTGTTCGGCGGCCGCGCCTCGATCCTCGGTACGATGATCGGCGCGCTGATCATGGGCGTGCTGCAGAACGGGCTGACGCTGCTTGCCGTGCAATCCTATTACCAGCAGATGGCGATCGGCGCAGTGCTGATCCTCGCGGTCTTCATCGACCAGTACCAGGTGCGGAAGGAGTCGCGCGTATGACCCTGCTTTCGCTTCGCGGCATCCGCAAGAGTTTCGGCGCGGTCGACGTGCTGCATGGCGTCGACCTCTCGGTCGCGGCCGGCGAGGTGGTCGGGCTGGTTGGCGATAACGGCGCCGGCAAGTCGACGCTGATGAAGACCATCACCGGCATCTACCGGGCCGACAGCGGCTCGATCGAATTCGACGGCAAGGACATCCTTGCGCTCGATCCCGGCCAGCGCCGGCGCCTCGGCATCGAGATGATCTACCAGGATCTGTCCTTGGCCAAGCAGCAGGACGTGGCCTCCAACATCTTCCTTGGGCGCGAACCAACGAAGCGCGTGTTCGGCCTGTTCCCGGGCTTCGTCGACAAAAGCGAGATGGATCGCCAGGCCGCCAGGATGATCGAGCGTCTCGGAGCGCACCTGCCTTCGATAAACCGGTCGGTCGGTTCGTTCTCCGGCGGCCAGCAGCAGACGGTAGCGATTGCGCGTGCGCTCACCTTCAACCCGAAGCTCGTCATCATGGACGAACCGACCGCGGCGCTCGCCGTGCGCGAAGTGCAGAGCGTGCTCGACCTCATCCGGCGGCTGAAGTCGGAAGGCATCGCCGTCATCCTGATCTCGCATCGGCTGAACGACGTGCTGTCGGTCACCGACCGCATCGTCGTGCTCCGGCACGGCAGGGCGGACGCCGATCTCGTCACCGCCAACACCAACATGAACGAAGTCGTCAGCCGCATCGTCGGCGGCGGCGACATTGCCGCAGCGGCGGCGCACGAGCAACGAGGCTGACATGAACACCTTCGGACTGCACACTTTCGCCATCGCTCCGGTCTGGGACCTGGCCCGCATCGAGCCGCAGATGGACCGGCTGAAGGAGCTCGGCATCGGCCTGATGGAGATCCCACTGCTGCGCCCCGAGGAGATCGATACCAAGCGCACGCGCGGCTTCGCCAGCCACTATGGCGTCCAGCTCATCCCCTCGCTCGGCCTGCCGCGCGCGCTCGACGTGGTCGAGCGGCCGGACGAGGCGCTCGATTTCCTGCAGCCGGCCTTCAAGGTCTGCAACGAGGTCGGCGCCGAGGCGCTCGGCGGCGTCACCTACGGCACGATCGGCAAGACCACCGGCCGGGCGCCGACGCGAAGGGAAATCGACGGCATGTGCCGCTTCCTCGAACGCGCGGCGAAGGCGGCGAAGTCGCGCAGCCTGAAGCTCGGCATCGAGCCCTGCAACCGCTACGAGACGCATCTGATCAACCGCGGCATCGATGCGGCGCGCATCATCGAGCGCGTCGGCGCCGACAACATCTTCATCCACCTCGACACCTATCACATGCATATCGAGGAGGAGAGTTTCGCGTCCGGCTTCGAGGCGGCGGCGCCCTATCTCGGCTATGTGCATGTGTCGGAAGCCAATCGCGGCGTGCCTGGGCGCGGCATGCTCAACTGGGCGGCCTGCATGAAAGCGATCGCCGACATCGGCTATCAGGGCGCAATCACGCTCGAAAGCATGAACCACGTCGATGTAGATATCGCCGGCGGGCTCGCTGTGTGGCGCCCCGTGGCGGAAGATCCGCGCGATGTTATCGAGGTCGGCCTGCCGTTCCTGCGCGAGGAGGCGAGGAAGGCAGGGCTGACGCTCGGATAGGCAGCAGAGCGCCCGCATCAAAAGCCGGCCGAAGCAACCTTGGATGGTTTCGATTTACCGAACCAAATTGCTGGTGCAATGTGGCTTTGGAGGATCGAAATCGTGCCATTCGTCAGCATAGGCGGCGTCACGCTGCACCACCGCTATATCGAGGCGGCCGGCACGTCGCGCCCGGTCATCTTCATCAATTCTCTGGGTACAGACTTCCGCATCTGGGACGACGTCGTCGCGAAACTGAGCGGCGAAATGCCGATGCTGGTCTATGACAAGCGCGGCCACGGGCTTTCCGATATTGGGAGCGGCGTGCGCTCCATTGACGACCATGTCGATGATCTGGCGGCCCTCATCGATCATTTCCGTTTCGACAAGGTCGTGCTCTTCGGCCTCTCCGTCGGCGGCATGATCGCGCAGCGGCTCTATACCCGCCACCCCAAATGTGTAGAGGCACTGATCCTCAGCGATACCGCCCATAAGATCGGTACGGCCGAGAGCTGGAACACGCGTATCGCGACTGTCGAGCGCGACGGCATCGAGGCGATCGCCGAAGGCATCATGAAAGTGTGGTTCACGCCGGAATTCCATGCCAGGCGTGCGGCGGACCTGGCCGGCTGCTGCAACATGCTCACCAGGCAGGCACTGCCTGGTTACATCGGCACCTGCATGGCGGTGCGCGACGCCGATTTCACCGACAGCGCGCGGCGCATCGCGGTGCCGACGCTTTGCATCGTCGGCGATCAGGACGGTTCGACGCCGCCGGATCTTGTCCGCTCACTGGCCGGACTGATCCCCGGCGCGCGCTTCGAAGTGATCCGCAATGCCGCACATATCCCGTGCATCGAGCAGCCCGAGGCGCTCGTCACTTTGATCCGCGATTTCGTCGCCTCGTTGTCTGAGGGAAAGTCTGCTCATGGATGATGTTACGAAGAATCGCTACCGGACGGGTCTCGAGGTCCGCCGTTCTGTGCTCGGCAGTCCGCATGTCGACCGCGCCGAAGATGCCGCGACCGATTTCGACCGGCCGTTCCAGCAGCTGATCACCGAGGCCGCCTGGGGAACAGTATGGGCGCGGCCCGGCTGGTCGAAGCGTGAACGCTCGATCGTGACGCTGGCGCTGCTTGCAGCACTCGGCCATGACGAGGAGGTGGCCATGCATGTGCGCGCCACGGCCAATACGGGCGCCTCGCGCGACGACATCTGCGAGGCCTTCCTGCATGTCGCGATCTATGCCGGCGTGCCGGCCGCCAACCGAGCCTTCAAGATCGCCAAGGAGGTGTTCGCGCAGATGGACGGGGCCGCCCATGGCTGAGCCCGGCTCCAACCAGGCGCCGGAAACCGGCGCCTTCTTCCAGCGCGACCGCCAATGGCATCCGCCGGCGTTCACGCCGAACTACAAGAGCTCGGTGCTGCGCTCGCCGCAGAAAGCGTTGCTGTCGTTCGACAACACGCTGTCGGAACTCACCGGTCCGGTGTTCGGGCACGCGATGCTGGGCGAGCTCGACAACGACCTGATCCACAATTTCGCAAAGGCCGGCGAGAGCGCCATCGGTGAGCGCATCATCGTCCATGGACGCGTGCTGGACGAACGCGGCAAGGGCGTGCCGGGCGTGCTGCTTGAATTCTGGCAAGCCAATGCCGGCGGCCGCTACCGCCATAAGAAGGACGGCTATCTCGCGCCGATCGATCCGAATTTCGGCGGCTGCGGCCGCACCATCACCGGCGAGGATGGGAGCTATGTCTTTCGCACCGTCAGGCCCGGACCGTATCCCTGGCCGAACGGACCGAACGACTGGCGGCCGGCGCATATCCATTTTTCCGTGTTCGGCCATGGCTTCGCGCAGCGCCTGATCACGCAGATGTATTTCGAGGGCGACCCGCTGATCTGGCGCTGTCCGATCGTCGGCGGCATTTCCAACAAGGAAGCGGTCGAGGCGCTGATCGCGGCGCTCGACATGCACGCAACCATTCCCATGGACGCGCTTGCCTACAAGTTCGACATCGTGCTGCGCGGGCGGCGCTCGACGCTGTTCGAGAACAGGCCGGAGGGCAATTGATGGCGCAATCGCTCGACCGGCTGAAGGAAAGCCCTTCGCAGACCGCCGGACCCTATGTGCATATCGGGTTGACGCCCAATTTCTGCGGCATCGGCGACGTCTATGCGAGCGACCTCGGCTCGACCATGGTCAACGCTGAGACCAAGGGCGAGCGCATCGAGCTGCGCATCCGCGTGCTCGACGGCACCGGCACGCCGCTGAAGGATGCGCTGATCGAGATCTGGCAGGCGGACGCCGCCGGGCTCTACAATTCCCCCACGGAATTGCGTGGCGCAGCCGACCCGAATTTCCCTGGATGGGGCCGGCAGCCGACCGACATGGAAACGGGCGTCTGCCTGTTCCGGACGATCAAGCCGGGCCGCGTACCCTTCCGCGACGGGCGGTTGATGGCACCGCACATCACGCTGTGGATCGTGGCGCGCGGCATCAATGTCGGCCTGCACACCAGGCTCTATTTCGCCGACGAGGAGAAGGCCAATGCCGAGGACCCGATCCTTGCCCGCATCGAACATCGCCTGCGCGTGCCGACGCTGATCGCCGAGCGCCAGGGCGATACCTACGTCTTCGACATCCATCTGCAAGGCGATAAGGAGACGGTCTTCTTCGACAGCTGACCGTAACCAATATGACCGTTTCGCCCTTCGACCACCCGCTGCTTTCCGGCTTGCTCGGCGACGAAGAGGCGGCCAGGCACTTTTCCGTCGAAGCCGACATCGACGCGATGCTCGCTTTCGAGCGGGCACTGGCGGAGGCGGAAGCCGAGTGCGGCGCGATCCCCAGCGATGCGGTGGCGGCGATCGGGAAAGTGCTGGCGGCGTTCCGGCCGGATACGGCGAAACTGCGGGTCGGCGTCGCTAAAGACGGCGTCGTGGTGCCGGAACTGGTTCGGCAGATCAAAACCGCCGTCGGCGCGCCGCACGATGCATATGTGCATTTCGGCGCCACCAGCCAGGATGTGATCGACACGTCGCTGGTGCTGCGCCTGCGGCAGGTCGTCGACCATATCGGTCTGCTGCTTGGCGAGAACATCGTTCGCCTCACCGGCCTGGAATTGGAGTTCGGGAACCGTGAGCTCATGGCGATGACGCGCATGCAGCCGGCAATTCCAATAACCGCGCGGGATCGGATCGTCTCGTGGCGGGCCCCGGTCGAACGCCACCAGGAACGTTTGAAAGAGCTCCCGGGCCGGTTGCTTGTCGTGCAGTTCGGCGGTGCCGCCGGCACACTGGAGAAGCTCGGCGACAAGGCCGCGGCGGTGCGCGCCGCGCTTGCGGCGGAGCTCGGTCTTGGCGATGCGCCTCAATGGCATAGCCGGCGCGATGCGCTCGCTGAGTTCGCCTCCTGGCTGTCGCTGGTGACCGGCAGCCTCGGCAAGTTCGGGTTGGACGTCGCGCTGATGGCGCAGACAGGCCCTGACATCAAGCTGTCCGATGGTGGCGGTTCCTCGGCCATGCCGCACAAGCAGAATCCGGTGAAGGCGGAAGCGCTGGTGGCGCTGGCACGTTTCAACGCCGTTCAACTCTCCGGCATGCACCAGGCGCTGGTGCACGAGCAGGAGCGTTCGGGCGCCGCCTGGACGCTGGAATGGCTGATCCTGCCGCAAATGGTCGTGGCGACCGCGGCCGCGCTGAGGCTTGCCGCCGAGCTGACCGCGCAAATCGAGAGCCTCGGTCATTGATGCGCACGCAGGTCGCCATCATCGGGTCCGGGCCGTCCGGCCTGCTGCTCGGTCAGTTGCTCGCCACCATTGGGGTGGAAACGATCATCCTCGAGCGCTCCAGTCGGGAACATGTGCTCGGCCGGGTACGGGCGGGCGTGCTGGAGCAGGGCACGGTCGACCTGCTCGGCGAAGCTGGCGCGGCGGACAGGCTGCATGCCCAGGGGCTGCCGCATGAAGGCATCTCGCTTGCCTTTGACGGCCGCGCGCATCGCATCGACATGACGGCGCTTACCGGCGGCAAGCATGTCACCGTCTATGGCCAGACCGAGGTGACGCTCGATCTGATGCAGAAGCGCGAAGCGGCGGGACTCCAGACCTTCTTCGAAACGTCGAATGTCGCGCTGCATGAATTCGGCGGCGCGTCGCCCTTTGTCGCCTACGACAAGGACGGCCTCGCGCATCGCATCGACTGCGACTTCATCGCCGGTTGCGACGGTTATCACGGCGTCAGCCGCCGCTCGGTGCCGGAGGGCGCGCTGAAGACGTTCGAGCGGCAATATCCGTTCGGCTGGCTGGGCGTGCTGGCCGAAGTGCCGCCTGCCGACCACGAGCTGGTCTATGCCAATCACGAGCGCGGCTTCGCGCTCTGCTCGATGCGCTCGCCGCAGCGCAGCCGCTATTATGTGCAGGTTCCCGCCGACGAGCGCGTCGAGGCATGGTCGGACGACCGCTTCTGGGACGAGCTCAGGCGCCGCCTGCCGCCGCAGATAGCGACGGCCGTGACCACCGGTCCATCGTTCGAGAAGTCGATCGCGCCGCTGCGCTCCTTCGTCGCCGAGCCGATGCGCTTTAACCGGCTGTTCCTGGTCGGCGACGCCGCCCATATCGTGCCGCCGACGGGCGCCAAGGGCCTCAACCTCGCCGCCAGCGACGTGCGCTATCTGTTTGCCGGACTTCGCGAATTCTATAACGGGAAATCAGAGGCCGGGCTCGACGCCTATTCGTCAAAGGCGCTGTCGCGTGTGTGGAAAGCGGTGCGCTTTTCCTGGTGGATGACGACGATGCTGCACCGTTTTCCTGAGACGGGCGACTTCGGCCAGCGCATACAGGAAGCCGAGCTCGACTATCTCGTTCATTCCAAGGCCGCGTCGACCGCCCTCGCGGAAAATTATGTCGGCCTTCCTTATTGATCTGCCTGGGCGGTCAGACCCGCTCAAGCGCGATGGCGATGCCCTGGCCGACGCCGATGCACATGGTGGCCAAAGCCAATTTGCCGCCGCGCTCGCGAAGTTCGAGCGCCGCGGTGCCGGTGATGCGCGCGCCGGACATGCCGAGCGGATGGCCGAGCGCGATGGCGCCGCCATTGGGGTTCACATGCTCCGCCTTCTCGGAAATTCCGAGTTGGCGGAGCACGGCAATGCCCTGGGAGGCGAAGGCTTCGTTCAATTCGATGACATCGAATTGCTCCGGCGTCAGGCCGAGGCGGGCGCAAAGCTTCTTCGTGGCCGGCGCCGGGCCGATACCCATGATGCGCGGCGCCACACCGGCGACGGCACCGCCGAGGATGCGGGCGATCGGCGTCAGTCCATGCTTCCTCGCCGCCGCTTCCGAGGCGATGATCAACGCCGCGGCGCCGTCATTGACGCCGGAAGCATTGCCGGCGGTGACGGTGCCGCCCTGACGGAACGGCGTCGGCAGTTTGGCCAGCGTCTCGATAGTGGTGCCGGCACGGGGATGTTCATCCTTCGACACGACAATCGCGTCGCCTTTCCTCTGCGGGATGGTCACCGGCGCGATCTCCTTCGCCAGCCGGCCATTGGCCTGCGCGGCCACCGCCTTGTCCTGGCTGCGCACGGCGAAGGCATCCTGGTCGGCTCTGCTGACGGAAAAATCCTCGGCGACGTTCTCGCCGGTCTCCGGCATGGAATCGACGCCATACTGCTTCTTCATCAGCGGATTGACGAAACGCCAGCCGATGGTGGTGTCGTGGATCTCGGCGTTGCGTGAGAAGGCGGTGTCGGCCTTGGGCATGACGAAAGGCGCGCGGCTCATCGATTCGACGCCGCCGGCAATCATCAGCTCGGTTTCGCCTGATTTGATGGCGCGCGCGGCGATGGTGACGGCGTCCATGCCCGAGCCGCACAGGCGATTGACGGTCGAGCCGGGAATGTCCTGCGGAAGGCCGGCGAGCAACAGCGCCATGCGCGCGACGTTGCGGTTG
>Ga0207647_10004712_pt1 | contig 10097 bp, 9 predicted proteins | sample KBSCornC2_FD_184295 | JGI IMG/M metagenome (GOLD analysis project Ga0207647, IMG submission 184295) | Corn rhizosphere microbial communities from Kellogg Biological Station, Michigan, USA - C2 (SPAdes) (version 2) | ecosystem: Host-associated > Plants > Roots > Rhizosphere ...
CGACGATTTCGGCACCGGCTACAGCTCGCTCGGCTATTTGAAGAAAGCGCCGTTCGACAAGATCAAGATCGACCAGAGCTTCGTCCGCGGTGCCGCGTCGGCGACCAACCGCAACGCGGCGATCATCCGCGCCATTGTGACGCTCGCCGAGACGCTCGGAATGGACACCTGCGCCGAGGGCGTCGAGACCCACGACGACCTTCAGCTCATCCGCGAGCTCGGCGTCAGCATGGTCCAGGGCTACATCTTCGGGAAGCCGAGCCCGGCCGAGACCGCGCGCGAGCTCGCCAACAGCGTCACGGTCGAAGCCGACGGCTTTGCCTGCACCCGCGAGCCGCGTCACCGCCTGATGCGCCGCGCGATGACGGCGATCGGCGGTGAGACAGTCGAAGTGAAGCTGCGCAACATTTCGTCGATGGGCGCTCTTGTCGATTGCCCGCTCCCCGTTGCACCTGGCCAGGCGCTGGCGGTGGACATCGTCGGGGTAGGACCGGTTCGCGGTATCGTCCGCTGGGCCCAGTCGGGCAAATTCGGAATCCAGTTCGAAGGCCTGTTCGATCTCGCCCGCCTCGCGCCCAAGAAAGAGGTGCGCAACGCCGTCACCATGATGCGCCCGACCTACATGGACCAGCAACGCGAAGCGAGCTGAGGCGCTTTACCGCGCAGCGAGCTGCCGCGCCAAGGCGCGGTCCTTGCCGTAGAAATCGTCGAAATAGACGATCGACGTCCCGCTCGGCACGGCCGTGAGATAGGTGATGTACAGCGGCACCGGCGTCGGCAGGTTGACCTTCTGCTCCGGCTTCGCGCCTTTCGGATTGGGCGGGCGACCGTTGAACAGCCAGCGTTCGAGCCGCGACGCCGCTTCCAGACGAACGCAGCCGTTGCTCTCGAGCCGCGCGGCGTCTTCGATCTTTTCCCTTTCCGGAGTGTCGTGAAGCCAGATTCCCTGCTCATTGGGGAACATGAACTTCATCTTCCCCATCGAATTTGCTGGCCCAGGCCGCTGGCGCAGTTTCACCTGCAGCCGTCCGGCGGCGACAGCTTTCCAATCGACGGACATCGGGTTGAGGACGTGCGCGTCTGGTCCGAATTGATCGACCAGGTCGTAGCCGCGCTTGGTGAAATAGGCGCGGCCCTCCTTCAGGATGGTCGGAGCGAGCTTGCGCGATGTGATGTCCGGCGGCGAGTTCCAATAGGGATTGAGCGCGACGTAGCGGATGAACGCATTCATCATCGGCGTCTGCGCGATCGGGTCGGGACGGCCGGCGACGACCCGCATCGAGTCCACCACCTGCCCGTTCTCGTACATGTAGAGCCGCGCGGCGGGCGGGTTGACGATGACATAGCGTCCGTTGCCCGCCGGCAGCGCCCGCGCCCGCTCGAGATTGAGCTGGAGCAGCCGGTACTGGGCTGCGTTGCGGTAGATGCGGCTGGCAATCGCCTGCCTCAGCTTCGCGTAGATCGGGTTCATCCAGCCCATCTGCTGGACATAGTCGCCGAGCGAGCCCGCGTGCGCCGCCGCGTTCAGGAGCTCGAGCGCGGACGGCGGCGATGGCTTGAGCTCGCTGTCGACGTAGATGATGCCCACGCCGGGATCGTGACGCATGTCGGCGGCGTAAGCGGCGAAGGCACCGCTCAGCATTACCTCGGCGCGCTGGATCGCCGCAGGATTACCGGTCCGCGCATCGGCGAGGGCCCGCTGGAGCCCGCGGACATTGTAACGGCGCGGGTTGAGATGATCGGCATCCGCAGTGGCGAGAAGCTGGATGAGCTGCTGCGCGGCATTGCCTGTCCCCGGTGCCAGCCACAAGGGAGCACCGCCGCGCGAACGATAGAAGGACGCGATGTCGCCATCGTACGGGGATGCCGCTGCGGCCGCCGCCGCCGGCGACGTTCCGACAAGGGCGGGCGCGGCGATCGCCAGCGCGGCAAGCGCGCTCCCGGCGGTGAAGACCCTGCTGAGCGGCGACAAGCCGCTGATGAGCTTACCCATTTCTCTCCCTTGTTCCTCGGCCGTGCTCTCAGGCGTTGAAAGCACGAATATCGGCTTGGTTGCAGTCCGGGCGCTGACCCTTGGCTGAACCGGCCGCGCAAGAAAAGAGCGCCGGCGGACCGGCGCTCTTCCTTTCCTCACATCTGCCGGGGTTAACGGCGGTTGATGCTGACGCTGTAGACGGCGCCGTTGGGTGCGACGTCGCAGCGGAAGCTGAGGTCGGCCGCGTTGGCATAATTATAGCCAACCGCACCGTAAGCGCCGACGCCGTACGGGCCGTAATTATTGTAGGCATAGCGGCCACTGCTCGCCAGGCCACGCACGCGGACGGTGCCGTTCCTGCGCGGGTCGACCCGGGTCACGCCGACCACTCGACCGGTGGTATTGGCGCCGAGAAGGACACCAAGGATCCCGCCGATGCTGGTCCGGTTGTAAAGCCGGCTCTGCACTGCCGCGGTGCATTGCTGCGTCGCCAGGCTGGTGTTCGCATAGCCGTAGGATTGGCCGTAGCCATAAGGCTGGGCGTAACCGTAGGGCTGCGCATAATTGTAGCGGCTGCTAGGATATGAATAATATTGAGCCGAGGCCGGTGCAGCGGCCGCAATCGCGGCGACGCCGGCGCCGAGGCTCAGCAGGTTCCTCATCTTCATCGACATGACAATACCTCCGTCCAGATGAATTCTGATCGTCTGGCGGTTAAACGCTTCGGTACCGTCGGCCGGGGCGTCATTCGTCGCAGTGGATGTTCGAGTCGTCGTAAGCTGCTGAACGCCAGCTAAACGCTGTTGCGCAGCCCGAAAAGGCAAGGAGCGGCCCCGCAGCGATGCCGCGGGAACCGCTCCAGCCGCCTTCAAACCAGTGGGTTATTGGTATTCGGCGGTAAGCTTGAACTGGGCGCTGTAGACGCCGGCCGTCTGGGTGGCCGTCAGGCCGAAGTTGCCGCCGACATAGACGGTGAAGTTGCCGTTGGCGTCGGCGGTACGGGTCAGGCCGGCCGCGTCGACCGCCATGGAATTGACCGTGATCGTGTCACCGGCGGCGTCCTGGATGACGTTGCCGACCGGCGGGGTCAGGGTCAGGACCACGGTTTCCAGCGGGGCGGCAAGGCCGTCGAAGCGAGCCGCCTGCGACGCGCCCGGCAGCAGCGTAACGCCGCCCGTGTTGGTACGGGTGCCCGTCGACGTGGCAGCGATAGCAACTGTACCCGCGCTGGTGCCGTCAGTGGTGACAATACCGAAGTCGAGCGCGCCGTTGTTGATCAGCGAATGCTGCTGCAACACGACACCACGGGCGGTGGCATCGGCAGTGTCGGTGACCGCCTGGGCAAAAGCGGGCGAGGCGGCGAGAGTCGCGGCAGCAGCCGCGAGATAGAGATTGAAACGCATCTTGGTTCCCCACATTTGAACAATCGAGGACCGCCAAATGCGCCGCGTCGTGTTCACAGCCGTTGAAGGCTTGTGGTTCTCTAAAAATTTACCTTGTTCGTCAGCAAAGCGGCGGCTGTGCCGTGCTAACCGCGTGCCTCAGGCGGCATCGACCACGTGGATCTGAGCGCGGCGCATTTGGGCCTCGAGAATTGCAATGCGCTGCTCATATTGACGGCGCAGCTCGAGATGGATTTGGCGAACCTGTGCATCGATCGCCGTTGCGGCAGCGTCCGCTTCTTCCGCCGCCCGCCGCCGGTAATAGCTGATTTCAGCTTCCATAGACGCCATCCCCCGATGGCCGGCCGGACGAAACACCCCACGCGAGTCGTTCGGGCCGATACTTTCTCCATAGCATTGACGATGCTGTTAACCTACTAACTTAGGGCAAGCTGTTCACTACCAAGCCTTTGTGTTCGCACTCATTTTGCAATGCCTAACGAGCGCCCGCGGTCCTTTTCGCCTGCGTAATTGCCGAAACCAATTGGCAAGACGCGAGTTTGGCGCGGAACGTCCGCGGAAAATCTGAACGGTGTCGCGACCTTACGATAGTGGAACCGAACCCGACCCGGAGAGGGTCGAGCAGGACATGCGCCAGGCAGTGAGACGCTGCCGGATGGTGATCCGCAAGGGCCGCCAATTGCTTGAACTCACCCAGACCAAGCGCGAGCTCAGTTCACCAGCCAAATGAGCGCTAAATCGGCGCGGGCTCAACCAAGCGTTTACTCATCTGGTTTATTCGATGCTGCCATGGACCAGAGCAGCGCTTCCCAGAACCGACGTTCGAACCGCTCGCCAGTGCTGCTGAGCGCGAAGATTGAAGTCGATGGAGCCGAAGTGTCGGTGATCCTCCGCAATCTCTCCGCGGAAGGAGCGCTGGTCGAAGGCGCGCGCCTGCCTCGCGAGGGCTCAGCAACAGTATTCCGTCGCAATGAGCTGTGCGTCCAGGGGCAGATTGTCTGGGTCGAAGGTCGCTACGCGGGCATCGCGTTCGATCGGCAGCTCGAAAAGACCGAGCTGTTACGTGAAGTGCCGCAGCCGCGGCAAAAGTTCGAACAGCAATTCCGCAGACCCGGGCTGGCCTGCCGCCCGCTCAGCGAAGCCGATCGCAAAATGATCGAGTTGTGGATGACGCCCAGCCTGCTGCGCCGGGACTGATCGCGGGCACCTCGCGCAATTTAGAATGCTTCGGCCGGGATTTTCATCAAGGTCTCCGCGCCGGCCTCGATCTTGGCCCGCAGCGCTGTCGATAGCGGCAGCTCGCGCTCGGCATAGAAGCGCGCGGTAATCAGCTTTCTCTCGTGGAACGACTTGTCCTCGGCGCCGTCGTTCAGCGCCCGTTCCGACGCTGCCGCCATCTTGAGCCACATCCAGCCAAGCGCGACGAGACCCATCAAGTCCATGTAGGGATAAGCGCCGGCGCCGGCATTGTGCGGATCCGCCATGCCGTTCTGCGCGAGCCACATGGTCGCGGCCTGAAGGTCGTTCAGCGCCGGCTCGAGCGCTTCGGCGATGCCTGCCGGGTCACCCTTCAGCTTGGCCTCGGCAATGTCGCGGCCGACTAGCTCGAAGAAGCTGCGCACCGCGCGGCCGCCATCCTTGGGCAGCTTGCGGCCGACCAGGTCCATCGCCTGGATGCCGTTGGTGCCCTCGTAGATTTGGGTGATCCGCGCGTCGCGGACGAACTGTTCGAGCCCGTGCTCGCGAATGTAGCCATGCCCGCCAAGCACCTGCTGGGCATAGACCGCGGCCTGGAAGCCCTTGTCGGTCAGATAGCCCTTGATGACGGGTGTGATCAGGCCGAGCAGGTCGTCGGCATTCTGCCGCTCGGCGTCGTCGGGGGACCGGCGCATCAAATCGACCTGGAGTGCGCCCCACAGCACCAGCGCACGCCCCGCTTCGTTCCAGGCGCGCGATTCCATCAGCATGCGGCGGACGTCCGGATGGACGATGATCGGATCCGCCTTGGCGTCGGGATCGCGCTCGTCCGGACTGAGGCCCCGTCCCTGGCGCCGTTCGCGCGCATAGGCAGCCGCATTCTGGTAGGCGACTTCGCCCTGCGCCAGGCCCTGCAGCCCGACGCCGAGGCGTGCGGCGTTCATCATGATGAACATGCCGGCGAGGCCCTTCTCAGGCTCCCCGACCAGCCAGCCTTTCGCACCGTCATAGTTCATGACGCAGGTGGCGTTGCCGTGGATGCCCATCTTCTTCTCGAGCGCGCCGCACGACAGCGCGTTGCGCTCGCCGAGGGTGCCGTCGTCGTTGACCAGGAACTTCGGGACGACGAACAGCGAGATTCCTTTGACGTTGTCCGGCGCACCGGCAATTTTCGCCAGGACAAGGTGGACGATATTCTCGCTGAGGTCGTGCTCGCCCGACGAGATGAAGATCTTGGTCCCGGTGATCGAATAGCTGCCGTCGTCGTTCGGCTCGGCCCGGGTCTTGAGCAGCCCGAGGTCGGTGCCGCAATGCGGTTCGGTCAGGTTCATGGTTCCGGTCCATTTGCCGGTGACCATCGTCGGCACGAACTTCCGCTTCAGCTCGTCGCTACCCTTGACCAGCAGCGACGCGATCGCCCCGGCCGTGAGCCCCTGGTACATTTCGAAGCTGTGGTTGGCTGACAGGATATATTCCGTGACCGCGGTGCCGACGACCTGCGGCAGCCCCTGCCCGCCAAACTCCTCGGGCGCGGTCAGCGTCGGCCAGCCGGCGTCGCAGAATTGCTTGTAGGCTTCCTTGAACCCCGGCGGAGCGGTCACCGAACCGTCATCATTGCGCTTGCAGCCGACCTCGTCCCCGACGCGGTTGAGCGGTTGCAGCACCTCTGCGGCAAAGCGCCCCGCTTCTTCCAGAATGGCGTCGACAATGTCCGGCGTGGCACTGGCAAAGCCCGGCAGGTTCGAATAGCGGCCGATGTCGAGCACCTGGTCGAGAATGAAGCGGGTTTCGCGCACCGGCGCGGTGTAGCTGGGCATTGCTTACCTCCGTGTCAGTACCAGTCTTTGCCGCGCCTTTTCGTAGCCGTCCAGCCGCTCCCGGCCGAATGCATCCGCGGTTCATGCGATTGCGTATAAGGAAAGACCAGGAGAACTCGACGATGAAAGCCCTCGCCTTCGTTCCTCTCGCCCTGCTGCTCGCCGCACCTGCGCCGGCCGCACCGCGCACCGAGACCGCCGTCCTCGCCGGCGGGTGCTTCTGGGGCATGGACCTGGTGTTCAGCCATGTGAAGGGCGTTACCGACGTCGTGTCGGGTTACGCCGGAGGCTCGGCCAGGGATGCCAATTACGACGCGGTAAGCTCCGAGGGCACTGGTCACGCCGAGGCGGTGAAGATCACCTACGATCCGAAGCAGATCAGCTACGCCCAGCTGCTCCAGATCTATTTCACCGTCGCTCACGATCCGACCGAGGTGAACCGCCAGGGCCCGGACGTCGGCACGAGCTACCGTTCGGCGATCTTCCCGCAATCGCCGGAGCAGGCGCGCTTCGCCAAGGCCTTCATTGCCCGGCTGAATGCCGCGCATATGTACAAGGCGCCCATTGCGACAAAGCTCGAAACCGGCGGCTTCTTCCCGGCGGAGGCCTATCATCAGGACTTTGGGCGCAAGCACCCCTACTTCCCGTACATCGTCGTCAACGACCGTCCAAAGGTCGCTGTACTGCACAAGAAATTTCCCGGACTTTACAAGGCGTAACGCCGGCTAAGCAGTTAAGATTTCACGCTTTATTCAGGCCAGGGGCGACAAGAGCAATCGCTCGCCCTATATGCGGCGTGCCACGGCAGGGGCTCGGGAACCAGCATGCTGACGACCAATCCTTTCGACGACGATAAACTTCGGGAAGAATGCGGCGTGTTCGGCATCTGGGGTGCCGACAATGCCGCGAGCTTCGTCGCACTGGGCCTTCACGCCTTGCAGCACCGCGGCCAGGAAGCGGCGGGGATTACTACGTTCGACGGGAAGCATTTTCACTCGCACCGCGCGATGGGCCATGTCGCCGGCAATTTCGACCGTGACGACATCATCCGTCGGCTCGCCGGCCGCGCCGGCATCGGCCACGTCCGCTACTCGACCACCGGCGAGACTGCGCTTCGCAACATCCAGCCGCTCTTCGCCGAGCTCGCCGAGGGCGGCTTCGCGGTGGCGCACAACGGCAATCTCTCGAACGCGATGAAGTTGCGGCGGACCCTCAACCGCCGCGGCTCGATTTTCCAGTCGACCAGCGACACCGAAGTCATCATTCATCTCGTCGCGACCTCCGACCGCGGCGCGATGCTCGAGCGGTACACCGATGCACTGAAGCAGGTCGAAGGCGCGTACTCGCTGGTTGTCCTGACGCCGGAAGGCCTGGTCGCCTGCCGCGATCCGCTCGGCATCCGCCCGCTCGTCATGGGCAAGCTCGGCGAAGCGACCATCTTCGCCAGCGAGACGGTCGCGCTTGACGTGATCGGGGCGAGCTTCCTGCGTGATGTCGAGCCGGGCGAGTTCATTCTCGTCAACGACGAGGGGATCCGCTCCTTCCGTCCGTTCGAAAAGGTCGCGCCGCGGCCGTGCATCTTCGAGCACATCTATTTCGCGCGGCCCGATTCCATCGCCGAAGGGATGTCGGTTTACGAAGTACGCAAGAACATCGGCGCCGAGCTGGCGCGCGAGGCGCCGGTCGAGGCCGATTATGTGGTGCCCGTGCCCGACAGCGGCGTCCCGGCTGCGATTGGCTTCAGCCAGGCTAGTCTCATCCCGTTCGAGCTCGGGATCATCCGCTCCCACTATGTCGGCCGCACCTTCATCCAGCCGAGCCAGGAAGTCCGGCACCTCGGCGTCAAGCTGAAGCACAATGCCAATAGCGCCCTCGTCGATGGCAAGAGCATCGTTCTGGTCGACGATTCGATCGTCCGTGGCACCACTTCGGTGAAGCTGGTGCAGATGATGCGCGATGCCGGCGCCCGCGAAGTGCATATGCGGATCGCCTCGCCGCCGACTCGGCACAGCTGTTTCTATGGGGTCGACACGCCGGAGCGCGCCAAGCTGCTCGCGGCGCAAATGAACGTCGACCAGATGCGCGACTATATCAATGCCGACAGCCTCTCATTCATTTCGATCGAGGGCCTGTACCGGGCGCTGGGCGATGAGCGAGACGCGGCAGTGCCGCAGCGCTGCGACGCCTGCTTCACCGGCGCTTACCCGACAAGCCTGACCGATCTCACGGAAAAAGAGGGCTCGGCGGCGCTGTCTTTGGTCGCGAGCCGCTAAGCCGCTAGAGGCGGCTTCATGACCGATTCGACGATTTTTTCCGGCAAGCTCGCGCTGGTCACCGGTGCCAGCCGCGGCATCGGGGCGGCAACGGCCGAGGCCCTCGGCGCGGCGGGCGCCCATGTCATCCTGGTCGCCCGTACGGCGCCGGCGCTCGAGGAGGTTGAAGAGCGCATCCATGCTGCGGGAGGAACCGCGACAATCGCGCCGCTCGATCTCACCGACGGCGAGAGCATCGGCAAGCTCGCCGGGGCAGTCGCCGAGCGTTGGCAGAAACTCGACATTCTCGTGCTCAACGCCGGGATGCTCGGCTCGCTGACACCGGTGCAGGACATCGACCCGAAGGAATATTCGCGGCTCCTGAGCCTTAACCTCCTGGCCAACCAGGCGATGATCGCGGCGTTCGACCCTTTGCTCAGGAGGGCGGACCAGGCGGACATCGTCGCGCTGACTTCATCCGTCGGTGCCGAGCCGCGCGCTTTTTGGGGCGCTTACGGATCGTCCAAAGCAGCCCTGGAAGCTTTGCTCGGCGCCTATGCCGACGAGACGGCCCACACCGGTCGGATGCGCGTCCACATCATCGATCCGGGCGCAACCCGCACCCGCATGCGCGCCCTCGCTTTCCCCGGAGAGGAGCCCGAACAGGTGAAACCGCCCGAGGTCGTCGCGCAGGCCATCCTCGCTCGCCTCGCAACCGAAGCGACGACCGGAGAGAAGGTGCGCGTCGAAGCGTGAAACTTTTCTGTAAACTGACCGTTGCCCTGTCCTTGGTTAATGCTTATTGAACCCGCGCGGCGGCAATGCCGATGGATGTGCGGGACAACTTCGCGCGTTTTCCCAGTAGAGTTTTGCGGACAAGGACCACGTGCCAGGGGCCCCTGAGTAATCGAATTGCTCGGTGCAACGTTGCCCCTGTGCCGAGCACGGGTGAGCCCTGCTAAGCTTGTAGCCGGGTAGAGCTCACCCGACCTCCTGAGCCTTGATCAACGTCGCTTGGGCGACGTCGATCGCACCGCCGCGAAAGCCGCCTTCGCAATACATCAGATAATAACGCCAAAGGCCGTGAAACGATTCGGCGAAACCCTTGAGCGCACCGCTTGCGACCGCCTCGTCATAGCGATCGCGCCACCTTCTCAAGGTCTCGGCATAATCGCGACCGAAGCTGTGCCGATCCGCCCACGACAATCCCCGCTCGCTCGCCAAGGCTTCGAATTGCGGCTCGTCGAGCAGCAGTCCGCCGGGGAATATGTAGGCCTGGATGAAGTCGGCGTTGCGCGCATAGCGTTCAAACAGCCGGTCCTCGATGCTGATGAACTGAAGCGCGGCGCGGCCGCCCGGCTTCAGATTGCGCGCAATGCTGTCGAGATAGGCGCCCCACCAACGCCGGCCGACGGCCTCGACCATCTCGACCGAAGCGACGGCATCGAATGCT
>Ga0207647_10004715_pt1 | contig 10095 bp, 9 predicted proteins | sample KBSCornC2_FD_184295 | JGI IMG/M metagenome (GOLD analysis project Ga0207647, IMG submission 184295) | Corn rhizosphere microbial communities from Kellogg Biological Station, Michigan, USA - C2 (SPAdes) (version 2) | ecosystem: Host-associated > Plants > Roots > Rhizosphere ...
CCAGCATCCGCCCCTTGAGGTCGAATACGCCGGCCGAGAGATCGCCGCATTCGCGCACGATCGGGCTGAAGGCGGTGCGGAGCAGCACTTGCGCCTGCTCCTCGACCACGGCGATCAGCCGGTGCCACATGATCTGAAGGTCGATCAGGCTCGCGCCATTTGCCTTGCTCATGATCAGGCCGCCTTCCGTTCCATGACGATGCTGCCGGCACCGTCGATATGGGCGTCAAAACTGGTGGAGACGAAGGTCGAGGTCTCATCCTCCGCGATCACGGCGGGGCCGGCAATCGTCGCCCCCGGCGCCATGTCCTCGCGGCGATAGAGTGGGATCTCGATCACCTCTCCGGCCCGGCCGTCGAAGAATTTCCGGCTGCCGGACGCCTTGCCCGCGGGCATGCGTGCAACGGCCGCGACGACGGACGGATTGCGCGGCTCGGTGGTGGCGAGCACCGACCAGCTCAGGACCTCGATCGCGGCACCCGGGATCGGGCGCTCGAACATCGCGGAATAATCAGCCTCGAACTTCTGGCGCAGGCCGGCGAGATCGGCTGATGTCAGCGGCCGGTTCGGCAGCTCCACGCTGATCTCGTGGCCCTGACCGACATAACGCATGAAGGCCGCGCGGCGTTCGCGCACCGGGGCACCGGCAGCACCGGGCTCGACCAGCGCACGCGCCTCGGTCGCCATCTCCTGCAAGAGGTCGGAAACCGCGCCGGTGTCGAAATCGTCGAGCCGGACGTGACGGCTGCGCACCAGCTCATAGGCGATGGGCGCCGCAAGGAATCCGACCGCCGAGCCGACGCCGGCATTCGACGGCACGATCACCCGGGAGACGCCGATCTTCTCGGCGACGCGCGCCGCATGCAGCGGCGCGGCACCGCCGAACGCGATCAGCGTATGCTGGCCGACCACGGCGCCGCGTTCGACCGCATGCACGCGTGCCGCACTCGCCATGTTCTCGCAGACGACCTCGTGCACGGCATAGGCCGCGGTTTCCGCCGACAGGCCCAGCGGCTCGCCGACGCTGCGCAGCAGCGCCTGCTTCGAGAGTTCGGGGTCGAGCTTGATCGTGCCACCCGCGAAGGCGTCGGGATCGATCATGCCGAGCGCAACGTCCGCATCGGTCACGGCCGGACGCTGGCCGCCGCGGCCATAGCAGGCCGGGCCGGGCTCGGACGACGCGCTCTCGGGGCCGACGGTGACGCGCTTCATCGCGTCGACATGGGCGATCGAGCCGCCACCGGCGCCGATCTCGACCATCTCGATCACGGGAATGCGCACCGGCAGGCCGGAGCCTTTCAGGAAGCGCGCCGCGCGATCGACCTCGAACACGCGCGAGGTCTCGGGCTGGTATTTCTCGATCAGGCAGATCTTGGCCGTGGTGCCGCCCATGTCGAAGGACAGCACCTTGCTCTCGCCGAGACGCGCTGCGATCTGCGCCGCGAAGATCGCACCGCCGGCAGGACCGGACTCGACGAGGCGCACGGGAAAGCGCCGCGCCGTCTCGATCGAGGTGACGCCGCCGCCGGACGTGACGAGATAGATGGCACCACGGAACTGCTCGACCTGCAGGGCATCGGCCATGCGGGCGAGATAACCGTCGATCAGCGGTTGCACATAGGCGTTCGCGACCGCGGTGGACGTGCGCTCATATTCGCGGATTTCCGGACACACGGCCGATGACACCGTCACGGAAATTCCGGGCATCTCCTCGCTGAGGATCGCGGCGGCGCGGCGCTCGTGCTCGGGATTGGCGTAGGAGTGCAGGAAGGCGATCGCGACGCTCTCGACCTTCAACTCACGCAATTTTGGCGCGAGTGCGCGCACCGAGGCTTCGTCGAGCGGGAGACGGACGGCGCCGTGCGCGTCGATGCGCTCGGGCACGGTGAAGCGCAGACTGCGCGGCGCCAGCGGCGTCGGCTTGTCGATGGCGAGATCGTACTGGTCGTAGCGGCTCTCGGTGCCGATATCGAGCACGTCGCGAAAGCCCTCGGTCGCGATCAGCGCCGTCTTGGCGCCACGGCGCTCGATGATCGCATTGGTCGCGAGCGTGGTGCCGTGAATGAAGACGTCGATGTCGCTGATATGGGCGCGCGCATCGGCGAGAATGAGACGCATCCCGTCCAGCACCGCCTGTTCGGGCCGCTGCGGCGTCGTCAGCACCTTGCGCGTCTTGCGCACCTCGCCCATGTCCAGAACGATGTCGGTGAACGTGCCACCGATATCGACGGCAAGCCGCACCTCGGCTCCCTCAAGCATTCCAAAATTCTCCGGCTGATCGTCAAGACTGGGGACAAAAACGCAGCAATTTCCGTGCCATCGAGCATGCCGGCAACGCCGCGCCCGGCCATTCTGCTTGGCACCCATGCAATACGCAAGGCGTGTTCGCCTCGCAGGCGATCAGAGCAGGAATGCAAGCGCCGCTTCGCAGCGCTCCTCGACCTTGAGCGTCAGGAGATCGTCGGCGCGGGTGCGCCCGAGATTGACCGCGGCGATCGGGATCTGCCGCTGCGCGGCAGCCTGCACGAAGCGGAAACCGGAATAGACCATCAGCGAGGAGCCCACGATCAGCATCGCGTCAGCCTGCGACAGATGGTCCTGCGCGGTGGCGACGACGTCGCGCGGCACGTTCTCGCCGAAGAACACGACGTCGGGCTTGAGGATGCCGCCACAGGAGTCGCAGGCGGGCACCTTGAACGAGGAAAAATCCGCGTGCTCCAGATCGGCATCGCCGTCAGGCGCATCCGCAGCATCGAGCGCGAGCCATTCGGCATTGGCGCGGCCGAGCGTATCCTGGAATTCGTTGCGCGGCGTCTTCGCCCCGCAGCCCATGCAGCGGACCAGATCGAGCCGGCCATGCAGGTCGATCACCTGCCGGTGGCCGGCGGACTGATGCAACCGGTCGACATTCTGGGTCAGCAGCATCCCGCAGCGCCCGTTCGCCTCGAGCCGGGCCAGCGCATGATGCGCATCGTTCGGCCTCGCCTGGCCGAACCGCCGCCAGCCGATCAGGCTACGCGCCCAATAGCGCCGGCGCGTGTGCTCCTCCGACATGAAGGCCTGGAAATTGACCGGCTGGGTCCGCTTCCAGTTGCCATGGCTGTCGCGATAGTCGGGAATGCCGGAATTGGTGCTGCAGCCGGCGCCGGTCAGCACGAACAGACGTTCGTGCCGGGCGACGAAATCCTGGAGCGGTCGATTTGCCAGCGGAGCATTTGACATGGCGCAGATGTAGTCCGTGCCGCGACATTTTGCCAGATCACTCCCGGACCGGCGGCTCGAAGCCGGCGATGGGTTGATCCGTGCCGGAGAAATGCCGGCGGCGAATGCTCGCGCACCAGCTTGTCCCGCCCGAACACATCACCCGTCAGATCTTGCTGGGATCGGTGTCATGCCTGTGCTTGTGAAGAAACCGGGCGATCTGCCCACGGAGCGCCGCTGTGTCCAACAATGTTCCGACCGATCCGGCGGTGTCGAAGATCTCCCGCTGAAGCGTCGTTGGCAGAGAATTCCATTGCATGATGACGGCCGCGCCGAGACATCGCAAAACGCGCTCTTCCTCCGCCGCGAGGGCTGCGCCGCGCAGTCGCTCCGTCTCCCCGGCGTTGACTGCATCCACGTATTGGTCCGCGAGCACCTGCTCGTTGTCCGCGCGCGATGCGAGGCTGTCCTGCAACTTCTCGAATTTGCGGGTGTCATCCTTGCCGGACGAACTCCTGGCCAGTTCGCCGTACGCGGCCGCTCTTGCACGATACTGCAGAAATTTGAACATGCCGCCTCCTTTCGTTGAAACTCTCCGCGTATTTCAGCCTGCCGGCGTCGGGACACTCAGAGACGCCAATGGAGCGTCGAACGTGTACGCGAAGCCGCTCTCCTCATAGGTCAGTTGCACGTCGCCCTGGAGCTGGCGACCCAGCGTCTCGATCAATCGCGTTCCGAAGCCGCGCTTTGCGGGTGAGTGGATCAACGGGCCATTCTTCTCGATCCAGGTCAGGCGCAAGCGTTGCGTCTGCGGGTCGATCGTCCAGTGGAGATCGACGCACCCCTTTGGAGCCGAAAAGGCACCATATTTCGTGGCGTTTGTGCAAAGCTCATTGAGCGTCATCGCGACGGCGATCACGGCACCCGAATTGATCCGGATATCGGGTCCCGAAATCGAGAACTTCGATTCGGCGGGATCGTCGAAAGCTTCGACAGCGCTGCGGACGACCGCCCCGAGGTCGGCATTCGACCAGCTCGCCCGCACAAGGAGATCGTGCGCGCGGCCGAGTGCCAATAGCCGACCATCGACAGCCTGCTGTGCGTGTTCCACACCTTGCAGGTTGCGCAGGCTCTGGGAGACGATGGCGGCAACGATCGCGAGCGTGTTCTTGATGCGGTGGTGCAGCTCTTCAAGGATCAGATTTTGCAGCTTGTCGGAGGTCTCTCGCTCCCTTGCATCGATGCCCGCCCTGGCGAGCAGGCCCCTCGTGTTGATCTCGGCCTGGGCAAGGAGAAGCCGCAGGCTGACATTCTCTGCCGCCAAAGCATCCTCATGCGATTCTCCGTCGCCGGGATGCTGACCCGTGCGGAGATCGATCTCGAGCGTTGGCGACTGTATCACGAGGGTTGGCTGCCGGACCTGATTTCAGTGGAACGTTTCGTCACGAAGGCGGGATTTCAGCGGCGTCGCGATCTTGCTTCGGCGCCTTCGTTGCCGAGAAATACGCGTGGATTTCGGCGGCATTTCCAAGAATCGCCGCCCTGCGCATTGCCGCCGTGCGCTTATTTCCTGACGGCAATTCGCGAGCGCGACGCAAGGCGTCGATCGCCCTGGAGTTCAGCTCGCAAGCCAACGACGGCTGAATTGAATCCGATGCCTGATCCGACGGCGAAGGCGCGCCGAAACCGACTACCATTGTATGAGCATGGAAGCGGCGATCAGCAGCACGAAGAAGATGGGCAGCAAGACCGGAGGTACGAGCCACTCACGAAGGATGAATCCGGGGGAATCCGACATATTGACCGCCTCTTGGTCGCGGCGGGAGCGCGATGCTCTCAGTCACCGATAACGGCCGAGGGGCGAGCGGTGATCAACGGGATATAGTCACCTTTCGCCGAATAGCGAGGCTTGCGAAGAACTATTTGTCGCGATCGGCACCGAATCCTGTTGTAACCCTGTCGTTAAAGCATCATTTGAAAGAGGCGCAACCGGCTCGCTCAAGTCAGGTCTCGACTAAACGTCCGTGTTCCTGACGTACGCAAGCCGGGCGTCGGCCACCCAGCGTGCCCCGACTCAAACGGCGTGAAGGCGCATGGCACCTGCAACCTGATCGGCCCGACCCATGATTGATTTTCCAAATCACAGCCGCTCATATGACCGGACACGGCATGCCGTGCGGTTCTGGGGACACGACAGCGCCATCGAGGCCTCGTTCTTCATCGATGAAGGCGCGTTGAAGCAGATTCAACCGAGCGCCAATGCCACCGAATCGGGATTCCTGAATGCGTTCGATTGCAATCGCGACTTGATATGTGCCACCGCGGCCAGGAAGTATGTCCGCGGCAGCAGAGGCTCCTACGATCTGCTCGCAGCAGATTTCTGAAGCGGTCGGCACGGGGTGATGAGTTGGTGATTTCGCCCGTGAACCTACGTTTCTAGCTTGCCCAGTTCTCGCGGAATTCCGGGAACAGCGTCAGGCCACCGCAGGCATAGATCGTCTGCCCGGTGATGTAGCTCGCATCATCAGAGGCGAGGAAGGCGAACACGGCCGCGATCTCCTCCGGCGTTCCGACGCGCCCCATGGGAATGTGGCTGGTGACGACGCCGCGCTTTTCCGGATCGCCGGTCCAGGCCGCGTTGATCGGCGTGTCGATCGCGCCGGGACCGACCGCATTGACACGAATGCCTTGGCCGGCAAATTCGAGTGCGAGCGTGCGCGTCAGGTTGGCCATGCCGCCCTTGCTGATCGAATAAGCGAGATAGAAGGGCTTCGGAATGATCTGGTGGACGCTGGAGCAATTGATGATGCTGCCGCCTCCGCCGCGCGCGACGAAATGCGCCAGCGCCTTCTGCGCGCAGAGCACGGCGCCATTGAGATTGACGTCGATGATGCGGCGATAGGTTTCCACATCGAGCGCATCGCTCGGCGATTCCCGCTGGAAGCCGGCATTGTTGACGAGACAGTCGAGGCGCTTCCAGCGCGCCAGGATGGTCTCGAACATCGCGGCGATGTCCTGCTCGTTGCCGACGTCAGCCTTGACGACGACATGATCGAGCCTGCCGTGGCCGCGATCGGCCGATGCCGTCCGCGCGAGCGCGAGCGTCTCTTCGGCCTTCTGAGGGTGATCGAAATAGTTGATGGCGACGGTCGCGCCTTCCTGGGCGAGGCGGATGGCGACGGCACGGCCGATGCCTTGCGAGGCGCCGGTCACCAGCGCGTATTGGCCAACGAGGCGCGAGGGAAACGGGATCGAGCGGTCGGTCTGTGGCATGAGCTTTCTCCGGAGTGCCTCATCATCGACGGAGGCGACGTTTTGTTCCATCCCACCAGCGCAGCCCTGGGATTCATTCCGCGTGTTGCGCAAGGGAAGAGGTGAGGATCTGATAGAGGATGATGGCGCCGAAGGTCGCGGTTCCGATCCCGCCGATCGTGAACGCGCCGAATTTGAGCGTGAGGTCGCCAGCGCCCGCGGTCAGCGCCACGGCCACGGTGATCAAGTTCGCAGGATTGGCGAAGTCGACCTTGTTCTCGACCCAGATCCGCCCAGCCATCGCGGCGATCAACCCGAACAGCACGATCGAAAGACCGCCGATGACGGGACCCGGGATCGACAGGATGAGCGCGCCGAATTTCGGCGAGAAGCCGAGCAGGATCGACACCAGGGCGGCGACGGCGAACAGCAGCGTCGAATAGACCTTCGTCGCCGCCATGACGCCGATATTCTCGGCATAGGTGGTGACGCCGGTGCCCCCGCCGCAGGCTGAGGCGATCGTGGCAAGGCTGTCACCAAGGAAGGCGCGGCCGAGAAAGCCGTCGAGGCTCCGCCCCGTCATCGCGCCGATGGCCTTGATGTGTCCGAGATTCTCGGCGACGAGGATGAGCGCGACCGGCGCAATCAGGACGATCGCATCGGCCTGGAAAGTCGGCGTGGTGAAACCCGGCAACCCGATCCACGGCGCGGCCGCGAGCCGGGTGAAGTCGATCGGCTTGCCGAGACCGAAGCCGTTGGCAAGCAGCCAGTACAACAGATATCCGCCGATCGCACCGAGGATGATCGGCAGCCGGCGCCACATCCCCGGCGCCGCAACGCCGATCACACCGATGACGAGGACGGTCACGAGCCCGATCCAGGTGTCGAACGTACCAGCACTCACCGACTTGACGGCGACCGGCGCGAGATTGAGGCCGATGGCCGCGACCACGGCGCCGGTGACGACGGGCGGCATCAGGCGCTCGAGCCAGCCGACTCCCGACCACATCACGACCAGCGCGATCACGCCGTAGAGCACGCCGGCCCCGATGATGCCGCCGAGCGCAACCGAAAGATTCGGATTCGGTCCATGCCCGGCATAGCCGGTGGCGGCGATGACGACGGCTATGAAGGCGAAGCTCGAGCCGAGATAGCTCGGCACGCGCCCCGCCACGACCACGAAGAAGATCAGCGTGCCGATGCCGGAGAACAGCAGCGCAACATTGGGATCGAACCCCATCAAGAGCGGCGCGATGATCGTGCCGCCCGACATCGCGACGCCGTGCTGCAGACCCGCGACGATCGTCTGGCCCAGGGGCAACCGCTCTTCGGGCATGATCACGCCGGAGGTCTTCAACGTCCAGCGCGGAAAATAGCCTTGTGAACGGCCTTGCGCCTGCCCGTCGGAGCCTGTTGCAGTCGACATGTTCCCCCCAATTGCGGTGCAGCGATCGATCTTCGTGCGATCCGACAAAAATGTGATTGTTGCTTCCGCGGCGGCCATCACATGATGCAAATCATGCGAGATCAGTACGTTCCGGGGTCTACATTATGACACAGATCGCGATCCAGCCAGCCGTCCGTCGCCGGCACCAGCCCTGGTACAAGATTCTCTACATCCAGGTTCTGATCGCGATCGCGCTCGGGGTACTCATCGGCTATTTCTATCCCGATTTCGGCAAGGAACTGAAGCCGCTCGGCGACGGCTTCATCGCACTGATCAAGATGATGATCGCACCGGTGATCTTCTGCACCGTGGTGCACGGCATCTCCTCGATGGGCGATCTCAAGCGCGTCGGCCGGGTCGGGCTGAAGTCGCTGATCTATTTCGAGACGGTCTCGACCGTCGCGCTCGCGGTCGGCCTCCTGGTCGGCGAGGTGCTCCAGCCCGGACACGGCTTCAACATCGATCCCGCCACGATCGATCCGAAATCGGTCGCGACCTACGTTACCAAGGCCAAGGAGGAAGGCATCGTCGCCCATCTGATGGCGATCATCCCCGACAGCTATCTCGGTGCGATTGCGCGCGGCGACCTGTTGCAGGTGCTCCTGATCTCGATCCTGTCGGGCTTCGCCATCGCCTTCCTCGGCAAGGCCGGCGAGCCGATCGCGGAGGCGGTCGACAAGGCCGCGAAGATGTTCTTCGGCATCATCCGCATCATCGTGCGCGTCGCGCCCATCGGCGCGTTCGGCGCGATGGCCTTCACCGTCGGCGCCTATGGCCTCGGCTCGCTGCTCAACCTCGCCGCCCTGATCGGCACGTTCTACCTCACCAGCATCCTGTTCGTGCTGATCGTGCTGGGCGCGATCGCAAGGCTCGCCGGCTTCTCGATCCTGCGTTTCATCGCCTACATCAAGGACGAGCTGCTGATCGTGCTCGGCACGTCGTCGTCGGAGACCGTGCTGCCGCAGATGATCCAGAAGATGGAGCATCTCGGCGCCTCCCGCTCGGTGGTCGGCCTCGTCATCCCGACCGGCTACAGCTTCAACCTCGACGGCACCAACATCTACATGACGCTGGCGACGCTGTTTCTGGCGCAGGCGACCAACACGCATCTGACGATCTGGCAGGAGCTCGGCATCCTCGGCATCGCCATGATCACCTCGAAGGGCGCCTCGGGCGTGACCGGCGCCGGTTTCATCACGCTCGCCGCGACACTCTCGATCGTGCCCGACATCCCGATCCAGTCGATCGCGATCCTGGTCGGCATCGACAAGTTCATGAGCGAGTGCCGCGCGCTGACCAATCTGATCGGCAATGGCGTCGCCTGCGTCGTCATCAGCATCTCCGAAGGCGAGCTCGACCGCGACGCGCTGCACGAGACCATGGCCCATCCGCTGGAGATCGGCGAGGCGCTGGAACCGGGTGGCGGCGGGTAAGCGACACCGATCGACGGCAGGAGCAACCGGGTTCCGACGCGGTAGTTTCCCGGAGTGGATAATTGGTGAGATACGCGCCACAACAATGGCGTTGGGATCACCGATTGATAATCAATGTTTCCGCCCGACGCGCTGGGGGCAGGGCGTCGGGCTTTTGATAATCACTGCGAGGGGCGACGCGCCAGGATGGTACGCCGCCGGTGGCCGGGACCGGCATTATCATTCCGCAGGCCCGAGCGGTCGGCCTCAGCCCGCAAGGTCACCGCCAAGATCGAGCCGCCGCGTAATCCCTATCGCCTGCAAGAACGTCTCGTCATGACTGACGACGAGCAACGCGCCGTCATAGGCCCGCAAGCCTGCTTCGACGGCTTCGATGGACGCGATGTCCAGATGGTTGGTCGGCTCGTCCAGGATCAGCAGTGAGGGCGGCGTCGTCCCGCCGAACACGCAAGCAAGGCCGGCACGAAGCAGCTGCCCGCCGCTCAGGCTCCCGACGATCTGCAAGGCAGCGTCGGCGCGAAACATGAAGCGCGCGAGAGCGGCATGGCACTCATTCGTGCCCGCCTTTGGATTGCGACGCCTGAAATTGTCCAGGATCGAGATCGCTGGATCGAGCAGGCTGACCTTCTGGTCGAACAGCGCGAAGTCGGGCCTGACCCTCACGGTCCCCACAAGGGGGCAGATCTCGCCGGCAATGAGTTTCAGCAGCGTCGTCTTGCCTGAACCATTTGGCCCGACCACCGCAACGCGCTCCGGCCCGAC
>Ga0207647_10004719_pt1 | contig 10091 bp, 10 predicted proteins | sample KBSCornC2_FD_184295 | JGI IMG/M metagenome (GOLD analysis project Ga0207647, IMG submission 184295) | Corn rhizosphere microbial communities from Kellogg Biological Station, Michigan, USA - C2 (SPAdes) (version 2) | ecosystem: Host-associated > Plants > Roots > Rhizosphere ...
TGCACCAGCACCTTTGGCCCCTTCTCATAGACTGCAACACTCAGCTTGTTCTTCTGCGCAAAGAAAATCGTCCACTCCTTCGGCGCAAAGTCGAACCCAGACTCCTGAAGCAAGGCGCGAAGCTTCGCAACCTGTTCCTGCGTGAGCGGGTGGGTATAAGAGTTCAACGCCCAACGCTCAACGCTCAACGCTCAACGCTCAACTACCTTCTGAATTGAAAGTTGGACGTTGAGCGTTGAGCGTTGGGCGTTGGGCGTTTGCTTTCAAAACGTGAAATCCCCACGAACCGTCCGCGCTTTCCAGCGATCGCTTCTCCGCTGGTATCGGCGGCACGGCCGCGATCTTCCCTGGCGCCGGACCAACGATCCGTACGCAATCCTCGTGTCCGAGTTCATGCTCCAGCAAACGCAGGTCGCCACCGTCATCCCTTATTATTACGAGTGGCTCCGCAAGTTTCCCGATTTCGTTTCACTGGCGCGCGCTTCGGAAAACGAGGTGCTTCATGCGTGGCAAGGCCTCGGTTATTACGCGCGCGCGCGAAATCTCCACGCCACAGCAAAAACGGTTATGGATCGACATGGCGGAAATTTCCCGCGGGAAGTCGAGCAAATGCGACAATTCTCCGGCATCGGGAAATACACGGCTCAGGCGGTGGCCAGCTTTGCCTTTGATCAATCGGTTCCGATCGTTGAAGCGAACACCCGGCGCGTTTTGGCGCGGCTTTTCAATTTGCGCGAATCAATCGATTCGGCGGCGGCCCGGAAAACACTTTGGCAACGTGCAGCAAGTCTTCTCCCAAAATCCGATGCCGCCGTTTTCAACTCCGCGCTTCTCGATCTTGGCGCGCTTATTTGCCTACCCCGGAAGCCGAAGTGTGATTTGTGCCCGGTAAAAGCGTTTTGCCGCGCAAAAGATCCAGCTCTGCTTCCCGTACGGAAATCGAGACCCGAAACAAAGCAACTCATCGAAATGCACGCACTGATCGTTAGGCGCGGCCGGATTCTGCTCGAGCAATCCCGCCACCGCTGGCGCGGCATGTGGATCTTGCCGCGGCTCGAACCTTCCTCCTTAAAGCAGCGGCGTTTTCAGCGACGGCCAGTTTATGAATCCGTGTTTCCATTCACCCATCATCGAGTCACCCTTTCGGTGTATCGTCGCCTTGGGCAAAAGCGAATCGCTCCCGGGCAGCAGTGGTTTGGATCGATCGACCAGGTCGCAATGCCGTCACCCCACCGCCGCGCAGCGCAGAGCTTGATCCAAACGCTCGTTGAACGTTGAACATTTCTCTGCGATAAGCTTTCGACGTATGCGAAGTATGACTGGATACGGTCGTGGCGAGACCGATCACGCCGGAACAAAATTTAGCGTAGAGCTCAATTCGGTGAACCGAAAACAAAGCGACGTCGTAATCAATGTGCCGCGTGATCTGGTAGAGCTTGAGCCGCGCATTCGTCAGACGATCAACGAAAGCATTTCGCGCGGCCGGACAAACGCGACAGTCACGCTGCACACCGGCGCGAACGGCGCGCGTAACCTGGCGCTTAATACGGAACTCGCCCGCTCGTACCACGAAGCAATGCACGCTTTGCAAAAGGAATTGAACGTGCGCGGCGAGATCACCATCGCCACCATCCTGCAAGCGCCGGGCGTCATGCGGTTTCCGGAAGAAGCGCTGAACGCCGAAGATACGTGGCCGGCAGTCGAACGCGCGCTGCGCGCCGCACTCGCCGATTTAATCAGGATGCGGGAACGCGAGGGCAAACATCTGGCCAAGGATTTGATTCGCCGTCTCAAAGCAATTCGAAAAAAACTCAAGGAAGTCCGGGCACTGCATCCCGAAGTGGTGAAACGGTACCGCACAGCGCTCCTCGATCGGATACAAAAAGCTGGTTTGCCACTGGCTAACGAGGACGAGCGCGTCTTGAAGGAGATCACGTTCTTTGCCGATCGCGCTGATGTATCGGAAGAGCTAACGCGACTTGAGAGTCATCTTGCTCAATTTGCCCATCATTTGCGCAGCAAAGAGCCGGTTGGGCGCACACTGGAATTCATCACGCAGGAGATCTTTCGCGAACTCAACACGCTGGGAGCGAAAGCGAATGACGCTGCAATATCCCAACGCGTTATCGGCTGCAAGGCCGAACTGGAGAAGATCCGCGAGCAAGTTCAAAATCTTGAGTAACCGATTACGACCCAGCTTGTCATTCTGAGCGAAGCGAAGAATCCCAGGTCATACGTTTAAACTCATCAATTCTCTAATCAGAGATGTTTCGCTTCGCTCAACATGACAGCGGCGGTTCCTTCAAGAGTAGTGGCAATCATTCACGAGCCATGAAAGGCGCTCAATATCATTGAAATTCACACGTCACGGAATTCTCTTCGTCATCTCCGCACCATCGGGCGCGGGAAAGACCACTGTCGTTCAAGCCCTAAGGAGAACCGGAAACTTTTTTTATTCCGTCTCCTGCACGACGCGAGCGCCACGGGCCGGTGAAATTAATGGCGAACATTACCGATTTCTTTCCGCGGCAGATTTTCATGCACGAATCGATGCCGGCGATTTTTTGGAGCACGCGAAAGTGCACCAGGATCTTTACGGCACATTGCGCGAACCGGTCCTGACGAATTTGAAAAAAGGTGTGGATGTCCTGATCGACATCGACACGCAAGGAGCCGCCACTATTCGGAAATGTGAGGATCCGATTATTCGGCAGGCGTTGGCGGACATCTTCATCATGCCTCCCGATGTCGAAGAGTTGCGCAGGCGATTAATGAAACGGGGGACCGAAAGCGCGCAGCAGATCGAGTCGCGTCTCGCCACCGCAATGCGAGAAATGGAATTATGGCGCGATTACCGTTACACTATCGTCAGCGGTTCAGTCGAAGAAGATCTCGAAAACGTCCGCAACATCATGTCCGCTGAAACGTTCTCGAGCAGGCGGCTGACGCCAAATTGATTCGATATGGGTGCGACCGAAAAAAGTCCCAGACGCAAGTTGGAAAAAGCGAGCTCGCGAAAAGTGCTGCCCATTCCCGCTGGGAGGAAATCGGTCGTTCTCGGTGTCACTGGATCGATCGCCGCGTACAAATCCGCAGAGCTTGCGAGTCTGCTGGTCAAACAAGGTCACGAAGTTTTCGCAGTGATGACACAAGATGCGACGGAATTCATTTCACCACTCACACTGCAAACGCTTTCGAAAAATCCAGTGATGACGAGCTTCTTTGACGAAAAAGAAAGCTGGCGACCGGGCCACATTGAGCTTGCGGACCGCGCAAACCTGCTACTGATCGCACCCGCAACGGCGCACATAATCGCCGAGCTCGCTCAAGGTCTCGCCGGTCATCCGCTCGCGGCAATCGCGCTCGCTACCCGTGCGCCGATTCTAATCGCGCCGGCGATGAACGGAAAAATGTGGGCACATCCCGCGACCCAGGAGAACGTGGAAAAACTCAAAGCGCGCGGCGTAGAATTCATCGGACCGGAAGAAGGAATGCTGGCGTGCGGATACGAAGGACTCGGCCGGTTGTGGAAAGTGAACGAGATCGCGTTCCGCGCGGAATTCCTTCTTACCCGGCACGACAAACTGATCGCGTGACATTTCTCATCACCGCCGGACCGACGCGCGAAACGGTCGATCCAGTTCGTTACATCTCCAATCGTTCGTCCGGCAAAATGGGCTACGCCATCGCCGACGCAGCATTGGATGCCGGGCACGACGTAATTCTAATTTCCGGTCCGGTGAATCTCGCGCCGCCGCGCAATGCCAAATTCATTTCCGTTTCGACAAGTGACGAAATGTTTGACGCCGTTCATCAACACGCGGACAGCTCGGACGTTTGCGTTCTCTGTGCTGCGGTTGCGGATTACAAGCCGGCTCAGGTCTCGCCCGTAAAAATTAAAAAACGCGCCGCTGGAATTTCGCTTGAATTGATTCCCACACGCGACATTCTCCAGTCGTTAGGCCAGCGACAGAATCGCAAATTTCTTCTTGTTGGGTTCGCCGCGGAAACGGATCACCTCGAAGCAAACGCAAGGGAAAAACTGCGTAAAAAGAATTGTGATATCATCGTCGCGAACGACACGCGCGTCGGAATGGAGAGTGACGAAAATGAGTTGCTGATTCTGTTTCGCGATGGCGAAATGAAGAAAATTTCGCGCGCGCCAAAAAAAATTCTCGCGCGCGAGCTGGTGGAAATTTTTTTAAATTCGCAACAAAAAAGTTTGACAAAAAAGATGTGACGATTACTGAACGCACTTAGTGAAGTCATTCCCAACTCTTCACAACACTCCGCGAATTGCGGATTGAAAGGGGGGAATTAGTCGATGGCAAAGAAAAAAGCAGCAAAGAAAAAAACAGCGAAGAAAAAGAGGCACTAAGCCCATCGCTGTGTTAACGCCCCGAATTTCTTCGGGGTCACAACCCTAAATTCAACCCGGGAGGAGAATTTATTTCCCTCCCGGTTTTTTTCTTTTGATTAACACCTGGCTTTAGCCAGGTGCTGTTGTAGCGCTTCCTTGCTTAGCCGTTTTAACGGCTTTTGATATCTCCATTAAGCCGTTGAAACGGCTCGCACTTCCAATCGACAAAAGCACTGGGCTGAAGCCCAGTGTTAATGAAAGAACGCCAGATCACGATGGGCCGGTCGCCGGCGTCACCTGTTTTCCATCGTGCACTTTGTATTCTTTGTGCGACGTAATGGTTCCTGATGAAGCATTACGTCGATGCAGCAGAGAATGCCGCGCGCGCTGCCGCCAAATTGTTGCGCGAAAGTTTTCAGCAGCGGCAGCGAGTCAAGGTTGTCGCCGCGCACGACATCAAATTGGAGATCGATGTTCAGGCGCAGGAGTTAATTAGCAAATTGCTTCTCGGAGAATTTCCGGCGCATGCGCTTTATGGCGAAGAAGGAATCGCGGGAGATCAGTCCAGCGACTATCAATGGATTGTCGATCCGCTGGATGGAACGGTGAATTATTTCTACGGCATTCCTCACTTTTGCATTTCCATTGCGCTACGCCTGCACAACGAAATCATCGTTGGCATAATTCATGATCCAATTCGCAACGAGATGTGGATCGGACAACGAGGTGACGTTTCCAAACTAAATGGAACTCCGATCCATGTAAGCGATCGCGCCGAGCTCGCCGACGCGGTTATCTCGATCGGTCTCGCCAAAACCGGAGAGACGATCAACACCAATTTTCCCCTGATCCAGCAAATGATTCATCGCGTGCGCAAGTGCCGCGTGCTCGGCAGCGCGGCGCTCGACCTGGCATACGTCGCCTGTGGCAGATTCGACGCCTACATTGAAACGGGGATCAGCTTGTGGGACATCGCCGCGGGTTCGCTCCTGGTTGAAAACGCCGGAGGAACTGTCGATCTTCGCCCGCGCGAGAACATGAAAGACAAGTACAGCATCGCGGCGTCAAACGGTCTGATCGATTTGAAACTGTGATGAATGACGAAGCTCGAATGACGAATGACGAACTAATGACGAAGCACGAACCTTTGTCGGCTGTAAGGTCCGCTGTCCTCAGCGGAATTTGTCATTCGGAATTCGGATTTCATTCGTCATTCGTCATTCGTCATTTGTCATTTTCACCATGATCCGTTCCGGCATCGGTTATGACATTCATCGTTTCGCCGAGGGCCTAAAACTCGTTTTGGGCGGCGTCGAGATCGTCCACCCGCGTGGACTGGAGGGACACTCAGACGCCGACGTGCTCTCGCACGCGGTCGCCGACGCGCTGCTCGGCGCAATCGGCGCCGGCGACATTGGCCAGCATTTTCCAAATACCGATGAATCAATTCGCGGCATCAGCAGCATGGAGATTTTGAAGCGCGTCGGCAATTTACTAAACGAACGAAACGCACGGGTGATCAATGTCGACGCAACGGTGATCGCTGAGGCGCCTAGACTCGCACCGCACGGTCCGGCAATGCGACAAAACATTGCGGCTGCAATCGGTGTGAGCGAATACGACGTGAGCGTTAAAGCCACGACAAACGAAAAGCTCGGCCCAATCGGGCAAGGCGAAGGGATCGCTGCAATCGCCATCGCCACGGTCGAAACGGACTAATGGCTCTTCGCTTCTTTAATACCTACTCGCGCGAAATTGAGGAATTTGAGCCACGCGATCCGACAGCGTGTCCAGTGAGAATGTACACGTGCGGGCCGACGGTTTATAGCCGGGCGCACATCGGAAATTTCCGCGCCTACATCTTTGAAGATCTGCTTCAACGGCACTTGGAACTGCGCAGTTACAAGGTGCATCGTGTGATGAATATCACGGATGTGGAAGACAAGACGATTCGCGGCGCGCGCGAGGCGGGCGTTCCGCTGCAAAAGTTCACAGAACAATTCAAAGGGGCTTTCTTCGAAGATGCCCACACGTTACGGATCAAGCGCGCGGACGAATATCCGGCCGCGACCGACCAACGGTACATCGAGAGAATGATTGAGATGATCAGCGGGCTGATTTCAAAAGGGCTTGCCTATCAGGCCGACGACAAATCAGTTTACTTTCGCATCAACGAATTTCCGGATTACGGAAAGCTCGCGCACTTCGATCTGACGCAGTTGCAATCGACGGGCCGCGTGAAGCACGACGAATACGACAAGGAACACATCGGCGATTTCGCATTGTGGAAAGCCTGGGACGAAGCAGACGGAGACGTGAAATGGAACTCGCCATGGGGACCGGGCCGTCCTGGCTGGCACATCGAGTGCAGCGCGATGTCCATGGCGTTGCTGGGCGATCAGCTCGACATCCACTGCGGCGGCGTTGATAACATTTTCCCGCATCACGAAGCGGAGATCGCACAGAGCGAAGGTGTGACGGGAAAGAAGTTCGTGCGCTACTGGCTGCATTGCGCGCATTTGCTGGTGGACGGGCAGAAAATGGCAAAGTCGTTAGGCAATTTTTACACTATCCCGGATGTTGTGGCCAAAGGTTACACTGGACGCGAGCTCCGTTACGCTCTTTTGCGGGTGCACTATCGCGTGCCGTTGAATTTCACCTGGGAAGGAATGAATGAAGCGCGCGAGTCGTTAAGTCGCATCGATGAGTGGCTGGCGCGGTTGCGCGAAGTTGCGGAACAAGCAGACGCCCAACGCCCAACGCGCAATGCCCAAGGCCCAACTACAGCTTTCGAAGATGCGCTGGATGACGATCTCAACATTTCTGCCGCGCTCGGTTTTCTGTTCGAATCCATTCGTGAAACCAATCGTGCGATGGATCAAAACGAAATGGACGCGGCTTCGGCACGCGCATGGCTGGAGTGGTGGAAACGGATCGACACTGTTCTGGATCTTGAAGCTGAGACTGACGTCGCCATTCCACACGAAGTGGCACAGCTGGCAGAACAACGCGAGAACGCCCGGCGCGAAAAGAATTGGAAACGCAGTGACGAACTGCGGAAGCGGATCTCTGCGCTCGGCTGGGAAGTGCGCGACACGAAAGACGGACCAAAGCTCACGCGCGGCGCTGGAACCGCGTAGCACCGATATCAATCATATCGCGCAACCGCTAATCGACGTAACCAAACCGGTGCAGAGAAGTTGCAGCAGCGCGTTCGAACTGTGCGCGCAACGCTCGCGGGCACGCTCGCCAGCGGCCAATCGAATTCGGAGCGGAAATCTCCTCGCGGGCAGCCTGCTCCGCGTCCGCCTCAGCTCCAAGGAAGCCAAACAAGCGCGCGGTCGTTTCAACCGGCGCACCGCAGATATCTTCAAAGCGCACCAGTTGGTAATTTTTGCCTAGATTCGTCTCGCCATAATTAGCGGCGCTAAGATTGACCCGCTGCCAAAGCAAGATCGAGTTCAGCGGATCCGAATTGAACCATCTTTCGCGCCGGGTGAGCAAAACCGCCCCCTGCTTGCGAAGCTGGCTCTGGTTTTGAGACAGAGCAATGTCGCGGCCGTCGCGTATCACATGAACAAATTTCATTTTCGGAAAGTGAGAGTGCATGAATGGCAGCAGGAAAATTCCCCGGGGCGCTTTCCAACCCCACCGCCCGCCGTTGCTTGTACTGGCATTGCTACATCCCGCCAAATGTCGCGCGATAGCGCGGTGAAAATCGTCATTCATTTGACGAATCTGATCGGGCGGAACCCTGCGGCCACGACGTTCGGAAGCAACGAAGCGGTTGATCCAGTCTAGATAAAACATCCGCAAGTGCACCGAGTCACCCGCAGCGTTTACGTCCGTCCCAAGGTCGTAGCCAGCGCGCCGCGACAGCCGCGCAACCACTCGTGTCCCCGAGCCACCACTACCACCGATGACTAAAGGAGCGGAAGACAGGTAATCACTTTGGTCCCACATTCACGAAATCGATTAAACCAGCACTGCGTCGAGAGAACCACGTCACTGGGATCGATCTGCCGGAATGGTTTCGCCGGCCGACCGGGGAACAGGTGGTCATGGAAAAGTTGTGGCTTCCCTCCGTTAGGGCAACTGATATCGCGCGTTGGAAAAAGCAATTTCCCTCGTCAGATTCCAGAGTTTACGCAGACTGCGGGGATCTCGGGCAAATCCCCGGAACACATGCTGTAATGCTTTCATTTTTCGGCCAGCTTCTATTTCTCTCCATACCTGCGCTTCGAGGATCCTGCGAAGCCAAAATGTCTCAATACGTTTTGCATCCACCGGCGGCAAATCGGCAGTCAATTTTTGCACTTCGGAAAAGATGTCTTCGAAATAGCGAATGCTTGTTTTACGAGAAATATGCTTTGAAACACCTCCTTCATGTTCTCGTTTTTCGACGAGCGGGTCAGCGATATAAACAAACCTGGTCACCTTCGCCAGGCGCAACGTCAAAACAAAACCGTCATGGAGAGGGAAGCGGTCATCCAAAAACCCCGCGGCCTTTATCAAATCGTAGCGCCCGAGCATAGATCGCAGTATGCCCGTGCGTCCCATCGCAATCTGAACGAGCAAATCTCCGGACGGCATCGGGCTGGTGTCGCGTATCTGGATCCGCGCTCCTCGCCGATTGATTGAATATCTGTTGCTGTAGCTGCAACCGGCTTCTGGATGTTTCGTCAAAGCCGCTATTTGCGTCTCTAAATTTCGGGGCAAAAACCTGTCGTCTCCGTCCAGAATAGCGACCAAATCACCTGTGGCTCGCTGCAACGCGCTGTTTCGGTTCTTTGGAATGCCAACATTTTCGTGTTGAAACAGTGCATCTATCCAACCCGGATAACGGGCCACATAAGTGCGAATTAAGCCTACGGAGTTATCTCTGGTTGAATGGTCGTCTGCAATGATGATCTCATCCGGCTTGACGGTTTGATTGATTACGCTGTCGATCGCTTCCCTGAGATAATGTTCCTGATTATAAGATGTAATAATGACGCTGACGCGCGGTCGCGACATGTCAAAAATCAAGCGACCAGATTGGCCAACCTACCCTCGGGGCGGAAATTGTTTCTCTCAGAATTCATAGCCGAATAGCTCAATCGTCCTGGCGAACCTATCCGCTACCAATTGTCTCGATGTTTCATCGTAAAAAACTCGATAAGGCTCCCGCGGAACCCGATTCTCTCTGGTCAGAGTGATTGGGACAACTCCCAACTCAGTACAGATCTGCTTCCAATCCTCTTCCAGCGTCTCATACTTCCCAACAAAATCGACGATCAATCTGTCCTCCTCGCATAACCAGTCCAACAAATCACGTCCAGATTGCTCGTTGATCATTTTTAACCCGTAGTCAGATCTAATGAAGTTAGAGAAACTTCCCATCTGCCGGATCTTGGAAGCATCCGGAATCAAAGAGGGAAAGTTGCAGGCACGAGTGAGCCACCAGTGATATGACGAAACCATCAGATCCCATGGATTTCGGACAAAACTGAATTTAAATGCCTGATCCCATGCCGGACCCAGGATGCGGCGGACATCGGGAGCTTTCGAGTGTTTATGGTACATCCGAGTCCCGATTGGAACCGATCGGCTAGCATGGAGGCTCCTCAGAGCACGGTGGATGCTTGTGCCCGCACATTTTGGAATATGTATGAACACATATTTCAGCGAGACAGAATAGGCGGCGGGTTTCATCCCTGTGTCGCAGCTTAAAATGTGTTTTCCCATGATG
>Ga0207647_10004720_pt1 | contig 10090 bp, 7 predicted proteins | sample KBSCornC2_FD_184295 | JGI IMG/M metagenome (GOLD analysis project Ga0207647, IMG submission 184295) | Corn rhizosphere microbial communities from Kellogg Biological Station, Michigan, USA - C2 (SPAdes) (version 2) | ecosystem: Host-associated > Plants > Roots > Rhizosphere ...
GGTTTGACCAGGTCGCTACCGCTCCCTGTACTGACCCGGTCCAAGTTCGTTTAGGCAGATCAAAACTGAAGCTTGAGAGCGAATTGGATCGAGCGTGGGCCGCCAATCTGATAGAGAGGATTGAATCCGCCGTTGGCGCCACCTGCACCAAGACTGTTCGCCAGAGTCTGCGTCGAGCGGCCGAACAATGGACTGGTCAGAAGATTTATCGGACTGCCGAAATTTGGATGATTGAAGATGTTGAAAAACTCAGCGTGGAAACGAAGGCCCAGCCTTTCAGTAAGCTGAAACTGCCGCTGCACTCCGACGTCCGCCTGCCACGCGCCGAAACCTCGCAGCACATTGCGCCCAAAGTTGCCCTGAGTTCCTGTAAGCGCGGGAGTAAACGCGGCTCTATTGAAAACCTTGCCACCCGGAAACTGTGAACCATGGACCTCGAGTGCAACTCCAGCATTCAAGTTGGGTCGAGGCGCGAGTAGAGTTCCACCAGCAACGAAAGTCGCACCCGCAATATTCACCGGCGTCGCCGATCTCGCCAGAATAAAACTCTGCACCGACCAACCACCAAAGACGTCACGGACCACACCGTGCGACGATGGAGACGGCAAATCGTAAGTCGTGCCGGCAGTGAACGAATGCCGAATGTCAAAATCGGAATTCCCGCGATCTACATTCGGCGCCGCGATCGAAGCAACGGTGTTGAAGTTACTGGTCGCATCGCTAGACGCAATATCAATTGAGTGAGAGAACGTATACGATGCCAGGGCCTGAAAGCCGCGCGACAATCGTCGTTGAAATTTCAGTTGCATCGCATGGTAATCAGAAGTGGCGCTGTTGTCGGTGAGTATCACCGATTGAAAGCTCGGATTGGGGTTTGAAAACTGAGTCGTCCGAAGCAAGTCACGCCCAATCGCACCTACATAAGTTAACGACAAACTCTGATTACTCTTGATCGACTGGTCCAACGCGAAATTCCACTGATACGTCCGCGGCAGCTTCAAATGAGGATCGACGACAAAAATCGTGCTCACCGGTGGATTGATCGTGAATGCAGGAGGAGCGGCGTTCTGCGCGCTCAATGGAAACGGCGCGAGCGACAGGTTCTTCGAGATGAGGTAAGGAAAGAAACTCGCAACACCTCCAATCGATCCCTGGCCGAGATCAAAAAACACGCCAAAACCGGCGCGAACAGCTGCGTCCCACTTCTTTAGTCCCTTGAATTGATACGCGAGTCCGATTCGGGGCGCTACATTTCCATAAGTCGTCTCATAGAGGGGAGTGCCGGGCAGCGCGAGAGTCATTGTCGCCGGATTGCCAAGACCGTTCACGGTGAAAGGATCACTGGCGGCGTCCTTACCTTTTAGCGCCGGATTAACGTCCCATCGCAGACCGTACGTTAGCGTCAGTCGCGGCGATATCTTCCACGCATCCTGACCGTAAAGCGAAAAGTTTTGCGACAAGAGCGCGCTGCCCTGGTAAGCAGTCGGTTGCGCGAACGACACGGACCCCGAGAGCGCGCCGCCTGGATTCGCATTCACTCCCGAGAAGAAAAAAAAGTGGCGGTAGACGAACGGGTTTGTGAATGGCGCGAGCCAGCGATAGTCGACCCCAAACTTCAACTGATGCGAGCCCTTGATCACTGATAGATTGTCGAGCAGGTTTACCTGCCGCTGCTCATTCACGCCTTGTTTCCCGTGGGCGTATTCTCCGGCGCCACCCACGACAAACAGAAAAAGACTATTCGCTGACGTAAAGGGATCCGGAAACAACATTGAATCCGGAAGCGGAACAGCGCCGCCAAAATCATCCATCGCGTAGTTGATCGTGACTCGGTTGTTACTGTAGTTCGCGCGTATTTCGTTGCTGATTTCGGGAGTTATTAATTGCGTCATTCCTGCTGTGAACGTGTGTATGGAGGCTGACATCGCGTTCGTAGTGCTGAGCACACGTCCCAATGAGAAGAAGGGAGCACGTTGTTCCAGGCTCGAAGGCGAGTAGTTGTATCGAGCGAAGAGACTCACCTTCGAAGTCACCACGTGGTCCAGGCGAATGCTGTAGGCGTTCAATGTCGATGGATTCGAGAAGGAGGCGTTGAATTGTGAGAGGCCCCCGGCCAGCGCAAGCCCATTCGCAATCGGATAAGCATTCAGGAACGGTCGCGTAGCGGCAGGTGCGGCTTGTCGCGACGCGCTATCCGGGACGGCAGTTTGCATACTCGAGGGCTGCCGCAATCGTAATCCTTCGTACGAAAAGAAGAAGAACGTCTTGTCTCTGCGAACTGGACCGCCGATGACGCCGCCAAAGTCGTTCTGCCGTGTCTGAGGTTTTGCTAAACCGTTGAAATTCGTAAACCAATCTCGTGCGTCGAGCACGTCGTTCCGGAAGTACTCGAACACTGTGCCGTGAAAAGCATTGTTACCCGAGCGGGTGACGATCGAAATCTGACCACCGGGAGTGCGTCCAAACTCCGGCGCGAATGACGACGTCTGAACGCGAAACTCCTGCGTGGCATCCACGGATGCAAGACTGTTCAGGCCGCCGGAAGCGCTGAGGGCGGGTAGCGCTCCGCCGGCAGTTTGGACCAGCGTGGGGGCGCCAGTGACGCCAAAGTTGGCACTGACTCCATCGACCGTGAAATAATTTGCATCCGCGCGTTGTCCGTTCACGCTGAACTGGCCCTGATCGTTTTGTGACGTAGTCGTGAGAACCACACCCGGTGTTAGGGCTATCAAAGTTTGAAAACTTCGGCCATTCAGCGGAACGTTTTCGACGAAAGAGCGGTCCACTACGGTGCTGACTGTTGCCGACTCAGTATTGAGCACGGGTGCGCCGGCTTTTACGGAGACGGCTTCAGAAACTTCTCCGACCGTCAGTTCGAAATCGATCCTGACAATATCCTGAACGTGCAGGATCACATCCGGCTTGAGCAATTTCTTAAAGCCGGGCTTTTCAATTTCGAGATGATAGTTGTCTGGCGGCAGGTTCGAGAGACGATATTCGCCTGAACCATTGCTCGTCGTCTCATAACGCACATTCGTGGTTTGACGAGTCGCCGTGATCCTTGCACCGACAACAAGCGCGTTTGCAGGATCCGTTATGCGACCTGTCAGGGAAGCATTCGTGGATTGACCCTTTGAGAGCAGAACCGGGGTGAGGAGGAGGAATAACAATGCAGCAACACGGCGCACTTTTCCGACCTCCAATAATTAATGGGTTGGCCCAGCCTACTTCCACATGCGCTCTGGCGTCAAATCCCGAACGAGTGTCGCCCCCCAATCACCCTAAAGAGGGATGACTATCGGCTGAACAGAACCGTAATACTAATGAGGCGCCTTTCCGCTGAAGTCACGAAATGTTCCTGGACGGGGTCAGTTCCACCTCGCGGTGGCTTTGCCTCAAAGAGTCGGAGCCGACGGTTGGACGGGTCAGTACAGGGAGCGGTAGCGACCTGGTCCAACCATAGGCGTCACGAATCATTACGAATGTCGCATGCTGATCACTGACCAGGTCGCTACCGCTCCCTGTACTGACCCGATCCAAGTAAAGATTCTGATTCTTGAGACAAAGTCCTTGCGTGATATGTAGGTTGGCTCGAGGATACGGTAACATCTGCGCCACATGTGGAGATCGACTCGACGACGACCAGACGCACTCATCCTCATCGTCTCGACTTGCATCGTGCTGGTCTGTTGCAATTCCGCCTACGCTTTAAACCCATCAGTTCACGTCAGCCAGTACTCGCATACATCGTGGAAGGTTCGTGACGGCTTTGCTCGAGAAGCAATCGACGCAATAGCTCAAACGCCGGATGGTTATCTTTGGCTGGGCACGGCGTCCGGTCTGCTTCGCTTCGACGGCATACGCAATGTTCCGTGGCAGCCGCCGTCGGACCAACAGCTTCCCTCCAATTCGATTATGAGCCTGCTCGCTACACGCGATGGGAGTCTTTGGATTGGTACGGCGAAAGGACTGGCAAGGTGGAAGGATGGCAAGCTAACTCAGATCGCAGAACTCTCCGGACAATACATCTTCAAGATTCTCGAGGATCACGAAGGAACAATATGGGCGAGCGGTCTCACGATAACAACCGGACGGCTCTGTGCGATTCAAAACAGCAACGTGCACTGCGACGGAGATGATGGCGCGCTCGGACGTGGCGCTTTTAATTTGTTCGAAGACAGCAAGGGCAATCTATGGGCTGGGGTGAAGGATGGGCTTTGGCGATTCAGACCTGGTCCACCAACATTCTATCCTCTGGCCGGCGAACTCAACGGTATCCAGGGCATTGGTGAAGACGCTAACGGCACACTCTTAATCGGCTGGAAGGGTGGAATTTATCGATTCCTCGATGGAAAGGCCGAGGCGTATTCACTTGCAGGCATCACGGGACCATTCAGCGCCAGAAGAATTCTGCGCGATCGCGATGGCGGCTTGTGGATCGGAACCTCGGATCGCGGTCTCGTACACGCATACCGCGGAAAGGCGGATGTGTTTGGCAGTTCCGAAGGTCTCTCGGGCGACAACATTTACAGTCTCTTTGAAGACGTGGAGAAAAACATTTGGGTAGCGACCGTTAATGGGCTGGATCGCTTTCGCGATTTTGCAGTCGTCACGTTTGGTAGAAACGAGGGTCTGCTCGATTCCACTGTGTGGTCAGTGCTGGGTGCGAAAGATGGAAGTATTTGGCTTGGCACCTTTGCGGGCTTGAATCGATGGACCAACGGATCGATTGCGACATTCGGGCGAGACGGCAAGGTGAATGGAGTTATTCCCAATTCTCTCTTCCAGGACGAGAGCGGTCGAATCTGGGCTTCTACTCCGACCGGTTTCGGTTATTTGCAGGGTGACCGCTTTAATCCGGTAACTACCGTACCAGGTGCAGTGACGGCGGTAGCACAGGACACCGAAGGGAATCTTTGGATTGCCAACGAGCATGCAAGCCTCTTCAAATTGCGCGGCGAAGCCGTGGTGCAACAGATTGCCTGGTCCGATCTTGGACACAAAGATCCTGCAAGCACCCTCGCGGCTGATCCTTCGCGTGGTGGTTTATGGCTCGGATTTGCCCTCGGAGGCATTGCCTATTTCACAGGCAATCAAATTCGCGAGTCGTACACTGCCGGCGACGGAATTGGACAAGGGCGCGTCAACTACTTGCGTCTCGATCGCGATGGTTCGCTTTGGGCCGCGACTGAAGGCGGTCTCAGCCACTTGAAAGACGGTCGCATAACTACACTCACCAACAGGAACGGATTGCCATGCGACACGATTCACTGGCTGGTCGACGACAGTGTTGGTTCGATGTGGATCGACACAGCATGCGGTCTGATCCGCATCAAGCGGTCTGAATTGGATAACTGGATTGTCGCCGTCGCTAAAGACAAAGATGCCAAGCCGGCGAGCCCACTCATGGTACTCGATACCTTTGACGGCGTCCGAAGCGTTTCGAGTGGCAGTCATTTCAGTCCACCGGTGACTCAATCTGCCGATGGGCGACTGTGGTTCTTCGGTCTCGACGGTGTGAACGTCATCGATCCGAATCATCTTCCCTTCAATAATCTTCCACCGCCGGTTCACGTCGAACAGTTGATCGGCGATCGCAAGACTTACGACACCACTGCAAACGGAAACCTGCGTTTGCCTCCGTTGATAAGAGATCTACAAATCGATTACACCGCACTCAGCTTCGTCGCTCCGGAAAAGAATCTCTTCCGCTACAAGCTGGAACCACGCGATCGCGATTGGCAAGAGGTTACCAACCGGCGGCAGGCCTTTTATAACGATCTTCCTCCGGGCAACTATCGCTTCCGCGTCATGGCTAGTAACGACCGAGGTGTATGGAACGAGGCCGGCACATTTCTCGACTTCACGATCGAACCGGCGTACTACCAGACCACCTTGTTCCGCGTTGCCGTACTCATGGTCTTTGTCCTTGGCCTCGTTGCCATCTATCAACTGCGCTTACGACAAGTTGCGCGCCAGGTGCACGGGCGGATGGAGGAACGCCTGGAAGAGCGAGAGCGCATCGCCCGGGATTTACACGACACGCTGTTACAGGGCGTGCAAGGTCTGATTCTGAAGTTTCATGCAATTTCGAAACAGATACCTGTCGACACACCGGCTCACAAAGCTCTCGAGAAAACGCTGGACCATGCCGATCAGGTTTTGGCTGAAGGTAGAGATCGTATTCAAAACCTGCGTGTCAACTCTGCATCGCTTAGTGATTTGCCGGCAGCTTTCCGTTCTGTCGCCGAAGAAACGTCTCAAGGTGGGAATGCAACCTTCAAGACCGTAGTCGAGGGCCGCGTCCGTGACTTACATCCCGTCGTTCTCGAGGAATGCTACTGCATCGGGCGCGAGGCCATCATCAATGCGCTTAGCCATTCCAATGCTCAACAAATCGAGGCAGAGATCGCCTACGACTCGCGACAGTTTCGTCTACGCGTTCGCGACGATGGGCGAGGGATCGATCCTAAAATCCTTGGCGCTGGCGGGCGTTCCGGTCACTGGGGACTTCGGGGAATGCAAGAGAGGACGCAAAAAATCGGCGGTCAATTGAGATTTTGGAGCCGGCCGGAAACGGGCACGGAGGTGGAGTTGACAGTTCCCGGAGCCACCGCATATCGCGGCTCGTCTGACAGACGGAACAAGTTTTGGCTTAGTAAATTTTTCGGCGGTTGGAGCAGGAATTCGAAGAGCAATAATTAGATGTCGATGATGCCCCGTTTCACGGCAATCGTTACTGCATGCGTTCGATCGTTCGCGCCAAGCTTCGAAAGAATGTTCTTCATGTGCGCTTTGATGGTTTCCTCGGAGACGTTCAGGAGCTGGCCCACGATCTTGTTGGCGTTGCCCTCGGCTACCGCGCGCAACACTTCGATTTCACGTTCAGTCAAGGCGTCGTCACTATGATGCTCGGCAATATCCATCGCGATTTCGGGAGGGATTCTTTTTTTGCCCGCGTGAACTGTGCGGATAGTATCGATCAACTCCTTCCGGACCATGTTCTTCAACAGATACCCTGACGCTCCGGCTTTGAAGGCGCGGGACGCCTGCGCATCACCACTGTAAGTGGTCAGCACGATGATGCGAGCGTCCGGAAACTCTTCGCGAATCTTCACGATCGCATCGATCCCGTTGACCTCCGGCATCTGCACATCCATCAAAGTCACATCGGGTCGATGAGCGCGGAACTGTTCGATCGCTTCGCGCCCGTTGCTCGCTTCGGCGACGAGCACCATGTCATCTTCAGCCTCGAGCACCGCGGCAATCCCCTCGCGCAACATCGGGTGATCGTCTACCGACAGGATTCGAATAGGACTGCTCATGATTCCGAATTGTGCCACAAGAAGGCACTTTGCACTAAAGTGCGGCGCGAGCCCGCGAAGCAGGCGGAAGCATAAAGCCTGGGGCGCAAGCCCCAGGATCAAAACGCAAAAGAATTTTCGAGCCCGCGAATGCGGGTGACAGACCAGGCGCAATGAAGCCAATGAGTTTTGCTAGCTGTCGCCCATTTCATGGGCTCGCAACTCTTTTTCTTTTTGCTCCCTGGGGCTTGCGCCCCAGGCTTTATTCTTCCGCCTGCTTCGCAGGCTTAGAACCACTTTGTGAAGATTTTCAGTGCAAAGGCACAAGAAGGCACAAAGAACACAAAGGTCATGTGCCTTCCTGTGGCGTGTCTGACTAGTCCTGCTCGAATTCGAAGTCGAACGCGAGTTGGTTCGGAAGGTCATCACCGCCCGAACTAAAGCCCATCACGATGTCGTTTGCATCACCAATCAACGTAAGCGCCGGAGCCTCGTATTTGCTTTGCATTGGACCGGTCTCCTTTCTTTAGTATTTTGAAATCCGTTCGTTCATGCTGCCAGAAACACTTGCTCGGCTAACTCATCATTAGCGCGATTGCGCAGCCACAATTCGAGCATGATGATCTGCCGCAACTGGTACTCGTTGCACTCGAGCCCGTGGCTAAGACGCTCGAGCCGCGACATCACACTGGCGCGATCCACAAAACCCTGGTCCACTACACGCAACTGCTTAGCAGCGGCGAGAGCTCGAGCCAACGGTCGCAACGCATCCTGCCACGGTGTATTGAACACACCTTTGGATCGGCGCTCGCGCAACCTCGCGGGCCAGTAATCTGAGAAAGCCGAACGCATCAACCTGCGCGGTTCACCCGGCCGGCAGAGAATGTTCGCAGGCACGCTCATCAGATACTCAACCAACGGACGGTGCGCGAACGGATGCGTGTAATCGAGGTGTTGTAATGGTTCAGGGATTTGTAGTTGTCGCAGCTCCAGCATCGTTGTAAGCGTTCGAAAATGCTTGCGACGCTCCGGAGGCGCATACTTCCAGGTGTTCGAGAAGCATCGTTCTGAGTCGAAGCTGCCAGTGCGTTCGCGAAAACCTTTCGTCAAAGAAGTCTCAACACTCCACGGCGCGTACGAACCGTCTGCCCCCGTGTACAACTGACCGGGTGACAAAGCGGGTGGCAAAGATGCCTTGATTGCCTGCCAACATATTTGGTAGATGGGGCGCCGGAGAAGTTTGGACCACGTGAGCGCTTCGGAAAATGCGCGCCCGAAACGAAAGTTTCGCAGTGCTTTTGCAACCTGAAGGCTGTCGTCAAACCAGTTTCCCGTCATCAGGTCGCCGGCCTGTCCAGTGAGAATAGTTTTGGCATTACGCTGGCGCGCTATCGTCGCAATTGACTTGCGCAGTGGCTGAAATGGTTCCGGCATCACCGCGCCGACTTGTCTTTCGGCAATGATGGGGACCTCGCCGGTCGAAATGTTCAGGCACTCAATTCCGCAATGTGAGGTGACGTCGTCAATGAACGGAACGTCCAACGAGTTCGGCCAAACAAAGCTCACGCCCGTGAGTTGTGTAGGCGGCACGCCTCCTCGCTGAATCAGGTCTGTTGCCACACAAACAACAGATGACGAATCAAGACCACCGCTCAGCTCTGCAAGCACTGGCGACTCACTCTGCAGCCGTACCGTTACCGCCTCTCGAAACAGTTCACGAAGTTCTTCTTCGTACCGGTGCTGGTTCCGGTATCGGATCGTATCGCCGATTAGCATCGACCAGAATCGAGTAACCTTTGTTTCATTTCTTGAAACACAAATCGCATGGCCTGGGGGCACGGACCAGATGCCTTTGTATGGTGTGCGATTCGGGTAAGCACCGAACGTCAGAAATCCGGCAATGTATTCTTCGTCAAGATCCGAAACGTCGAGCGCGTTAACTAAAGACTGCAGACGGTTGGACCACTGAACACTTCCGTTCTGTACGTGATAATAAAGAGGACGTACACCGGCGAAGTCGCTTGCCAGCACGGTAGTCATGTTCACGTGATCGCGAATGACCAAACTCCAATCGCCGATCAGATGAATTAAGCCCTCGGTTCCCCAACGCTCGTAGGTAGCACGTGCGATCGCCGCATCACTGTTTGCGCCGTTCAGCGAGTCTCGCAATCGCAGCAACAAGTCGGGGCGATTATCCAACCGGCCGTCCCAGTGCACGATCTCAACCCGTGTATTTTGTATTTGTGCCAACATCTTCTTTCCCCCCTTAAGCCACATGCAACGGCAGGAGTCGGGTTTGATATGCAGATGAGCCGTACACAACGCGCCCGTTTACTTCAACCCATGCGTGCGAAAAGAATGGCGATGGACGATAGCCGATTACTAGCTGCGCGCGGATGCCATATCTTCTGAGCAGTCGAACTGTACAAACGGCCCGTTGCAGGCACAGGACAGGTTTCCAGTAGAAGCAGGTCGCGAGTAAGACGGCGTCGCAAATCGCCTTTTCCAATTCACTGCTGACTGTTTTCGCCTTAACGGATTGCCGCTTCAACTCCTGGAGAATGCGTCCTGATCCCCGTAGTGAAAGGACCACTTCATATCGGGCGATCTCGTAGATCGCTTTGCTTACCAGCGCGAGCTTTGTCATGACGCAACCTCCCTTCTGATTAGCGCCTGCTGCTCGAGTGCGGCTAAGAAGTTGATCGCGTGCGCGCGTGCAGTGGTTGCGGCTATTTCGAATGCGTTACTGATTTCCTCAACGATACCGTCCAACGATCGTCGCTGTT
>Ga0207647_10004721_pt1 | contig 10090 bp, 6 predicted proteins | sample KBSCornC2_FD_184295 | JGI IMG/M metagenome (GOLD analysis project Ga0207647, IMG submission 184295) | Corn rhizosphere microbial communities from Kellogg Biological Station, Michigan, USA - C2 (SPAdes) (version 2) | ecosystem: Host-associated > Plants > Roots > Rhizosphere ...
GACGCTGTATGACACGGTTGACGGCTTCTACGCTGGTCCAAACTACCTTGCACCGCAGGGAACGTTCCAGTCGGACAAGCAGCTTCGCTACGACGGTACCTGGACGAAGGGCACGCACACGCTGAAGTTTGGCGCGACCTTCAACAACTACACCAAGACAGAAAACAACGCCGGGGCGAATGCGGGAAGCTTCACGTTCAGTAACGGCAACACTCCATCGGGTTCACTCGCGCAGAACTATCAGCAGTCCTGGGCGAACTTCCTGACCGGTTATGTCACGACCTTCACCCAGGCTTCGGTGGACGTAACGCCGAGTGTGACCAGCAACCAGTTTGAGGTCTTCGCGCAGGATGACTGGAAGGTTACGCCGCGCTTTACCTTCAACTTCGGGGTTCGTTATTCCTACTTCGCACAGCCGACGGATAACAATCACGGCCTTACAACGTTCGATCCGTCGCTCTACAACTCAGCCAATGCGGCAACCATCGATACCAGTGGACTGCTCTGCGTTGTGGGTGCACCGTGCACTGGTGTTACCCCGAACGGTTCTGTCACCTACGCACAGGCCATTACCAATGGTGTGAGCGTGAACGGCAAGCTGGTGGGCAGCCAAGCGAACGGCACTACCGTCAACGGCACCAATTCTCCGTACGGGAACAAGGTCGGCAAGGAAGACAAGCTGAACTTTGCACCGCGTGTCGGATTCGCCTATGACGTCTTCGGCGATGGCAAGACTTCGCTACGTGGCGGCTACGGCATCGCGTATGACTCGTCGCTGTTCGGTACCTACGAGCAGAACATCTTTCAGAACCCGCCGTTTATTCTGACTCCGAGCATTTCAAACACTAGCTTCGACAACCCGGCGGCGGTTTCGGCAAACACCAGCTATGCGGCTCAGTTGATCCGTGCTACTGCGCCGAAGATGCATACGCCGTATAACCAGCAGTACTCGCTCAGCCTGCAGAAGCAGCTCCCCGGTAATGTCTTTATGGAACTTGCTTATGTCGGCAGCCACCAGGTTCACTTAATTGGCCTGGTGGACATCAACGAGGCTTCGGCGGGCGCATTTGCGGCATTGACGAACAACACGACCGTTACCAGCAGCAATACGGTTCTGGTGAACCGCGTTCGTCCGTATAAAGGGTTCCAGGCGATCAACTCGATTCAGCCCATCTTCATGGGGAATTACAACTCGCTGCAGTTCTCGAGCAAGCGGCAGTTCTCGCATGGCTCGCAGATCGGCATCAACTACACCTACTCGAAGGCTCTGACGAATGCCAATGCCGACCGCACCGGCGCCCCGCAGATCTCATCGAACCCCGCGGCCGAGTATGGCCGTTCTGCCGCAGACCGTCGCCATATGTTCAATATGAATGCGGTATGGGCGATCCCGTTCTTCTATGAGCAGAAGGGCTTTACAGGCCGTCTGTTGGGAGGCTGGGAGGTCTCGGCAATTGCTTTCGTGAATAGCGGTCTACCGCTAAATGTCACGAGCTCGGGTCTGGATCCTGCGGGCGTCGGCTTTCTGGGAAGCAGCGCGGCGGGTGGACGTCCTGACCGTGTTTCTGATCCGAACGTTGCCGGTACGACTGGCCCACTACACACGCGGGCACAGTGGTTCAATACCAGAGCGTTCGTCGCAGTTCCTGCCGGTCAGTTCCGCGGCGGTAATGCGCAACGTAATGTGGTCGAAGGTCCAGGCTGGTGGCGCGCCGATATGGGCGCCTTCAAGAACATCCGGATCTACGAGCGCCTGACCGTGCAGCTCCGCGGCGAGGCCTACAACCTGTTCAATCACACCAATCCTGACGGCGTAACGACGTCCAGCATTGTGACCGGCTACAACGCGGCTACAAATGTGACCTCGTACAGCCCGACCGCGGGCAATATCACTAGCTATCGCGACAAGCGGATCATGCAGCTTGGAGCCAAGATCATCTTTTAACCCTTGTGATTTGAGGCATCTAACGGCGGCCGACGCTTCGGCCGTCGTTCTTTTTTGCGGTGAAATGGCTCCGTTCGGCCGCCCAAACGCCCCGCTCGCTGCAAATGTGACCCGAAATGGGCACAACCGCGTAAAATGAACAGTGCATCACACGAGCTGCAACGCGGCATTGGAGGAAGTAGTTTTGGCGACACGCGACCGTTTTCTGTTTACTAGTGAGTCCGTAACCGAGGGACACCCTGACAAGATTGCCGATCAGGTATCGGATGCAATCCTGGACGCCTGCCTGGAGCAGGATCCCTATAGCCGTGTCGCTTGTGAGACCCTGACCTGCACCGGCCTGGTGGTGGTTGCCGGCGAGATCACGACCAAGGCGTATGTCGACTTCCAGACCATCGTCCGCAACACGGTGAAGGGCATCGGCTATGACGACGCTCTGAAGGGCTTCGATAGCCAGACCTGCGCCGTCATCTCCTCGATCAACAGCCAGTCGCCTGACATCGCCCAGGGTGTGGACACCGGCGGCGCCGGCGACCAGGGCATGATGTTCGGTTATGCCACCAACGAGACGCCGGATCTGATGCCGACTCCGATCGCGCTGGCGCACAAGCTGTCGTTCCGCCTCTCCGAGGTCCGCAAGAACGGCCTGATGCCGTACCTGCGTCCTGACGGCAAGAGCCAGGTGACGGTGGAGTACGACGAGAACCACAAGCCCGTCCGCGTGGATGCGGTGGTGATCTCGACCCAGCACGCCGAGTTCAAGGACCGCGATCCGAACTCGACGCTGACCAACGAGCAGCTTCATGCCGACATCCTGAAGAACGTGATCCAGGCCGTGATTCCGGCTGAGCTTCTGGATGCCGACACCAAGTACCACATCAACCCGACCGGCCGCTTCGTTATCGGCGGACCGATGGGTGATTCCGGTCTGACCGGGCGCAAGATCATCGTCGACACCTACGGCGGCATGGGCCGTCACGGCGGCGGCGCCTTCTCCGGCAAGGACTCGACCAAGGTTGACCGTTCGGCTGCTTACATGGCTCGCTACATCGCCAAGAACATCGTCGCTGCCGGTCTGGCCGATCGCGCCGAGGTTCAGCTTGCCTACGCCATCGGCGTCGCCGAGCCGGTTTCGGTTCTGGTGGACACCTTCGGCACCGGCAAGGTCTCCGAGGCGAAGATCACTGAGGCTGTCCGCGCGAACTTCTCGCTGACGCCGAAGGGCATCATCGAGACCCTCGAGCTTCGCCGCCCGATCTTCAAGCAGACCGCAGCCTACGGCCACTTCGGCCGCACCGGCGATGCGTTCACCTGGGAGAAGACCGACAAGGCTGCCGCTCTGAAGGCTGCCGTGGCGCACGAAGCTGTCGCTACCAAGTAATTGAATGATTGAATAAAGGAATGATGGAATAAGAAAAGCGCCGCGTTTGCGGCGCTTTTACTTGCGCGGGACGCTAGAGTCGTCTCATCCATGCAGCGACAATTCCACTATAGGTGACCGGCTTCGCCAACCAGCATGCAATCGGGTTGCCTTCATCACTCCGTTCTGTTCGGCATGGTAGCTTGAAGTATGCCTACGACCGAGGTCCGGCCGCTAACGGTTTCCGGCGACAGCGGCTCCGGCGGGAAGCGCAGTCTTCTCTTCTGGATGCTGTGTGTTGCCGGCTGCTTCCAGTTCACGCAGGGATTTTCCATTGCTGTTTCTCAGGTGCCCGCATTTACGCTGCAGGACTTCGCCTACGGTCACGTAGAGAGTCCGTACCGCCGGCGCATCTTCATGGAGTGGGTGTATCGGGCATTTCTGCATCTGCGTGGGACCCAGGTGTTTCACCTGGGTAAGCGCACGTTGACTCCGGAGCAGCAGGTTCTGTTTCTTATCGGCTTCGTCGCGTCAATTCTGATGGTTGTGGTGACCTGGATGCTGATCCGCCACCTGCTGGGACGCCAGACCCCGTGGCAATGGATCTCTCTGGCGGCCATCTACATGCTCGACACCCAGCTGCTGCTCTCCTTCGATGTTCGAACGCAGTTTCCTTATGATCTGACCACGCCGGTATTTTTCGGGACCGGCCTATACGCTCTGATCAGCCGTAAGCGATGGCTTTATTACGCGGCTTTTCTAGTCGGAACGCTGAATCGTGAGACGACGATGTTCCTGCCTCTGCTGTTTGTTGTCTGCTCCTTGCCGGAGGAGTTTTCCCTGCGCCAGGCATGGCGGCAGATTCGTCCCCTTGTGTTAGTCGAGGCAGCCGCTCAGTTGGTGGTATGGCAGCTCCTGGTGATGTGGTGCGAGCAAATGACCGGAGGGCACGGAACCGGCATTGTGATCTCCTGGCGGAACAATCTGCGTATCGTCTCTAACCCAACGCACTGGCCTCTCTTTGCCAGCACCTTCGGTTTTCTCTGGATCGCGTTGCTCCTGTTTCATGACAGAGTTTCGGATACACGGCTGCGCCGCTGCGCGTATCTGCTTCCGCTCTGGGCCGCAGTGATGTTCTACACAGGGGATCCGCTGGAGATCCGTTTGTATAACGAATGGATTCCTTATATGACGGTGTGCCTGGCATTGATCGCCAGCAACAGCCTGCTTATTGTCAGGCGTGGGAATGCGGCAGCCGACCCGCCTGCGCAGGCGGTTGAGACGATGATTGCTCATTCGTGAGCGAGTGAATGGTGATGTTTAGAGTATTTTTCCTGTTCTAGGTATCCCGGGAGGAGTGTGCAGTGGTGTTTTCATTGAGGAAAACGCCCATGGATGCACAAGCCCTGCATTACACCAACGGTAAATGCTCTACATCGAGGGAGGAGTTTGTCCGTGCCATTGTTAGCGCTAACTTCGGCTGATTTCGTTGAGATGGCGAAAAAACGATACTCAACAAATGATGGTTCCATTCGATACAATCCTCTCGTTCTATAAGGAGAAATTGTTTTCTTATGAAGCTCCGCATCCTGGCTGTTCTACCTCTCTTTGCGACGGCTCTGTTGGCTCAGAAGCCCGGTGACAAGTACTTTACGAACTGGCCGGAAAATACCGACCCCAAGGTTGTGGGAAAGAAGCTGGCCGACCATTTTGTTGTGAGCCCTCACCAGTACACGGCGACGATCCACTACTCCGAGGTTGGGGCATGGTATGGATCGCTGGAGTATTCGAAACTCACCAGCGACACCGATCTCCGCGACAAGCTGATTAAGAAGTTCGAGCCGCTGATGCCCGGCGGCGCCGAGGAGTCGCGTATTCCGCAGCGGCGGCACGTGGACGACTCAATCTTCGGCATCGTGCCCATCGAGATCGGCATCCTGACCAAGGATGAGAAGTATGCCAGCTACGGCAAGAGCTGGGCTGACCGTCAGTGGGAGAATCCGCAGCCGGACGGCCTTTCGGCTGAGACCCGCTACTGGATCGACGACATGTATATGCTCACCATCCTGCAGCTGCAGGAGTATCGCGCCTCGGGCGACAAGAAGTACCTGGACCGCACCGCAAAGGAGATGGTGAGCTATCTCGATAAGCTGCAGCAGCCGAACGGCCTGTTCTATCACGCGCCCGATGTGCCCTTCTTCTGGGGACGGGGCGATGGCTGGGTCGCCGTGGGAATGGCTGAGATGCTGCGTGACCTGCCTGACAATCATCCCGACCGTGCACGAATCCTGAAGGGCTACAAGCTGATGATGGCCGGCCTTCTGAAGCACCAGGGCAAAGACGGCATGTGGCGGGAGCTGATCGATAAAGACGATGCGTGGCCGGAGAGTTCGAGCTCGGCGATGTTTACCTACGCCTTCATCACCGGTGTGAAGAACGGCTGGCTGCCAGAGGCGGAGTACGGTCCCGCGGCACGTAAGGGATGGATTGCCGTGGCCGGCTATATCGATCAGAACAGCGACATCACGCAGGTATGCGAAGGCACCGGCAAGAAGAATGATCTTGCCTACTACTACGCTCGTCGCCGCCGCACGGGTGACTTCCATGGACAGGAAGCTGCCATCTGGTGCACCAACGCATTGCTGCGGTAGCTGCTTCAAGGATCTGCCTTCAAGGATCTGCGATGAAGAGACGGTCGCTTCTAAAGGGCATGGCCGGGGCCGCGGTAGTATCGCGTGTTCCGGCCTCTCGTCTTCTGTCCGCCGCAACGCAGCAGGATGCTGTGAAGCTGCAGACCTTTTCTTATGGGGCTGCCAGGCAGCTTCCGAGGAAAAGAAATTAAGATTTTCTTCACTCAGCGAAGCTGGGTCGGGCCTACTTTGTGTGTTGAAGAAGCGTGGCTGGCTTCAATGCCGTCTCTTCGAACGATCAGGGCAAAAGCTGAAGGGTAGAGCAGCAGGGGTCAGCTATACTCAAGACGCGTCCCTCCAATCCAAATTTAGAGGCATCGGGTCTCCCTATGAGTACTGAACTGAGGCAGAAGTCTGTGTCCGCATTTGGTCCCATCGATTTCAAGAACCGTATGCCGGCGCTTGATGGCCTGAGAGCGATGGCCATAACCATGGTCTTTTTGGAGCATTACGCCGGAGGAGCGCACGGCGGCCTGCTATTGCGGATTGTGAACATGGTGCGCGTGCACTTAGGGGTTGGCGTCGACCTGTTCTTTGTCCTCTCCGGATTTCTGATTACCGGTATTTTGTACGACACACGGGAAGACAGCCACTATTTCAAACGTTTTTTTGCCCGGCGAGCCGTCCGCATCTTCCCGGTCTACTACGGCATTTTTGCTGTGATGGGTCTGTTGACCTTTATCTTTCACTACCGCTGGTATTGGCTGCAATCCACATTCCTTGTGTATCTGGGAAATTTTTTCGGGAACTGGGACTTCCGGCTTTACGACTTGGTTTCGCCGACCCATCCACGAGCCAATATTCAATTCGGTCACTTCTGGTCGTTATGCGTTGAGGAACAGTTCTACCTCGTCTGGCCGTTTGCGGTTTGGATCATACGCGACCGGGTCCGGCTGATTCGGATTGCAGGCTTGATCTCCGCATTTGCGCTGTTCGCCCGGATTGCCATGTTCTGGCTATTCAGTCCTGAGATTGCGGAGCGCTGGGTCGTTCGGGCGTTGCCGTTCCGCGCGGACGCTCTTCTGATTGGTGCGATTTTAGCGCTGCTCTTACGTGGGGAACGCGCAGCTGTCTGGCAGCGCCGCATGACAGGAGTGTTTGTCGTTTCCTTGCTTGTAAGCGTTGGCATTCTCGTGATGCCTCATGCATGGCCAAACCCCTGGGAATTCACGCTGGGATATGTGTTTATCGCGCTCACTTCGGCAGGTTTGATCGCTATGACGATTCGGACCGGCACACGTACCTTCCGCCTGTTCAATCTCCGTGGATTGCGCGTGATTGGGAAGTACAGTTACGGTTTCTATGTCTTTCACTACCTCTTTGCGCAGGCATGGATTGGCCTGCTAGTTCTGCTGGGCGACAGGTTCCACTCCTTGTCCAAAGCAGGTTTGATCGCAATTCCGCTGAATTATGTCGTTACGTTCCTTGCAGCGAAGTTCAGCTACGACTTGTTTGAGTCAAAGTTCCTGAAGCTCAAAAGCCATTTCGAATACGATCTCGAGCAGAAGGCTCACCAGCATGCATTCCGATAGCCCTACGCGATACCTACAGGGAAAATGTTCTATCGTGCGGGCCAGGCCCACTTTGGTGTGTTGAAGAGCGTGGCTGATTCCAGTGTGGTCTCGCCGAATGACTTGATCAGGTGCAGGTGGGCGCAACCGGATTCGGCGAGGATGTTTTCGATAAGCACCGGAGCATGCGAGACTACGATGATTTGCGTGTTCCTCGCAGCGGCGCGGATCAATCTTGCCAGAGCAGGAAGCAGGTCCGGATGGAGGCTGGTCTCCGGTTCGTTAAGGACCAACAGCTCCGGTGGCCGCGGAGTCAGCAGAGCGGCAGTCAGCAGCAGGTAACGAAGTGTTCCATCCGAGAGCTCCTTCGCGGAGAGCGGACGCAGCAGACCGTGCTGCTGCAGGCAGATGCTGAAACCGCCGGCAGCGCTTTCGATGTAGAGGCTGCTTCCTGGGAAGGCATCGTTGATAGTACGAGATAGTTCTTCGTCAGAGCGGAGTTCAAAGATCGTCTGCAATGCCGCGGCGAGATTACTGCCATCGTGATGCAGTACCGGAGAGAAGGTGCCGATCTGCGCCGTGCGTACGGGAGAGTCTGCGTCGGTGCGGAAGTGATCGTAGAAGCGCCAGCTTCGAATCGACTCGCGTACGGCAAGCATTTCCGGCGCACGCTGAGGATCGGGAATACTGGCAAGCATGCTGTCGGTGTCGGCGAGGTGCTGGGTCAGCATGACCGGTTCTTCATCTCTGGTGGTGGAGAGCCAGACGAAGTTATTACGGCGGTCGACCATGGCGGAGGCTTTGCGATAGATGGCGCCGTTCCAGATGCACTCCCGCTTGATATGCGGATCCAGTCCAAACATGGTCTTGGAAGGTAGCGGATATCCGAGGTCAATGCTGTATCCGTAGAGATCGCTGCCGAAGCCGAGTTTCAGGCTGGCGACGCTCCGTTTCGCCAGGGCCTGCACTGCATGCTCTCCCTGCCGCACGCTGCGGGCAATGGTCTCAGGACCGGCCCAGAAGGTGGAAGGCAGCCCTCCCTCACGCGCCAGCGAACCCACGACGGCGTTCTGCGCCGCATCCGCAAGCAGGTGTAACGAACGGTAGATATTGGACTTTCCGCTGCCATTTGCCCCGGTGACGACGCTGAGCTGCCCCAGGGGAAGAACGAGATCGCGAATCGAGCGGTATCCCTGGATGGCGATGGTGCGGATCATAGATGCAGCATAGCTGGTTGCAGCATAGCCGTTGCACCTCGGAAAATGGCTGATTTCTTGTGGAGAGACGAGGGTGACTCCGTGCTATGCTCCCGTCGTGCCAACAACCGTTGCAGCGCCTGCTACCGAGAGATCGCGGCACTCTGCCGTCGTGCGTGTGACGCACTGGATCACGGTGTTGTGTTTTGCAGCGCTGCTGGTGACCGGTGTTGAGATTCTTCTCTCGCATCCGCGGTTTTACTGGGGAGAGACCGGCAATGTGAACATGCATCCGTTGTTCACGCTGCATGTGCCGTCGTCTCGTGCGATGGTGCCCACGGGATACGCCGTGCTGCCGGATCAGAACGGATGGAGCCGCTATCTACACTTTGAGGCGGCCTGGCTGCTTGTCCTGACAGGCATTGTCTATGTGTTGACGAGTTTTTGGAGCGGTCACCTTCGCCGTGATCTTCTTCCGGCACGTGAACAGCGTAACTGGAAGGCATACGCTGCCGTGCTGGGCAGATATCTTCACCGTGCTCCCGTGAAAGAGAGCGGCGCTTATAACGCCGTGCAACGCGCGGCCTATCTAGGTGTGATCTTCGGTCTGCTGCCACTGCTGATCTGGACAGGTCTGGCGCTGTCGCCTGCAGTTGCTTCCGTTGCTCCGTGGGCAGTGGAGGCTCTCGGTGGACGGCAGTCTGCGCGCACATTGCACTTCTTCGCGACCATCGCGTTAGTCCTGTTCTTTGTTGTGCATGTTGTGATGGTGGCGCTGGCGGGCTTTTGGAGCCGGACATGGGCGATGGTGACCGGTGGCGCGAAGGAGGAACAGCGATGAGCATGACGCGGCGAAGGATGATTGTTGCAGCCGTGGCTGCGGGCGCCGGTGTTTCTGTTGCGGGCGTGGCGGCCAGGCTGGCGCGGAGATATGGCCTGGTGCCTCCTGACAGCGGTGGGGTCTATGGTCCGGGAGAGACGCTGACCTATGCGACGCAACGGTTGATGACCACTCACTCGACAGCGCGTGAGTTCTCCCGCAACATGATCTCGAAGGCTCCGTTCGCGAATGAGATACCGCCACTCAAAGAGGAGTTCAAGCGCCATGAGGCCGCCGATTTTAAAGACTGGAAGCTGACGATCGATGGCATGGTGGCGCATCCGGCATCGCTCTCGCTTTCTGATCTCAAGACACTGCCAATGCGCAGCCAGATTACGGAGTTGGCGTGCGAAGAGGGCTGGTCGTATATCGCGGAGTGGATCGGCACGCCGCTTTTTGAGGTACTGCACTCCGCGGGCATGCTGCCTCGGGCTCGCTACGTTGTTTATCGTTCCATCGACCGCGATTGGTGGGAGAGTATCGACATGGCTGACGCCATGCATCCGCA
>Ga0207647_10004724_pt1 | contig 10087 bp, 9 predicted proteins | sample KBSCornC2_FD_184295 | JGI IMG/M metagenome (GOLD analysis project Ga0207647, IMG submission 184295) | Corn rhizosphere microbial communities from Kellogg Biological Station, Michigan, USA - C2 (SPAdes) (version 2) | ecosystem: Host-associated > Plants > Roots > Rhizosphere ...
ATAGGGGCAGGGCACGATGGACGTGCCCCAGCTTTCGGCAAAGCCCGGAACATCAGGCATCTGGTCGGCGACGCCATAGCTCAGGATCAGGCGGCGCGCTCCAAGGCTTTCGCAATCGCCAGTGAGGACGGAGAAATCGTCGATGGCGCCGGAGACGCTGTCGGCCCGAGCACTTACCAGCCTGATCGTCGGATAACGCGCCAACTGCTGCCGCGCCTCGGCCAGGATTTCCAGCGGTGGCTTGTGATCATGGCCGAGCAGGCCATGCGAGTGGCCGGCGAAGCGATTACGCGGCAGGCCGGTATCGAGAACGGTGACCTTGCGGCGGGCACGGCCGAGCTGCAGGGCGGCGGCGAGACCGGCAAAACTGCCGCCGATGATGATGACGTCATCCATGGTAATGGACTCCGTGTTGTGGATGGAGGGTGGTGGGCTGGGCCTGGCGCGCAATATCGTCCAGCGATACGCGCTCGAGACGGGCAGCGAGCAGGGCTTCGGCATCGGCGAGAAAGTCGCCCATGACTGTATTTTTGTCTTCACCCTCTCTCATCTCAAACAACAGCCAGAACTTTGTTAGTAATGCGAAGCGGCATAACGTTCGACATGAGCGGTGACCAAGAGGCAGCGAAGCAGGCTCTTGGTCGTCCGCTCAATGGAGGGGTTAGGTCTCAGAGCCACCGACGGACCTTGGCTTTGTACGCCGAGTACTCGCGGCCGAACAGAGAGGCCAGGACTCTCTCCTCTGGCGCGATTTGGAAGCGAGCTATGTACGCCATGAAGACGATCGGCCCAAGTAGCACCCAAGCCGACCACAGGAACACGGCCCAGCCGAGGATCACCAAAGATAGGCCCAGATACATGGGGTTGCGGGTGATCTTGTAGACGCCCGCGGTGACAAGCGAGGATGCCGCCTGCGGCTTCATCGGGTTCTCGGTGGTCTTTGCCCTTCGAAAAGCAACCACTCCCGAGACGCTGAACGCGACTCCGACGACAGCAAGAGCGAGAGCGATGGCAACGCGTGCCGAAGGCTCATCGGCGGCCGGTGCTAGACGAGCGATCCCCCACATGGCAAGTGCTACGAGCAGGGCCACAACCGGTGGGGGGATTTTCAGTTCGAGAGAAGACATTGCTTCTTTCCCTTGGGGTGGCGAGTACCGGCGGAAGCACCGGTGACGAGGGCGGTGTTTGCATTCGACACCGCGGGACTCCGTCGACTGGCGTCGTATTGATGACGATCGTCATGTTTGGTACTATTAGTGGCGGTCGCCATTAATGTCAAGTCCGTTGTCACGCGGCGAGAAGGTGGAGCCATGCGGGTTTCAAAGGAAAAAGCAGCCGAGAATCGGGAACGTATCCTGACCGAGGCCGCGCGGTTGTTCCGGGAGCACGGTCTATCGGGCGTTGGCGTCGATGCCCTTACCGACGCTGCTGGACTGACCCACGGCAGCCTGTACAGCCAGTTCGGTTCCAAGGAACGTCTGGCAGCCGAGGCCCTCAATCACGCCGCAAGTACCAGTTCGGCACGCCTGAACGACGCCGCGACTCTGGACGAATACGTCATCCGGTATCTGTCCGCGGGCCATCGGAAACGGCGCGGCGATGGCTGCGTGGTGGCGGCTCTGGCGGGCGAAATTCCGCGCCAGGGCGCCGCGATCCGGCACAGCTTCACGGGCGCCGTGCGTACAGTCATGAAACGGATCGCCAGTCTGATGCCGCGCCGCCGCAAATCCGAGGACGAGGCGCTGGCCATCGTCGCGACGATGGTCGGCGCACTGACCTTGGCGCGTGCCGTCGACGACCCGGAATTATCGGACCGCATACTGGCCGCCGCGCGGACACGACTGATGTCGCATTAGTCACGCTTCGCGCCCCCGCTCAATTTCCCGGATGGTCTTCGGCGCGTCCAACTCGACCGGCTGTAGCGGTATGCACGGTGCCAGTCGCCGTTACGACCAGCACCAGTTCGCCGCCGCGACACCTTTACCCGTCAGATGGACGTCCGAGTGGCCCCGCAATGGCCGCTGTCGGGCGACTCGAATGAAGGTGTCAGTGGCGGGTCTGGGTCGTGAGCGCCCTTTCGCCATCGACACTCGCCGGTCAGTGTCTCGCGAGATGAGGTACGGATTCCGGTCTGGTTGACCAGTCGTTCCAGGCAACGCGGCCCACCGTACCGGTGCTGACCGGATAATCGGTTGGTTAACAAATGTGGTAATGTGGGTTTGTGGTAACTAAGGAGTTTGGCATGAGCCGCCTGACCATCGACATCACCGACCAACAGCACCAAAACTTGAAGGCCTTGGCCGCCTTGCAAGGCAAGACGATCAAGCAATACACACTCGAACGCCTGTTCCCTGGCGACACCGGTAATGATCAAGCTTGGCGAGACTTGAGAGCCATGCTGCACGCGCGTATTGACGCCGGGCTTGCGGGACAGGTTTCCAGCAAGAGCGTCAACGACATTCTTGATGAGGAACTGGCAGTCGGCGGACACGCTTGACCCGGCCCAACTACGTTCTGACCCACGCGGCCGAAGCCGATGTACGTGGAATCATCCGCCGCACGCGCAAGGAGTGGGGTGATGCCCAGGTTCGCCGTTACGTCACCAAGCTGGAGCAAGGCATTGCTCGCCTTGCAGCCGGCCAAGGGCGTTTCAAGGACATGAGCGCGCTCTACCCGGCGTTGCGGATGCTGGACTGCGAACACCACTATGTGTTTTGCTTGCCACGCAAGCGCGCTCCCGCATTGATCGTGGCCCTCCTTCACGAGCGCATGGATTTGATGGTTCGACTCGCCGACCGGCTGTAGCGATCCCAAAGATCGTCGCTGACACCGCGGTTGGTCATCACCAGCACTTCGGTCAGCTATTTGCAGCGGCGTGGGCGCCGATTACCGGAACACTGGCCAACGAATACCAGCGTACGCAGATGCGGACAGGATCGCCCGGCAATGCGTCAGCTTGATTGGTGAGGCTGCGCAAGCGAGACGACGATTTCAGTCTCCCGAAAACAGTTTGACTAACCTTCACCGGAGTCTGAAGGTATGGACATGACGATGGCGCTTACGCCCCCAAAAGCCGTCTTGCCATGACATCGCCTGTCGCGGCTGAGATCGCGCCACAAAGCGCTTTTAGGCGTTGTCTATAGTCACGTCACCTGCCGGTACTACGCGCACGTGCTGAATCGCGGCGGGCGCGGGGTATTGAGTCCGCTGGACCGGAGTTGAACGGACTTCAGGCCGCGCGCGGATCGCGTTGCCGGTGCAGGTGCACCAGCAGCAACGAAACCGCGGCGGGCGTGACGCCGCTGATGCGGCGCGCCTGACCCAGGGTGGCCGGTTGCACGCGTTTCAATTTGGCGGAAACTTCAGCGGACAGGCCGCGCACGCGGTCGTAGTCGAAGCCCTCCGGTATCGGCGTGGATTCGTAACGGCGCTGGCGTTCGATTTCATCGCGCTGGCGATCGAGGTAACCCGAATATTTCGCCTGCACTTCCACCTGCAGGGCGACGTCTTCGCGTTCGACCGCGGGGCCGAAGCCGGCGATCGATGTCAACGACGCGTAATCGAGTTCCGGGCGACGCAACAAGTCCAGTGCGTTGGCTTCGTGCGCAAGCGCGACCTCGCGCTGCGATTGCAACGCCAGGCCGAGCGCGTTGGAAGGCGCCGCCCAGATCGATTTCAGCCGCGCGGTTTCGCGTTCCACCGCATCACGCTTCGCGCGCATCGCATCGAAGCGCGGCTGCGGCACCATGCCAAGTTCGAAACCTTTTTCGGTGAGGCGCAGGTCGGCATTGTCTTCGCGCAGTTGCAGCCGGTATTCGGCGCGCGACGTGAACATCCGGTACGGCTCGATGGTGCCGTTGGTGGTGAGGTCATCGATCAACACGCCGGTATAAGCCTCGTCGCGACGCGGCCACCAGGGTTGTTCGTCGCGCGTGGCGCGCGCGGCGTTCAAACCTGCAATCAAGCCCTGCGCCGCGGCTTCCTCGTAACCGGTGGTGCCATTGATCTGGCCCGCGAAATACAAACCGGCGATGGCTTTGGTTTCCAGCCACGGCTGCAGGCCGCGCGGATCGAAGTAGTCGTATTCGATCGCGTAACCCGGCCGCGTGATGTGCGCGCGCTCGAAGCCCGGAATCGAATGCACCAGTTCCACCTGGACGTCGAACGGCAATGACGTGGAAATGCCGTTCGGATAAATTTCGATCGCATCCAGCCCCTCGGGTTCGATGAAGATCTGGTGCGAAGCCTTGTCGGCGAAACGCACCACCTTGTCTTCGATGGACGGGCAATAGCGCGGGCCGGTGCCTTCGATCTTGCCGGTGTAGAGCGGCGAGCGATCCAGCCCCGCGCGGATGATCTCGTGCGTGCGTTCGCGGGTATGCGTGATCCAGCACGGCACCTGGCGCGGATGGTCGTCGCGCGAACCAAGGTACGAGAACACCGGCAACGGATCGTCACCTGCTTGTTGCTCGAACACCGAGTAATCCAGCGTGCGCGCGTCGATGCGCGGCGGCGTGCCGGTCTTCAGGCGATCGGCGCCCAGCGGCAATTCGCGCAGGCGCTTCGCGAGCGTCGTTGCGGGAGGATCGCCGGCGCGACCGCCCGCGTGGTTTTCCAGACCGATGTGAATCTTGCCGGCGAGGAACGTGCCGACCGTCAACACCACGCGCGACGCGCGGATCGTCAAACCCATCTGCGTGACGACACCGGCGACGCGGCCGTGCTCGATCACGAGGTCCTCGACCGATTGCTGAAAGATTTCGAGATTAGGTTGCCGCTCGACGATGCGCCGGATCGCGGCCTTGTACAACGCGCGATCGGCTTGGCAGCGCGTCGCGCGCACCGCGGGGCCTTTCGACGCATTCAATGTGCGCCACTGGATACCTGCGAGATCCGCCGCGTGCGCCATCGCGCCGCCCAGCGCATCGATCTCTTTCACGAGGTGCCCTTTGCCGATCCCGCCGATCGCGGGATTGCAACTCATCTGTCCGATCGTCTCGATGTTGTGGGTGAGCAGCAGCGTGCGCGCACCGCAGCGCGCGGATGCGAGCGCGGCTTCGGTGCCCGCATGACCACCGCCTACGACAACTACGTCGTACTTCACCATCTTGAGATACTCGACCTGTGTTGTGGGCACCGTTGGTCACTACGCTCGAACATCCTGTTCTCGCCAAGTGACCCGGCCCTCGGCTCCCTGCCTCGGGCGCTCACCGGCGCGAGCTGCCACTGGCAACTCGTGAGAAATCCGTTTCGCCCCGCGTGACCACCGCCTCCAACGATCACGTCGTCACCGGTCACGTCATAACTGGTCATGCGCTGTCACTTGTTTCCAATTGCAACGTGCAGCGCGCCGTTTTGGGCGGCGCGATTGTCAATTCCCGTTTGCAATCCCCGTGACAATCATTGCGAAACGTTACCGCGCCGCGTGTTGCGCACGTAATCCTTCGCCTACCCGGCAACGTCACAATCTCTTGCAAATTTCGGCTGCGGATACCGATGGATTGGCATGCGCCGTGCACCAACACTGTGCGCTCCCGCCGATGCAGTCGCGAACGCGACAGGGACCGGGTACAGGGACCGGTCTTGCATCGGCGGGAAGCACCACGGATTGGTGCGAAAAGGAACTGGCGCCCGGCGGTCATCAGGAACAGGGGGAATCCAGAGTAACCGAGTTCCGGGCGCCAGATTTAGGAAAAATATCGGGCGTCGAAGCGGCAAATCAACCCGCAACTGCCCCTTCGGCGAACAGTATCAGCGGCTGTGGATGAACGCCACTTGAAGCATTCAGGTTCAGGCGGACCTTCACGAAAAGACTTCGGGAGCGTGTGATGAACTACGTCGCAATGACCAATGAAGAATGGCAAGAGGTGTACCGGCACCATGACGAACTGGTCCAGATGGCCAAGCTCGAACTGCGGACCGAAGAGATCCGCGAAGTACGCCCTGCCGGGGCGCCGCCACATGCCATGAAGCCGGTCGAGCTGCAATTGCACGAGCTGGACAGCGCCATCATCCCGCACTGAGTCGCACGTCCGGTTCCATCTTTTTGGGGGGAAAAGGGGAGCGCCATGCGCTCCCCTTTTTCATGGCTGGAATCAGGGGATTTCGACCTTGGTCGACGCCGCCCGGCCGGAAGGTGCCGGACGAATCGGTGGCGCCGCCCGTGCCGGGGACGAAACCATAGGCGCCGGCCGTGAAACCGGGACCGGCGCCTGGAAACCGGATTGGGTCGGCATCGCGATGGGACGGCGACCGGCGAATTCCGGTTCCGATGCCATGCGCGGTGCCGGGCGCGAAACCATCGGTATCGGCGCCCTGAAGTCAGGCGGGGCAGGCGTGGCCCGCGGACGCGGATTGGCGAATCCGATCTCGGCTGTCATCTGGGGCGACGCCACCGCAGGGGCCGGCGAGCGGTCGGACGTCCGGCTCCCCATGCGATCGGCGGGCGCGTGCATGAAATCATGTGCGAATCGCGCCGATGGCAGCGCCCGGCGGTTGGCGAAGCGTTCCATCGCCCGCGCCGGCTCGCGGTCGGACGGTTTTGCGCCACGCGAGCCTGACGGCACGGGCGGATGATCGGGCGTCAGAACCGGACGCGGCGAACCCGACGCCACCGGATCGTGGCCATCGTGGTGGTGGCGACGCCCGTGGTGACCGCAGTTCCATCGCGCGCAGCCCCAGCCCGAGGAGTAGTACCACCGGCCTCCGTAACCCGGGAAATTCCACACATTCGAAATGCCGAGATTGAAGGTGAAAGACGACCCGTAGCCGTAGCCCCCGTAACCGCCGTACCACCCGTACGGATAGGAGTAGGGCCAGGTGCCGTTGTAATAGCCGTAGCCGCCGGTGCCGGGATGGCCGTAATAACCCTGGCCCGAATACGGCCCGTCGCTAGTGTAGTAACCGCCGCCGCCCGCGACATACGGTTGCACGAACGCGTGACCGGTGGCGCAACCCGCCAGTACCAGCGCGCCGGCGCCCAGTGCCACGGCGCGCGCAACGCGGCCCCATGCCTTGGATGAAAATGTTCCGCGCATGGCGCACCTCCGGGTTCAGCGGGATTTCTGTACTGGATGGTACGCCTTTATGAGCGAAAGGGTGTGAACCCGGCCGGCAACTTCAGTCGACGCTGCCCGCCGCCAACATGCGGGTCAGGATTTCGGTGAGGTCGGGCGAGCGTTGTCCGCGCCCCAGCAAGGCCCGCAGGGCGGTTTCGGCCAGGGCGCGGCGCTTCGGTTCCAGTCGCGTCCAGTCCTCGAAGGCCTTGGCCAGCCGCGCCGAAAGCTGCGGGTTGCGCGCATCGATTTCGGCCAGCTTGTCCGCGAAATACCGGTAGCCCGCGCCATCCGGGCGGTGGAACGCCACCGGATTGGCGCGCGCGAACGCGCCCAGCAGTGCATGCACCCGGTTGGGATTGGCCAGCGTGAAGGCTGAATCGGATTCCAGCGCTTGCACGCGTTCCAGTGTCGCGTGCGCGGGCACGGTCGCCTGCAGCATGAACCACTTGTCCAGCGTCAGCGCATCGCCGTCGAAACGTTCGCGATACAGACGCAACGCCTCGCCCGCCTGCGCGGCATCGTTGCGCACCAGTGCAGTCAACGCGACCAGCCGCTCGGTCATGCCGTGCGCGTCGCGGCATTGCGCGAACGCGAGCTCGGTACCGGCGCCGGCGTCGTGCCGAACCAGTAGCGAAAGCACGCGGGCCTTGAGACGACGGCACGCGGCAGCTTCCTGATCGAGCGCGCCTGCTTCGCCGGCGTGCAGTTCGCGATAGGCCGAAGCGAGCGACGCGCCCAGCCGCCGCGCCAGCGCGTTTTCCAGCGCGTCGCGCGCGGCATGCACGGCATCCGGGTCGAACGGCCCATGACGCGCACCGAGTTCGAGTTCCGAAGGCGGCGTCAGCAGGTCCGCCAGCAGCGCGGGATCGATGTCGGCGCGGGCCTTGAACAATTTCTCCAGCGCGGCGAGCCATGCATTGGTGGCAGCGTGCGAGTGGCCGCTTGCAAGCGCTTCGTCGAATGCACGTGCGGCCAATTGCTGCGCGGCATTCCAGCGATCGAAACCCTCCGTCTCGTGCTGCAGCAACAACGCAAGCTGCGTGGGCGCGTAGTCGAACACCACGCGCACGGGGGCGGAGAAGCCGCGGCAGAGCGAAGGCGTGGGCGCGGCAATCACGTTTTCGAACACGAAACGCTGTTCGGCTCCGGTCAATTCCAGCACGCGCTCGCGCGCGACGGGCGTGGCATCGCCCTGGAGTTGCAACGGCATCGGGACGCCGTCATCGCCGAACAGCGCCACGTTCACCGGAATCGGCACCGGCTGCTTGTGCGGCTGGCCCGGCGTCGGCGGGGTGCGCTGGACAAGCGTGAGCGTGTAACGTTTCGAAGCGGCGTCGTACTCGCCGCGCGCATGCAACTCGGGCGTGCCGGCCTGGGCATACCACGCGAGGTACGGCGACAGGTCCACGCCGTTGGCTTCGCCCAACGCCGCCAGCAAGTCGTCGATCGTGGCCGCCTGTCCGTCGAAGCGCGAGAAATACAAGTCGGCACCGCGGCGAAACCCTTCCTTGCCCAAGCGTCCAGCGATCATCCGGATCAGTTCCGCGCCCTTTTCGTAGACGGTCGCGGTGTAGAAGTTGTCGATGGCCTGGTACGCGGCCGTGCGTACCGGGTGCGCGAGCGGGCCCGCATCCTCGGGAAACTGCACGCGGCGCAACGTGGCGACATCCTCGATGCGTTTCAGCGACTGCGAATGCATGGCTTCGCAAAAACTGTGCTCGCGAAACACCGTGAAGCCTTCTTTCAGGGAGAGCTGGAACCAGTCTCGGCAGGTAACGCGGTTGCCGCTCCAGTTGTGGAAGTATTCGTGCCCGATCACCGCTTCGATGCGGCGGTACTCGTCGTCGGTGGTGGTGTCCGGGTCGGCCAGCAGGTACTTCGAGTTGAAGATGTTGAGGCCCTTGTTCTCCATCGCGCCCATGTTGAAGTCGTGGGTCACGACCACGTTGAACACCGGCAGGTCGTAGTTGCGGCCATAGGCGCGCTCGTCCCAGCGCATCGCACGCTCCAGCGCATCCATCGCGTAATGGCAGCGCGCGATCGCATCGGCCTCGGCCCAAAGACGCAGCGTCACGTCGCGCCCCTCGGCGGTGCGGTAGGCGCGCTCGATTTTTTCGAGCCGCCCCGCGACCAGCGCGAACAGGTAACTCGGCTTCGGATGCGGGTCGACGAAACGGGCGAAATGGCGGCCGTCCGGCAATTCGCCTGACTCGGTTTCCTCGCCGCCGGCCAGCAGCACCGGGAACCGCGCCTTGTCGGCGACCAGCGTGACGTCGTAACGCGCCAACACGTCGGGGCGGTCGGGAAAGAACGTGATGCGGCGGAAACCCTGCGCTTCGCACTGGGTCAGCAGGAAGCCGTGTTCGCGTTTGCCCGACAGGTACAGCCCGCACAACTGGCTGTTGCGGGCCGGATCGATGCGCACGTCCATTTCCAGCACGCTGCCGTCGCGCGCGCCGTGAATCACGAGGCCGGCGACGTCGACCGCGTAGTCGGGCGGCGCAAGCGCGCGGCCGTCCAGCCGCGCGGCCAGCAATGCCACGTCCTCGCCATCGAGGCGCAGGGGTTCGTCACGATCCTGCGCGAGCGTCAGCTTCGAATGGACGAAGGTTTCGTCGATGCCGAGCTCGAACTTCAGCTCGACGTGCGTGACGTGCCAGGCGGGCGCGCGGTAATCGGCAAGGCGAACGACAGATTCTGCGGCGAAGCGGTCCACGGTATTTTCTGTATCCATCGGTCCATTTTATCAGTCGCCGCACGCAGGCCGTAGCGCCAACCCCAAAACGTGAACGGCTTCCTGTTTTCGGGGTTGGCGGGCCCGGAGGCGTGGGCGTCCAAACCGGGCGGACCGCGTCACGAGTGCCTCTGGCACAGGCGCGAAGGGCTGGCGCCGGAAGCGCTGGAGATGACATCCATGGACGATTTGGTTTCGCGGCGCAGCCGGCGTACCAGCATGCAAATCATGCCTGCCGTGCTGGCCGCGGCGCCCGCGATCAGTGGCAGGTCGAAGCCGCCCGTGCGTGCGGCGA
>Ga0207647_10004726_pt1 | contig 10086 bp, 8 predicted proteins | sample KBSCornC2_FD_184295 | JGI IMG/M metagenome (GOLD analysis project Ga0207647, IMG submission 184295) | Corn rhizosphere microbial communities from Kellogg Biological Station, Michigan, USA - C2 (SPAdes) (version 2) | ecosystem: Host-associated > Plants > Roots > Rhizosphere ...
GCTGGCCGACTCCCGCACCGGCGACATCCTCGGCGAGGTCGGCTCCGCCAATTTCTTCGACGCCAGCCGTTCCGGCTGGATCGACATGACCAAGGTGGTGCGCTCGCCCGGCTCGACGCTGAAACCTTTCATCTACGGACTTGCCTTCGAGCAGGGGCTGGTGGCGCAGGAAACCATCATCGAGGACAGCCCGGCCGATTTCGGCGGCTATCGTCCGAAGAATTTCGACATGGGCTACCAGGGCGATGTCTCGATCCGCCAGGCACTGCAATTGTCGCTCAACGTCCCGGCGATCCGCGTGCTCGACGCCGTCGGTCCGGCACGGCTGACCGCGCGCTTCCGCCAGGCAGGCGTCAACCCGATTCTGCCGGTCAACGAAGCGCCGGGCCTGGCGATCGGCCTTGGCGGCGTCGGCGTGACCTTGCGCGATCTGGTCCAGCTCTATACGGGGCTCGCCAATGGCGGCAAGATGCACACGCTGCATGACGGCACCGAGCCAGCCGATGCCGAGCGCACCACCGCCACCATCCTCGACGATCAGGCAGCCTGGCAAATCAACGACATCCTGTCCGGCGTGAAGCCGCCGGAAGGCGCCATGCAGCGCGGCATCGCCTACAAGACAGGCACCTCTTATGGCTATCGCGATGCCTGGTCCGTCGGCTTCGACGGCCGCTATGTGCTGGGTGTGTGGGTCGGCCGCGCCGATGCGAGCCCTGTCCCCGGCCTATCGGGCTATGTCTCGGCAGCCCCGATCCTGTTCGAGGGCTTCGTCCGTTCCGGCCTTGCCGGCGTGCCGCTGCCCGGCCGGCCGCCGGGCGTCTTCAACCCCAAACGCGAGGAATTGCCGGTGACGCTCGCCCGCTTCGGCGCCGGCGCCGACGGTCTGGTGCAGGCCGCCGCCACCGAGCCGGCTCCGACCATCATCTTCCCGCCCAATGGCGCCCGCGTCGACCTCGGCACCAATTCCGCCGATGCCACGCCGCTGGTGCTGAAGCTGCAGGGCGGCCGCGCGCCGTTCCGCTGGCTCGCCAACGGCAAGCCGCTCGCCGGCATCGACCGCCGCCGCACGGCGACCTGGCAACCGGATGGCACCGGCTATTCGACGCTGACGGTGATCGACGCGGCCGGGCGCGCGGCGAGCGTGAAGGTGTTCGTTGAGTAGAACGCGGCAAGCGATTCGGGGGATTGCGCTTATCCGTCTTCGGCTCGGCGCGAAGCCCCCCTCTCTGGCCTGCCGGCCATCTCCCCCTCAAGTGGGGAGATCAGCAGTTCCGGCGCCTCGCTCTTCCTGCAATGTTGGTGATTGGCGAAACCAGTCGCGACAGTCGATCTCCCCCCTTGAGGGGGAGATGCCCGGCAGGGCAGAGAGGGGGGCCTCGCGCCGACCTTTGTTGGGAGCATTCTTCGCGACGCTAACCGCGTTGATCGCAATCTCCTCCCCAACCCTTGCCGACCCCCTCCCCACCGGCTTTATCAGGCTTGCCGATATCGATCCGACGATCCGCCAGGATATCCGCTACGCCGGCCTCGAGAACTTCCTGCACCGCAAGGCCGATGGCTATGACGCGCCGGTCTGCATCCTGACCGCGCAGGCGGCGAAGGCGCTGTCTGGCGTGCAGAAAACAATGGCCGCCAAGGGCCTGACGCTGGTCATCTTCGACTGTTATCGTCCGGCGCGTGCCGTCGCCGACATGGGCAAATGGACAAGAGAAGGTGGCCCGCCGGATCCGCAATGGTATCCGGCCGTCCAGCGCGGCGATCTCATCGCCAAGGGCTATGTCGGAGAGTTGTCCAGCCATTCACGCGGCTCGACGGTCGACCTCGCCATCGCCGAGACAAGCAAGAAAAGCGAAGTCCATCCGGCCTGCGGCGCGCCGAACGGCGGTACGCTCGACTTCGGCACCGGTTTCGACTGCTTCGATCCGATGAGCGAGACGGCGCACTATCCTCTTCCTGCCGAAGCGGCAGCGAATCGCAAGCTGCTGCTTGCCGCCATGCGCGCCGCCGGTTTCCGAAACTATGCGCGCGAATGGTGGCACTTCACCCTGGCCAAAGAGCCTTTTCCAAAACAGCGCTTCGATTTCCCCGTCACCGCACCTTAGCCGGAAGCCGTCCAGCCTTGCCCAAACGATCGTCGGTTCTAATTAGGCCGGCTGGCGAGGATTCACTGCCTCGGCCGGCTTGAGGAAGATATTTCTTCGATCGCCGGACATCCGGCGAAAAATTGCTTCGAGGAGGTGAAAAAGGCAAACTTCAATGCATCTAAATTCTATAAACTCGGTAGAGTTCGCGGCAGTTCAACGGAGGCCGGAATGACCAAACCTCATTTCAGGAAACTGCTCGGCGCGCTGGTCGCCACATCTGTCCAGTTCGGCACCCTCGGTTTCGCGTTCGCCGACACGACCATTCTGAATGTGTCCTACGACCCGACACGTGAACTCTACAAGGCCTATGACGAGGCGTTTGCCGCGCACTGGAAGGCGGAGACTGGCGAAACCGTCACCATCCAGCAGTCGCATGGCGGATCCGGCGCGCAGGCCCGGGCGGTGATCGACGGTCTCGACGCCGACGTCGTGACGCTGGCGCTCGAAGGCGACATCAACGCCATCGTCTCGAAGACGAAGAAGATCAACCCGGACTGGCGCACGAAGTTCGAGAACAACTCGGCACCCTACACCTCGACCATCATCTTCCTGGTGCGCAAGGGCAATCCCAAGGGCATCCACGACTGGAACGACCTGGTGAAGGACGGCGTCCAGGTGATCACGCCGAACCCGAAGACCTCAGGCGGCGCGCGCTGGAACTATCTTGCAGCCTGGGCCTATGCAAACGCCAATGACGGCAGCGACGAAGCCAAGACCAAGGAGTTCGTCGGCAAGCTCTATCAAAACGTCCCGGTCCTCGATACCGGCGCGCGTGGCTCGACGGTGACCTTCGCGCAGAAGGGCCTGGGCGATGTGCTGATCGCCTGGGAGAATGAAGCCTATCTCGCGCTCGACGAATTCGGCGCCGACAATTTCGACATCGTCTATCCGCCTACCTCGATCCTGGCGGAGCCGCCCGTCGCGGTCGTCGACGCCAATGTCGATGCCAAGGGCACGCGCAAGGTCGCCGAGGCCTATCTGGGCTGGCTCTATTCCAAGGAAGCCCAGACCATCATCGCCAAGAACCACTATCGCCCGGCCAAGCCCGACCTTGTGCCGGCCGAGGACCTTGCCAAGCTGCCGGCAATCAAGCTGGTCACCATCGACGACCCGCAATTCGGCGGCTGGAAGAAAGCGCAGCCTTACCATTTCGGCGACGGCGGTATATTCGACCAGATCTACAAGCCGGCGCAGTGAGGCCGGATGGCCGGTGAGCCTCGCGGGCGTCCCGGCCGAATGCGACTGCGCAAAGCCATTCTGGTTTGAATAGAAGGGACGATCCAGAACAGCATGACCACAGCACCTGCCAAGGCGGGGTGGCGATTCAGGCAGCCGAGTGTCATTCCGGGCTTCGGATTGACGCTCGGCTTCTCGCTTGCCTACCTCACGCTCATCATCCTCATCCCGCTTTCGGGGCTTGTCTGGCGTTCGGCAGCGCTCGGCTGGGCCGATTTCTGGGCGATCGCCGTCGACCGACGCACTCTCAACGCGCTGAAGATAAGCTTCGGAACCGCCTTCCTGGCGGCTGTCGTCAACGTCGTGTTCGGCACCATTGTCGCCTGGGTGCTGGTCCGCTACCGTTTCCCCGGGCGCCGCATCGCCGATGCGATGGTCGACCTGCCCTTCGCCCTGCCCACGGCCGTCGCCGGCATTGCGCTCACCACGCTCTATGCGCCCAATGGCTGGATCGGCCATCTCCTGACGCCGCTTGGCATCAAGGTCGCCTACACGCCGCTCGGCATCGTCGTCGCGCTGGTGTTCATCGGCCTGCCTTTCGTCGTGCGCACCGTCCAGCCGATCATGGAAGAGATCGATAAGGAGGTCGAGGAAGCAGCCGCGACGCTCGGTGCCAGCCGTTTCCAGATCATCACCCGCGTGCTTTTCCCAGGCCTGGCGCCGGCGATCATCACCGGCTTCTCGCTCGCCTTCGCGCGCGGCGTCGGCGAATACGGCTCGGTCATCTTCATCGCCGGCAATCTGCCCTTCAAGTCCGAGATCGCGCCGCTTCTGATCGTGATCCGGCTCGAGGAATACAATTACGAGGCGGCGACCGCGATCGCCGCGATCATGCTGGCGCTGTCGTTCCTGATGCTTTTGGTGGTCAATCTCGTCCAGACATGGAGCCGCAAGCGCTATGGCTGATCCCGAGATCAAATCCTACGAGCCGCATCACGAGAGCCAGTCGGCCGCCGTGACCGAAAGCCGGCCCGTCAAGGCCGTGCTGATGGCAATCGCCTTTGCCTTCCTCGCCGTCTTCCTGCTTTTGCCCCTGATCGTCGTCTTCCATGAGGCGCTTGCCAAAGGCGTCGGCGCCTATACGGAAGCCCTTTCCAGCCCCGACACGCGCTCCGCCATCCGCCTGACATTGCTTGTGGCGGCGATCTCGGTGCCGCTCAACGTCATCTTCGGCATCTCGGCCGCCTGGGCGATCGCCAAGTTCGAATTCAAGGGCAAGGCGTTCCTGACCACGCTGATCGACCTGCCCTTCTCGGTGTCGCCGGTCATCTCCGGCCTTGTCTATGTGCTTCTGTTCGGCGCGCAAGGCCTGCTCGGCGCGTGGTTGAAGGCGCATGGCATCGTCATCCTCTTCGCCGTGCCCGGCATCGTGCTGGCCACCATCTTCGTCACCTTCCCCTTCGTCGCGCGCGAGCTCATCCCGCTGATGCAGGAACAGGGCAACGGCGACGAAGAAGCGGCACTTTCGCTGGGCGCCAGCGGCTGGCAGGCCTTCTGGTATGTGACGCTGCCCAACGTCAAATGGGGCCTGCTCTACGGCGTGCTTCTGTGCAATGCGCGCGCCATGGGCGAGTTCGGCGCGGTCTCGGTGGTGTCGGGCCACATACGCGGCCTCACCAACACCATGCCCCTCCACGTCGAGATCCTCTACAACGAATACAACGCCGTCGGCGCCTTTGCGGTCGCTTCGCTGCTCGCCGGCCTGGCGCTGGTGACGCTGGTCTTGAAAACGCTTCTAGAGATGCGCTACGGCGCCGAGCTCGCCGCGACGCGCGGGCACTGAACACCACCTGTCGCCCAAGAGTGCCTGGCAGTTTTGGGAACAACGGCAGCATCAACGAACTGAGGGATTTGCATGGAAGTTCGCGTCGTCAACGTGCGCAAGGAGTTCGAGCGGTTTCCGGCGCTCCATGACGTGTCGCTCGACATCAGGTCCGGCGAGCTCATCGCGCTGCTCGGGCCGTCGGGCTCCGGCAAGACGACGCTGCTTCGCCTGATCGCCGGCCTGGAGCGGCCGACCAAGGGCGCGATCTTCTTCGGCGACGAGGACGCCTCGCAGAAGTCGATCCAGGAACGCAATGTCGGCTTCGTCTTCCAGCATTACGCGCTGTTCCGCCACATGACGGTTGCCGACAACATCGGCTTCGGCCTGAAGGTCAGGCACGGTGCCGCAAGGCCGTCGGGGCAGGAAATCCGCCGCCGGGCGCTGGAACTGCTCGACCTCGTCCAGCTGTCGGGCCTGGAAAAGCGCTATCCGGCGCAACTTTCCGGCGGCCAGCGCCAGCGCGTGGCTTTGGCGCGCGCCATGGCGATCGAGCCCAAGGTGCTTCTACTCGACGAACCGTTCGGCGCGCTCGACGCGCAGGTCCGCCGCGAACTGCGCCGCTGGCTGCGAGAAATCCATGACCGCACCGGCCACACCACAGTCTTCGTCACGCATGACCAGGAAGAAGCGCTGGAACTCGCCGACCGCGTCGTGGTCATGAGCCAGGGCCGCATCGAGCAGGTCGGCACCGCCGACGATATCTATGACACGCCGAACTCGCCCTTTGTCTACTCCTTCATCGGCGAGTCGAGCTCGCTGCCGGTCAAGGTCGAGAACGGCGAGGTCTGGATCGCCGACCGGCCGATCGGCCTGCAGGCGCCGCACGCGCCGTCCGGCGAGGCAGTCCTTCACTTCCGCCCGCATGACGTCGACCTGGTCGACGGCTGCAGCGGCTGCATCGCCGGCACGGTTGCCGCCAGCCGCCGCGTCGCCGGCACCAGGCGTGTCGAGCTCGAGATCGGCGGCGAGCGCCAGCGCGTCGAGATCGAACTGCCGGTCGACCACCCCGCGGCGCAGAAGAGCCGGGTGGCTTTCAGGCCGCGACGCTGGAAGCTCTTTCCCACGTCCTGAGCTGTCTTTCGCCCTGACGCCTGCTCCGGCGCCCCAGCCTGGCGCCATCCTTGAATCTGCTTGGAAGAAAATCCTACCAAAGCGCTGTTTCGACGAGATATTTTCTAAACCCTTCGCTCGCCTCTCCGAGCGCGTGCCTCGTCGGACCAGGCTTTCCCGACTATCGTCGCGCCATAGCTTCGATCCATTTCCAAGGAGCCTGTTTTCATGAAGCGCCTGTTGCTCGGCATCGCAGCTTTTGCCGGTCTCGTCCTCGCGTCCTCCCAAGCCTGGTCGGCCGACAAGCTCTTGAATGCATCCTATGATGTCGGCCGCGAGCTGTTCGTCGACATCAACAAGGCCTTCATCGCCCAGCACCCCGGCGTCACCGTCGATCAGTCGCATGCCGGCACCTCGGCGCAGGCGCGCGCGATCGCCGAAGGTCTCGGCGCCGATGTCGTCACCTTCAACCAGGTCACCGACGTCGATTTCCTGGTCAAGAAGGGACTGGTCTCCGCCGAGTGGCAGAAGAATTTTCCGGACAATGCCTCGCCCTTCTATTCGCTGCCTTCGTTCCTTGTCCGCGCGGGCAACCCGAAGCACATCAAGGACTGGAACGATCTGGTGCGCGACGACGTGCAGGTGATCTTCCCCAACCCGAAGACATCCGGCAATGCGCGCTACACCTATCTCGCCGCCACCGCCTACGCCAAGGAAGCCTTCAAGGGCGACGACGCCAAGGTGAAGGAGTTCATCACCAAGCTATTCAACAACGTGCCGATCTTCGACACCGGCGGCCGCGCCGCCACCACCACTTTCGTCCAGCGCGAGATCGGCGACGTGCTGATCACCTTCGAGTCGGAGACGCGCGGCATCCGCAAGGAATACGGCGACGACAAGTTCGAGCAGGTCACGCCTTCGGTCAGCCTTCTGGCCGAGTTCCCCGTGGCGGTCGTCGACAAGGTCGCCGACGAGCATGGCAGCCGCGATCTCGCCAAGTCCTATCTCGACTTCCTCTACACGGCCGACGGCCAGGAGATTGCCGCCGAGAACGGCTTGCGGGTTCGCGACGCGACGGTGGCCGCCAAGCACAAGGCCGACTTCCCGGATGTCCGGCTGCTGACCGTTGAGGAAGTCTTCGGCGGCTGGGACAAGGTGCAGAAAGAGCATTTCGCCTCGGGCGGGCTGCTCGATCAGGCCTACGGCAGCCGCTGAAAAAACTCCACAATCAGGAAGAGCAGGAAGGCCGGCTTTGCCGGCTTTCTTCATGTGAGCGGGGTTGCATGAGTTCGCGGGGGAAATCCCAGCCCCCAACGTGAAAAACGTTACGAAGAATCAACGCGTTTGTGCCTAAGCTGCAGGGCGAATTATTGGGCCAGGCGGCGTCAGGCGGTCAAACTGTCATGATTTGCACACAAACAACCGCCAGATGCAGGCCCATTGGGGTTTGATGAACTGAATCGGGCATGCTGACCAAAAAAGGCAAATACGGCCTCAAGGCCCTCGTGCATCTTTCCGGCCTGCCGGCTGGCCAACTTGCATTCGTCAACGACATCGCGGTCGCCAACAACATCCCGAAGAAATTCCTGGATGCGATCCTGGGCGAGCTGCGCAATGCCGGTTTCGTCCAGAGCCGCAAGGGCAAGGAAGGCGGCTATCGCCTCGCCCGGCCTGCTTCCGAGATCAAGATCGGCCATGTCGTGCGCGTGCTCGACGGGCCGCTGGCGCCGATCCCTTGCGCCAGCCGCACCCAGTATCAGCGCTGCGAAGACTGCAATGAGGCGACATGCCAAGTCCGACATCTGATGCTCGAGGTCCGGCAGGCCATCGCCGAGGTGCTCGACCAGCGCACGCTGGCCGAGATGCGCGACATCGTCCAATATGCCTCGGAGCGGCACATCATGGTTGTTCCCGAGATCGAGATGCCGGGCCATGCGGGGGCGGCCGCTCGGTCCTACCCCGAGTTCTTCAACCCCGACGGAAGCGCGTTCGATCCTGCGAACCCGAAGACCTACGATTTCATCCGAGCCATCCTCACCGAGGTGGCCCGCATTTTCCCAGCGCCTTACCTGGATTTCGCCGGCGACGAGGTTGGCGACGAGATGTGGAAAGGAATGGCCGATGTCGACCGGCTCAAGGCAGAGGAAGGTCTGAAAACGAACCAGGACATACAAGCCTATTTCGGAGGCAAGGTCGTTGGGATCATAGAAAGTCTCGGCAAGCGGCCGATGGCGTGGGATGAGCAGGTGGATGCCCACGCCCCAAGGAGCGTCATCATTCAGTGGTGGCGCCGCGACAGGCCCGATGTGCTCACAGCTGCCGCCAACGACGGCCACGACCTCGTGATATCTCCGGCCGATCAGCTCTATTTCGACTATCACCAGGGCCCGGGTGAGCCCGGCGCCCCATGGGAAGGGAATAAGGGCGGACCGCAATCAATCGCGAAGATGCTGGCCTGGGAACCGGTGCCCGACGGCTTCACGCCGGAGCAATCGGCGCACGTCCTCGGTATCGAGGCCTGCGTATGGACGGAGTTCATCTCGACGGAGCGCTATCTGGAGTTCATGACCTTTCCCCGCCTTCTTGCGCTGGCGGAGATAGCATGGCGACCCAAAGGCCCACGAGACGAAGCAGAATTTTCAAAACGACTCGAGCCCCACATCGAAGCGCTTCGCGCCAAGGGAATCAACGCCCGCCGCGGCGAATGGGACGCTTATGAGTTCATCACGAACTGAGACCCTCGCGCCGATTGCGGAGCGGCTCGCTCCAACACCGCAGGAATTTCGCGCCGAAGTCCTGCCGAACGGTCGGCCTATGGTATTGCGTGGGATCACTTGCGGCTGGCCGTTGGTCATCGCCGCCCTAGACGATCCGCACAAAGCCATGTCGCTGCTCGAGGCGAGTGCGAGTGGCCAGGAGACAAAAATACTCCGGACTGAACCGGCACAAGAGGGTCGCTTCCATTACGGAAACGATGTCAGCTCGTTCAACTTCACGCGCGGGCAGGGCAACGTCGCCGACATTCTCGCGACACTTCGCGATCAGGAATGCAGCTACCGGCCTTTCGCGATGGCGGCGCAGGCGATGATCGCCGAACGCTACTTCCCGGGATTCAAGCTGAGCCATCCGATGCCGTTCGTTCCTCGAAGTGCGGAGCCACGCGTGTGGATCGGTAATGCGGCGAAGGTAGCAACGCACAACGATGCCACGGAGAACATCGCCGTCGTCGCAGCCGGGCGACGCCGCTTCACGCTCTTTCCGCCATCGGCGGAACCCGATCTTTACATGGGGCCCCATCATCCGACACCAGCAGGCGCGCGCATCAGCATGGTGCATCTGACCGCACCCGACCTCGAGCGCTTTCCGCGCTTCGCTTCAGCGTTAAAGGTTGCGCAGGAGGCCGAGCTCTCGCCCGGCGACGCGATCTTCATTCCACGCGACTGGTACCATCATGTCGAGGCGCTCGAGCACTTCAACGTGCTGGTCAATTATTGGTGGGACTCGAACAAGGACGCCGCATGAGCGCAACAAGGGGGAGTGTTGATGAGTAAGGCAATCGCGTTGGCTGCCTCTATTTCGATGCTGCTTTCCATGCCGGCTCAAGCAGCTGAGCCGAGCGCAGCACCGGACAGGCCCTGGCTCGACCCGACGCTTTCACCTGATGTTCGCGCGCATGCTGCCGTCGCAGCCATGACATTGGATGAAAAGCTCCGGCTCATCTTCGGCTATTCCGACCAGGCCTATACCGATCTCGCCAAGGTTCCGGACGACATCGTTCCTCCCGACCTGAAGACCTATGTCGTGACTCGTCAGGTCAAAGGCTCGGCGGGG
>Ga0207647_10004733_pt1 | contig 10079 bp, 7 predicted proteins | sample KBSCornC2_FD_184295 | JGI IMG/M metagenome (GOLD analysis project Ga0207647, IMG submission 184295) | Corn rhizosphere microbial communities from Kellogg Biological Station, Michigan, USA - C2 (SPAdes) (version 2) | ecosystem: Host-associated > Plants > Roots > Rhizosphere ...
GACCGCCCGCCTCGAGCGCCTCGACCAGCGCCGGCGCGACGCCTCCCGCACTCAGCACCGCATCCAGCAGCAAGGCGCGATCGTCGCGCGCGCGCGCAACGTCGGTGGCGAGCCGAGCGTCGAGGAAATCGGCCAGCGCCTCAATCTTGTCGGCGGCGATGGTCAGGCCTGCCGCCATGGGATGGCCGCCGCCCGCGACCAGCAGCCCCATATCCTTGGCGGCCAGAACTGCCGCGCCAAGGTCGACGCCGGGAATCGATCGGCCAGAGCCCTTGCCGGTGCCATCACCGTCGATCGCGATCACGATAGCGGGCCGGCCGAGCTTTTCCTTGAGGCGGCTAGCGACGATCCCGATCACCCCGGGGTGCCAGCCATCGCCTGCAACCAAAGCGACCGCGCGATTGCCCTGGCCGGCGAGCAGCGCATCGGCCGCCTCGGTGACCTGCATCTCGATCGCGCGTCGTTCCTCGTTCAGGCGATTGAGCTCCGCCGCAATCGTCTCCGCCTCGTCCGCATCTTCGGTGGTGAGCAGGCGCACGCCCAGATCGGCCTTGCCGACGCGCCCGCCGGCGTTGATCCGCGGCCCAAACGCGAAGCCCAAGTCGGTACAGGTCGGCGGCTTCACCAAACCGGCGGCGCGCGCGAGCGCGGTCAGGCCGACATTGCCTTGCTTGGCCATCACCTTCAGACCCTGCGCGACAAAGGCGCGATTGAGCCCGCGCAGTTGGGCTACATCGGCAACCGTGCCGAGCGCGACCAGGTCGAGCAGCTCGATCAACTTGGGTTCTGGTCGTGCCGCGAACCAGCCGCGACCGCGCAAGTCGCGCAGCAGCGCGGCACCGAGCAGGAAGGCGACGCCGACCGCGGCAAGATGGCCATGCGCGGCGCCTTCGATCTCGTCGAGTCGGTTGGGGTTCACCAATGCGAAGGCGCGCGGCAGCTCGGCGGTGCATTTGTGATGATCGACGACGATCACATCGACACCCTCGGCCGCCGCCATCTCGAGTGCCTCGAAGGCTTGCGCCCCGCAATCGACGGTGACGATCAGCCGCGCTCCCCCGCGCGCAATCTTGACCAACGCCTCGCCCGAGGGGCCATAGCCCTCCATCAAACGGTCCGGGATATAGGCCTGCGGATCCAGGCCAAGCCCGCGCAGCAGCCGGATCAGCAAGGCGGCGGAGGTCGCACCATCCACGTCATAGTCGCCGAAGATGGTCACCGGCTCCTGGCCCACCACCGCCGCCGCGAGCCGCTGGGCGGCGGCGTCCATATCGCGGAAGATGGAAGGGTCGGGCATGAAGCCGCGGATCGTCGGCGTGCGGTGCTGCTCCAGCGCCTCCCGCGGAACGCCCCTTGCCAGCAACAACTGGGTCACGAGATCGTCCGGAACGAAGCCCTCGTCCTGCCGCTCGGCTTCCAGCCCGCGCCAGCGCCAGGGCTGGCCCAGGATTGAACGGCTCACGGTTAAAGCGGGGATCATGGCCGGGAGAGTAGCCGAGTAGCGGGCGGCCGTGAATCCCCGGACTTCGACATCGCGGATCTGTTCCGCGCGCTGGAGTTAGAAGAGCTGCGTCAGCTCATAAAAGCCAGCGCCGACCAGCGCCGCGGCCGGAAGCGTTACGAACCAGGCGACCACGATGCTCGACGCCACGCTCCAGCGTACCGCGGACATGCGCCGGGCGGCGCCGACGCCGACGATCGCGCCAGTGATCGTGTGCGTGGTCGAGACGGGGATGCCGCCGATCGTGGCAAGGAACAGCGTGATCGCGCCGCCGGTCTCTGCGCAGAAACCCTGCGGCGGAGTAAGGCGCGTGATCTTGGATCCCATCGTGTGCACGATGCGCCAGCCGCCGATCAGCGTCCCCAATCCCATCGCCGCCTGGCAGGAAATCACGACCCAGAACGGAATGTGGAATGCGCCGTGCAACATGCCTTGGGAGTAAAGCAGAACGGCGATTATCCCCATTGTCTTCTGCGCGTCATTGCCGCCGTGGCCGAGCGAATAGAGCGCGGCGGAGACGAGCTGCGCCTTGCGGAACAGCCGGTCGACTGTCGCGGGGGTCTGTCGCACGAACAGCCAGCTCGTGATCAGCACCATCACCAACGCGAGCACCAGGCCGATCATCGGCGAGAGGAAGATTGCGGCCACGGTCTTGCCGACGCCCGACCAGACGATCGCGGAGAAACCGGCCTTGCTCGTGCCCGCGCCGATCAGTCCGCCGATCAGCGCATGGCTCGAAGAAGACGGGATGCCCAGGCCCCAGGTGATCAGATTCCAGCTGATCGCGCCCATCAGCGCACCGAATATCACCTGCGCATCCACGATATCGGGTGAGACTATGCCCTTGCCGACCGTGGCCGCGACATTGTGGTTGAAGATCAGGAAGGCGATGAAGTTGAAGAAGGCCGCCCAGAAGACGGCGACTTGGGGCGAAAGCACGCGCGTCGACACGACCGTCGCGATCGAGTTCGCGGCGTCGTGCAAACCGTTCAGCAGATCGAACAGCAAGGCAATGCCGATCAGGCCGATCAGAAGGAGCGGAGCGATATGTTCCAAAGTCGGCGGGCCCGGCCTCAGGCGTGATCGAGAACGAGACCTTGGATCTCGTTCGCGACATCCTCGAAGCGGTCGACCACGCGCTCGAGATGGCTGTAAATTTCGCGGCCGACGATGAAGCGCATCGGCTGGGCATCGCCCTCGGCCGTCTTGAACAGGGCCTTGAGGCCGGAATCATGAATCTCGTCGGCATGCCCTTCGAGCTGCACCAGCCGCGCGGTCAGCTCGAGAATGCGCCCGGCATTGTCGCCGATCGAGCGCAGGAGCGGAATCGTCTCGGAGGTGACGCGTGCCGCCTCGACGATGATGCCGGTCATGTCGCGCATCTGTGGCTCGAACGTGTCGAGCTCGAACAAGGTGATTGCCTTGGCGGTCTGATTCATCTGGTCGATTGCGTCGTCCATCGACGCGATCAGGCCGGTGATCGCGGTCCGGTCGAACGGCGTGATCAGGATGCGGCGCACGTCCTGCAGCACATCGCGGGTGATATCGTCCGCGCGATGCTCCTGGTCGTGGATTTCCTTCACGTGGATCGGGATGTCCGCCCCGCCCTGAAGCAAGCGCGCGAGCGCGTCAGCGCCAGCGACCAACGTCGCTGCATGATCTTCGAACAGCTCGAAGAAACGGCCCTGCTTGGGCATCAGCGCCTGGAACCAGCGCAGCATCGGTAAATTCTCCCCTTGTCTGCGCGCCCATGACAATAACAGCTCGCGCCGTCCAGTGGGGCGGCGCGGCACGCGGAAGTCCGCGATGAGACGGCCGAGCTCGGGTTCTTCAACCGCGGCCGCCGCTTCGGTCAGATCGAACCACTGCGCTTCGCGCTCATCCTGCTCCGGCCATTCGTCGGCCTGATCGGTCACCGCAAGGGGGAATAGCGAAACCGTGGCATGTTTGACCTGGCCGTTGCGCCGCCTCTTCCAATAGGAATATTGGCCAAGCGGCGTGGGGCAAGCGATGCCGCTGACGCCCGCTTCCTCGAACGCCTCATGCGCAGCGGCCTCATGATTGGCGAGGCCCCGGATCCGGTTGCCCTTCGGCAAGACCCAGCGGCGCGTCTCCCGGCTCGTAATGAGCAAGACGCTCACATGGCCGTCATCATCGGTCCTGTAGGGAAGAGCGGCAACTTGACGGATAGCGGGGTCTCCTTTCGTTCCGCTATATAGCAAGCCGATTCGGGTGTGAATCCCGTTAGCGGGCCAACAGTTCCGCCAAGCGCAGCATGAAGGCCGCGCCGCGCTCCATCTGTGTGCGCTCGACAAATTCGTCGGGCTGATGGGCCTGCTCGATCGAACCCGGTCCGCAGATCACGGTCGAGAAACCCGCTTCCTGGAACTGCCCCGCTTCGGCGGCATAGGCGACCACGCGCGGCGGACCATTATCTCCGGCCAGGCTGCGCGCGATCCGTTCGGCCGCGCCGTCGGGTTCGGGGGCGAAGGCGGGCGTGAGCGAGCGGCGTACTACCTGCACCCCGGTTTCCGGAAAACGCGCCTTCATTTCCGCGTCAAGCGCCTGCGTCTCGGCGAGGAAGGGCCCCAGAATCTTCATCGGATCGATGCCGGGTGGACAGCGCAGATCGAACAGGAAGACGCATTGCCGCGCGAGGATGTTGACCGCCGTGCCGCCGTTGATCTGGCCGATGGTGAGCGTTGGGTGCGGGGGTACGAAGGGCGACGCCGGATCGGCCTCACGTTCCAGCCTGCGCGCAAGCTCGCTCAGCGAATGCATCAGGCGTACCGACATCATGTTGGCCGAAAGGCCAAGGTGCGTAAGGCTCGAATGCGCCTCATGGCCCGTGACCGTGACCACATAGGAGGTAATGCCCTTGTGGCCGTGCACGACCTCCATATTGGTCGGTTCCCCGACGATGACCGCTGCGGGCTTGGGCACATGGCGCGCGATTTCTGCGATCATGGCGGGCGCGCCCAAGCAGCCCACCTCCTCATCGTACGACAGAGCGAGATGGATCGGGCGATTGAGCCGTCCTGCTTCGGCGAACGCGGGCGCGGCGGCCAGCGCAAGCGCGAGAAAGCCCTTCATGTCGCAAGTGCCGCGCCCGTAGAGACGGCCGCTGCGCTCGGTCAGGCTGAAGGGATCACTGCTCCACGCCTGACCATCTACGGGCACGACGTCCGTATGGCCCGACAGGATGATCCCGCCCTCGGCCACGGGGCCCAGGCTCGCATAAAGATTGGCCTTGCGCCCGTCGGCATTGGGTACCCGGGTCGAGGCAATGCCGAGATCCCCCAGCAGCCCTTCGACATATTCGATCAGCGCGAGATTGGAATCGCGCGAGGTCGTGTCGAATGCCACCAGCCGCGCGAGCATGGCGATTGCGTCGGCAGCAAGGGTTTCGGTCGGGGGGAGGCCGGTCATCGGCCCACCCTAGGGCTTGTTCCGCGCGCTTGGAATCCTCTGTCGGCAGACGCTTCGATCTTCACGCCGCGCGCATTGCGGGCGCCTCAAGCCAGCCATAAAGCGCGAACAGATCGGCAAAATGCTCGTCCATCGTGCGCACCGGACCCGCGGGTCGGGCGAGAGGAAGCTCGATGAAGCGGCGGATCGCGCGCGCTGCGTCCGTGCTCGATCCCCAGCGATAGCTGAGCCCGCCGCTTGCCTGCGCCTGGTCGAATGCGCCACCGCGATCGGGCGCGATCAGCGGCAATCCCGAGGCGCGCGCCTCGGCGGCGACCATGCAGAAGGTCTCGGCCTCGCAGCCATGAATCAGTGCGTCCGCGCTGGCCATCATACGCGCGAGCGCCAGCCGGTCGCGGATCGGCGAGAGCAGGTGGATGTGCGGATTGTCGTCGATCTGGCGGATCAGTTTGGCGCTGTCCCGGCCCTCGCCGATCAGCAGCAGGCCAACCGGATGTGCTGCCCCTGCGGCAATGACGGCGTCGATCACCATCGGCCAGCGTTTCTCGGCGGCGTGACGGCCGACGCCGAGCAGCAAGGTCGCGTTCGGCGGCAGCGAGCACCGTTCGAGCAAGCGGGCGCGCAGACCTTCATCGCGCAACCGTGGCGCGAAGACGCCGGGGTCCACCCCCATCGGATTGGTGATGACATGGCTAAGGCCGCCCTCCGCCAAGCGCGCCGATAGGCTGGGGCTGGCGCTGACCACCGCATCATAAGCCTGGTCAAGCCGGCGCAAATGCCGCCAGAACCAGCCGAAGCTGCGATCGATCGTTTCGCGTTCGGCGAGGCGGCCGAACCAGCGATAGGCATAAGCGGACAGAGGGTCGGCATGCATCACCAGCACACGGCGCGCATCGCCCCGCCAATCGGCCACCATCGTCGCACTGCGCCAGGGCGAGGACGCCTCGACGACATCGGGGCGCAACCGGTCGAGGGCCGCGTGCACCTGATCCTGGTCGGCGAAATAGCCGTAGCGACGATCGAGCGGAAAGCGCGGACTTTCGAGCCATTCGATCCGGGCGCCGGGCCCCCGCTCCTCCACCTTATTCTCGCGGCCGGGGGCGAGGATGATCATCTCATGCCCGGCAGCCGGAGCGGCTTTCAGTTTGCGCTCGACATAGGTCCGCACCCCGCCGCCTGCGGGTGTGTAAAAGGCGCAGACGTCGACGATTCGCATGCGTTTATGCCGCCTCCGTCTCCGGCCAGGCGAATTCGGCCAAGACGAGGCCGGCGCCAACGATGAGATGCGTTGCCAGGATCAGGCTCGCCATCATTGTCATCAGATCCTCGATCCCGACCGTACGGCCGATCAGCAGTACGGACACGCCGGCGAAAACCAGGTCCTTGTTGGGCAGCAAAGGCAGGCGCGAAAGCAATAGTCGGATTGCAGCGAGCAGGATCCACCAGCCGATCGCGATTTGCGGCATAGCCAAATGCCAGAGCAAGGCGGGAAGCAAGGCGGTGACCATTACGCGCAGCAGCTGCGCGGCCGCCACGAAAGCCAGGTCGCGCCGTCCCAGCGTGAGCACGCGCCCGCGCAGCACCAGCAGCGCCAGGGACGAGCTCAGCGTGATCGCCACCGCCGCCACCAGGGTCTTGGGTGCGACGCCGATATGAAGCGCGCCGAGGAAGGGATAGGCCGCCGCGAGCACCGCCAGCGTGACGACGTTACCCATCACCGCCGACAGGATCGCCACATCCTTGACCGCGCCGAACGGAGCGGCGACCATCTTCAGCCGGCTGCGCGCCCAGCTGTAGAAATGGACTTCGCCGATATAGCCCATCAGGATTTCATTGCCGACGAACTTGCGGGTCAGGGCGCCAAATCCTGCCGCGGGCAGGCCCCACAAGCGGCGGAAAATCAGAAAGTCGAAGACCGGCGTGGCAAGATAATAAGCCGCGAAGGCAAGCCAAAAGAGCGGTGAGCGGGGCAGTATCGCCGCGACCGCATCAATGTCGAGATGACGCAGCTGGTAGAGAACCGCACCGAAAATTCCGAGGGAGATGAGCGGGCCGAGCCAGCGCAACGCAGCGTTGCCCGCTTCCAGCAACGGTGGATCGAATGGAGCCTCCTCCCAGCCGATCGCGGTGGCTTCGCCATTCGTGTTACTCAAACAGCTTCCCCTCGAAAGGGCTCGACCCGCGAGGGCCCGAGCAGATCGGCATAATGTGCGGCACGGCGCCCACCAAAAGCGGCGAGCGTCGCATCGATGCTCCGAAGCAGGACGGGGACATGGGCATCACCGGGATGAACGGCAACCCTGACCGCGCGCAAAGGCTGGAGCGCAACCCGCGCCAGGGCAGCAAATGCAAGCGAGCTCATGATGCGCGCACGACTTCTGCTTGCCCAGGTGATGACAGGCCCACGTAACAAGACGGCGCCGCTTGCCGGTTCCCACACCTGCATATGATCTTCGGCCAGCGCAAATCCCTCCGCCGCCACCGCGGCGCGCGCGTCGGGCCCGTAAAGCCAGGCCGGCGCTATGAAGCCGGCCACGTGTCGGCCGATCGCGTCCTCGACCACGGCGCGGCCGGCGCGCAGCCGCCGTGTCGCCTCTGCCCGGTCCAGATCCAGGAACTCGCCTTCGCCCGCGGTCATATGCTTCGCCTTCCACGCGGCGGCGCGATTGTCATGCGCGCTGTCGTCGCGATGCGACCAGCCGTGCAGGAACATCTCGACGCCGGATTCGGCCCAGCGACGCAGCCGCGCCGCAAAGGCCGGCGCATTCGCCAGCGGCGCCTCGCCCCAATGATCGGGCACCACCAGCATCGCGAAGCGGCCATGCCCGACATGCGCTTCGAGCTGGTCGACGAGGCGATCGACCTCGCTTTCGAAACGCGGGCCGACGTCGTGGATCGAGGCGAGCAGTATGCGCCCTCCCGTTCCGAGCCGATCATCGTCCCCCATGTCGTTCGTCATCCTCTATCCGCCCGAAACGGACGGCGGCCGCGCGGCCTTTATCGCGCTCCGCCAGCGACGGCCCAGGGGCCTACGCCAGCGTTGAGCTTGCGTATGATCTTACCAGAGGCGCGGCTGATAAGCGAAACATCCCCCGAAGCGCCGTTCGCGGTGACCAGCGTCGTGCCATCGGCCGTGAGCGCAATGCCCCAAGGCCGCGCGCCGACATGTTCGATGGTCCGGACGATCGTGCCCCCCTGCGGATCCACTTCCAGGACCGCGCCGTACCGGCCGGTCGTGACGAACAGATGACCATCGGGAGCCTCGACCATTCCCATCGGGCGTATCTCCTTATCGCCGCGTGCAAGATCGAGCACCTTGCCGAGCTTGCCGTCCGCTGCGGAGAGAATTGCGATCTTGCCGCTGCTTTCTAGCGATACATAGATCTGCTTGCCATCGCGCGATGCGGCGAGCCCGCGCGGGCCGCCCTTGAACTTGATCTTGTGAACCGGGCGCAAGCTGCCCGTGTCGAGCATCATGACCTGCCCGGAACCGTTGCAGGCGACGAACAGTACCTTGTCGTCGCGGCGCAGCACAATTCCTTCAGGGGCTTCGCCGACCTTTGCCGTAAGCGGTGCGCGGCTGCCGTCGGCTGCAACCTTTGAAACCGCGTTTCCCTCCGCGTCGGCGGCGTAGAGTGTCTGCCCGTCGCGGCTGACTATGACCGTCGCGGGATCGATTCCCGCCGGCAGCACGCGCCCCACCTTTGCGGTGGCAAGGTCGATCACGGCGATTCCGTCGGCCTTGCGATCGGCCGGCCTGTCGTCGGCATCCCCAACCGGGGAGCCGGACAGCGCGACGTACAGCGTGGCGCTGTCGGGAGACAAAGCCAGGCCGCGTGGCCGTCGGCCGGCAGGGATAGTGTCGGTCACGCCACCGGTGGCCGGATCGATCGCGACCACCGCGTCGCCTCGCTCGTCGGAAACGTAGAGACGCTCGCCGCCCGGTGCCCGATGCTGGCAGCCGGCCAAGGCGAGAAGAAAGAGCAACATCAGCGGAGCGCGCGAACCGAATCGCAGCGCGGCGAGCGGGCGCAACATGCGCTGGCCAGAATGACGTGAGATAAAGCGCATCGCTAGCCCTGATTCACGCGCTCGCCTGAAACCGAAAACGGACTGGCGCGTAGCGACTTTTCCTGACTCGACCAACGCTGCGGGAGGTCTAAGGTTCGGCGTGCGAACGCCGGCCTTGTCAGACTCCCTGGCCGGCGTTCGCATGTCTGCTCCGAAGTTGCTCGCGGGGTTGAACCCGTCCTCTTTCCGGCCCAATGCGCGTCGCAGGAAGAGGAGTTCTGATATGCGCGAAATAGCGCACATGATTGCCGGCGGTGCGGGCGCGAGCCCGGCCCGCCAGGGCGACGTTTTCGATCCGAATACCGGCCAGGTGCAGGCCAGGGTGGCGCTCGGCGGCAAGGCGGAGCTCGATCGCGCGGTGGCGGCCGCCAAGGCCGCCCAACCCGCATGGGCGGCGGTCAATCCACAACGGCGCGCGCGCGTGATGTTCGCCTTCAAGGCGCTGGTTGAGGCGAATATGGATGCGCTCGCGCACCTGCTCTCGTCCGAGCATGGCAAGGTGATCGCCGATGCCAAGGGCGACATCCAGCGCGGGCTTGAGGTGATCGAGTTTTGCTGCGGCATTCCCCATCTGATCAAGGGCGAGTTCACGCTTGGTGCCGGCCCGGGAATCGATGTTTGGTCGATGCGCCTGCCCTTGGGCATCGGTGCGGGCATCACGCCGTTCAACTTCCCCGGCATGATCCCGATGTGGATGTTCGGCCCGGCGATCGCGACCGGCAATGCCTTCATCCTCAAGCCTAGCGAGCGCGACCCGTCGGTGCCCGTGCGGCTGGGCGAGCTGATGCGCGAGGCCGGCCTGCCCGAAGGCATCCTCCAGGTCGTCCATGGCGACAAGGAGATGGTCGATGCGATCCTCGATAATCCTGACATATCGGCAGTGAGCTTCGTCGGGTCATCCGACATTGCGCATTATGTCTACTCCCGCGGGACCGCGGCGGGAAAACGCGTCCAGGCGATGGGTGGCGCCAAGAATCACGGCATCGTTATGCCGGATGCGGACATGGATCAGGTCGTGGCCGATCTCTCCGGTGCGGCCTCTGGCTCCGCGGGCGAGCGCTGCATGGCGCTCCCGGTC
>Ga0207647_10004734_pt1 | contig 10077 bp, 5 predicted proteins | sample KBSCornC2_FD_184295 | JGI IMG/M metagenome (GOLD analysis project Ga0207647, IMG submission 184295) | Corn rhizosphere microbial communities from Kellogg Biological Station, Michigan, USA - C2 (SPAdes) (version 2) | ecosystem: Host-associated > Plants > Roots > Rhizosphere ...
ACCCCGGCCGATCCAAGTACCAGATCGTCGTCGAGCGGATGGAGCTGGCAGGCGAAGGCGCGCTGCTTGCGCTGCTCGAAAGGCGCCGCAAGGCGCTCGCCGCCGAAGGACTGTTCGACGCGAGCCGCAAGCGCAGGTTGCCGTTTCTTCCGCGCGTGATCGGCGTAGTCTCCTCGCCGACCGGCGCGGTGATCCGCGACATCCTCCACCGGCTTGAGGACCGATGCCCGACGCACGTCATCCTGTGGCCGGTTCCGGTTCAGGGCGAGGGCGCCGCGGCGAAGGTCGCCGCCGCCATCCGCGCGTTTCCGTCGATCGACCCGAAGCCAGACCTGCTGATCGTCGCTCGCGGCGGCGGCTCGATCGAGGATCTCTGGACCTTCAATGAGGAGGAAGTCGTGCGCGCGGCGGCCGAGAGCCCGATCCCGCTCATCTCCGCGGTCGGCCATGAAACCGACACGACGCTGATCGACCATGCGGCCGACCTCCGGGCGCCGACGCCGACCGCCGCCGCCGAACTCGCCGTGCCGGTCCGCTCGGAGCTGTTCGCGCAGCTGGGAGAGCTTCAGCACCGGGCGCAGCATTGCCTCTCGCGCCGGGTCGAACGGAGCCGCGAGCGGTTCGATCTCACGGTGTGTCGCTGGCCCGATCCGCAAGCGCTGTTCGCGCCCATGACGCAGCGCGTAGGTGATCTCGGCGAACGGTTGCCGCGCTCGCTAGCCGCCAGGGCAGGAACGGCGCGAGGCGACCTCAATCTGGTTGCCGGTCGCCTTCGGCGCGACCTGCTGGACCAGCGCATCGGGCGACTGACCGAGCAGCTCAGCGGGCTTTGGCGGCTGGCCGAGCTTGCGCATCCCGACAAGCCCTTGTCGCGTGGCTTCGCGCGCGTCACGGCACGGGACGGACAGACTTTGACACGCGCGCGAGACGCGCGCGAGGCTCGGGCCCTGACGCTTCACTTTAGCGACGGTACGGTGGACGCAAAAGTCGACTCCGGCGCGCCAGGGCCGGTTGAGCCGAAGCGCCGCAGACCCTACATTCCGACGCAGCCGGGTCTGTTCGACCCCGCAGAGGAATAGACCATGTTGATGACCGGCAGCGGCAAGGCCGCGCGCGTCCATTATCTTCCCGGCACCTTTCGCCTGCTCAGTGACGGGGACCATGTCGTCTGCGCCGTGACCGGCGTTCGCATCCCGATTCACGAACTCAAATATTGGAGCGTCGAACGGCAGGAGCCCTATGTCGACGCCGAAGCCAGCCTCAAGGCCGAGACCAAGGCGCGCTAGCCGACCCGCCTTGCCCTGAAGCCGGGCTGCGACCCGAGCTTCAGGAAATAGGACCCCATGGCACCCCGCCTGACGACGGCCTTGTCGCCCTTGCGCGGCGGCAAGGCGACCGGGTTGCCGTCGGTCTGCTGCCAGGTGGACCCATCGGCCAGCTTGACGGTCCAGCCCTCGTAGCCATTCTCGAAGGCGCCGGTCACCGTGCTTTCGATCTGGTTCACCTGTTCGTCGCCGCCGCCGAACAAGGCGCTGAAATTGGGCACCGAGAAACCGAACAGCGAGCGCTTGGCCTCGTTGGCGCGGACCTTGTCGACGACCACCACTTCCCGCTTGGTCATGGCGTCCGAGAGGCCTTGGGCCGCCTTGTCGAAGCAGGACAGACGCTGGGTCGGGTCGGCAACCGACTGACAGGCGAGCAGCGCCTTGATCGTCGCCGGAGTGCCCGTTTCCGGGGTCGTGCGCGCGTTCGCAGCCACGGCGAGCGCCGCCGAAAATCCGCCGATCAGGATCAATCCAGGCCGCATGTCATCCCCTTTTTGAAGGCCTCCAGCCTACGCTTGCACAGGCGGAATCAGCAAGATTCGGAGACAATATCGCGCTGTTGCAAAATTGATACAGACTGCTGACAACTTGCCGCTCCGAGGGGGCCAGCCGTTGCCAGCCTCTTAGTGCTTCCCTTATCAAAAGTATCAGATCGGCAAAGTATCGTTTGCCGTGTCACGGCAGCCGTGCATGCGCGCGGCTTGGTGAAGGGGAAGGATTTTATGAAGCTCCAGTTCCGTCAGCGCTTGCTTTCCAGCACGCTCCTGATCGGTGTCGCCGCGCTTGCGACGCCTGCATTCGCGCAGGACACGTCGCCGCCCACGCCCACCCCTCCGACGCCGCCGACGGACGCGACGCCGACCAATGTCCAGGCGAACCCGAGCGGGCCCGTCGAGGCTCAGCCGACCCCGACCCGCAACGCGCAGGGCGGCACGGTTGCCTCGGGCGGCGACATTGTCGTCACCGGCACCCGCATCCCGCAGCCGAACCTGACCTCGGCCGCGCCGGTCACGGTGGTGACGAACCAGGACGTCAAGCTGACGGGTACGACCCGCGTCGAAGATCTTCTCAACCAGCTGCCGTCGGTCGGCGCCTCGCAGGCGTCGGGCGTATCGAACGGCGCGAGCGGCACCGCGGAAGTCGACCTTCGCTATCTCGGCTCGAAGCGCACCCTCGCACTGGTCAACGGCCGCCGCCTGACTCCGGGCGACCCGAACAGCGCCACCCAGGCTGCCGACCTTAACCTGATCCCATCGGCGCTGATCAAGCGCGTCGAAGTGCTGACGGGCGGTGCCTCGTCGGTGTACGGCGCGGACGCCGTCGCCGGCGTCGTTAACTTCATCATGGATACCAACTTCACCGGTATCCGGTTCGACGGCCAGTACAGCTTCTATCAGCACAACAATAAGGACTTTTCGCTCGGCACGAACTGCTTTGCTGGGCAGGGCAGCGCGGGCTGCACGGCCGCGGGCCAGGCCCAGACGATGCAGAGCATCCTCGGTGGCCGCCACTTCGGCTTCCCGCGCGGCAGCGTCGCCGATGGCGGAACGTTCGACGGCACCGTGTCGCTCGGCGCCGCGTTCGACGACAACCGCGGCCATGCGGTCGCCTATTTCGGCTATCGCAAGGTCAATGCGGTGCTCCAGTCGCGGCGCAACTACAGCGGCTGCACCATCCAGGAGTCGGTACGTACTACCAACTTTGTCGGCGCCGGATTGCCCAATGCAGGCGGGCAAATCTTCCCATTCGTCTACGGTCCGAACAACACGCGCTGCGGCGGCTCGGCGACGGCCAACCCGGGGAATATCCTCGTATTTACGACCACTCACGCCTTTGATGCAGCAGGCAATCCGATCATCGGCCAAACTTCGACGGTCGCCCAGCTCGGGCCGGGAACGCTTACGCCATTTGCGTCCAACCTCTTCAACTTTGCGCCGTACAATTACTTCCAGCGTCCTGACGAGCGGTACATCGCCGGTGCGTTCGCCGATTACGAGGTGACGCCGGCGATCAAGCCGTACCTCGAGTTCATGTTCATGGATGACCGCACGCTGGCGCAGATCGCGCCGTCGGGTGACTTCGCGAACACGAACCTGCTGAACTGCGACAACCCGCTTTTCAGCCAAGAGCAGTTCGATCTGCTGTGCGGCGCGGGCAGCCTCAACCTCGTCAACGGCTTCCTCGGCACCTTCCCGCTGGCTGTCGGCGCGGGCTACAACCCGAACCCGGGTGCGGCACCGATCGATTTCATCAATCCGGTGACGGGGGCGGCCAATGCGACCTACCAGCAAAGCTTCGCGCAGCTGTTGCGTCGCAACACCGAGGGCGGTCCGCGTATCGCCGACCTGAAGCACGTCAATTATCACGCCGTGCTCGGAACCCGGGGCGACCTTAGCAAGGTCTGGTCGTACGACGCCTACTTCCAGTACGGCAAGACCGACTACACCCAGGTCTACAAGAACGAGTTCTCGGTTCAGCGCCTGCGGAATGCGCTCGACGTCGTCGACGATCCGCGGGTCGCCAACACGGTTGCAAGCCCGTTCCAGGCCGTCTGCCGCTCGGTGCTGACCGGTGCAGATCCGAACTGCGTGCCGTACGACATCTTCACTGCGGCGGGCCCGTCACAAGCGGCGATCAACTATCTCAACATCTTCGGTGTGATCACCGGCCAGACGTCAGAGCAGATCGCTGACGTGAACTTCACCGGCCAATTGGGTGAAATGGGCGTCCAGACACCTTGGGCGGACGAGGGCGTCGGCGTGAACGTCGGTGCCGAGTATCGCAAGGAGTCGCTGGAGCTTAACCCGGACCAGTCGTTCCAGAGCAACGATCTTGCCGGCCAGGGTTCGCCGACTCTTCCAGTCAGCGGCAATTTCCGTGTCCTGGAGGCTTTCGCCGAGGCTCAGATTCCGATCATCCGCCACAGTTTCGTAGAGGACCTGTCGCTGGGCGCCGGCTATCGTAAGTCCTGGTACAGGCTGAGCAACGGCCGGACCTACGATACCGATACCTACAAGCTGTCGGCCGAGTTCGCGCCGATCCGCGATGTCCGCTTCCGTGGCTCGTACAACCGAGCGGTTCGCGCGCCGAACATCCAGGAGCTGTTCGCTCCGCAGTTCACGGGCCTCGACGGCAGCGTCGATCCGTGCGCGGGGCACCAGATCCAGGCGAACGAGTTTGGCTGCCGTGCGACCGGCCTGGTCGTCGGCGCGGCTACTGCGGCCAACCCGGCCGGCCAGTATAACGGCCTGCTCGGCGGTAACCCGAACCTGCAGCCGGAGAAGGCAACCACCAAGACGGTCGGTGTCGTGCTCCAGCCCCGGTTCATCCCGAGGCTCGCATTCACGGTCGACTATTGGAATATCGACCTTAAGGGCGCGATCCAGGGCTATGGCGCTGATGCGATCATCAACAATTGTATCAACCACTCGACGGCGACGGCGGCTGCTCCGTCCTGTGCGCTGGTTCACCGCGATCCGGGCGGATCGCTGTGGCTGACGTCAGGCGGCTTCATCTCCGACCTCCCGAACAATGTCGGGCGCATCAAGACGAATGGGTGGGACTTCAACGCGTCCTACAGCTATCGCCTCGGTGGGATCGGCAATCTGTCGGGAAGCTTCATCGGCACGTTGCTTGAGAAGTACGAGGTCAACAACGGCCTGCCTGGCGGCATTTATGACTGCGCCGGTCTCTATGGGCCCACCTGCAGTGGCGCCGTCGTCGCGAGCTCGGCGCCGATGCCGAAGTGGCGGCACAAGGCTCGCCTGAGCCTGCAAATGCCGAACGGCCTCGGTTTCTCGGCGCAGTGGCGCTACATTGGAAAGGTTACGGCCGAGACGCTGAGCACCAACGAAACGCTGCACGGCGCATTCCCGCTGGACCCGGGTCTGCACATCCCGTCGTTCAACTACTTCGACCTGGCCATGACGGCGACGATCGGAGACCACTATAACTTCCGGATGGGCGTCAACAACTTCCTCGATAAGCGCCCGCCGATGGTTCAGACCGGCAGCGCGGTGCTCGCGGGATCCAACCTGTGCCCGACGGGTCCGTGTAACGGCAACACCTACCCGGGCACCTGGGACGCGCTCGGCCGCTACATCTACGCGGGCGTAACGCTCAACTTCTAAGCGTCCGACAGACTATCGAGGGCGGCGGATCCACGGGTCCGCCGCCCTTTATTTTTTGAACCTCTCCCGCAGCTTCAAGGCATGGTCTGTGACGAGGCCGAATCCGGCGCTAAGGTTCCTATCATGGTAACCGCGACCACAATGGATGACGTGACGGCCGCCGCGATCCGGCAAGCGCTGGCGGCCGCGAGTGCGGGGCGGATCGCCGATGCCTGCCTCGTGGGCGAGCGCGCCCTTGCCCAGGGCGGCGACGTCGTCGCGCTCAACGCAATGCTGGGGATGCTTCACGAGAGAGCCGGGAACCCCGATCGCGCGATTGACCATTTGCGCGTTGCGCAGCGTGCTCGGCCCAAGGATCCGATCATCGCGAACAACCTTGCCACCGCACTGGCGAAGCTCGATCGGTGGGCGGAGGCTCTGGAAATCATCACCGATGAGCTCGTCGCCGCCGATCGAACCGGACAGCTTCTGAAGCTTCGCGCCTTCCTCGCTCAAATGACGGGGGATTTCGACCTGGCAATTCGCTGCTACGAGCGGGTGGTCGGGGCAGAGCCGGATGATTGTGAGATATGGAATAATCTCGGCAACGCCTATCAGTCAGCGGGCCAACCGGACAAAGCGATTCCGGTCCTCCGTCGGGCGGCCGAGATCGACCCGGGCTCGGCCCCGATCCGCATGAACTATGCGAACGCGCTGCTCGCCGCGGGCCAATGGGATCAATCCGAAACCGAACTGCGCAAGATCGCAGAAGATTTTCCCGACGATCCGAACCCGCTCCGTGAATTGCACAAAATCCTCAGGCACGAGGCGCGCGATCAAGAAGCGCTAGAGTATGTTGATCGTGCGATTGAACTCGATCCTCTAAATCTGGACCTGTTGTTGGGCCGCGCAGCCCATTTGTCAGGGATGATCAAGGCCAACGAGGCTGAGGCTGCTTACCGGCGCGTGCTGGAAATCGACCCCCGCAACGCACTCGCCCATCTTGGTATCGCCGTCTGCATGGACGTTACGAACCGGACCGAGGAGCTTTCCAAGCTCGTCTCGGAAGCAGAGGCGAAGGATATCGGACCGAATGCATTGAACTTCATTCGCGCGTTCGATCACCGCCGCGCCAAGCGGTTCGCTGAAGGACTGGCAACGCTGGAGCAGGTTCCCGCGGACCTCGACAGCGCGAGGCGTTCGCACCTCTTGGGCCAACTTCTGGAGGGCGTCGGCCGGTACGACGAGGCGTTTGAGGCCTACACGCGGATGAATGAGCTTCGCAGCGCCGAGGGCCTTCCGCCCGAGCCGCGAGCCGAGAGCTACCGCAAACTCGTTCGTGATCGGCTAGAGGCCACGACCCCTGAGTGGGTCGCACGATGGCGACCAGAGGCGGAGAGGGATCCTCGTCCGGCTCCGGTGTTCCTCGTCGGCTTCCCGAGGTCGGGGACCACATTGCTCGATACGATGCTGATGGGTCACCCCGACATTGAGGTGCTGGAGGAAGAGCCCACCCTGCTCGAGGCGTTCCATATCCTCAAGGATCATAACGAGCTGCCACTTGCCACAGACGACCAGATCCGCGCAGCCCGCGACGCTTACTTCGCGGCCGCGCAAAAACTGACCCCACTCAAGCCGGGCAATTTGCTGGTCGACAAGAATCCGCTGGCTATGAACGCGCTGCCGGTTATTCGCCGGCTCTTCCCGGACGCGCGGATCATCCTGGCTCTCCGCCACCCCTGCGACGTGGTGCTCAGCTGCTATGTGACCAATTTCAATCTCAACGATGGTATGGCCAATTTCGTCCATCTCGATACGGCCGCTGAGCTTTACGACCTCAGCTTCACCTATTTCGAGCGATGCCAGCAGCTGATGCCGATGCCTATGCACCCGGTGATCTACGAAAATGTCGTTGCTGACCAACAGCGTGAGCTCGTCGGTCTGTTCGATTTCCTCGGGCTCGACTGGCACGACGCCGTCCTCGACCACCAGACGACGGCGCGCAACCGGGGCAGGATCAAGACGGCAAGCTACGCGCAGGTGGTGGAGCCGATCTACAATCGCTCAGCCGGCCGCTGGCAGAATTACCGCAAGCATCTCGAGCCGATCATCCCAACCTTGAAGCCCTGGATCGACAAGTTCGGCTATGAGGTCTGAGCGATGGAAGCCGGCGCGCTCATTGCCGAGGCTGAACGCGCCGTAGCAGCGGGCAACCTCGACGCAGCGATTGGACTCCTGCAGAAAGCTGCCGACCAACGCGCCGACAATGTGGAAGTCTGGCTTAAGATCGCCGCCCTCCATCGCGGCAGCGGTCGTCCCGGACCAGCGCTTGAGGCTGTGCATCGAGCGCTCGCCGTCCAGCCACGGGACTTCACTGCGCTGATGCTTCGCGCGAGCTTGCTCGAAGGGCTTGGCGACCCGGCGGCGGGGGAGGCGTGGGGCAATGCGCTCGCCAACAAGCCCGGCGGTGAGATGCCGGCGCCGTTGGCGGTCGCGGTCGCTCGCGGCGAACAACGTCATGCCGAATGGCTCGCGGAGCGTGAGCGCAAGATGGCTGCCAACATGGCCGACGCAGAGGCCGCTGCGAGCCCCGACGAGCTGAGGCGCATCGACCGCTTCCGCAGCAATGTGCTGCGCAGAACCAGGCCGTTCCATAGCAACCCGACGCACTTCCATTTCCCGGAGCTCGCCGAGCGGGAATTTCATCCGCGCCAGCTCTTCCCGTGGATCGAGAGGGTCGAACAGGCGACGGAGGCAATTGCCGCTGAGCTGGCTGCCGTCATGGCCGCAGAGCGGGCCGAGCTGGTGCCGTACATCCAATATGCCGACCATCTGCCGCTCGACCAGTGGAAGTCGCTCAACAAAAACCTGGACTGGACGGCGATCCATCTGTGGCGAAACGGCGAGCGCATCGAAGCCAATGCGCGCCACTGCCCAGAAACCATGGCGATGCTCGAAGCCGTACCGCAGCCAAAAGTCGTCGGAGCGGGCCCTAATGCAATGTTCTCACTGCTCGCGCCGAATACCCGCATTCCGCCGCACGTAGGCGTGAGCAACGCGCGGCTGGTTTGTCACCTGCCGCTCGTCGTGCCGGAGGGCTGCTGGTTCCGTGTCGGCGCAGAAACCCGGCTTTGGAAGCGGGGCGAGGCTTTTGTCTTCGACGACACGATCGAGCATGAAGCAATGAACCCGTCGGACGAGCTGCGGGTCGTGTTCATTTTCGACCTGTGGCATCCGGACTTGAGCGCGACCGAACGCCGGGCTGTGCGCGCCTTGATCGAGGCTGACGGAGGGGCAGGGGAGGGCCTGTGAGCGGGACCTCCATGGCGCTCGACGACGAAGCCCTGGGAGAGCTCGCGGCCAGCGCCATCGAGAAGGGACATGAGGCGGAGGCCGTCCCGACGCTTCGGACAGCTGCCCAACGGCGACGAAGCGCTTTGCTGTGGCAGTGGACCGGCTTGCTCCAGCGCTCGCTCGATGAACATGAAGAGGCCTTGAAGTCATTCGCCGAGGCGGCGCGTCTGGCGCCCGACGATTTCAGCATTGCGCATGGGCGCGCTCACACTGCCATGGAAGCGGGGTTGGATGCCGTTGCGCTGTTCGAACAGGCGAGAGCGTTAAAGCCGCACGATGGTGCGGTGCTCATCGGACTGGCAGCAGCGGAGGCTGCGGTCGGTCAGGGCGACAAGGGGGCAGAGCGCCTTCGCAAGGCGCTCGAACATTCGCCGATGTGGTTGAGGGGGCACGAGCAACTGGCTCAGTTGCTCTCCACACTCGGTCGCGGAAACGAGGCGACGCAGTCGCTCGAAGCCGCGATCGCTCGCTTTCCGCGTCAGCCGAAACTGCGGGAAGCGCTGCTCAACCTTGAGCTTCGGAGCGGGCGATATGACAGGCTTAAGGGGCTCGTCGATCAAAGCCGCGCCGCGGGGGTCAATCTGCCGGATTTCCTCATGTACGAGGCTATTCATGTCGCGGAGCACGATCCGGCTCTGTATCCCGACGTGCTGTTCGGGCCGGCATCCCGCCCATTTGACGATGCGCTCGACACCTGGCGCGTGCGGCACCTGCTCCGCCTGGGTGCGCCGGAAGCCGCCCTTCCCATCCTCGATCGGCGCTTGGGCGATCCCCGGTCGGCGGAACTGTGGGCCTATGCTGCGACCCTGTGGCGCATGGTCGGAGACCCGCGCGAGCAGTGGCTCGCCGCCCAGCCAGGGCTCGTGCAGGTCATTGATTTAAGGGACACGTTGCCGCCGCTCGATGACTTGGCGTCGCTCCTGCGCACCCTGCATCAAGGCCGCGGCGAATATCTCGACCAGTCCGTCCGCGGTGGGACCCAAACCGATGGGCCGCTGTTCAGCAGGATCGAACCGCTCATTCGGCAGGTCCGCGCAGCAGTCGTCACTGCGGTCGAAGGCTATGTCCGCAACCTTCCGCCAGCCGACCCGCGGCATCCGCTTCTCGGTAAGCCCCGCGACCGACCGGTTCGGTTCGCGGGCAGCTGGTCGGTGCGGCTGCGAGGCGGTGGACGTCACTCCAATCACGTCCATCCGCAGGGGTGGATCAGCTCCGCGCTCTACATTGCCTTGCCGGACCGAACCGAGGGCGAGGCGGAGGACGCCGGCTGGTTCACCATCGGCGAACCC
>Ga0207647_10004735_pt1 | contig 10076 bp, 12 predicted proteins | sample KBSCornC2_FD_184295 | JGI IMG/M metagenome (GOLD analysis project Ga0207647, IMG submission 184295) | Corn rhizosphere microbial communities from Kellogg Biological Station, Michigan, USA - C2 (SPAdes) (version 2) | ecosystem: Host-associated > Plants > Roots > Rhizosphere ...
CAAGAATTCAAAAACAGGTTGGTGGGTGCTTAATTATTCCACGGAATGTAATCTGGCGCTTGAGTATTGATTTATTTGACCTGCGCAAGCGCGGCTACGCTATTGGAGTGGATGCCTTGAAATACTTATCAAAACTTAAGTGTACTTCGTTTCCGTTCGGACTCTTGTGCAATTCTGATTTTTGTCCAGATTTGATGGAGTTAATGCTTGGGATATTGTAGCAAAGCCCGTTATCGTCAAGGATCCAGCGATCATGAAAATCGTGCGATTTATTCCGCGCAAGGATGCGCCACTCAAGTGATATACCTTTAATCCCCAACTCTTTTTTCAATTTCTTATAATCGCTCAGCGCGTGGGGGTCGACTGGCTTACCTGTGTCTGATGAGACGATCTCTATGGTATGAAGGTTGTTCGCATCAGCTTCCCTCAGTAGCCACTCGAACCCTTCTTTCTGGAAGTACTTATCGAGCCACATAAGCTTTCCTCTTGCTTCGCGCAGAATTTCACGAATCATGACGTCGTTAGAGAACGGTCGTGCGCTGTCGATGTAGATATGATCTGGTGCGCTGCCTTGCGCGGATTCAAGCGGCGCTATTAGCATGGTTACCGATGTGCTTTTTCGATTAAAAACAATGACCTTATTGCGATTCAGTATTTCAAGCAGGTTAACAAGGCGTTTATTTAGCAGCTGCTCTTCAACACCGAGGAATAGCAGGGCATTTTTTACCTGGGTAATGTCAACGGACTCTACGCCCCAGAGCGACTGGATGATGGCTTGTGTCACTGGTAGCGACGCGACCGCTTTGTGGTGAATCTGGTTAGCTGTCGCCGTGTCTCGACGTACAAACTCGAGTCTGGTTATTTCTGTACCGAGTTCAGAAAGCGTTCCGTCATCGTCCAAATACTTAAGCTGAGCGATGAAGGACGCTAGGTCTGGATCGATCTCGTGTTTCTCGTTGATTTTCTTTGCTATCAACTCGTTAACGATGGCGTTCCAATTACTCTTCGGTAGAAGGATCTGATTCGTCTTTTGGCTGTTGTGCATTTACGGCGCTTCCTTTAATATTTTTTTCAAGAGCCTTAATGCCTTCCCTGAAAGTACCCACACTAAGGTCGTACGCGTAATCCACTGGGAAAATGATTGTTACGTCGGTACCGGGGATTTTAATAGGTAGGGTGTTTGCACCGAGAGTCGCAGGCCCTTGTTGAGCTTGCCTGTGGAGTGCTGGAGCGGCAGTAGTATCATTGTCGGCAGGCCTCTGCTCCGTCTCAGCGGTATTTTGTTCTGAGGTTAGCTGCGCCCTTAAGTTAATTACACCGTTAACCAACACTCCTGCGAACTCTGCAGAGCTGCGAAAGTCTTTTGCGGCCTGCGCGCTAGCTTTTTCGGTAATACCGTAATTGCGAGTAAGTACGTTCTCAAGCATTCCGGGAAGACTTTTGCCGTTAAGTTCAGTTAGAAGCTTGCCGTAGAGAGTAGGTGCCTGAATTGCTTCCATGAGGGCTTCGTTTTGTTCCGCCTCGGAAGTAGGATTGAAGTATTTATCCGAAAGTTCAGATTGACGGTACGTGTTACCCTGACGAGTCAGGAACCCGAAGTGAACGCATGCTGCAGTTTTCTTGATTGAGGTACCGTTGATAGAAGGGTGTCCAAGAGCCTGTGCGGCACTTTCCCTTGAAAAAGCGGTTGAACCGAGGTTCTTTCGTAATGTTTCTGTATAGCCGATCGCCGCCTCAAGCGTTACACCTGGGTAAGATGAGCTTCGTTCAACTACTTTTTTGTCGTTATTTTTTTCGTCCATTTTTTGTCCCCTATTTATATGTATTGTTTTCAGTATGCGCTTCGCAATTTGGTATGTCAACATAAAAAGGATCTTAATAGACCTGCGCTTTCGTAGATATGGATCTTTAACAGGTTGGGAAAGCGGTTATGCTTTTTTGAGGAGTCGGTGTAGTTCGGTTATAATCGTTAAAGCTTGAGCATCTTTTCTGCAGTTAACAGGGGTAATTAGTAAAAATAAGGAAGATAATAGGTAAACCGTACAGATCTTATATCTACTGCACTGGTATGGGTTAAGAGTTGATCTGTTCAGTATATGTTAAGGGAGCACCGTTCAGAGCGATATGCCACCTCTTAAAACCATCAGGAACGGGTTTAAGCATAGCACTATCTGCATCTCCGTGTAATTATCCATTTATAGCAAAACAGAGACCACATGCGTCTCTGTTTTGCTATACACTAAGTAGTATGGAACAATACAAAAGCTTCATCACGGAAATTCTTGCGCTCACATCAAACATCGCCTTGCAAAACTTTGGGAAAGTCTCGGGCACGACAAAGTCAGAGGATAACAACCAGGTACTGACCGAAACCGACATAGAAATTGGCAAAACAATTGTCTCGGCGATACGCGAGCAATTCCCTGAGCATAATATTATCGATGAAGAGACTGGTGTTGTCGACAATGGCTCGCAATACACCTGGGTTGTCGACCCGATTGATGGCACGAGTAACTTTGCAAACGGCGTACCGACGTACGGCATTATGGTTGGACTGCTCGATAGTGGCAGGCCTATCGCTGGCGGCATTGCCCTACCAAGTTTTGGCCAGACCTATGTTGCAACAAAATCTGGCGGGACGTTTTGTAATGGACAGCGAGTGCATGTTACTACAGAAACAGAGTTACTAAAATTACTTGTTGCTTACGGTATCGACGGTCACCAAGAAAATCCGCAAATCACAACAGATGAAACGGCTACTTTATCAAAAATAATACTCGCCATCCGAAATCTTCGTAGCTCTAATAGCGCATTTGATGCGTCGCTTGTCGCAGATGGCCGATACGGCGCATGGCTTAATCGAACAAGCAAGATTTGGGATAATGTTGCCCAGCAAATCGTTATCGAAGAAGCTGGTGGCGTATACACTGATTTCTTTGGCAGGCCAGTGGACTACAGTGACCCGCTCACGAAAGTCGATGATAACTTCACATTGTGTGCGGCCGCGCCTGCGTTGCATGCACAATTACAGCAGATCATTGCGAGCGACAATTAGCCTACCCGTGATGGGCTTTGCGTTCGTGAGGCTTCCGATAGAATAGTACTTCTACGACTGCAAGCAAAACACATGCGGTAATTACGACGTTTTGATACTTCACGATTTCGAGTACATACTGTTTGCTCGCGTCATCGAGCACGACGGCATTGCTGAATGCGCCGTAGGTAAGCATTACACCAAGCACTGCAAACACGAGGCTACCGATGATACTTCGGTAGTGCGATGATACTTTTTGTGAGCGAAACATGACGAGTAATGCCGGCAAAAGCGTCAAGGCAATTGATACGATACTTGCGAGCGGTGGGCTTACAATTACTATGCCTGTTTGTGCCACAAATGGCGTGAGGCTGTTTGTCCATAAGTCAGCCATGAGTGCGCCGGCAGCAAGTGCGATCGTTGGCACACCCATACTGCGACGGCTCGTCCAGGCGACGAGAAAGAGAACACCCACATAGATTGCAAGCATAATCAAATAGGTCATGCTTTTATTGTACCACCTACAACAGAAGAGGAAGCGCTTAGGCTTCCTCTTCCTCTATTACGCGCCAACTTTATCTTTTTTGTGGCGGCGGTTTGCGTTGCGTTCGATGTACTCAATAATTGGCGTCGCGACGTCGCGATTTGTCACCTTTTCGATACCAAACCCTGGACTTGCGTTCACCTCAAGAATCAGTGGGCCGCGCGCTGAGCGCATAAGGTCAACACCGGCAACAGTTAATCCCATTGCTTTGGCTGCCTTAACGACCATTTTTGATTCTTCTTCAGTCAGTTTTACACTTGTGCCCTCGCCGCCTTTATGGAGGTTTGAGCGGAAGTCGTCGTCAAGACTCTGGCGCTTCATGCTTGCAACAACGCGTGAACCGACAACGAATGCACGGATATCAGTACCGGCAGATTCTTTTACAAATTCCTGCAAAAGAATGTTCGTGCCATCTTCGTTTGAAAGGTAGAATGCCTGGAGAACCGATTTGGCAGCTTTTTTGCTTTCAGCAAGTACTACACCGTTACCGTGCGTGCCACGGGCAAGCTTGATAATTACCGGCGTACCGCCAAGCTTGTCGATAAGGTCGTCGATATCAGTTGGGTTACGGCTAAACACTGTTTTTGGTACGCCCACGCCGGCTTTTGCGAGCAGCTGCATACTACGAAGTTTGTCGCGGCTACGAGTAATGGCAAGTGAGCTTGATACTGTATATACGCCCTGCATTTCGAGCTGGCGTACGATAGCCGTACCGTACTTTGTCATACTGTTAGCAATACGAGGGATGATGACATCGTAGCCAGAAAGATCTTCGCCGCGGTAGCTTACCGTTGGGTTGCTCTTTTCGATGCTTGCGTAACATTCACGGTATTTAATAATCTTTACTTTGTGACCACGCTCTTTAGCGACATCACGAAGTCGCTTGGTTGAGTAGTTGCCATTTCCGTTACTGAGAATTGCGATTTTCATAGTCCAATGTCTCCTCGCTGGTTTTCTAAGTGGTATTTTTCAAAGAATGCCTTTGGATCAAGTGTCATTTCTCGGTTAAGCGCATTAGTTTTTACTTTTTGTTCATCTGTGCGAATTGCGCCACGTGACACATCCACCAAGAACTTACGATACAATAATTTATTTCCAACAAGTACTGGGTAAGTATTTTGCGATCGGTCGGCGAGTGTAAATGAGCCGCGAACCTTTCGTTTTCCAAGTACAATCGTTAATTTTACACTATAGCGAATTTGCTGAGTACCGTTTGAGCTTTTTACTAAACGAACTTTATACAATTTCGTTGAATGCTTTTTGCCTGTATAGTACGGCGAGCCTTTCGCGAATAATACGTAGTGGAGCGTAAAGTCGTCATCAATATGCAGTTCACTTGCCCAAATTGAAGAGCTATCAGCACCGGTATCTATCTTAGCCGGAACCCCGCGCACGCGTTCACGAGGGAAACTTGCCTTCGCCGTGCGCCCAATGATCGTTTTTTCTTTAGCGGTCATAACCTATATATTCTACCATAAATAAGCATAAAAGTAAATACTCTTATGCTATAAGTATACACCTACAGCAGGTTTAGGAGAATATGCCGCGTTTTTTCGCTTCGCCGAATTGTTCGAGTAGTTCGCGTTGCTTTTTGGTGAGTTTTGTTGGAATATCAACAATTACGCTTACGATATGTGCGCCGCGAGCATCGCCACGTAAGTGTGGTACGCCGTGGCCAGATAGCTTGAAGTCCGTGCCCGATTGCGTGCCAGCAGGCACCTTCATCGTCACGACACCATCGACTGTTTCTACATCGATTTCTGTGCCAAGTGCGGCATTCACCATGCTAATATGCTCGTCGCTTAAGATAAGGTTGCCTTCGCGCGTGAATTTTTTGTGCGCCTTAACGCGAACATGTACGTATAAATCACCCTTAGCACCGCCACCAATCGCTTCACCATGCTCACGTAGGCGAATTGTTGCGCCATCATCGATACCCGCAGGAATCTTGACCTTAATTGACTGCTCATGACGCTCAACGCCACTACCATGGCATTTAGTACACACCTTTTCGGGGACTTTACCCTTGCCTTTACAAGTTTCGCATGGGACTGCCTGCTGAATAGGACCAAACATCGTGTTCATGACACGAACACGTTGCCCAGCACCTTTACAAGTGTCACAGGTTTTCATTGAGTGACCAGGCTCGACAGTTGTGCCCTTACAGTGGGTACATTCGTCGTCAAGATTGAGTGAAAGATCCACCTCTTTACCGAAAATAGCTTCTTCGAACGACAGCGTCACCTGAACCTCTACATCACGACCTTTAGCAGGGCCATAGGTTTGCTGCCCACCACCACCAAAGAACTGGCTAAAGATGTCGCCAAATGCGCCGCCATCGAAATTGACGTTTTGGCCATTAAAATCAAAGCCCTCGAATGGGTTCCCACCTTGCGGGCCGCCGCCCGAACCGCCAACGCCGGCATGACCAAACTGATCGTAACGCTGACGTTTTTGTTTATCCTTAAGAACTTCATAGGCTTCATTTGCCTCTTTAAACTTCGCTTCGTCACCGCCCTCTTTGTCTGGGTGATACTTAACAGCAAGCTTACGAAAAGCCTTTTTAATCTCATCGTCACTGGCGCTTTTAGAAACACCCAAAATTTCGTAATAGTCGCGTTTACTCATCTGTTACTATCATAGCGAATTAGCACTTGGATGTCTAGAGTGCTAAGCTATTCCCTATCCCTTTCTCAAGCCTAGCTATTGCTTTTTATGGTTATATATGCTATAGTATCGAGCGCTGTTGTTTTTCCGATTTTGCAAAGATTGAGGTAAATAAACCGTGTTCGTTCACAAGATTGAAACGCGTCGCCGCCAGCTCGGACTTGAAGTTACAGAAGTTGCGAGTCTGAGCGCTGTTGCACCTGGAACAATCAGGAGCATCGAACGAGGCGACAGAACATACAAGGTAAATCGCGCAACCGCAGAGGCCATCGCCTACGCACTTGGCGCACCCCTGCACGACCTGTTCGGAGAGCTCGAACTCTCCGACCTAGGTCGACCAGGAGCGCGAGGCGGCGGCACGCTCGCGATGCCATCAAAGCAGCGCGTCAGCGTCATCTGCGACCGCTGCTACCTCGCGATTCCTGTCGCGCACAGCACCTGCCTGGAGTGTATCGCCTAACGATACTGTTACGGCTTGATGTAAGCACTCTTTTGACGGCAAAACCCAACCGCCCCGCACCATCCATGTGCGGGGCCTTACCATATCTTGGATATTATTTAGAAATGCTCACGAATGTGGGAGTAGCTATATTCCCAAGTGGCTTCAACCTTTTTGTGAGGATTGAAGATGTCGAGTGGGTCGTACATGCGTTTGATTTCGCGCATGTAGCCGAGTACTGATGGGCTATACATGTGTTCGAGCCATGGACCACGCACCAGCCCATCGTTGTGCTCACCCGAGATTGAACCGCCGTATTTGATGACGAGTTCGTTCACCTCTTTTTGAGCTGGCTGTAGCTTAGCGCGCTCTTTTGGATCTTCGATTTTCATGAGAGGAATCACATGGAAGTTACCGTCACCAAGGTGGCCGGCAATCGTTGCAAGCAAGTTGTACTTCTTGATAATGTCGCGCAGCTGAGGCAAGAACTCGGCAAGACGAGCTGGCGGCACAATAAGGTCGTCGATAAATGGCGCAGTGTGCTTGTCTTTCACCTTGCTGCGAAGCAAGTTGAAGCTTTCGCGGCGCATAAGCCAGAATTTACGACTAGCCGCCTCGCTACCGTCTTCTTCCATATAAGTGAAGTCGAATTTTTTGAGATGTTCTTTGGCAACGTGAATTTTACCCTTTACTTCTACTTCACTGTTGCCAGTAAATTCGATTAAGAGAATCATTTTTGGAACGCCGCGGACAAGCGCGAGGCCATCTGGGATGAGCTGAAGACACATAATTGCCCACGTGATAAACCCGAGGCGGCTAATGAAGGCGAATATAAACTTGAAGCTCAGCCAAAGCGTATTATCATCGAAACATTCGAATGTTGCCGGCTTTTCATTGAGTACTGCTGGGACGATTTCGCCAAGGTTATCAATTGAGTGCAGGTAGCACACCAGTGTGCCCGAGTGGCTTGGTTTTGGTACCAAGTTTACGGTTGCCTCGGTCATAATACCAAGCGTACCTTGAGCGCCTACGAAGAGCTTTGTAAGGTCAAACACGTTTTTATCACGGTCCCAAATATTCCAGAGGTGGTATCCGGTAGAGTCTTTGCTAACCTTTGGTGCAGCTGCTTTGATTTCGTCGTAGTGCTGATCGAGGATAGCAAAGGTATCGCGGTATAATTTCCCCTCGAAACTGTCTTCGTCCATTTTTTTGTTTAGCTCATCGCGTGTGAGTGGGCGAATTTCGTGCTCCTTGCCGTCGGCAAGAACCATTTTCATGTTCGTAACATATCGGTCGGTTTTGCCAAATTCGAGTGATTTTTCACCACCTGAGTTGTTATTGACGATACCGCCCATACCCGCAAGCTCGCGGCTCGCCGGATAACTTGGCAAAATACTGCCATATTTGAGCGTTTCTACCTCGAAGTCCCGATATTTCATACCTGGCTGCACTGTGGCAGACTCGGCGGAGGCGCTGATAAGCTGGTTCATGTAACGATTACTATCAAGAATGATTGAGTCGTTAATTGCCGCGCCGCTCATATCCGTGCCCTGCGAACGGGCCGTAATACTGAGGTTTGGTATATCTTTTTTATGCTCGCTCGCAAAGCTCACCAACGCTTGGACGTCTTTGCTGTCTTTAGGAAATGCTACCACCTGAGGTTTCAGCTCAAACAAGCTGGCGTCGTGACTGTAAAATTCACGCGTTTCGTCGGTGGCGTCCACATCTCCCTTAATAACCTTAGAGAGTTCACCCGGTAAATCCATACCCTTATCATACGGGGCTTAGAGCTAAAGCACAAGCAGTATTATCGGTGGAGCGCGCGGTCAGTTTCGTCTTCGATTTCGTGGCCGATAATTTCTTCAATTAGGTCTTCGACAGTAATGATACCGATGATTTTATCGTTCTGCTCGACTGGTACGAGGTGGGAGCGTACAACGCTCAGTTTATGGAACATGGTGTCGAGCGCGGTGCGGCTACCAACAGCGCGAGTTTTGTGAAGACGAAAGTTCATTACTGGAACCGGGTTTTCGTCAAAGTCGATGTCCACCATGTCTTTCATGAGAATTACGCCGAAACACTGCGTAAGGCCTTTATCGAATACTGGGATACGGCTGTAGCCATGGTCTTTAATGGCGTCGACGGTTTTAGCATCAAGTACAGCATCCTGACGAAGCCAGTACACAGATTTGATTGGTTGCATAATGTCTTTAATCGTCTTTTCACTCAGCTGCAAGGCGGCCTGGATGATTTCTACCTCATCTTCATCGAGCTCGCTCTCGTCACCAATTTTGTGCTCGCTGATTAACATGCCAAGCTCGGCGCGTGTATGCAGGTGACGACCTTCGGGGCCGAGGATTCTGTCGAGTAGTATAGCGAGCGGCTTCGAGACAGGATAGGTAAGGATACTCACAAAACGTATAAGCGGTGCAAAGAAAGCACTAAAATCAAGAGCTCGCTTCACAAAGATTGCTTGCGGCAATACCTCACCAAACACCACCATCAAGAGTGTTGTGGCAATGCCGGCAACCCAGCCGTTGAAGTAGTGCTCAAGCAATAGCGAGCTCATGGAGACTACCGCGACGTTCGCAAAGAGAATTGATGCCAGTGACAAGTGGGCATTCCTACGCACTGGTAGTACGCGCCTTGCCTTAACGTTGCCGAGCTTTGCCTTTCGCTTAAGATCATCGATCGAGAGCGACATAAGGCTAATGTTGAGACCTGAGAATACGGCTGCGGCAGCAACTAAGATTGCCACCTGCAGAATGATATTGATGTACTGCATTAGTTTTCTAATTATACCAGATTTCGCGTTGTTTTACTATAAAAGTACCCTGCGAATTACATCCTAATTTCACCTTTAAAACCCTTGTGCTATAGTAATAGTAGTGAAAGTAACTTTAAGGGGTAGACTTATGAAAACCGACTCGTTCACTGACTTCATCTTATGTACGACTGCGATTATTGTCGCGGTTGCCGTAGCTGTGCTTGCAGCAATTAATATGGTCGAAGAACAGACAGCAATCGTATTTCTTGGTATTAGCGTTGCGTGTATCGGTATGTCACTCCTTGATGTCGAAACCCCCATCCGCGCGCTTACTGGCAAGAGTAGTAAGAAGAGCAAGAGTCGTAAGAAGTAATCAACCTTATGGAACGGCTCACCCGGGCGATTGGCGTTACCTTTGGAACGCTGCGAGCTGAGTATCGCCAGATTACTAACCGATATTTTGGTCATGTTGAACATTTAGACGGCGACGCCCGCGAAGTCTGCGAGCAAATTATTGATAGGCTGTGGGAGGGTGATTTCTACCGCACGAGTTTAGGGCATTTTGATTTCTTTTGGATACGAGACTTCGGCACTGTTTGTCAGTCACTTGTTCGGCTCGGATACC
>Ga0207647_10004741_pt1 | contig 10072 bp, 11 predicted proteins | sample KBSCornC2_FD_184295 | JGI IMG/M metagenome (GOLD analysis project Ga0207647, IMG submission 184295) | Corn rhizosphere microbial communities from Kellogg Biological Station, Michigan, USA - C2 (SPAdes) (version 2) | ecosystem: Host-associated > Plants > Roots > Rhizosphere ...
GATGTTCCAGACTTCTCAACCACCGGTTCACCACTTTAAGGGAGTCCCGGAAATTTGGAGACGTCAAAGCGAAGTGCCTTGACAATTTATGTTGATATCAACATATCCGAGCGGGTGTCAAGGAACTCTGCGTGTCTTAACCATTAAACTGCGTTCACTCGTGCACCAATCCTATTCTTCAGAGCACGGGTCCTGCTCACTGCCAGCCGCGTCTCCCTTCCGATTCGAGCTAGGGTGTATCGACATGTTCACTTTGACTGCGGAGTTATAGAGCGGGCCTTCAGCCTTTATTTTCAAGAGGGCATCAGACCTGGGCGTTGCCCCAGACTGGTATAGAGCGCGCCTTCAGCGCTTATCGTTCATATTGCCTGGGTGCCCCACCCTCGCAACGCTAGGGTGGGTTCGGAATACTTCTAAATTCCTATCAAAAACTCAAATCGAATTTGTCGATACACCCTAATGACTCGCGGCATCAGGAAAGAGCCCAACCGGAACGGTCCTGCCGCCGTATAAACTGCGCCGCCTCAGGACAATTTTTCGCAACCATCTTCGGTCCATCCCATTCGATCTTGTGGCCGGCACGCAATGACACGCAGCCGAGCAGCATGATCTCCGTCAGACGCGCGGCGACGTCAAAACGCGAGTAGCACATCTCCGGCTTGTTTTCCTTGATAGCAGTCAGCCATTCCTGGGCATGAGCAACAACGTTATTCCCGGCGTGATGGTTGCGAGGAATCCGTTCCGGATACTGCGCCATGGCCGGGTGCTTGAGGTAGTGAACGAATTTCTCTTCACCTTTCAGCTTTACGAAGAAATTGGTCCCATAGTCGTCGGGCGAAAAGACCGTGCCTCCGTCGCCGATCAGCAGGCAACCGCTGTCGGGAACTTTGCCCTGCAGCGCCACGATGTCGGCGGTCAGTTCGATCGGCGGCTTGTTGGTCAGGTCATGGCCGCCACGGGCTCCCGGGTCGGGTTGGCCGCCGTCGTACCACCACAGTGTCACCGCATCGTGCTCAATCTTTTTGTAATGGTGGAAGAGATGCGGGTGCTCGAGGGGGATTCGGCCATCGCGCTTGGGAAAGTCGAAGCGGATTTTGGAGCCGAGGGGATACGATTCCTTGTTCATCTGGCCGAGAGGCATAGCTTCAATCTCAGTCGGGTAATCGAGATCTAAAGCTCGAAATGGCATATTGACCGTGTGGCAAGCCATGTCACCCAGCGCGCCGGTGCCGAAATCCTGCCAGCCACGCCAGTTAAACGGTGCGTAAATTCCTTCCCGGTCGTTTGGTTTGTGGCGATCCTTATAGGGCCGCATCGCCGCCGGGCCAATCCAGGTATCCCAATCTAAGGTCGCAGGAACCGGGTCTTCGCCGTCCGGGCGCTCCATTCCCTGGGGCCAGACCGGGCGGTTCGTCCAAACATGCACTTCATGCACTTGCCCGATGAGTCCGTCCTGGATCGTCTCCACTGCGCGGCGCAGACCGTCCGTGGCACTGCCCTGATTGCCCATCTGCGTCACGATCTTTCTGTCGTGTGCCATCTCCCGCAAATAACGAGCCTCATAGATCGTTTGCGTCAGCGGTTTCTGGCAAAACACCGCCTTGTTCTTCTTCATTGCCAGCGACGCCACAATCGCATGCATATGGTCCGGCGTCGAAATCGTCACCGCATCGATCTGATTGCCCATCTGATCCAGCATCTGGCGGAAATCTTTGTAAAACTTCGCGCCTGGATATTTCCTGGTCTGCGTCTCATACGCCGCGGAACCTGTATCCACGTCGCACAACGCGACGATGTTCTCACCGGCGCAGGCATCGGTATCGCTACGGCCTTTCCCGCCGATTCCGATGCAGGCAACGTTTAACTTACTGTTGAGATTCTGTCCGCGAACAAATGCAGGGACACCAAACGCGAGCGCACCAGCGGCCAGAGAGCTCGTCTTGATAAAGTTACGGCGGTCGACACGCGGTACGGCGGTCTCAGGAGTTCTCAGAGAGGGAAATTTTTCGGTTGGTTTCGACACGCGGACAGAATACACTGCTCCGCTGCTTTTATTGAGAAACGCGCTTCTCGGAAGTGGATCCGCCTGGTCGAGTCTCTAATAAGCTCATTGGCCTGTCGCCAATTGATGACGCGTCCTGGCCCGTGGCGTTGAACAGATGATTGATGAAATGTGAGGTATTTGCATGGCAAAGCTGATCTACATGATGAACACGTCACTCGATGGCTATACCGAAGACGAGCAGGGTGGCTTTGGCTGGGGCGCTCCCAAAGACGAAGAGGTGCACACCTGGATCTTCAAGCATGTCTCGTCATTTCGCACCTGCCTCTATGGACGGAAGGTCTACGAGACGATGCTCTACTGGGAGACCGCGCATACGATTCCCGATCAGCCACAGTTCGTGCTCGATTTTGCCAGGCAGTGGCAGTCTGCGGAGAAGGTCGTTTATTCGAGAACTCTCACTGAGCCGCGCAGCGCGCACACAAGAATAGAGCGATCTTTCGATCCCGATGCGGTCCGTAAGTTGAAGGCGGATACCGGGCACGACATCGCGGTGGCAGGACCTGAGCTTGCCGCATGGGCGATACAGGCAGGGCTTGTCGACGAGTTTCAGATGCGTATCTGTCCTGTGGTCGTCGGCGGCGGAAAACGGTACTTCCCGAGTGGTGTCCGGCTGGATCTGGAGCTGATCGAGGAGCGGCGGTTCCGTAACGGCGAGATCTTCCTGCGATATGCGGTCCGCGGCCAATCGGGGTGAAGGAGCGGACGAGAGCATTTTCCCTGTTGCCGGGTATCCCGGAAGAGGCGTGCAGCGGCGTTTACATTGCGGAAAACGCCCATAGATGCGGATGCCCTACTCGGCCCCCACAGGGAAAATGCTCAATGGCCGGCCGGGTAGTTGCCGCCGCCGATTTTTCTATCGCGGACATGGAAAGCGGCACTATACTGGCGCGCACAAAAGGAGGTTCCCATGGCAACGTCAACAGTAACGGCTGCCGACCCAATCACCTGCGATCCTGAGCATTACACGGTGGAATTCGAGAACGAAAAGGTCAGAGTGCTCCGAATTCGATATGGACCCCACGAAAAGTCACCCATGCACAGCCACCCGCCTCTCGTAGGTATCTTTCTAACTCCTCATCACAGCCGGCATATCTTGGCGAATGGCGAGGTTCTTAACATGCAGGGCAACGCGGGAGACGTCCAATACCTGGACAGCATCCAACACGCGCCGGAAAATATGAGCGATGAACCCTTTGAGGTGATTGCAGTCGAGTTGAAATCCTAACGGCGACGTCTTTGACGTCCCCTGGCAACTGCCACCGGCAGACCGATCCCGGGTGACGGCTGGCGGAAACATCCAGAGTTCCTCTCCGCCAGCGCTTCCTTACAACAAAGTCTGCATATCTCGATATCGATCGATATGGAACGGAGACTGTGCCAGATGTTTACGACGATCGTGAGGAAGCCAAGCGCATTTCTTCCCATTGCGATGTCTCTTCTTGCGCTGGCGGATGTTCTGATTACGCTCGCAATTTTCGGTATTCCGCATGACAAAGACGAAGGGACAGCCGCCCACATTTGGCAACTGCTCATGGCCGGGCAGGTGCCGCTGCTTCTCTTCTTCGCCGTCACATGGCTCCCCCGCGCGCCCGGAGAGTCCCTGAAGGTCATCGCCATGCAAATGGCAGCTGCGCTCGCCGCGCTGGCGCCTGTGTACCTGCTTCACTTGTGAGTCAGGTTCAAGTTAGACCTCGTCGAGTTTGAGCGGACGTGGAGTTTTGCCATCGATGTCGGAGAATCCGTAGTCGATTCCTAATTGAGCCGCCACAAGTACTTTTCCCGTGTGTCTCATAACGTCTTGATCGGCGGCAAGCGCGCTGATTGCTCGTCCAATAAATTCCGGGGATTCCGAGTTGCTGAGATCCAGCCACGCCGCAGCTTCCATCACCTTTTCTGTTCTGACCATACCGGGGTAAAGAGACACGACGGCGACGCCATATGACCTGAGTTCCTCCGCCATGTCCGCGGTCATTTTGTCAGTGGCAGCCTTTGATACGCCGTATGCGACGTTGCCAATGCGCTTCTGCGCAGACCAGAACGATAGATTCACGATCAGTCCACTTTGGCGAGCCACCATCGATCGGGCCGCGAGTTGGCTCGCAAAATAGTGAGCGCGCACACCAGCGGCGAACATCGCATCCCAGCGCCAGATTGGCTGCTCCCAGAATGGCTTGCTCCAGGTAAACACGCCACCTTCCATCATCTGCTCGTAGCCACCCCAGACATTGTTAACCAGGACATCGATGGCGCTGCTTTCTCTGGCGACTCGTTCGAACGCGTTCACAACCTCCCGATCGTCTCTGTGATCACATCGAATGCCCACGATCTTCGTTTCGTCGTGAGGTCCTTCTCTGATGGATCGGCCTGTCACGAATACTCGCGCCCCTTGGGCCGCGAGTTCGGCAGCGATTCCGCGTCCAACGCCTTTCGTGCCACCGGTAACGACAGCCACTTTGCCTTGAAGCGATATCATCCGATGATTATGGACCTTTCCCCCGTTCCTCACTGGTGGCTACTGGTGAGCGAGACAAACTGCTGCTCTATATCGCAGTGTTGCGGCGCAGGTAGGTACTGAACTCTCCGCGCAGGCGATACAGGCAGGGCTTGTCGACGAACTCCAGATGCGTATCTGCCTCGTCATTGGCGGCGGAAAACGATACTTTCCGAGTGGTGTGGCTGGATCTCGAGCTGATCGAGGAGCGATGGTTCCACAACGGGGAGATCTTTCTGCAGGACCGGTCAGTGGCCCATCGCTGTGAAGGATTGAAACGTCGTGCGTCAGGCGTGAATTCGTGACAAATCGCCAACTCTCCTATCGACGAGAAGCGCTTCTGTATCCGCTGCGAGAGCTGCCTCGATGAGTGCGTTGTCCTGTTCTCGCCATTTGAGCTTTCGCTGTCTAGAAGTTAAGGGACGACGTGTACTTCATATCGACCACCTGTTTGCGCGCATGCAGCGTCTTAATACATACGAAGCAAAGACGAACGCCATGACGAGAATCGGATCAAATTTATCCCAAGTACTGCCACCGCCATTCAGTTGTGAATAGAACGCCAGCGCAAGGTTGATCACGAGACCGGCATAAATCCACTCAGTCAATCGAGGTACATTAGGAATCAGAAGGCCCACGCCACCAAGGATGTGCGTCACGCCAATCAGAGGGATGATATAGAGCGGGTATCCGAGCTGCTGATTGGCGATCCTCCATTCGTCGGGATCATGAATTAGATATAACCTCCCGAAGTACACCCAGGTGAAGGCGACAAGGCCGGTTATTACAGTCGCGGCTATTTGAGTAGCTCGACCTGCCCGCGCGGGTTTATCTATTGTGTGTTCAGTTTTCATATTGAAGCGACCTTCTTCCTGCGGTTTAAATGGTTTGAATCGTTCTGCAATAAATCGGTTCTTGTACGCGACTAAATTCAACGCACTGCATGAGTGGGAAGGCCTCCGGTGCGCGCATTAATCGAGGGCTTTCTGCATCCTTCACCACAACAGAACAGGTGAGGGTGCCCTTGCCACGAGCATCGCCCTCGATCATGTCTACTCGCGACGGATCGGCGCTCGCCTTCGAGCGAACCATGGCCACGACGGAACCGGCCGATCAGCCGTCCGGTTCCGCCGGTCGCACTCAAAACAAGAACATTCCTCGATTTTTCTTGACGCTAGCGCCGCAGTTCCCAAGGAACCGGGGCTGATTCACCTTGCCCCGGACTTACGCCTTGACAGTGTTCTGCGCAGCCGCAAACACATCGCGTGCGGACGTCGTACCCGCTACGTGCTCCGTACCCGTGATTCCGAGGTCCATCCATCCCGCATTAACACTCTCAAACATTTCTTCGGCAGGCCCGGTGTGGCCCTTCGGGATGCCGAACTGCTCGAACGCTTCCGCCCATCCTGCACGCGGCACTGCAAAGGCTTTTACGTCGAGTGTCAGGACTTCACCCAACTGTTCGGCCACTTCATCCGCGCTTACCATCGAACCCAGCTCGATGACGCGATGCCCTGACCACACCGGCCCGGTCAGAAGCGTTGCCACCTCTGCGCCGATGTCGTCTGACGCGACCATTGTCGATTTCCGGTTTGTAGGACTGTAGAAGACCGGTAGTGTTCCGCCCTGGGCGACCTGTAAGCCGAAAAGAAAGTTTTCGAAAAAGCCGCCCGCGCGTACAAATGCGACCGAAGATGGCAGGGTGCGAAAACCTTGCTCCAAGAGTGATAAGGCCGTGATCATCCCCACACCGGTTGTTCTATTCGCGCCCATCGACGAGAGCGCTACCACCCGCGGAGGCACTACCTTGGTCAGCGCCTCGACATAGTTCGCAATCACGCCCTTTGCTTCTCTGTAATCAGGCGAGGGTGCCCATACAGCCGGCAACATAACAAATGCGCCCTCAACACCTTTGAGCGCCGCCGCTATGGCTGTCGCATCGTTCCAGTCTCCATCCACCAACTCCACGCCTTGGTCTGCCCACTTCGCTGCTTTCTCGCGATTGCGCACAAGTGCTCGCACCTGTTTGCCTTGCTTCAGCAGATGCCGCGCGGTGGCGCCACCGACTTTTCCCGTAATGCCCATGACTAAATACATGCTCGTGTTCTCCTTTTGCCTCGTATTTGGCAGCCCATCCAATGAGCGACCTGAGCATTAGAGACCTGAAAAAACCATTGGTTACAAATTAATCAGTGGTTATGTAACCAATGGATATAAATTAACAATCGGTCGAAAAAGTCATCAAAAGGGACTAAGGTATTGAAGTGACATCCACATCACCAAGTCGCCGGGTAGAGCGCAAGGAGAGGTTGCGGGGCGAAATCCTTGCGGCTGCCAGCAAAATGTTTGCCGATCGCGGCTACGAAGCCGTGACGCTTCGCGAGATCGCTAAAGAGATCGGCTATACCCACGCGGTGATTTATCAGCATTTCCCCGACAAGTGGCACATTCTTGCCGAGTTGAGCAGCGAGACGATCGGGCTGCTGATTCAGAACTTCGACGCGATTGCCGCTGAGCATCTTGTACCGAAGGAGCGCCTTTTCGCGACTTCACGCGGCTTGATTGAGTTCTGCACTGCCCATCCACAGCAGTTCCGCAACGTCTTCTTCGGGCCGGAGAGCCGCAACGGCATTCGTGCTGGACAATATATCGACGACATTGGCAGGCCTTTGTTCCAACGTTTCGTACAGCTCTTTTTCGATGTTGCCAAGGATGAAGGATTGCCAAGTAGGGATGACATCGTGGTAGCCCACACCTGGTGGTACACGATCTTCGGCCTCGCCACGCTCATGGTCATCCAAGGGGTTGTGCCTGACTTGCCTGACCAGACTCTGGTGATCGAGCAAACGATTGCCACGCTTTGGGCGGGCGTTCAGGTTGTTCCGCGATTGCCAAAGAGCGTAATCACTAAGCGAACCGGCCGGTCCAATTCCTCAAAGCGATAACAGCTTCTGACTGCTCAGGAGTTGTTGGAGGTATGCCCGTGGAGTGCTAACGCAGAGAATTGCCGGGCACGATGAAAGTCACGGGATTCTTATCAGGGATTTGGTGAACTGGCGTCTTCAGACAAGATCGTCGACCAACGCTCACTGCGCTGGTCTTCCGTTGTCTGCTCAACGCGCGTCGCGATTGTCCACATATGCCCGGCCGGATCCTGAATCCATCCAATCCGGTCTCCCCAGAAATGCGTTTCTACCGGTACCACAAGCCTGCAACCGCGCTTGAGTGCCCGTTCAACAGTCGCGTCGACATCTTCCACGTAAAGATAGATGACAACGGGAGAGCTTCCGTCAGGATTTGGGGGGCGAGTTGGAACCTCCGGGTTCTCGCCCTCAATCATGAGCATCGCAGAGCCGAATAGCAACATCGCATGCTGTGCCCGCCCGTCAGGGCCTGGCCGACGGACGCCTTCGACCGCGCCAAGCACGTCGCAACAGAACTCGATCTCTGTCTCAACGTCGCTACAGTAGAGCCTCGGGATAATGGCTGAGGCTCCCTCAGGAACACCTTTGTATTGACTTGCCATATACATCCCTCCTGGCACATCAGCGTAGTGCCAGGAGGGCCCGATTGTCTTGTAGAAATGGGAAAGCCTGAGCGCTCGCCAGTGCTGAAAACCGCGCTTGGAGTCGTTTACTCGAGAAATCTTGCCGCAGAGGGAACTCGCGCTTTCTGATGAGAGAAGAGCGAAACATCAGATGAGGAGACGTTATTTGAGCATCCACCTCATCTGATTCAAAGCGGCAGCAGCTGCTACTTCTCCGCGATTGCAGCGGCAGCCTTGCGAATCACGTCGATAACAACATCTGGTTTGGAGAGCATCGGTACATGACTGCTTTCCACCTCGACTACAGTCGCTCCCATGCGTTTGGAAACCCATCGCTGTAGATCGGGATGAACGGTATGGTCTTGCAGGCACAAAATGTACCAGCTTGGCTTCGACCCCCACGGGGTGCTCTGGAGTTTTTGCTGCGTGAAGAGGTCTGAGTGAGGCGGAAAATGTGTCGCCCAGACGAGCTTCTGCTCTTCCTGGGAAAGATCTCCGCAGAAGAACTCGGTTCCGTTTGGAAGCATCCAGGCGTACCCGTCAGCGACCTCGACGCGAGAAAAGATGTCCGAGGGATACTTGTTGAGCTGGTCCTGTACCGTCTCGCCGACATCCGGTGCAACTGCACCAATGTAGACGAGGCCAACCACGCGATCATCTACTCCCGAGGCGGTGATGGTAGCACCGCCATAGGAGTGCCCGACAAGGAGTACAGGGCTACTGACGCGGTTGAGCGTGCGCTTAACCATGGCAACGTCCTCTTCGAACGACTCCAGGCTATATTGAACCGCAATGACCTCATGGCCGTCCGCCTGCAATGTTGGCATAACCTTGCTAAAGCACGAGCCATCGGCCCAAATGCCATGGCAAAACACGATCGTTGGTTTACGTTGTGTACTCATGAGTCTGCTCCATTTCCTGATTTCCTGCGACAGGTCCCTGCAAGCCGTCAGCTACCACCCTTTGTGGTGGACCGACGTTTATGCGGATGCAGGTTATGTCTGCAGTGTGTCGTTCTGGCGCCAGCCGCACTGAACGAATGCAGGAGGTCCGAACGGCCCAAGCATATGGGGCAAATGGAAGGCCGTCCTCCTTATTTCGAGGGATTCAGACGTACCTATTTCGAGGGATTCATACGTATGAATCTCATTTCATATTTTGTGATACTTTCCACCGTTCGAGCGGTACGTCAGCGGCTAAAAGCCGCATCTCTGCCGGCCGATACGGCAGCTGAAGCCGTGCCCTTGAGCAAGGCAGCCAGCAAAGCTGGCCAGAGATGAGCAGCCATATTTCGAACGTCCCAATATTCCCAATGCATCGCTAACGCGAACGCCGCCGGCGCCGAGTTGATGTACTGCACGCCTGTGCCGGGTAACGTGTGCCGTTGACGACCACCCATCCATCGTCCATGTGGGAGTTGGTCGCGCAGTGCGTATCGTGCACACCAGCTAACGGATGAATGCGTTTACGGATATCGCGAGAGGACGTGATGTATCCCTGTCCATAGGCATAGACCGCGTCGCCCTTGGATGCGGTCACGACACCGTCAAGGCTGTCGTTGGAGACGATCTCGACCGTAACCTTCGATCCGTCGCTGGTAGGGACGTTCAGAAGAATCACCTGATGCGCGCCGGTACCGGTTGAGCTGGCGCGCTGCTCGAAAGAGTCGGCGATGGCCGTACCGCAGACCATCACGTTATCGAGCTGGGCATGCGAGTCTCCGCTGTTGTCATGCAGGAACTGCAGCAGTGTCGCATTCACCTTCGGCGTGCACGACGTGGGAACGGGTTTGGTCGCGGCCAGAGCGGATGTGGAGACGAGGACAAGGGTGGCCAGAATAAGAGAAGGCTTCATCAGGGGAGTGCCTTTCGAATTGGTGGTGAGCCGCCTCATAAATGCCAGGGCAGACGGTCACGTAGAAGCTATCAAACCACGCCTCTGTTGCTCGCAGATAATTTTTGCGCGGGTG